>QWCV01000655.1_pt1 | contig 38661 bp, 39 predicted proteins | sample 1972621 | NCBI WGS metagenome assembly QWCV01 (sample SAMN09866699, study PRJNA288562) | Human gut metagenome isolate pre2_stool, whole genome shotgun sequencing... | isolation source: gut | host: Homo sapiens | place: USA: California | reverse complement strand
TCTTTGCAGAATAAAGAATCCCCCTGTTTTTCACCCGTTACAGGACGTGCCTTTTTTCTTGACAAGACAGTGCACAGAACGTATTATGGAGTCATCCCCGTATCCTGTGTTATATAGCTATACTTATTCTATAAGGGAGAAGCGCCATGTCCTGTGTCAACATCCGCGGCTGCTGCATCGGCGAGGGCCGCCCTAAAGTTATTATTCCTATTGTAGAGCCCACGGAAACCGCCGTTCTGGAAAAGGCTGCTGAGTTTTCCACATTGCGCGCCGATTGTGTGGAATGGCGTATCGATTGCTTTGAAGGTGCAAAAGACCTTCCGGCCATCGTGCACTGCGCCGCAAAGCTCCGTGTTGCCTTGAAGGATCAGCTGCTTCTTTTCACCTTCCGCACAAAGACCGAGGGCGGCAAAGTCGCTCTGTCTCACGAAGAGTATCTTCATTTTATCCGCACCGTTCTTGCCACCGACTGCGCCGATCTGATCGACATTGAATTTTTCACTTCAGGCGCAGAGCTTCCCGCGCTGATCGAAGAAGCCCACACCGCCGGGGCTGCAGTGGTGTGTTCCAGCCACGACTTCCATAAAACGCCGCCGCGCGCCGAACTGGTGAGCCGCATGGTTGCCATGCAGCAGGCCGGGGCCGATCTGCCCAAACTGGCTGTGATGCCCCAGAGCCGTGCCGATGTGCTGGAGCTTCTGGCTGCCACCGCTGAAATGGCCGACCGGCATCCGGAGACTCCCATCATCACCATGAGCATGGGAGCTCTGGGCGCGGTGAGCCGCCTTTCCGGCGAAGCCATCGGTTCCGCCATGACCTTTGCCAATCCCGGGCAGGCCAGTGCACCGGGGCAGATATCGTTGGAGGTCGTAAACGAAGTATTGGATGCACTGCATTTATAAATCCAGAAAGGAGCTTTTATGAAAAAGAAGTATTCTGCTCTCCCAGAACTTCTTTTGCGAAGTATTTTTTACACGCTTATCAATTATGTGCTTCTCAGCATGGTGCTGTCTTTTCGGCTTCATTGGACCTCCATTCTGTTTTCTGCTGCCATGCTGTGGTTTGCTTTGGATTATTCAAAGACCATCCAGCAGTTGACCGGCAAACGGCTTCTCGCAGACCTTTTGTGGCTTGGCTGCATTCTCATCAGCACATTTATTGCATTCTTTGTCGGGTACATTCAAGGCTCGTTCGCATCATTTTAACGAAAAAGACCGGAGCTGTAGGTCGCACTTACAGTTCCGGTCTTTCTTTTTATGTCACAAAGAGATGATTATGCCAGCTTGGCTTCCAGACGGGTGCGGATGGCCTTGATAAAGCCCTCGCTGTCCACAGCGGTGGGGGTGATGCCCTCAGCCAGACCGCACAGGTCTTTCGTCATGATGCCGTCGTTCAGGGTCTGCAGGCTGGCGGCTTCCAGTGCCTCGCCAAACTTCACCAGCTCCGGCAGGCCGTCCAGTTCACCGCGCTTCTTGAACGCGCCAGACCACGCAAAGATGGTAGCCATGGGGTTAGTGGAGGTCTTTTCGCCCTTCAGGTACTTGTAGTAATGGCGGGTGACGGTGCCGTGGGCGGCCTCGAACTCGTATTTGCCGTCCGGGCTGACCAGCACGCTGGTCATCATAGCCAGAGAGCCAAAGGCAGTGGAGACCATATCGCTCATCACGTCACCGTCGTAGTTCTTGCAGGCCCAGACAAAGCCGCCCTCGCTGCGAATGACGCGGGCAACAATATCGTCAATGAGGCTGTAGAAGTAGGTGATGCCTGCGGCCTCGAACTTTGCCTTATACTCGGTGTCATACACCTCCTGGAAGATATCCTTGAAGGTGTGGTCATACTTCTTGGAGATGGTATCCTTTGCGCCGAACCACAGATCCTGCTTCACATCCAGTGCGTAGTTGAAGCAGCTGCGGGCAAAGCTGCGGATGGAATCATCCTTGTTGTACTGGCCCTGCAGAACGCCAGCGCCCTCAAAGTCAAAGACGGTGGCGCGCTGCTCAGAGCCATCGGCACCGGTGAACACCAGTTCAGCCTTGCCTGCACCCGGGATGCGGAACTCGGTGCACTTGTACACATCGCCGTAGGCGTGGCGGGCAATGGTGATGGGCTTTTTCCAGTTTTTGACCACCGGCTTGATGCTGTCGATCATGATGGGTGCGCGGAACACGGTGCCGTCCAGCACAGCGCGGATGGTGCCGTTGGGGCTTTTCCACATCTCATGCAGCTTGTACTCGTCCATGCGCTGGGCATTGGGGGTGATGGTGGCGCACTTGACCGAAACGCCGTACTTCTTGTTGGCAAGGGCGGCATCCATGGTCACCTTGTCGGCGGTAGCGTCGCGGTTGGGCAGGCCCAGATCATAATATTCGGTCTTGAGGTCCACAAACGGAAGGATCAGTTCGTCCTTGATCATCTTCCACAGAATGCGGGTCATTTCGTCGCCGTCCATCTCGACGAGGGGCGTGGTCATTTTGATCTTTTCCATAGCAGGGTTCCCTTTCCTCTCTTTGGATCGTTTCTCCAGCCGCGCTGCACTGCCAGATGCCGCGCGGGCAGTTCGGCAGAATGTTTATTTGCGGTAAGCGGCTGCCAGCTTTTCAAGGGCAGGCAGGCTGCGCTTGACCTTTTCGGTATCGATGCAGTAGGCAAGGCGCACATAGCCCTTGACGCCGAAGCTGTCGCTGGGCACCAGCAGCAGGTCAAACTCCCGGGCCTTCATGCAGAAAGCGTTGGCATCCTCTTCCAGAGCCTTGGGGAAGATGTAGAAGGTACCGCCGGGGCGCTCCACCTCAAAGCCCAGCGTGGTGAGCTTATCGTACAGCAGGTTCATGTTGGTCTCATACACACTCAGATCACTGGTCACATCCTGACAGCGGCTTACTGCCCGCTGAATGATGCTGGGCGGGCAGTTGTGGCCGGTGAAGCGGGAGATTTGGGCCATCATGTCCACCAGCACATCCTCGCCTTCACAGCCCGGACGCACCGCCACATAGCCAAGGCGCTCGCCGGGCAGGCTCAGGCTCTTGGAATAGGAGAAGCAGGTGAGAGTGTGGGGGTAGAACGCCGCCGGGTAGGGCACCTTTTTGCCGTCGAATGCGATATCCCGGTAGGGCTCATCGCTGACGAGGAAGATGTTGTGGCCAAAAGCCTTGCTCTTCTCGGTCAGGATCTCTGCCATGCGGGTGAGCGTCCCGGCAGAATAGACCACACCGGTGGGGTTGTTGGGGGTGTTGATGAGCACACAGGTGGTCTTTTCGCCGATCATCTGCTCGAATGCGTCCAGATTGGGCTGGAAGGTCGGTGCCTGCGGCGGCACCACCTTGAGGACTGCCCCGGTGCCCGCCACATAAGGGCCGTACTCCGGGAAGTAGGGCGCAAAGGTGAGCACCTCGTCGCCGGGCTGCGTAACCGCACGGATGGCATGGGCAATGGCACCCGCCGCACCGGTGGTGGGGAAGATGTGCTTCTGCTCATAGGGCAGGCCAAAGGTCTTTGTCAGGTGCGCTGCCACATCGGTGCGGAAGCCCGGGTCGCCCTGACTGGGGCAGTAGCCGTGCAGGTTTACCGGCTCTTCGTTGGTCAGCAGATCCTGCATAGCGGCAGTGAACTCCTGCGGGCAGGGCACGCTGGGGTTGCCCAGCGAGTAATCGAACACGTTCTCATATCCGATCTCGGCAGCACGCTGCTTGCCGTACATGAAGGTCTCGCGGATGACGCTCTTATTGCCGAGCATCGCGCGATAAGTCTCGTTCAGCATAATACTTTCCCCCGAGAGTTTATTTGTGGGCAGCCGTATAGCTCTGCTCCACCTTGATGATGCAGCTGTAGGCTGTATCCTGTTCCTTGATGAACTGTTCCAGCTGTTCCAGCAGCTCTACCTTATCCCCTGCATAGCCTGCCGGCAGCACCAGATCGAACAGCACGTTGGTGTGGGTCCTGCCCGGCACGATGCGCAGATCGTGCAGCGAAAGGGCCGGGTCGAGCTGGCGCAGCTTTTCGGTCAGGCGGGCGCGCAGCACGCCCACGGCAGCATCCGAGGTAACGATGGGGTCGTAGTGGATGGTAACCAAAAGCCGGTCATTCTTTAGAAAATCCCGTTCAATGTTGTCGATCAGGTCGTGTGCCTCCAGCGGGTCCTGCTCGGCAGGCAGTTCCACATGCAGGGAGGCGAACTGGTGTCCCGGGCCGTAGTCGTGCACCATCAGATCGTGCATTCCCAGCACGCCGGGATAAGAGAGCACCTTCTGCTCGATGTGGTCCACCAGATCCTCGCTGGGGCTTTCGCCCAGCAGCGGGCTGAGCGTATCCATCACAAGACCCCAGCCGGAGATCAGGATGAACGCCGCCACGCCTACGCCCATCAGGCCATCCAGCACATCCCAGCCGGTCACGCGGCACAGCACCGCTGCAATGAGCACCGCGCTGGTGCTCAGCACATCGTTGCGGCTGTCCGCAGCAGTGGCAATGAGGGTCTCGGAGCCGATGATACGCCCGATGGTGCGGTTGAAGCCGCTCATCCACAGCTTGACGAGGATGGATGCGATCAGCACGGCCACCGTGAGCCAGCTGAACATCACCGGGGTGGGGTGCAGCACCTTGACCACAGATTCCTTCAGCAGCGAAAAGCCGATGCCGAGAATGGTCACGCTGACTACCAGCCCCGCCAGATATTCATACCGGGCATGGCCGAAGGGATGCTCTGCGTCCGGGGCCTTGCCGGCCAGCTTGAAGCCCACCAGACTGACCACGTTGGACGAGGCATCCGACAGGTTGTTCAGGGCATCTGCCATGATGGCAATGGAGCCGAACAGAGTGCCCACGGTCAGCTTGCCCAGACACAGCAGCAGGTTGCATGCCACGCCCACCCAGCAGGCAAGGTTGCCGTAGGCGGCACGCACCTTAGGGTCCTGCGCATGGTCGGGCTGGCGGATGAAAAGACGGATCAAAAACTGAGTCATAACGGTCCTCCATGGGCAGCGCTGGACACCTGCATACCCTGTCATCGCTTATAGTATAGCATTTCGCTTTATCGTTTTAAAGTATTTTCCGAAAACTTTTGCCCGGTATAGAAAGACCCCGGCAGAGCGGGATGCCCTGCCGGGGAGCTTTATGGGAACGGTAAACCGGGATTCTCGGATGAATTACTTCTCAGAAGGCTTGCTCAGGTCCACGCTGCGGATGATCTTGCGCACCGGCAGGATGCTCTTGGCATTCATGGACAGCTCGTCCACGCCCATGCGCAGGAAGGTCTCGGTCAGGGCGGTATCGGCACCCAGCTCACCGCAGATGCCCACCCAGATGCCGTGGCGGTGGCCCGCCTCAATGGTCATCTTGATGGCGCGCAGCACAGCGGGATGGTGCGGGTTGAAGAACGGCTCCAGCTTTGCATTCTGGCGGTCCAGTGCACAGGTGTACTGGGTCAGGTCGTTGGTGCCGATGGAGAAGAAGTCGCACTCGGCAGCCAGCTCGTCCGCGATCAGCACAGCGGCGGGGGTCTCGATCATGGTGCCTACCTCGATGTTCTGGCCCATCTTCACGCCCTCGGCGGTCAGTTCTGCACGGCACTCTTCCAGAACAGCCTTGGCATCCTGCAGCTCCCGCAGGCTGGTGATCATGGGGAACATGATGCTCATGTTGCCGTAGGCAGAAGCACGCAGCAGAGCGCGCAGCTGGGTCTTGAAGAAGTCCCTGCGGGTCAGACAGATGCGGATGGCGCGGTAGCCCAGAGCGGGGTTCTCCTCGTGATCCAGCTTCATGTAATCGACGGTCTTATCGGCACCGATGTCACAGGTACGGACGACCACCTTGCGGGGAGCCAGACTCTCCACCACCTGCTTGTAGGCCTCGAACTGGTAGTCCTCGGTGGGGAAGTCCTTGCAGTTCAGGTAGACGAACTCAGTGCGGAACAGGCCTACGCCGCCGGCATCGTTCTGCTGCACAGCACCCACATCGCTCATGCCGCCGATGTTGGCAAAGACATTGATGGTCTTGCCGTCCAGCGTGGTGTTGGGCTTGCCCTTCAGCTCCTGCAGCAGGGCCTGCTTCTTCTGATCTTCCTGCTGGCGCTTCTTCAGGCTCTTGAGCAGGTCGGGGGTGGGTTCAACGTAAACGCAGGCATTGTAGCCATCGATGACCGCCATCTTGCCGTCCCAGTCGTCCTGAATATCCTTGCACTGGATCAGGGCAGGGATGTTCATGCTGCGGGCCAGAATGGCGGTGTGGCTGTTGGAGCTGCCCTCACGGGTGATAAAGCCCAGCAGCAGGCTCTTATCCATGCGGACGGTCTCAGACGGGGCCAGATCCTCCGCGACCAGAATGCTGGGCTCGGTGCCCTGCAGGCTGGCGTTGTCCACCCCCTGCAGGATGTCCAGAATGGCCTGTGCGATATCGATGACATCTGCACTGCGGGCCTGCAGATACGGGTCATCCATGGCGGCGAACACCGCAGCCTGATTGTTGCCTGCCGTCTTGACGGCGTACTCGGCACACTTTTTCTGGCTGTTGATGATCTCCTTGATGGCATCCACAAAGTCGTCGTCTTCCAACATCATGGCGTGGATGTTGAACACCTCGGCGATGTCCTCGCCAGCCTCTGCCAGTGCCTTTTCATACAGCGCAGTCTGCTGCTCAATGGCCTTCTGCTGCGCTTCTTCAAAACGCGCCACTTCCGCTGCGGTATCCGCTACCTCTGCGGCAGAAATGGCAGTATCCTTTTTCTTGTAGATCTTGAGCTTGCCGATGGCGATGCCATTCAGGACGCTCTTACCGGTGCCTACCTGCATTGCACACTACTCCTTCTTCATCTGTGCCGGGGCCGCACTGCTCCGACAGTCCAAAAAAAGCCCCCGCAGCTCACCCGCGAGGGCCTTCCTCATCTTAACTGCGGAATCAGACGTTCTCGGTCAGGAACTTCTGGATGGCTGCTGCAGCAGCTTCCTCGTCGTCGCCCTCGACCTTGACGGTAACGGTCTCACCCTGCTTTACACCCATGCCCATCAGAGCCATCAGCTTGCGCATATCGCAGCTCTTGCCGTCCTTTTCCAGGGTAGCGCTGCTGGCAAAGCCCTTGACGGTCTTGACGAGCAGGCCGGCGGGACGAGCGTGGATGCCGCATGCATCCTTAACGGTATACTGGAATTCCTTCATAATCATTTTCTCCTTACTTGATCCCGTGCGGCGCTTCTGCACTTGCACCAGACGCGGCCGAGCCGCGGCACGGTTGATACATCTATTATAAACCCTTGCCGGTAATTTTTCACCATTTCATATTGCTAATTTTTTATGCAAAATTTTGGTACAATTGAACATACAAATGTGACAAAAATGCACGCATTTCACTTTTTCTTCTGCTTGTGCGCAAATTTTAGGCAAATTGCGACCTGATTTTGCATCAAAACCCGAAGCTATTCCCGGTCGTTTCCGGCTTTGGCAGGTCGTTTCGGTGCTCATTCCACCGGGTAGCCCTCGGCATCCAGCGGCAGTTCCGTATAAGGCACAGCCTGCGGCACGGCATCCGGCTCACCGGAGGTCTGCTGGGCGGTCAATTCCTCGTCATGGCGTTCGCCCCAATCGCCGCTGTAGTCCTCGCCGGAGGTCTGCTGTGCCGGTTCGCTGCCGGTCAGTTCTTCGTCGTGGCGCTCACCCCAGTCGCCCTCGTAGTCCTCGCCGGAAGTCTGCTTTGCCTCAGCTTCCGCCATGGCGGCCTGCATGTCTTTCAGGCCCACCACAACGCCGGAGGGCCGTTCCAGCAGGTAAGCTCCCACGGCCTTTTTGCGGTACACCAACAGCACGCCGTAGCGGCTGGTTTCGCCGCTGCTTGCCGCCGGGATCAGCGCCGTCCATTTTTCCACGGTCTTGCCCTTGTAGCGTGCAAGGTCCATACCGCTCTGCTGCACCACCCCGTTGAAGGCCGAAAAGCTGTCATCCCACTTGCGGGGGATCTTGACCTTGTCTGCCGTGATGGATGCGCCGTCCACATCCAGACCGTAGCCGGTGAACCATGTCTGGATGTCCTGTGCACTCTCAATTTTGTTCACCGCCGCCGAGACCGCAACGGTGCGGTTGCTGATGAAGCGGCCCAGCAGGGCACTGCACACCACCAGTGCGCAGCACATGGCACCCAGACCCAGTTTTTTCAGGCTCGTTTTGCTTAACGTGACTACAAACATATCCCCATGCCTCCCCAGCCTGTTTATTGCTCTGAGAACAATTTATTCAGAGTTCGGGCAGGTTATGACGATTTAAAATGCCCGCCGTTTCACTCTGGGCATATTCAGCGGAAATATTATTTTGTTTTCGCGTTTGGAGTGGCCTGCGGGCCGCTCCAAACGCATTTTTACAAAAAGAGTCGCTGCCGGAAAATGCATTTTTTCTGCTGCACGACGGCTGCAAACCGACAGCAGCAAAATACCGCTACCCGTTACGTCCCCTTCCCGTGAAAAAGCAAATCAGCCAGACCCGCAGGTCTGGCTGATTTGCAATACTAAAAATAATTATTTCCTCTATTATTGTCAGAGTGAAGCGGAGACAATTCTAAATCGTCACGTCTCCGTGCGCTTTTACAAAATCCTCCGGCGAGACTTCGCCGTTCTGGCGGAGCACCTGTTTCAGCACCTGCATCACGCCGTATTCCCGGTGGGACGGTGCCAGAAACGGCACCTGCGCCCGCAGCGGTCCGCTGCCGTTCTCCATCAAAAAGCCGTACTTCGCGGTGGTGAGCATCTCGGCATCGTTGTAAGTGTCACCAAAGGCCATCATGCTGTCGGCCGGAATGCCCAGCAGTGCACCCACCTTTGCCAGTGCTGCACCCTTGTGCACACCTGGGTTCATCACGTCCACCCAGTTTCTGCCTGCCACTGCCACCGAGAATGCACCGCCATTTCCGGTGTGGAATGCGCCGTAGATCCGGTCGAAGGCTTTCTGCGAGTCGTCGTTGGGCAGATAGACGGTAAACTTATCCGCCGCCGCTTCCACCGCAGTCAGGTCATCCACGTATTCCACCCGGGTATAAAAATTCTTGAAAACTTTATCGTATTTCTCGTCCTGCTTTTCCGCGTAGGCCGCCTGCAGTCCGCACAAAAGGCCCACGTCTCCGGCCTGCTTTGTGCTGCGGGCCAGCTGCCGCCAGCCCTCGGCAGGCATTTCGGACACAAACAGGTCTTTCCCCTTCCAGCGGGCAGCGCCGCCGTTGTCGCCAATGAGAATGATCTCCTCCAGCAGATCGGGGAACATCGTTTCCAGTGTGTACAGAGGCCGCCCGCTGGCGGCGGCAAATAAGATGCCCTGCCCGGCCAGTGCACGGATGGTCTCGGTAAACTTTGGCGGCAGCTGGCTGTACTCGTCCAGAAGGGTCGCGTCCATGTCCGATGCGATCAGGCGAATGCGGTCCATTGCAGTTTCCTCACTTATCCGATGTAGCTGATGTTCACGTCCATATCGCCCTTATAGCCGGGCAGGCGTGCCGTGCAGGTGCCCTGCCACAGGGCGCAGTCGATGGGGCTGCTGGCAACACCATAATGCGCGTTCCAGATGGTATATTTTTTCAGGCTGTTCAGATTGACACGCTTGCGGTACCACAGGGTAGAGGCATACACACCGGGTTTATAGCCCTGTGCCTTGACCTCCTCACAGAAGGCGATGGCGCACTTGGTGCGGTCCTCCATACCCAGACCGTCGGCGCGGCCGGAACCATTGGAAGCGCCGGATGCTTCGGTGTCAAAGAAGATGGGGTAATCCAGCTTGCGTCCGTTCAGTACGTAGGCGCAGGCAAAGGCTTCCTCCTTGGCTTCCTCCTCGGTGGTGGCCTGACTGAAGAAATACACGCCCACCTTCAGGCCCGCATTCTTCACATTGGTGAAATGCTCCTCGAACATGGGGTCCAGCACCAGCGTGCCGGAAGCACCATAGCCGCGGTAGCCGATGCGGACGATCACAAAGCTCACGCCTGCCTTTTTGATCTGGTTCCAGTCGATGTTCTTCTGATACTTGGAAACATCCACACCGAAGGTCTTGCCATTTTCCAGCACACCGTCCGCATTGAAGTAATAGAGTTTATTGTCGATGCACTGGATGCCGGTCACCGGTTTGTTGGTGGTCTGGCTGTAGTAGTAGGTCTTGCCGCCGGAGGTGCGCCAGCCGGAATAGACCGGCTCCGTATCGCTCTTGCCCAGCCAGCCGAACAGGAAATTGAGCAGCCAGGTGAAAAAGCCGTTCTCATTGCTCAGGTCGATGCACTGGGCCTCGGCGGCATCCATGGCACCGGCATCCAGTGCGGCACGGATCTCCTCCGGGGTCAGTACAACGCTGTTTTCCGGGGTGTGCTGGTTCGTGCTGTTCTCCTCCGCTTCAGTGGCCTGTACAGGCGGCGCTTCCGGGTCCTGTGCAGCAAGCTCCGGGGTCTCCGTCTGCAGGGTGGGCATTGCTGTTTCCTGCTGTGCAGAAACAGTCTCGGTCACTGCCGCGGTACTTTCTTCCGGCTGTGCAGCCAGTGCCAGCGGTGCGCCCATTGAAAAGGTCATTGCCAATGCCAGAACTGCCGCTGCGCACCGCGTTTTGCCGCGGGTGCCGTGGGCAGTCAGTTTATTCCAGAACGTTTTTTTCATGCTGTGCTCCAAACCTCATGCATTTTTATCGGGATGCCGCCCTTCGCAAAAAGGGCAGCGTTTCATCTTCTCAATACTCTTTCAGTATACACCCGCGGGCAAGCCCCCGTCAATTGCCGCACACTGCAAAGCGCAGCTCCGAAAAGCTGCCGCCCCGGTATCAGAAAATGCTCCAAAACAGATACGTCTCAGCCCGCAAAAACATTGCACAAAGCCAAAAATTGCAGATATTTCCAGCAAAATCAGCATTTTGTCTTGTTGTCTTGACATGTGTATGGTATTATACTTGACATGCAGTTTTTGCATTGAATCCACCATCTTGAAACAGAAAGGCAGTTTCTCATGTCAAATGTGAAAGATTTCTTAAAACGCAAGGATATCGTCATCACCCCGCAGCGCTATCTCATTGAAGCGCTGGGTGCCATGGCGCAGGGCCTGTTTGCCAGCCTGCTGATTGGCACCATCATCAAGACGCTGGGCCAGCAGACCGGCCTTGACGTGCTGGTAGACCTTGGCGGCTACGCCACGGCCATGAGCGGCCCGGCCATGGCCTGCGCCATTGGCTGGGCACTGCACTGCCCGCCGCTGGTTCTGTTCAGCCTGATCACCGTAGGCTACTCGGCCAATGCTCTGGGCGGCGCAGGCGGCCCGCTGGCCGTGCTCATCATTGCCATCGTGGCTTCCGAACTGGGCAAGGCCGTGAGCAAGGAGACCCGCGTGGACATCCTCGTGACCCCGCTGGTGACCATTTTTTCCGGCGTGGGCCTTTCCATGCTGATCGCCGCACCCATTGGCGCTGCCGCAAGTCAGGTGGGCACCCTGATCATGTGGGCCACCGAACAGGCTCCGCTGGTCATGGGCATTCTGGTATCCGTCATTGTGGGCGTGGCGCTGACCCTGCCCATTTCCTCTGCCGCCATCTGCGCCGCGCTGGGTCTGACCGGCCTTGCCGGCGGTGCCGCCGTGGCAGGCTGCTGCGCCCAGATGATCGGCTTTGCCGTGATGAGCTACAAGGAGAACGGCGTGGGCGGTCTTGTCAGTCAGGGCCTTGGCACCAGCATGCTGCAGATGGGCAACATCGTCAAGAACCCCCGTATCTGGATCGCGCCCACACTGGCCAGTGCCATCACCGGCCCGCTGGCCACCTGTGTGTTCCACTTTGAGATGAACGGTGCCGCTGTCTCTTCCGGCATGGGCACCTGCGGTCTGGTGGGCCAGATCGGCGTGTACACCGGCTGGGTCAGCGACATTGCCGCCGGTACCAAAGCCGCCATCACCCCGATGGACTGGGCTGCCATGGTGCTGCTGTGCTTTGTTCTGCCCGCCGTGCTGAGTGTGATCTTCTGCGAGATCGAGCGCAAGCTGGGCTGGATCAAAGAGGGCGACCTGAAGCTGAACTGATTTTTAAGCGGAAAATTCTTTTTGCTTTTTGATAGAGCAAATCCCGGCAGGCTGCGGTCTGCCGGGATTTGTCTTTTCACGGTTAAACACGTGACGACGCTCTGCACAGGAAGCGCTCAAACGATCCGTTTCCCGTCCAGCACTGCCTGCGTGAGGGTGTCGCCTTCATACACCAGCTTGAGGGAGAAATAAGGCCGTTCCTCATTCAGCAGCCGGAAGAAGATTTTGTCGCCCTCCCAGATGGGCAGTTCAGCCGCCTTATCCTTCGGCACCCATTCCAGCACGCCTTCCCTGCAGGCATCGCCCTGCACCATCTCGCCCGTCCATTCATCAGCGGTGTACAGGTGGATGAACTCGGTCATGTTGCCCCAAATAAAGGTCAGCAGACCCCGGGCGCGGAAGCGCTTCAGCGTCAGGCCGGTTTCCTCCTTCACTTCCCGCAGCAGACAGTCCTCCGGGCTTTCAAACCGCTCAAACTTTCCGCCCACGCCGATCCATTTGTCGTGGTTGTAGTCGTCCTGCTTTTTGATGCGGTGCAGCATCAGGTAGGCATCGTCCCGTTCCAGATAGCACAGCGTGGTGCTGAAAATGGGAAATTCGGGGTTCATGAAGGCTCCTAGATTCATTGCGTTCTCCTTTTTTGTGTGTAAAACCCTCTCAGGCGCTAACGCGCCAGCTCCCCCGAGGGGGGAGCTTTTTCTTCTTCCGATTTGCGCAAATAAAGCTCCCCCTTTCGGGGGAGCTGGCATTGCGCAGCAATGACTGAGAGGGTTCAAGCCTTCCGGCTTGCTCTTCCCTTGCCCGCATTGTTCAGCTTGCGCACAAGGTCGTTCTGATGCTTGCGCTGGCTGGGCGTGGGCTGCGGGTCTTTGGCTTCCTCAGCGCGGCGGCCGCTCTGGGCGGTGTCCGGATCGATGCGTTCCAGCGTCCACTCCTGATTGCCGCCTGCTACAAAGTTCCAGATCTGGGCCTGTGCACCGTTGGCGGTGTTCATGCCCACAAGGTCAATGTATTTATCCGCCAGCACATTGCGGATGCGGGTGCGCCCGCTGCGGGTGGGCTCCAGCGCCCAGCACTGACTCAGCCCGCTGGTGCGGTCCCACTGGTGCAGCCATGTGCCCTCCACCACACCGCCAAGGGCCAGATCCATCATCTTGCCGGTAAAGCGGTTGCAGATGCGCCAGCGGCCCTCGCCTGCATCCACGAACTGCCACTGCTGCCACGGATGGCCTGCATAGCTCCACAGCTGGATGGCCGCGCCGTTCTCGGTGTTGAAGTTCTTTACTTCCAGTACCTTTCCATTGGGGGCTTTGATGATATAAAATTCATTTTCCAGAATGACTGCCTGCGATGCCTTTGCCATAGAGCACGACTCCTTTCCAGTTTGGTAGCCCTATTATAGCGTATTTGTCCTTTGGCAGCAAGAATGCTTTTCCATAATCTTTTTACGTTTTATTGTGCATTTTGACATGATTCCCGCAACGATAACGTTTACGCGCAACAAAACCGTCTCTGCAGGGAATTTCTTTACACTCCGGCCTGTCTTGTGATACAATAAAGGCACACGCTTTTAGGGAGGGATTTGGAATGACCAACGAAACCTTGGAAACCATTAAAAGCCGCCGCAGCTGCCGTGCCTATAAGCCGGAGCAGATCACCGACGAAGAGCTGAATGCCGTGCTGGAAGCCGGCACCTACGCTGCCAGCGCCATGGGCCGCCAGAGCGCAAAGATCGTGGTGGTGCAGGACGCTGCCACCCGCGCCCAGCTCACCCGCATGAACGCCGCTGTCATGGGCAAGGACACCGACCCCATGTACGGCGCTCCCACCATTCTGGTGGTGCTGGCCGATGCTCACGCCGCAAATGCCGTACCCGACGGCAGCCTTGTCATGGGCAACCTGATGCTGGCTGCAGCTTCGCTGGGGCTGGGCAGCTGCTGGATCAACCGCGCAAAGGAAGAGTTTGAAACAGAAGAGGGCAAGGCCCTGCTCCGGCAGTGGGGCATCGAGGGCGATTGGGTCGGCATCGGCCACTGCATTCTGGGCTACCCTGCTGCAGACCCCAAGCCCGCAGCACCCCGCAAGCCGGATTATATTGTAAAAGTGTAAGGAGAATTATGAAGCCTGATTACAAGCTGGTCGCCAAGGCCAAATATATCCACGCCACCGCCGACCTTGCCAGTGAACTCTGGCATGAGGTGTACAAGCGCTATTACCCCGCAAAGCAGCTGGACACCCTTGTGGAAGAGCTGCAGAGCGCAGACGCCATCGAAGCAGACATCGACAACGATGTGAACTATTTTCTGGTCGTTCTGGGCGGCAAAACCATCGGCTACTTTGCGTGGAAGATGGAGAACACCGCCCTGCACCTGATGCACCTGTACCTCAAGCCCGAATACCGCGGCAAGGCACTGGGCCGGGACATCGTGCTCTCCTGCGAGCGGCTGGCCCGCGGCGAGGGCAAGGGCCGTGTGTGGTGCACCGTGCACGCCAAGGCCCTGCCGGTGCAGCAGTTCTTCAAGGCCCTGCGCTACCGCAATTTAAAGCCCGCCGAGCAGGAAAACGGCACCGTCCCCCGGGACGAAGTGGTATTTGAGCACACGCTGGGCTAAAAAGCCGCAAATGCTATTGAAATTTCTCCCCGTTTGTACTACACTGGTGTAGTGTAATAAAGTGTCTGCCTGTGGGCGGCATCTGCAAAAAAGGAGAACAACATGGCAAAAGATCATCCTACCGGCCAGTCCGGTCTGTATCAGGCATTTTTGCAGCTCAAGACCCCGGAACAGTGCTACCGTTTTTTACAGGATGTGTGCAGCTATTCCGAGCTGAGCGCAATGGAGCAGCGCTACAACATTGCCGAAATGCTGGTGGACAAGCGCATCTACACCGAGATCATGGATAAGACCGGTGCATCCAGCGCCATCATCAGCCGGGTAAGCCGGGTGCTGAGTGCCAACGACAGCGTGCTGCGCGCCTTGCTGGAAGCGGAAAAAGCTGCCGACGATCAAAACTGAACTTCCACACAAACCATGCCGCGTGCCGCCCGTGCGGTATGCGGCTTTTATTATTCAACCGGGAAGGCAGAAGTCCCCACGCCAGCGGGGTACTTCTATCGTTTTTCCTCATGCGGCGCAGATGCGCCGTCTTCATCAGAAATCAGGGAGGTTTGATTTTTATGAGCAAAGCTGTTGTATTTTTTGCCGAGGGCACCGAGGAATGTGAAGCCCTGCTGGTGGTCGATCTGCTGCGCCGCGCCAAGGTGGAGGTGACCGTGGCCAGCGCATCCGGCAGCCGCGAGATCGTGAGCAGCCACAAGGTGCATATCACCGCCGACGCACTGGCCGAAGAGGTGGATTATTCGGATGTGGACATGGTGGTGCTGCCCGGCGGCATCCCCGGCACCCCGAACCTTGCCGCCAACAAGACCGTTACCGACACCTGCGTTTCCTTTGCAAAGAGCGGCAAAAAGGTAGCTGCCATCTGCGCAGCACCCAGCGTGCTGGCATCTCTCGGCCTGCTGGAGGGCAGAAAAGCCACGGCGCACGCCGGTTTCCAAGACAAATTGGCCGGTGCCGAGGTGCTGGATACCGAAGTGGTAGTGGACGGCAATATCACCACCAGCTACGGTCTGGGCGGTGCCATCCCCTTTGCGCTGGAGCTGGTGCGCCAGCTGGCCGGGCAGGCTGAGGCCGACCGCATCCAGAACGCCATCGCCTACCGCCACTGAGGGAGGAAACTGAAATGCGTTTTGTCACCTGCCGCCTGCCGGACGGCGTAGAAGATCCGGCCATTCTTTCGCCGGACGGCACACAGATCTGGCCGCTGAGCTGGCTGGGCCTTTCCTATGAAACCTTGTCCGATGCCATCCCCTTTCTGACCCCGCAGGTGCGGGCAGGCCTGCAGCTTGCCATTGCGGGCATCCCGGCCCTGCCCGTGGATGCCGTGCAGCTGCAAAGCCCTATTCCCTGCCCGGCGCAGGATGTGGTGTGCCTTGGCATCAACTACATGGCCCACTCGGACGAAGCGGAGAAATACTCTGCCGATGCCTTTGCAACCAAACATCAGGATGCCATTTATTTTTCCAAGCGCGTTTCCCGCGCTGTTCCGGACGGCGGCTTTATTGAAGCTCACGCTGACCTTGTGCAGAAGCTGGACTACGAATGCGAACTGGCTGTGGTTCTGGGCAAAGATGCCAGGGATGTGCCCGCTGGGCAAACAAAAGACTATGTGTTCGGCTACACCATCCTGAACGACGTTTCCGCCCGCGATGTGCAGACCGCCCACAAGCAGTGGTATTTCGGCAAAAGTCTGGACGGCTTCACGCCCATCGGCCCCTGCATCGTTACCGCAGACGAATTCGACACCTACCCGCCCAAGCTCGGCATCCGAAGCTTTGTCAACAGCGAAAAGCGGCAGGACTCCAACACCGGCCTGCAAATTTTTGACATCGACCATGTTATTCACGAGCTTTCGCAGGGCATGACCCTGAAGGCCGGCACCATCATTGCCACCGGCACCCCGGCAGGCGTGGGCATGGGCATGGACCCGCCGCAGTTTTTGAAGCCCGGCGACACGGTGCGCTGCGAGATCGACGGCATTGGCAGTCTGACCAACACCGTGCGGTGAGCACTGGCATTTGTGCCAAATATCCACTGCGTTTTCCGTCTGTTTGCATGAAAATCCGCAGCGGCACTGCTCTTTTGCGGGTAGGTGTGGTATACTGGAACACGCGAAATACTGCGGCCGCTGGCCGTCAAAAAGAGGTAAATGAAACATGAAAGAATACGCATTCGGCATCGATCTGGGCGGCACCACCGCCAAGATCGGCCTGTTCAAGACCACCGGCGCGCTGCTGGAAAAGTGGGAAGTTCCCACCGACACCTCCAACGCCGGTGAGCACATTCTGAAAAATCTGGCCGCTGCCGTGCAGGGCAAAATGCAGGAAAAAGGCCTTGCCGCTGAGCAGGTAGAGGGCGTGGGCGTGGGCGTGCCCGGTCCTGTGCTGGACAGCCGCATCGTGCCCATCATCTGTGCAAACCTCGGCGGCTGGGGCAAACACAATGTGGCCGAAGAGCTTGGCGGTATGCTGAGTGGCATCAAGGTTCTGGTGGGCAATGACGCCAACGTGGCTGCTCTGGGCGAGATCTGGATGGGTGCCGCCAAGGGCTGCCGCAGTGCGGTCATGGTCACGCTGGGCACCGGCGTGGGCGGTGGTGTCATCGTCAACGGCAAGGTCATTGATGGCACCCACGGTGCCGGCGGCGAGATCGGCCACATCACCGTGGACCGCCACGAGACCGCTACTTGCGGCTGCGGCAAGCACGGATGTCTGGAGCAGTATTCCAGTGCCACCGGCGTTGTGCGCTGCATGAAGAAGCTGCTGGACGAGAACCCGGATACCCCCTGCACCCTGCGCGGCACCGAGTTTGCCGCCAAGGATGTGTTTGATGCCGCCCGCAATGGCGACGCCCTTGCCGCCCGTGAGGTGGACGAGATGACCGATACCCTTGGCATGGCGCTGGCGACCATTGCCGCCACCGTGGACCCGGAGATGTTCATGGTGGGCGGCGGCGTATCCCGCGCCGGTGATGTGCTGTTTGCCCCGCTGCGGGAGCATTTCAAGGTCTATGCCTTCAAGTCCTGCCGTGAGACCCCTATCGTGCCCGCCATCCTTGGCAACGATGCCGGTATCTATGGTTCTGTGCGCCTGATCGTGGGTGAATAATTCAGCGGTATTTTTTCAGAAACTTAAAAACCCGGAAACGACGGTCGTTTCCGGGTTTTTCTTTGTACGTTCAATAAAATTTACAGCGTATCTTCCCCCGGCAGCTGATTCCACAGGCGGTAGTAGACGCCCTGCTTTGCCAGCAGCTGGTCGTGGGTGCCGGATTCTACGATGCCCTCTTCGCCCAGCACAAGGATGCGGTCGTAATCCTTGATGGTGGTCAGGCGGTGGGCGATGGTCAGGGTGGTGCGGCCATGGGCCAGCTTTTCAAGGCTCTGGCCCACCAGGATCTCGCTTTCGTTGTCCAGCGCGCTGGTGGCCTCGTCCAGAATGAGGATGGGCGGGTTCTTCAGGAACACCCGCGCAATGGCGATGCGCTGCTTCTGTCCGCCGGAGAGCTTGACACCGCGCTCACCCACATAGGTATCAAAGCCATCCTTCAGGGCCAGAATGAACTTTTCGGCCCCGGCCAGACGCGCCGCTTCCATGATCTCTTCGCGGGTGGCGCCGGGCTTGCCGTAGGCGATGTTCTGGGCCACCGTGCCGCTGAATAGATACACGTCCTGCTGCACGATGCCGATATCCTGCCGCAGGCTCTTCAGGGTGACATGGCGGATGTCCTGCCCATCGATCAGGATGCGGCCGCTGGTCACCTCGTAGAAGCGGGGGATGAGGTTGCACAGGGTGGTCTTGCCGCCGCCCGAAGGGCCGACCAGCGCCAGCCGTTCGCCCGGCCGAATATCCAGGCTGACATTGTGCAGCACCTTGTTGTGGTCGTCCGGGTACTCAAAGCTGACGTTTTCAAACCGGATGTCACCGGGGCCGGGCTGCAGCGGTACCGCATCCGGGACATCGCCGATGGTCACAGGGGTGTCCATGATCTCGGCAAAGCGCTCGATGCCGGTCATGCCGCGCTGGAACTGCTCGGCAAACTCCACGATGCGGCGGATGGTGGCAATAAGGGTGGTGACGTACAGCATATAGGCCACCATGTCACCGGCGGTGATCCTGCCGTACACCAGCGAGAGGCCGCCTGCCAGAATGACCACCAGATACATCAGGCCGTCGAACAGGCGGGTGGAGGTGTTGAAGGCACCCATGGCGTAGTAGCCGAGGGTTTTGATCTGCTCAAAATCCCTGTTGCCCTTTGCAAACTTCTCGCGTTCCTCATCCTCGGCGGCAAAGGCCTTCACGACACCCTGCCCCAGCAGGCTGTCCTCGATGGTGGAGTTCAGCTCGCCGATCTGCACGCGCTGCTGGCGGAACCGCGCCCGCAGCCGTCCGTTCAGGTAAACGGACACCACGCCCATCAGCGGCACGCAGGCGAACACCGCCAGCGTCAGCGGCACACTGGCCCGGCACAGGATAATAAAGGACACCACGATCTTGATGGCCGCAATGAAAAATTCCTCCGGGCAGTGGTGGGCGAACTCGGTCACATCGAACAGGTCGTTGGTGATGCGGCCCATGATGGTGCCTACCTTGGTGTTGTTGTAGTAGGTGTGGTCCAGCTTGAGCAGGTGGTCAAAGGCATCGCGGCGCATATCCGTCTCGATGTGCACGCCCATGATATGACCGATGCTGGACATGTAATAGCTGGCTGCACCGTCGATGATGCGCAGCACAAAATAGAGTGCTGCCAGCCGCAGCACGATGCCCACCGTCAGGGTGATGCCCACGCCCATGGCGGCGTTGGTGATAGTGCTCATGATCTTGGGCAGCACGATGTCACACAGGGTGGTCAGCGCTGCACAGAACAGGTCCAGAAACAGGGTCATTTTGTACTTTGCCAGATAGGGCAGAAAACGCCGGATCAGCGCACCGCTGCCTGCGTGGTGCGCCCCGGGGTCGTTGATCTTGGTTTTTGACATGGTTCCTCCGTTTTTTGGTTTCTTTAGGCCTTTACGATTCAGGATGTTTCAGATACTTTTCAGTGGGCTCGCCCTCTCAGCCAAATCCTTCGGATTTGCCAGCTCTCCCAAAGGGAGAGCCCTTGGCAAAGAGATGAAGTTTGCGTGGACTGCCAAAGGCTCCCACTTTGAGGAAAGACTTCCCCCGACCGGGGGAAGATGTCACCGCAGGTGACAAAAAGGGGAATCTGGCATCGCGCAAGCGACTGAGAGGGCGAGGCCGTTTTTATTTTTACACTTTTTTACTGTAATCCCGCTCGCCGTAGATGGCGGTGCCGATGCGCACAAGGGTGGCACCCTCCCGGATGGCGTTTTCAAAGTCGCCGCTCATGCCCATGGAGAGGGTCTCCATGGACACGTTGGAATAGCCGCGCTCTCCGGCCTGCACAAACAGCTTGTATACCTCGGCCAGATAGCGGCGGTTGCGGGCATCGTCGTCGTTCACGGGCGGAATGGCCATCAGCCCCTTGACCCGGATGTGCTCCTGTGCGGCAGCAGCATCCAGCAGCGGCCAGAGCGCTTCCGGTGCCACGCCGGTCTTGCTCTCCTCGCCGCCGATGTTCACCTCCAGCAGCACGTTCTGCACGATGCCGGCCTTGGCTGCTTCCTTCTCGATGGCGTTCAGCAGATGCTCGCTGTCCACGCTTTGGATGAGGCTGGCACGGCCCAGCACTTTTTTAATTTTGTTCGTCTGCAGATGGCCGATAAAGTGGCTGGGCTTGCCGCAGTAAGCACCTGCGTCAAAGTTTGCGCACAGCTCCTGTACATGGTTCTCACCGAACACATCGATGGGCAGGGCTGCGCTTGCAGCCACGGTCTGTGCCGTGCGGGTCTTGCAGGCGGCGCACAGCTGCACCGCTGCCGGGTCGCGGCCTGCTTCACGGGCCGCGGCTGCCATCTTTTCCCGGATCTCTGCCACGGCCTCCTGCATCTGTTCCAGATTCTTTTCTGCCATAAAGCTCAGTCCTCCTCGGTATACTTGGCGCGTTCGCCGCCGATGAGCTTCGGGCGGGTGCGGGCGCACAGAATGTTCGCTTCACCAATTTTGGAAAGGCTCAGCCGCACCGGCACCGCCACCCGCTTCAGGTGCATCCCGATCAGGGTGCCGCCGATATCAATGCCTGCATGGGCACGGATCTCTTCCACGGCCACCGGCTCCCGGAACTTCTTCCAGCAGGTAGTGGCCCAGCTGCCGCCTGCGTGGGGGCGCGGCACCACGCACACCTCTTCCCAGCCGTATTTTTCGGCGGCTTCGCGCTCGATGATAATAGCGCGGTTCAGATGCTCACAGCACTGCGCGGCCAGCCAGATGCCGTTTTCGGCCAGCACTGGGGCAATGCCCGCGTACACGGCCTGCGCGGCTTCCAGACTGGAATCCTTGCCAATGTGCCCGCCCACGATCTCGCTGGACGAGCAGCCCACCACGAACACATCGCCCTTTTTCAGTTTTGCTTCGGCCAGCAGTTCGGTCACTGCCTGCCGGGCCTGCATCTCGATTTGTTTTTTGAATTCTTCTGTCATAAAAAACACCTCGGTTTTTATCAAAGATCAAAGATTTGCACTGCGCACCTTTTCGCTGCCTGCAAGGCCGAGATACAGCCTGCTCTCCACCGGGCACAGAGCTGTCACACCGCCTGCACCCTTGCTGGAGACTGTCCGCTTCCAGCTGCCGTCTGCCGTATCTACAGCTTCCGCACAGGGCGCATCGGCAGGCAGGCTGAACAGCTTTTCCTGCAGATTCCGGCCTGCACGCAGGGCAATGCCCCGCAGCAGGGTGCTGTCGGCGTTCTTTTCCAGCCAGCTGCTGCGCGCCCACCGGTAGCCGATGTACAGGGTGCCGTCTGCATCCACAGCAAGCGCACCGGGATACCCCGGCAGGCCGGAAACAAAGCTCTGGCAGTTTTTACCGCCCGCCGTCAGGTCGCGGGCATCGGCGGCAGCGCTCCACACACAGCGGTTCCCAAGGTCAGCCACGAACAGCGTGCTGCCGTCCCGGCTCAGGGCCAGCCCGGAAGCACCGGCCACACCGCCCAGCACCTTCTGCACCGAGCGTGCTGCCGGGTCGTACACATACACGCAGCCCGTACCGGTGTGGGCCAGCAGTTCGGTACGCAGAGTACTCTCCAGCCCGTCCGCGGCACTGGCACTGGCAGCAACAGCAAAGTAGATCCTGCCGTCCGGCGCGGCTTCCACCGCTGAGACAGCCCCCAGCGGTGCACCGTCGATCTGGGTCACTACCTGCTCCACCGCCGTGCCCCAGCTGTCGTGGGCGGCGCGGCACAGGCTGCCGCCGCCGGGCGTGAGGATGCTCAGCCACAGGTCCCCGCTGCCGTCAAAGGCAAAACCGGTCAGCTCACCGTCCACGGAAAGGATGGCCGCATCGTGTCCGCCGTCGGTGCGCACAAGGTCGCTCGTGCGCTTTTTTAAGGCTGCGCCGTCGTATGCTGCGGCATACACAAGGCCGTCCTGTGTGCGGATGCAGTCCACACCCTGATATTCGCCCAGATCCAGCGTTCCCTTATGATCGGCGGCAAGGGCCGTCTGTGCTGCACCGGTATCCTGCCGGACATCCGGCGCGGTGTAGCCTTGTGGCGGCGTATCGATGGGCCGGAACACCAGTGCGTACACCAGCGCCAGCAGGATGCACACGCCAAACACCGTGCTGGCCGTGCGGAACCGCTTGAGCAGCGCGTCCCGCTCCACCGCCATCTGGGCCGCATACTCGGCACGGCGGCGGGCAGCGCGGGCATTGGCGCGGTTTGCCCGGCGCATCCAGCGATCCACGAACAATGCCACCTGCGGCCCGATGGTGAGCGACGCAATGGCAAGGATGAGCAGAAATTCAACAAGTCCGATCCTCATAGGGCTTTTTCCTTTATCTTCAGAGCTTTTTCAGGGGGTATCCCCTTATCGTTTCAGTATAGCATCTGTGGCGCGGCAGTTCAAGCACCCAACTCTGTCTCCCGGCTTTTGCCGCCGCCTGCCGCCTTTTTCTCCATCTTTCCTGCCAAAGCCTTTTTTGCCGTGCTGAAATATGCTATACTGATTATAAATATGGCATTCTGCACCGGAATGCCGCGTGTCAGTGTAAAAGAGGATAACATGGAAGCATTCAAATATAATGTGCAGCCGGGCCGCTACCGGCATTTCAAGGGCAACAAATACGAAGTGCTGGGCATGGCCCGCCACAGCGAGACCGAAGAGGAAATGGTGGTGTACCGCGCCCTGTACGGGGAACGCGGGCTTTGGGTGCGTCCTGCCGCCATGTGGTGCGAGACCGTGGAGCGGGACGGCAAAGTGCAGCCGCGCTTTGTGCGCATTGAGGAGTGAACCGGCAGTTTTTTGCCGATGGGATAAAACGGAGGGTGATACTTTTGTACAGTGAACAAAAACAGGCGCTTGCCGCCGAACTGAGCTTCAAGCATCCGGCAGTGCTGGCTGTCAGCGGTTCCGCAGGCAGCGGCAAGACCGCTCTGCTGGCCGCGCTGCTGCCGGTGCTCAAGAGCCGCGGGCTGAAGGTGGGCGTGATCCGCGAGGCTGACGATCTGCGCCTGCCCGCCGAGACCGACCGCCTGCATGAGGCCGGTGCCGAGGGTGTGGCCGTGTTTACTGCCGGGCGCTATCTGCTTACCGAGCAGTTCCGCCTGAACGAGCAGGACCTGCTGGCTTTGTTCGAGCGCCACGGCTACGACCTTGTACTGCTGGAAGGCTTTGGCGACAGCGGCTGGGCCAAGATCGAGGTGGTGCGCAGCTCGGTCAGCCCGGTGGGCACCGCGTTCCAGCCCATGGCCATCGTGGGCGATGTGCCGGGCGCTGATTTTGCACTGGACGATCTTGCTGCTCTGGCAGACTGGATCGAGAACCAGATGCCGTCCCTGTAACGGAGGTTCTGCATGAAACTCATCCGTACCGAAGACGCTGTCGGGCAGGTGCTCTGCCACGACATTACACAGATCATTCCCGGCCAGTTCAAGGGAGCACGCTTCCGCAAAGGGCACATCGTCCAGCCGGAGGATATCCCCGTGTTGCTCTCCATTGGCAAAGAGAATCTCTATGTCTGGGAGAAGCGCCCCGGCATCCTGCACGAGGACGAAGCCGCTGCCCTTTTGTACAAGGCAGCGGCGGGCCGCAACATCCACGGCACTGAGCCGAAGGAAGGCAAGATCGAACTGGTTGCCGACTGCGACGGTCTTTTGAAGATCGACCGCGCCGCCCTGCTGGCCGTGAACCGCACACCCCAAATGATGATCGCTACCATCCACGGCGACCTGCCCGTGAAAAAGGGCCAGAAGCTGGCCGGCACCCGCATCATCCCGCTGGTGATCGAGCAGGAGAAGATGGATGCCATGCAGGCTGCGGCAGGCAGCGAACCCATCCTGAACGTGCTGCCTTTCCACCCGAAAAAGTTTGCGGTCATCACCACCGGCAGCGAGGTGTTCAAGGGACGCATCGAGGACAAATTCACCCCCATTCTGGTGGGCAAGCTGGCCGAATACGGCTGCGAGATGACCTATCACAAAACCTGCGACGATGACCCCGCCGGGATCGCCGCCGCCATTCTGGAAGCAAAGGCCGCAGGCTGCGAGCTGATCTTTACCACCGGCGGCATGAGCGTAGACCCCGACGACCGCACGCCGCTTGCCATCAAGAACACCGGTGCCGAGATCATCACCTATGGCGCACCGGTGCTGCCGGGTGCCATGTTCCTTGTGAGCTATCTGGACGGTGTGCCGGTGTGCGGCCTGCCCGGCTGCGTGATGTACGCCAAGCGCACCATTTTTGACCTGCTGCTGCCGCGCCTGCTGGCCGACGACCCCATCACTGCCGAGGACATTGCCCGGCTGGGCGAGGGCGGGCTGTGCTTAGGCTGCGCCGAATGCCACTGGCCCAACTGCGGCTTCGGGCATTGCTGAAACCCTCTCAGTCAAAGCCTTACGGCTTTGCCAGCTCTCCCAAAGGGGAGAGCTTTATCAAGGTAAAAATTATGAGCGAAACAAAACTTTCTCATTTTGATGCGTCCGGCAGCGCCGTGATGGTGGATGTGAGCGAAAAGCCCGTCACTGTACGGCAGGCTGTGGCCCGCGGCATCATCACTATGAATGCGGCAGCCTTTGCCGCTGTTCGGGACGGCACCGCCCAGAAGGGCGACGTGCTTGGCGTGGCCCGCATTGCAGGCATCATGGCGGCCAAGCGCACCAGTGAGCTGATCCCCCTGTGCCATCCGCTGCCGCTGAGCAAGCTGACTGTGGATTTTCACCTTCTGCCCGAACAGCAGGCCGTAGAGGCCGTGTGCACCGCCAGGACCATCGGCGTGACCGGTGTGGAAATGGAAGCTCTGACCGGCGTTTCTGCCGCGCTGCTCACCATCTACGATATGTGCAAGGCCGTGGATAAGGGCATGGAGCTGGGCGAGATCCACTTGGTCGAGAAGACCGGCGGCAAGAGCGGGCACTATGTGCGGGCCGAGGGCGGCTATGTTTGATGCATACGGCCGCAATATCCACTATCTACGCCTTTCGGTCACCGACCTGTGCAACCTGCGCTGCCGCTACTGTATGCCGGACGGCGTGCCAAAGCTGGCTCACGAAGATATTCTGACCTATGAGGAATTTCTGCGGCTGGCTGCGCTGTTCGCCCAGTGCGGCATCGACACGGTGCGCATCACCGGCGGTGAACCGCTGGTGCGCCGGGGCGTGGAACAACTGACGGCGGGCCTGAAAGCCATTCCCGGCATCCGCCGCGTTGCCCTTACCACCAACGGCGTGCTGCTGGCCCAGAAGCTGCCCGCCCTGCTGGCGGCGGGCCTTGACAGCGTGAACATCAGCCTTGACACCTTGCACCCGGAGACCTTCCGGCGCATCACCGGCAAAGACGAGCTTGCCGCCGTGCAAAACGGCATCCGGGCGGCCCTTGCCAGCGGCATTCCGGTCAAGCTGAACTGTGTGCCGCAGCCCGGCGTGAACGAGGGCGAGCTGGAAAGCCTTGCTGCCTTCGCACAGGAGCATCCGCTGCAGGTGCGCTTTATTGAGATGATGCCCATTGGCTTTGGTGCCGGGCTGCCCGGCCTTTCCGGCCCGGAACTGCTGGAGCGCTTTTACCGCCGCTGGCCGCAGCTGCAGCCGGTGACCGGTGCGGCCTTTGGCGATGGGCCGGCGGTGTATTATTCTGCGCCCGGCTGGCGCGGCAGCATTGGGTTGATCGCTGCCGTGCACGGCAAATTCTGCGCTTCCTGCAACCGGGTGCGGCTGACAAGTCAGGGCTTTCTGCGTCCGTGCCTTGCCAGCGAATCCGGCACCGACCTGCGTGCTCTGCTGCGCAGCGGCGCGGACGACGCGGCCCTTTTGCAGGCCATTCAAAACACGATTCTGGCAAAACCCCGGGAACATCACTTCGGCCAAGGCTCTATGCCCGCCACACGAGGGATGTACCGGATCGGAGGATAACACAAATTTATGGGTAAAATTCTGGCTATCTGCACAAGCCCCCGGCGCGGCACCTTGAAAACGCCGGTGCCGTCCGCTGTTCTCACCCCGGAGTGGGGTATTGTGGGCGATGCCCACGGCGGCAGCTGGCACCGGCAGGTCAGCCTGCTGAGCGCGGAAAAAATTGAAGCTTTCCGTCAAAAGCTCTGGGTGGACTACGGTGCCTTTGGCGAAAATCTGGTGGTGGCAGGGTTCGATCTTGCCACACTGCCGGTGCCCAGCTTTTTTGCCATTGGGGATGCCGTGCTGGAAATGACCCAGATCGGCAAGGAGTGCCACAGCGACTGCGCCATCCGCCGGCAGACCGGCGACTGCATCATGCCGCGGGAGGGCGTGTTCGCACGGGTGGTAAAAGGCGGCACCATCCACACCGGCGACGAGATGAAGCTGCTGCCCACCCCGGCAGACCTGCCCCTGCGCGCGGCGGTGATCACCCTTTCTGATAAGGGCAGCCACGGCGAACGGGAGGACAAAAGCGGCCCACTCATTGTGGAGATGCTCACCGCCACAGGCTACAAGGTGGAGGAAGCACTGCTTCTGCCGGACGATGCCGCCCAGCTCAAAACCCAGCTGCTGCGCCTTGCGGATGCCCGTCAGGTGAACCTGATCCTCACCACCGGCGGCACCGGCTTTGCACCCCGGGATATCACCCCGGAAGCCACCTGTGCGGTGGCAGACCGCAACGCGCCCGGCATTGCCGAGGCCATGCGGTACCATAGCCTTACCATCACACCGCGCGGGATGCTGAGCCGCGGTGTCAGCGTGCTGCGCGGCAAGACCCTGATCGTGAACCTGCCGGGCAGCCCTAAGGCCGTAAAAGAAAACCTCGAGTACATCCTGCCCAGCCTTGCGCACGGCATCCGCCTTGCCGCCGGGCTGGACGGCGAATGCGCCCGGAAGTAAAAAAGTATCCCGGTGGGCGGCACCGCATCCTGTACCGTATCAAATGCAAGGATTCATTTTAAAAACAGGAGCGCTTATCATGAACAACACTAAAATTTCCCGCCGCAGCTTTCTGGCTGCTGCCGGTATCGCCGGTGCCGCTGCGGCCCTGACCGCCTGCGGCTCCTCCGCTTCCAGCACTGCATCTTCCGTAGCAGGCTCTGCCGCTGCTTCTTCTGAAGCTGCCGGTAGATCCGTGGAGCTGATCGTGTTTGCCGCCGCATCCCTCACCGAGACCCTCACCGCCATCGGCGAGATCTACTCTGCCGAGAACCCCGGCGTGACCTTCAGCTTCAACTTCGACTCCTCCGGCACCCTCAAGACCCAGATCCAGGAAGGCGCGGACTGCGACCTGTTCATCTCCGCCGGTCAGAAGCAGATGAACCAGCTGGACAGCACCGCTTCCGCCGATGTGAACACCGAAGGACTGGACTTCGTGGACAGCGATTCCCGCGTGGACCTGCTGGAGAACAAGGTCGTTCTGTGCGTGCCCGAGAATGGCGATAAGGGCATCGACAGCTTCGATTCTCTGGCCGAGCACCTCAAGGCCGGGGACATTCTGTTCTGCATGGGCAACAGCGATGTGCCCGTGGGCCAGTACACCCAGAAGATCCTTGCCTACTACGCTCTGGACGAGGAAGCACTGGCCGCAGCCGGTGTCATCACCTACGGCTCCAACGTCAAGGAGGTCACCACCCAGATCACCGAATCCAGCGTGGATGCCGGTGTCGTGTACTGCACCGATGCCTACAGCGCAGGCCTGACCCCCGTGGATGAGGCCACCAAGGAGATGTGCGGTCAGGTCATCTATCCTGCCGCCGTGCTGAAGGTCGCCCCCAACGCCGAGGCTGCCAGGGAGTTTCTGGCCTATCTGCAGACCGACCGCGCCGCGACCGTGTTCGAGAGCGTTGGCTTCACCGCACTGTAAATCCGTTGTTTTTCAGAGCTTCCCCTCCGGGGGAAGCCTTTTTATTCGGAGGTATCATTTATGGACTGGTATCCCCTTTGGAACAGCCTGCGCATCGCCCTCGTCAGCTGCGCGGCGGTGTTCTTCCTTGGCATTTTTGCCGCCTACTATATTGCCAAGCTGCCGCGCACTGTCAAAGGCGCGCTGGACGTGGTGCTCACCCTGCCCATGGTGCTGCCGCCCACGGTGGTGGGCTATTTTCTACTGCTTTTGTTCGGCGCAAAGCGGCCGCTGGGTGCCTTTTTCATGGAGCATTTCGGCGTGAAGCTGGTCATGAACTGGTACAGTGCCATCTTTGCATCCATCGTGGTGGCCTTTCCGCTGATGTACCGCACGGCGCGCGGCGCGTTTGAAAGCTTTGACGAAACGCTGGCATGGTCGGCGCAAACGCTGGGCCAGTCGGGCGTGTGGATCTTCTGGCGGGTGCGGATGCCCTGCTGCCGTCAAGGCATTCTGGCCGGCACGGTGCTGGCCTTTGCCCGCGCGCTGGGCGAGTACGGTGCCACCAGCATGATCGCAGGCTACACCCCCGGCAAGACCGCCACCATTGCCACCACCGTGTACCAGCTGTGGCGCACCAACGACGAAGCCGGTGCCATGCGCTGGGTACTGGTGGATATCGTGATCTCGGCAGTGGTGCTGCTGGCCGTGAATCTGCTGGAGAAAAAACAGAAAGCAGGTGGCCGCGCATGAGTCTTGAAGTGAACATTACCAAAAAGCTGAATGGCTTTACCCTTCACGCCAACTTTGCCGCGCGCAGCACCGCCACGGCCATTCTGGGCGCGTCCGGCTGCGGCAAAAGCATGACCCTGCGCTGCATTGCCGGTATCGTAAAGCCGGATGCGGGCCGCATCGTACTGGACGGCCGGGTGCTGTTTGACAGCGCCCAGCACATCGACCTGCCGCCGCAGCAGCGCGGCGTGGGCCTGCTGTTCCAGAACTACGCACTGTTCCCCAACATGACCGTGGAGCAGAACGTGCTCTGCGGCCTGAAAGCCGAAAAAGACAAGGCCGCCCGCAAGGCCCGCTGCGCCGAAATGCTGCAGGCCATGCGGCTGGAATCCCTTGCCAAGCGCTACCCGGCCCAGCTTTCCGGCGGACAACAGCAGCGCACCGCGCTGGCACGCATCCTTGTGGGCAGGCCCAAAATTCTGATGCTGGACGAGCCGTTCAGTGCGCTGGACAGCTACCTGCGCGAGGAAGTGGAGGGCGAAGTGGGCAGCCTGCTGGCCGGGTTTGGCGGCACGGCGCTGCTGGTCACCCACAACCGTGACGAAGCCTACCGCCTGTGCCGGGATATGATCGTGATGGATAGCGGGCAGGTGCTGCGCACCGGCGGCACCAAAGAGGTGTTTGCAGACCCGCAGAGCACCACCGCTGCACGGCTGACCGGCTGCAAGAACATTCTGTCCTGCACCCGCGTGGATGCCCACACCGTGCGCCTGACTGGCTGGGATGCGACCCTTCACCTTGCCGCCGAGGTGCCGGAAACCTGCACCGCCGTGGGCATCCGCGCCCACGACTTTGCCCCCTGCGCACCAGCTGCGCCGAACGCTCTGCCGGTGCAGCTGAACTCCACCAGCGAGAATCCCTTTGACTGGAACCTGATCTTTACCGCGCCGGACGGCACCACCCGCCTGTGGTGGAAGGTGAGCAAGACGAACCTGACCGCTGCGTCGCCGGAGGCACCGGCGTTTCTGGGCACTGCACCGCAGAACATCATGCCGTTGGGGTGACGGACAGCACGCCGGGGATTTTCTTCAGCGCTTCCTGATCGGCCTTGTTCAGGTCCTTGACCGCGAACCGCAGTCGGATCATGCAGTGTGCCACGCTGGAAATGTTCTCGGTGCCGCCCACCAGCTGAACCACTTCCGCAGCAGGTTCTGCTTGGCCTGCTCGGTGGGCGCGAAGTTGTATTTTGCCAGCACGCCCACCGCCTGCCGGTTGAACTCCTCCGGATAGGGGGAATCCAGATCGTAGGTGCGCAGTCCGGCTTCCACATGGCCCACCGGGATGCGCAGGTAAAAAAAGGCCAGCGCCGCCGCACCTTATCCACAAGCTCACTATTATATGCGCCAAACTCGGAATTGTGCAGGTCGGAAAGCACCACCAGCCGGATGGGCCTGCGGTCTGCCCTGCAAACTCCGGCTGTGCAGGGCCGTTTTTCTGTGGTATACTGGTACTGGAAGCAGCCCGCCGCTGCGGGCACTTTTTTTGAAAAGCATTCACGCAAACTTCACAGCTTTTTTTTATTCTTGCTGTATGATATTCTGGTCAAGAAGTCTATTATTGAGGAAGGTGTCTGTATTATGGCTAAGATCCTGATCGTTGACGATGAGCCGCGTATCCGCGAGCTGATCCGCGAACATTTACAATATTCCGGTTATATCTGTGAAGAGGCCGCTGACGGCACAGCTGCGCTGACCCAGCTTTCCGGCGGAGCCTTCGATCTGGTCATTCTGGACCTGATGATGCCGTTCATGGACGGTATGACCTGCCTGCGGGAGATGCGCGCCCGCCACATCAACACGCCGGTCATCATCCTGACCGCCCGCGGCGAGGAATACGACAAGCTGGCCGGCCTGGAGAGCGGTGCCGACGACTACGTTGTCAAGCCCTTCTCTCCCCGTGAGCTGGTAGCCCGCGTCAAGGCCGTGCTGAACCGCACCATGCCCAAGCCCGCCGCTGCCTCCGACACCATGACCTTTGGTGAGCTGACCATCGACACGGCCAGCCACACGGTGCGCGTTTCCGGCGAGGAGGTGGCCCTGACCCCCAAGGAGTTCGACCTGCTGGTGTTCCTTGCTTCCAACAAGGGCATCGCCCTCAGCCGTGAAAAGATCCTGCAGAAGGTGTGGAACTACGACTACTTTGGCGAGGACCGCACCGTGGATACCCATGTCAAAATGCTGCGGGGCCATCTGGGCAAGTGCCGCAGCTACATTGCTACCGTGTGGGGCATCGGCTACAAATTCGACCCCGACGCAACGCGCTGATAAAGGAGCGGAGGATTCATGCGGCACCATCACTCCCCCGGCATCCGCGGCCAGCTGATGTGGTTTTTGTGTTGTATCTGTCTGTTCCTGCTGGCACTGGTGTGGTTTCTGTCCACCCAGCTGCTGGAACCGCTGTACACCAAGCACATTGAAAAACAGCTGACCACTCAGGCAGAAAGCATCACCGCCGAGCTGGACAAGGCTATTGCAAACGGCGAAGCCCTTTCGGCATGGTCTTTTGGCCATCTTACGGTCAACACCGCGTTTTTTGACCGGCTTGCCACCCAGCTGTACGCCAGCGGTTCGCTGAACAGCTTCTGTGTGGATATTTCCGATACCACCATGCGCACGATCTATAAGATCGAGAACCAGTCCTACTGCAACCTGCACGAAACGCTGCTCTCGGATTCCGCCAACAACGATATGATCGTTTCCACCGCTGTGGCCATGCGCAAGAAATGCCGCACCACCGGCGGCTTTGTGCAGACCCTGAATCCGCCGCGGCTCTCCGGCTCGGCACAGCTGCTGGTAGGGCGCAACACCTCCGGCGGCGAGTACACCGTTCTGGTCACTACCAGCCTTGTGCATGTGGCTGAAGCCGGCAAGGTGCTGAGCACCGTGCTGCCCATGGCAGCGGCGCTGATCTTTGCCTTTGCCATGACGGCGGCATGGCTGTTCAGTGAGTGGTTCACAAAGCCGCTGCGCCAGCTTTCCAGCGCTGCCCGCCAGATGGCCATGGGCAACTATGCCGTGCAGGTGGATACCCGCCGCAGCGATGAGCTGGGCGATCTGGCCCGGGACTTCAACCACATGGCAAGCGAGGTGCAGCATTCTTCGCAGATGCAGCGCGACCTGCTGGCCAACGTCTCCCACGACCTGCGCACCCCGCTGACCCTTATCAAGGGCTATGCCGAGACGGTGCGCGACATTACCGGCGACGACAAGGCCCACCGCGATGAGCAGATGAACATTATCGTGGACGAGACCGACCGCCTGACCGCACTGGTCTCCAGCGTGATGGAGCTGAGCAAGGTGACCAGCGGTGCCGACAAATGCGAGCGCGTGCACTTTGATATGGGCCAGCTGTGCGACGAGGTGAGCGAACGGTACGATGCCATCTGCGCCCAGAACGGCTGGCAGCTCCGGCTGGAGCTGCCGGACGAGGAACTGCCCGTTTACGCAGACCCCAACATGATGCAGCGCGCACTGCATAACCTGCTGGGCAACGCCATGCACCATATCGGCAAAGACGGCATCTTCATCCTGCGGGCCCAGCGCTGCACCGAGGGTGTGCGGGTAGAGGTGGAGGACCACGGCCCCGGCATCTCTGCCGACGACCTGCCCTATATCTTTGATCGGTACTACCGCTCCCGTTCGGATGCCGGCAAGCAGGGCACCGGTCTGGGCCTTTCCATCACCAAGGCCATCTTCCAGCAGCATGGCTTCCGCTTTGGTGTGCAGAGTGCCATCGGCATGGGCACTACGTTCTGGTTCATCATGAACGACCTGCCCGCCAATGCAGCCGAGATGGCCGGGCAGGAATAATCAGGAATAATTTTAAAGCCGGGATGACCGTGTGGTCGTCCCGGCTTTTGCTTTTTCTATAGAGCATCGTTTCTGCCCGCAATGCTGCGGCCATTCCAAATGATTTACTGGTTGGAATCTGCCGTGCGATAAATTCCGAATGTATTATCCGGTGCGGGCATTTCCACCCGGGAGGCACGATCATTCACAGCCCACATCATCCAGCCCATTGCAGCCAGTGCCGCCAGAATGATGATCCATTTGACAAAATTCGGCAGTTTTTTCATAGAAGATCCTTCAAATCCGTTTTATACTTTATTTTATATTTTCCACTTTTATTCCGGTCTGCAAAGTTTCCGTGCACATCTGAGCAGCTCTTCGGCCTGCTGGCTGTCCAGCTGCTTCACCCACACGCCGCGCGGCACAGCGCCTGCGCCGGTGCTGCCCGCTTCCACAAAGCTGGCAAGGTCGGAGTCGGTACGGCTCTGCCATGCGGAAAAGCCTTCCGGTGCAATGTGGGCTCCCAGACGGCAGTCCAGCACGGCAGTCTTTCCGGTGGGCCGCCACGGCCTGCCCAGAAACACCGTGCCCGCCGGGCAGTCGTCCGAAACAAAGTCGCAGTCCCAGAACACAAACCCGAGGCCATCGGCACGGCCCGAGGGAGCCGTGACGTAGCTTGCAGGCAGGTGGTTATTCACGGTGCGGATGGTGCACTGCTCAAACAGGGCGTCCGCGCCACCAAAAATAAAATCGATATCTCCCGCGATCTCGCAGTGCCGGTAATACTGGGCCGTCGGGCGGCGGGGCGCAAAGCGGCCCGGGCCAAGGAAGCCATCCTTCTCCCGCTCCTTCTCCGGCAGAGGGGCGCAGAACAGCGTATCCTGATTGCTCAGCAGCCGCACATTCTCAAAGAGGGTGTGAGAGCAGTCCACATAAGCCGCCACGGCCTGCCCCACCTTTGCCCCGGGGCCGGCATCGTTTTTAATGGTCAGGTCCCGCACCCGCAGTTCTATCCCCCGGAAAAACGCGGTATAGCTGCGGAAGGTGTGGGTGGGCCTGCCGTCCGGGTGCGGCAGCCTGCCGCCGTCGCCCCACACGATGCGGGTGCTTTCCATGCCCGCGCCGATCAGGGTGATATCCTGTTTTTCGCACACCAGCTTTTCGCGGTAAACGCCCGGGCCAATGCGGATCTCTGCTGCGCAGGCATAAGGCACGGCCAGCACCGCTTCGGACACCGAAGCAAAATCGCCGCTGCCATCCTGCGCTACGGTTATGGTAAGCATGTTTCTGTCCTCCCGTTTTGTTTCTATGCTTCCATAGTATACCTTCTCCTCCGTCGAAAATCAACGAAGTTTGTATGAACATCAAACGCATTTTTCCAGCCGCAGCACCGCTGCCGTAATGTCGTCCGGCCTGCCGGTCTTCTGGGCGCGCACGCGGGCCGTTTCCACCAGCGTCTTTGCAACTTTTTCCGGCGCTTCTCCTGCCGCAGCGGAAAGCTCCAGCTGCTTTGCCACCCAGCCCGGGCCGTCCACCAGCAGCCCGTCCGAGACCAGCACCGCATAATCGCCCACCGTCAAATGCACCACCCGGCTCTGGCCGTTCACTCCGCCCAGAATGCCCACCGGCAGGCTGGTGTCGCCCACAGCACGCACCCGCCCGCCGTGCACAAGGAAGCCCGGTGCCGCACCGGCCTTGAACAGCCTTGCCGTGCCGGTGTAAAGATCCACGCTGATGAGGTCCAGCGTGGCACCGCTCTCATCCTCACTTTTCAGGGCAAGGGCCACGTTGACCAGCCTTGCCGCCAGCTCTGCGGTAAAGCCCGCCTTGAGCAGCCGGGCCGTCAGCTCGGCGGCAAGGTTGCCATCCACGGCTGCAGGCCTGCCGGTGCCCATGCCGTCGCACAGGATCATCTGCGCTGCCGCCGGGCTGCAGAACTGCTGCACCGCATCGCCGGAAATACTACCCCGCGCCGCCGCGCCCGCCATGCCGAACACGGCCCGCAGCACAGGCTTTTCGCTGAACAGCAGGGTGGTCATTCCCTTGCAGGAAAGCACCTGCGGCACTTCCAGCGTGCGGCGGCAGATGCGGCCCACCTCCCCGGCCAGCGCGGCCAGCTCCTGCGCCGAGAAGCGGGTGCGCGGCAGCGTGACCGCCGCATGGGTGCGGCCCAGATCATCCAGCGTGACGGCACACTCCTGCGGCGGAGTGCCAAGCTGCGCAAAAAAGTCCGCCACCCGGCCGGATTTATAGGGTTCCGGGTCGCCCGGACGGCCCAGCTGTTCTCCCAACACGCCCAGCGCTTCGGCCACGGCGCTGTACTGCTCGGTCAGGGCAGTGCGCATGGCTTCGGCATGAAGGCGGGCCTCCTTGCGGCTGCGGTACAGCGCAAAGGAGCGGTTTGCCGCTGCGCACAGTGCTGCCGGGTGGATGCACCGGGATAATTGCCCGGGTAATTGAGCCGTTTCCAGCCCGCCGCTGCTTTCCAGCAGAGGGCGCAGTGCTTCCATGCCCTCCAGCGTGGCGGCATACTCCTGCTTCCAGCAGGTATCCCGCCGTCCGCAGTTAAAACAAAGGGTATCATGTGTGTTATCAATTACCCAATGGAAATCCTCACACCGGTGCGGCAGCGTTTCGTAGACATCGTTCACGGTCTCTGCCAGCGATGCAAGGCTCTGGGACACCTGTTCCAGCCGGGTGGCCGCTGCACTGTACTGCTGCGGCTGGGCCTGCCCTGCCTGCGGCTTTTCTTCCGGCTCCGGCACAAGCCACGCTGCGGGCATGGCCGCTACGGCCGTGATGCCGATGCAGACGTTCAGCAGATATTGGAACGCGCTCCCGGGCGGCTGCACACAGAGTGCACCGGTCACGCAGCCGCCCGCGTAGGCGGCTACCGTTTCCATGCGCCGTCCGGGTGCCAGCACTGCCGCTGCCGCCGTGGCACAGGCAAGGCCGGATGCCGCAAAGCTGAGGGCCGGGTCTGCCGCGCACAGCGCAGCGCCCAGCACCGCGCAGGCCGCAAGCGCGGCTTTGGCCTGCCCTTTGCTGCATAAATACAGTTCCAGCGCCGCGCAGACGATCACGCCCGGCAGCAGCTGCCACAGCTGCACACTGCCCAGCGCCGCCGCTGCGGCCGCACCCACCAGAAGCATCCCGGCACCCGGCTTTTCGGGCGCAAACTGCCGCAGACAAAAGCCCATGGCTGCGGCCAGCAGGGCATCTGCCGCACTGTAAAGCACCAGCTCTGCCCCGCCGCCGCCAAAGGCAAAGCACAGCGCCACGCCCACCAGCGTGCCGCAGCCCGCCAGTGCTGCCGGGGTCAGTGTTCTGGCACCCATCCACCGCGCTGCCACTGCAGCACCCAGTGCGCACAGCATACAGACACTGCGCAGCGAGAGCGCGCCAAACCCGTGCAGCAGCACACCCAGCGCCGCACCCGCCGCACAGGGGGCAAAGCAGTCCTCTGCAAAGCCCAGCACAAAGCCCAGACCAAAAGGCATCAGTGCACCGTACAGAACGGCCCAGCCGCCTGCAAATCCCACTGCCACAGCCGCCAGCCTGCGCGCTGCCGGGCGCAGCTCCGCCCGCCGTGCCAGTGCTGCCCGCTGTCTGTTCTGCCGCCCGGCCGCTGCCAGACCCATCCGCTCTGTCATAAAAACTCCCCGCTTTCCGGCGGGGCGTTGTGGTTCTGTTCCCCGCGCTTTCTGCATATACTGTAGCGCGGGCGCGCGGCGATTTTTGGCGCGGTGCAGTGTTCTGCCGCAAACCGGCCCAAAGACGCAAAAAAGCCCTGCAGCGTTCAAAAATGCTGCAGAGCTTTGTGGTTTTATGGCAAAAATCAGCCGTTCAGCTTTTCAATTGCCGCTTTTACGCGGGCAAGGGTGGTTTCGCGGCCCATCATGCAGGCAAGGTCGGTGCCGCCGCCGGGGGTGCGCTGCTTGCCAGAAAGGGCAATGCCCAGCGGGTACAGCAGCCAGCCGTTCTTCTTGCCCAGCTCCTCAGCCTTGGCCTTGCAGGCATCGAAGACGGCATCGCGATTGCCAAAATCCAGTGCTTCGTCACTGAGCACAGGCAGCAGGGCTTCCAGTGCCTCCTTGGCGGTCTCCGGGGTGGTCTTCTGCTTCTTGTTGGCGTACATGCTCACATCGTACTCGGGCATCGCATCAAAGAAATCCAGCTGCTCCGGGATCTCGCCCAGCACTTCGCAGCGGGGCTGCAGGTTTGCGCACAGAAGCTTTTTGTCGATGGAGGTGTGCACGGCCTTGTCGATCCACGGCTCCGCCTTCTTCTGGAACTCTTCCGGGGACAGGCGGCGGATATATTCCGCGTTGATGGCCCGCAGCTTGAGGGGATCGAAGATGGCCGGAGACTTGGAGATGCCGTCCGGAGACCAGATCTTGACCAGCTCCGGCAGGGAGAAGATCTCCTGCTCGGCATACTCGCCCTTGGGGCTCCAGCCCAGCAGGCAGATGTAGTTCAGCACGGCCTCGGTCAGGTAGCCCTTTGCCACCAGATCCTGATAGCTGGCATCGCCGTTGCGCTTGGAAAGCTTATTCTGTGCATCCTTCATGACCGGCGGGCAGTGGATGTAGGTGGGGATCTCCCAGCCGAACGCCTGATACAGCAGGTTGTACTTGGGGGTAGAGGACAGATACTCGCTGCCGCGGATCACGTGGGTGATGCCCATGAGGTGATCGTCCACCACGTTGGCAAAGTTGTAGGTGGGCATGCCGTCGGTCTTGATGAGGATCTGGTCGTCCATCTCGCTGTTGTTCACCTCGATGTGGCCGTACACCACATCGTCGAAGCCGGTCACGCCCTCGCGGGGGATCTTCTGGCGGATAACATAGGGTTCCCCGGCAGCAAGACGCTTTTCCACTTCGTCCTTGGGCAGGTCGCGGCAGCATCCGTCATAGTGGGTCATTTCGCCGTTGGCGCGCTGCTCGGCGTGCAGGGCCTCCAGACGCTCCTCGGTGCAGAAACAATAATATGCCTTGCCCTCGGCCACCAGCTGCTCGGCATACTGTTTGAACATGCCCATGCGCTCGCTCTGCACATAGGGGCCCACGGGGCCGCCGATGTCCGGGCCTTCGTCCCACAGCAGACCGGTCTCCCGCAGGGTGTTGTAGATGACATCCACAGCGCCCTCCACATAGCGGCCCTGATCGGTATCCTCGATGCGCAGGATGAAGGTGCCGTCCTCGTGCTTTGCCATCAGGTAGGTGTACAGGGCAGTGCGCAGGTTGCCAACGTGCATATAACCCGTGGGCGACGGCGCAAAACGGGTGCGGACTTTATTGCTCGGCATAGAAAAACGCTCCTTTATTCTCATGCAAAAAATTTGCGGACAAAAAATTTGCGGATAGCTATGTTTTATTGTACTTATTCTGCGCAGTTTTGTCAATGCGGGATAATATCATGCACCCATGCAAAAAGGGGCTGCTGCACACGGGCAGCGTCCTCGCCCTCTCAGTCAAAGCCTGTCGGCTTTGCCAGCTCCCCCAAAGTGGGAGCCCTTGGCAGTCCACACAAACTCCATCTCTTTGCCAAGGTCTCTCCCTTTGGGAGAGGTGTCACCGTAGGTGACGGAGAGGGGAGCCCGCTAAAGAAAAAGCATCCGCAACAACTATTCGCCGACTTTCTGAAATCCAGAAGCGATTGTTACAGATGCTTTTACTTTATATGATACTACGTCATGCAAAAGGAACGTCTGCTCGTAATATTACTCTCCGTCCTTCGGGTCATCCAGATGCTCGCGCCGTTTGCGTGTCAATGCGGCGCACAGTTGCAGCAATGCAAAGCACAGGATGCCGGTAAAAACACCGGCAAAAACAGCACCGACCCAGTATCCACGGGAAAACCCGCAGATCAGCGTAACCGCCACCGCAGCCACCAGAGAATACACGGCATTGGCCGGGGCCTTATCCGAAAGGTGGCGATCCCACAGACCATTGCGCAGACACGCGACAACCGTATAGATACAGCCGATCATGAATACGACCCCCTCTCCGGCGGCCTTGTCCGCAGCCCCGAACACCGTCTGCACGATCCACGCCGCCAGAAGGCTGCCCCACAGCAGCCAGAAGCCATGGCTTTCAATTTTGCGCATGGTC
>QWCV01001046.1_pt1 | contig 38702 bp, 47 predicted proteins | sample 1972621 | NCBI WGS metagenome assembly QWCV01 (sample SAMN09866699, study PRJNA288562) | Human gut metagenome isolate pre2_stool, whole genome shotgun sequencing... | isolation source: gut | host: Homo sapiens | place: USA: California | reverse complement strand
TGTGTCTGTTCAATAGAAAGTGGGCCGTGTGAGCGTGTGAATGTCTTCCATGTGAGCGGCAGGTTCTGGTCCACTTCAGCGTGTGGTGAGAAACGAACACCGGCCCGTCCTGCCTGGACTAGTTTCCCGAGTTGAAAGTCAAACCGTTCGGTTTTCTCGGGAAAGGAAAGGAATGACGGTACCGGTGTCCGTACAACAACGTATCAGGGTGCTTGACGCGCATGGCATGTCATGGAGGAGCATCGCGAAAGAGGTGGGCGTGGCCCGCGACACGGTCGCGAAGTACGCCGGGAGGGAGGATTGCTCTCCCGGACCGGAGCGCTCCGTATCGCGGCCGTCGAAGCTCGATCCGTTCAGGGCGACGGTGGACGGGTGGCTGCAGGCGGACCGGTTCATGCCCCGCAAGCAGCGGCACACCGCCAAGCGCGTGTACGACAGACTCGTGTCGGAGAAGGGCTACGAGGGCTCGTATTCGCCGGTGCAGCGGTACGTGAAACGGTGGCGCGAGGAGCATCGCCTCCCGTCGGACGGGTATCTGGAGCTCAAGTGGCATCCGGGCGAGGCGCAGGTCGATTTCGGCATGGCGCAGGCCGTGGTCGGCGGGGACCGGGTCGACGTGCATTGCCTGGTCGTCACGTTCCCGTATTCGAACATGCGCTACTGCGTGGCCCTGCCCGGGGAGAACGCCGAATGCGTGTGCGCGGGGCTGCGCACGGTGTTCGAGCACATAGGCGCGGTCCCCCTGACGCTGGTGCTTGACAACGCCACCGGCGCCGGCCATCGGATCGCGTGGGACAAGGTCACCGTCGTGCACGTGTTCGAACTGTTCGTGGAGCATTACCGGCTGGAGACCAGGTTCTGCAACCCGAACTCGGGCAACGAGAAGGGCAGCGTGGAGAACGCGGTCGGGTTCCTGCGCCGCAACATCATGGTGCCCATGCTCAACGCAGAGTCCCACGGCCAACTGACCCGGTACATGCTGGAGCGTTGCGACGCGATGGCCAAGGAGACGCATTACCGCAAGGGCGCGCCGATCGGCGGCCTGTTCGCCGGTGAGAAGATGGATATGCAGCCGCTTCCCGCCAAGCCGTACGACGCGATCCGTTGGGAGGTGAGGAAGGCCGACAAGGACGGGCGTGTGCAGATCGACGGCAACTACTACCTCGCCGGCCCCTCGTGGCGCGGCTGGACTCTCGACGTGGGTCTGCGCGCGTTCGACGTGACGATCCGCACCCAGGACGGACGCACCTGTGCCAGACTGCCGCGCGTGTACGGGGATTCGCCGGCCACGGTGCGCAACCCCGCCACGCTCCTGCCCGCGTTGAGCCGCAAGACCCACGCATGGACCGATTCCACCATCCGTGACGATTTCCCCGACAAACTCAGGATCGCCATCGACCGCATGGACGCCAAGACACGCAGGACCACGTTCCGCGTCATCGCCAAGGCCAGCGCCGCGTCCGGCTTCGAGGCCGCCGTCCGGGCCGGAGAGCACCTGGTCGAACAGGGGCACGCGATCGACGAGGCCAGTGTGACCACCATGGCCCGGCGCATCGCCGCCGGCGAGAAGCCGTACGAGCAGTCGGTACCCGACCTGACCGGATACGACGTGTTCATGAAACCCCGACAGCCATGGGAAAGGAAGGAGGCCTGACCATGGGAACCCACCGTCCGCCGGTCGTCATGCCCGACATGAAACGCAGGCGCGCGTCCACCGGCGAAAGAATCGCAACGATCATGACCCTGGCCAGACGGCTGCCTCTGACCCGCCAGGTCCTCGCCGACCAGCTCGCGGACGCGACCCCCAGCCAGATGGAATTCATGGAATCGTGGATGAACGCCGAGATCGAATCCAGGGAACGCTCCAAACGCTCACGCCTGCTCAAGGCCGCCGGATTCCCCGCCGACAAGGAGCTCGGCGGCTACGACTGGACCCCGATCCGCTTCCCCGTCGACTACGGGCGCGGGCAGATCACGACCCTCGACTTCATCGCCGGCCACGACGACCTCGTCCTGTTCGGCCCTCCCGGCACCGGCAAGACCCACCTCGCCATCGCGCTCGGCAGGAACGCATGCCGCAAGGGCATACCCGCACGCTACTTCACCGCCGCGGGCCTGGTCATGCGGCTCCTCAGGGCCCAATCGGACAACCGGCTCGACCGGGAACTCGCCGCGATCGGCAGGACCCCGCTGCTCGTCATCGACGAACTCGGCTACGTGCCCATCGACGAGGACGGCAGCAGGCTCCTGTTCCAGGTCGTCACCAACGCGTACGAGACCCAGAGCATCATCTACACCACCAACATCGAGTTCAGCGGATGGGGCAGGATCTTCGGCGACCCCAACATGGCCGCCGCGATCATCGACCGCACCGTCCACCACGGACGGATGATCCGCTTCGAGGGCGAATCCTGGCAACCAGCAGGACCGGCCAACGCCGAAACGGCCTGAAACCCGCCGCTCACATGGACTAAAAGAAACGCCGAAACGGCCTACTCCAACTTGACAAAACACACGGTATGACTTTCCTGCCCTGTCGTCGATGATCCGGGGGGTGTTGTCGCCGGGAACGGGGACGCCCCCCCTGGGTCCGTTTTGCACGTCCTGTCGAGGACGGGAAGCGACCTCACACCGGTGGATGCGGCATGGTTGGCGTCCAACGGGTCGAATCCGGCGACTTTCACCGCGGACGGCCTGTATTTGCCCGGCTTCAGACCGAACTCGCTTATCGGCTTCGGCGTACGGCTGATGGGAATGGTCGTCTTCGTTTCCTTCAACATACATGCAAAATCGGTTGATTCCAACATTTTCTCGGTATTTACCAAAGTTTTTGAATAAAAAATAGGGATGCCTTTCGGCATCCCTTGTTGATTTGACTTCCTCCCGGTGCTTTAACACCGGGAGGAAGTCAACTACCATGTTCGTCCTTAAACCATCTAAATGGATCAGGACTCTGGCAGCTTCCTCTCGCCTGTGGCTGGTTCAATAAATGCCATGGGAATTCTTTGGAAAATCAGCAAATGGTATAACCGGTATCAGTTCTTCATGTGGGCTTCAGGAGTACTGACTGCGGTGGCCGCTCCCCTGGTCGGCTACGCCGCATATTTCCTCGGTATCAACAACCAGCGTGCGGAGCTCGTCTCGGACAGTCCCGAATACGCGAATGACATAACGGCCGGCAGCCTCATCCAATGGTTGACCGGCCAAGCACACAGCTACGGTCGAATCCTCGGCATCGTCGCCGTCATTGGGATACTGCTTGTCATCTTCTGCATCACATTCACCATCATCGGCTGGATTGGCCAAAGAACCGAAATCAGCGGCACCGACCAGGTTGACGAAGTACAGGAGAAAGGCCGACGCAAAGCCGAAACGGAAGAACAATACGATGACTACGGGCAGCCAGCGGAGTACTAATCACGTTTGGTCATGCTCTGGCTGGACGACGCAAGGCTCCCATGTCTCGATGCAGGGTGAATGTGGATAGCTCAGTGGACATCAATTCCTCTGTTCCTTCAACGCCTCGCGTACCGTGACCTGCGGTTTCAGAGCATTGCCCTTCCCGTCGGTGACGGTGACGTGAGGCCGGTCCAGGATGATCTGGCCGTAGACGACGTGACCATCCTTGATATAGCGGACGTCGATGGTCTGTCTATCGGATACGGATGGCCATCCACGAGAATCCGGCAACGGTTCATCGCAGGAACGGGAACCAAAGAAAGTGTCGCACTCCCCCAACCCCTGTATCCCGTACACGCGCTCCACCGTCGCGTCGAAACCGGGAGCCTGCGAAGCCCCGTCCATGGACGGGGGCCAAGACAACATCAGGAACAGGCATCCGGCCACTATTATGCAGGTGATGCCGGATAATACCAGTGTGGTCCCGGTGTCCGAACGATCCGGCTTCGACCCTCCCGTGAACCACGGGACCACGACTAGAACGGAGCCTGTCAGGGCGATTCCGATTATCAGTATGCTCGCCCAGAGAGGGAACGACTGTCCCGACATCTCTCCCGCATCAATCCAAACAGTGAAATCAGTCATTCTCCTCATCCCCCCGTCCTCGATGCGCCTGCCGGTTCCTCACCATGCGCAGCTCACCTCCATCCAGATGAGCCCATGCTCGTCCACGATCGACAGGAACTCGTCCTCCTGCCATCGAAATGCGGCGGAATCGACCTTGAACGTCTCGCGACCGCCGTCACGCAATGATTCGAACAGTCGGTCGGCTTCGGCGCGCGTGGCGAACGGGACCGGCCATGGAATCCACCGGCCGGGATAATCGGCTACTAGACGGGCCAGCTCCTCGTATTGCCTATCGTCCATCGACCTTCTCCTTGTCATTCGTCTTGTGGTCGCGGACGATGAGGATCATCCATCCGAAGCACGGGAGCATCCGGTATTCGCCGTACCGGGTCAGGGCGGCCGCCAGGCGTTCCGCGCCGGGGCGGGTGGTCCATTCCTTTGAGTCCTCGTCGTAGTCCTCGGCGATCCAGCCCTTCTTCAGCAGCCCGTAGTGAGCCTGCTTCCACGCCCAGCTGACGATCGCGGCGAACAGGTTGCTGGCCAGCCAGAGCAATAGGATTCCCAATACGATCGCGAACGGGGTGGCCACGCCCAGCCAGTAGCCGTTCATCAGAACCGCCCCAGCCGGTGCAGGGCCTCCGCCGCATGGATGCGCGCCCATTCCATGTCGGAACCAGCTTGCGCGTTCACGGGCGTCATCTGTTTAAGTAGCCGCTTACGGTCGAACCCTGGCTGAAATGACCTGTCCCACGAGCTTGTGTACTTCCTTGAATTCCTCCAAAGCGTCAATTTTTGTCCTTTGATATTGGCTCTTCCGGGTCGTAACCCATGAGCCTGCCGATTAGATAGAAGATGCCTGTGGGTATCAGTAGCACTAAGAAAGTGACGGCTGCGGAATATGATGTCGCGTACATCACTCGAATATCGAATAGGAACCGCAGTAGCAGGGCTCCGCCCATGGTGGACAACGCTCCGAAAGCCATGATGAGGAACATTATTGCGATGCTTATCGGCACGATTCCGTGTTGTTCCTTCGGTTGCTTTCTGCTCATAATTTGGGGCCTACTGTTCTTTCGATGGCCGACAGCAATACCGGGCGATGGCAGCCATCGTACCGAACATGAAGACAGGGGCGGACGTGAAAATCAGGTCGCAGATCACGGTCAGATAAGCAATCCAGTTCACTGTTCCCTGCCCTTCAAATGCCGGCATGGTTTTAACCTGTTAATGAAATTGATGGTCCACTGTTCCGCTTTTTCCTGATCGTCGAAACTCTGGTGGATGACCGTATGGTTCCTCACCTGCATGGTCTCCAATCGTGTCGTTTCAGCGGGTAGCTGGTAGGTGAATGGAATCTGCAGGGTCACATCCAGGCGTAGTCGTGGCGTGATACGAGTGATTCTCGCGCCGACCCCCTCCGGCCCGTCTTCGAGATGTTCTAGGAGGGTGAAGTATTTGTGGTTCTCTTTTTCGAATCTCAATGTTTGGATCCTTTTGTATCCGTCTGGTCATGCTTGTCCGCGATACTGCTGCAACCGCAGAGCACGACTGCGCAGATGATGCAGATGATGATTATGAGAACGGTGCCGGAATCTACTCCCATGTGGACGCAGTCTTTCTAAGTGGGTTGAGACAGGCGGGTCCTTATGCGAAGGCGGATAAAGACCCGCCTGTCTATGTGAATAGATTCAGTATAACAAGCATGAGGAGATAACTAATCCAAGTGGTTCTCGTAATACCCGCGCTCGAAGTCCTTTTCGTCCATCTTGTACGCATCGCCGTAGGAGGAGATCTTGACGTACGCGCGAGCCTTCGCATAGGTTCCAATCTGGATGCGCTTGCCCTTCCTCGGCTCGCCACAGAAACGATCCTCGCCCTCGGTCTGGGGCACCACTTCGGAGCCATACAGGGAATAGGCGTCGCCCTTGATGGTGATTTTGCGGATGGGTTGGATGGTGCAGGTCTTGCCGGAGGGGCTGAGCGCGATGACCTCGTAGAACTTGTTGATGGTCATGCCGTAGCCATAGGATTCGTGCAGGATATCGCCCACGCGCAGCATTCCCTCGCCCGACTTGATATGGGATCGGCGAGGTTCGGCGTTGCCGGTGACGCGCAGCCCCCCTGCGTCGAACAGGTACTGGTGTCGCTTCTGGAAGTTTTCGATGCCGTTTGTGGTGCGGTATTGCTTGTAGGGCATCCAGATGGTCTTGTTGCCGCGGGTCTTGATTCGGGTTTCGACGATGTACATGGGTTTCCTCTTTCATTTTTTATGTGGACATATTCAGTATAACAGATATCGCCGATTTCGCAACATCGCGACTTCTCTCAAAAAACAGGAGGCCAACCCCCTAGAATTGTCTCCGAACGACAATATGCCTGTTATACTGAATATGTCCACATAGAAGGAGATTTCCAATGACCAACCAAAACAAGTCAGCCCAAGCCCGCCAACGACGCCGCAGCTCGGACGGACGATTCGCGGACGAAGACAAGCAGGACAGCCTCCCCTCCGACACAAAAATCCAACAGGCGGCCAGCCTCCTCACCGACGACACGGAGCCTGACTTCAACCAGCTGCTCACGGCCACCGACGCATTCGACGACCCCTACGAGGCGCGCCATATCGAATTCGACATGCCCGACGGATCCACCATCAGAGGCTACGCATTGGACGAGGGGCGAATCGACCGCAACAAGGTGCCGGCCGGCTGGCACGCCTACTCCGTAATGGAAAGCGACAGCGACGAAGACGGGGAAACCACCCTGTCCATCGACCGTGACGGGTACGTGAACCACAGGATGGACTTCATCACCACGGAAGATCTGGGACAGCGCATCGACGGCGGACAACTGACCGAGATACGGGGCGATGACTGGGGTTTCACCGGCAACGACCTCGTGGACGATCTGGCCGAACAGTCCGATGACGAGGACTTCGACCTTGACATCGAATTGGAGGAGAAACGCCATGCGATGATGGATGCCGCCATCCGCGACCTGATCTTCTTCAAACAGGATGAGGAGAACATGACCGCGTTGAAAGCCGCCGCATGGCAGACCATCAACCATGACGAGCAGAACAAGGGCGAATCCGCGATCGGTTACCTGCGTATCGTTCCCTCTTCCAATCCGGCCGCCCTGCACCTCGAAGACATGAGCGAGGAACGCTTGGAGGAAGCCCGGCTCAACGGTGGCTGGAACCCCGACAAGGACAAGTACGTTCACTTCACCAAGGACGGCGACCTCGAAGGGCTCTCCTACACGGAAGCAGACGAGCTGATCTGGGATAACCGGCAGCGCATCCTGCAGGCCGTCCGCGACGATACAGGACGCCGGACGACAAGCGATAAAGGAGAGATAGCGCATGGCAGGGGCCATCAACGAAATGGAACGTAGGCTCGCGGAATCAAACCCGCATGCCGGTCCGAACGTGAAGACCGAAGACTTCAAACAGCAACCGCCCTCGGTGAAACCAGCGGGGAAACGCCGTCGCACATCACCGGCACCGAGGAAAACGGTTGAGGACACGAAAACCGCTGCAGAAACCCCTTCGCAGCAGGCCGAAGAAACCCGACGGCCTCATGCCGGAAGGCCGTTCTGCATCATTCCGAAACCCACATGGCAGGAGATGGCCCATGCGGCACTCCCCCAGCTGCTACAAGCCGTCGGACTGCTCATCCTGATCATCGTATCCCTACTGGCAAGGCAGACCGCGTTGGCGGTCATCTGTCTTCTTGGCCTGCTCGCATTCGTCGGCTGGCGGCTTGCGACCTACGACTGGACTCCCATGGAAACCGTTCGTCGAACCATCGAACATGGTTACGGTGTGGCGGTCGTCCGTCTCCTGAATGCGGACGACATGAACCAGCCAGTCCGGGTCATCACCGAAGGCGGACAGTATGTCGCCTGGTATACGGACGGCAGGGAGAGTCGCATCCACACCGCCATTCTCATAGTCAACAAGGGTCGAATCGCATTGACCACACCGGACATGGGCATCCTGCCCACCCTAGGGGAGACAATTTGATGCGTACATTGTTCGTCGGCGACCTGCATGCGAAAGCAGATCTGCTGCCGCTGATTAGTCGGGCGGCGCAACGCGAGAACACTGACCGTATGGTCCTGTTGGGCGATGTCTGCGACGACTGGAACGTGTCCAACAATGGACTGATCCGGTTCTTCGAGACGTTCACCTCATGGTATCGGCGCGAAGCCGGGGAGCGTGAGGTGGTGCCGCTGCTCGGCAACCATGATGTGCCGTACTTCCTTAAGCAGGGCTCCTCCTCCTATGCGCGAGTGCGCGCGGTGGCTCCCGGCTTCAAACCCGGCGCCCATCGCAAGGTGCATGAGCTGATGCAAAATATCCCATTCCAACTGGCTTGGTCGGATGGAAACATTCTGGCCACGCACGCCGGGCTCACCCGCGCATGGGGGCGACGGCGGCTGGGCGCCGATTACATGGACATGCCGGTCGAGGAAGTCGCGGATCGCTTGAACCGAATGCTCCTCCATCCGGCCTCACTGGTCGTGCCCATGACGGACATCGGCCCGGCGCGCGGCGGCGCAGGAACGCCGTCTCCCCTATGGTGCGATCGCGGCGAGTTCGCCGAAGACGGGGACATGCACCTGACTCAGGTGGTCGGGCATACGCCCGTACCGACCGTATTGCATGAGCATGATGCCTGGCTCTGCGACACTTTCTCCACGATAAGCGACGGTACTCCCATTGGCGACGGGTCTCTGCTCATGTATTCGGAGAGCGGATTCTATCCACTGCCTCTTCTTGGCTGATTTGCTTTCGTCCGGCCTGCTTCCTTTTCCAAGGCGCGATTAGAATCAAAGACAAACAACACTCGTCGAAAGAACACCAAGCAATGACGACATCCAGCCGAACAGCACAAGCGAAACGCCGGAGACGCACCCCAGACGGACGATTCGCAGACGAACTCAACAGCTTCGGCTTCCCCGACGCGGCAACACTAAGCGCATACGAGCAACAGACCTCGCAGATCCCAGTACTCCAGCGCCTGCAACAGCACGGCAAAATCACCCCACCACCAATCACGCTGCCGGACGGATGGACGGAAGCCGGAACAAAACATGACGGCAACGCCGACGGATATGGCAGCTACCATGAGGACACACGCCGTTTCACAGGCCCCGACAACAGCACCCTGACAGTCACGCACAGTTCGGGATTCGAAAAAGATTTCGGCCTATACGACTACCAGACCGTCGAATACCAGGCCGGCAACGTCACCATCAAACGAATCATCCCACCCACCTCAAACCCTGACATCAACGAGCTGGAGGAAACAGGCCAACGGCTCGAACGGCAGCGCGCGGAACTCAACGCACACGCTTCCGGACGGTGGAGCGCTCCCATAACGCGGCTTACAGCATCCACCAGCGAGACAGGCTACACGTTCATCCTACCGGAATACGGGGAGCCGCCGAAGAAGCCAGTACTCCCATGGAACCGAGCCGCATGGGACAAGGCACGAAAGCAGGAAAAAGAAAACAGAAAGTCTGGTGTGGCTGAGATTCCGCCCCGATGATCCGCTTCTCCTGCAATGCGGTGAACAGGCGCCCTGTCGCGCCGTTCCTGGACCGGCGGTCGAACCACCGGCAAGACGGTGATCCACTTGCCGCAGCACTTCGGCAGGTCCCTCCACGGGGCTCCCGTGCGGCACATCCACGGCAGGGCGTTGACGAACGTGTGGTTGTCCGACCGACACGTTGCCGCGCTGGCGCGGCAACGGATGCGCGACCCTCATGAACCGGTCAGGCGTGATGCCATACCTCGGCGTACGCATACGACAATCATCACGCAAAACTTAAATAGGGTAAAACACACCCCTAGTTTTTTGATATTAGCCGACACGTTTCCTCTTTTTTTGAGGGGGGGGCGGGTTTTGTCTTATCCCACTTACGTGTTATACTGAATATGTCCACATAAGAAAGAAAGAGGAAACCATGAAACGCTACACCATCAACTACCAGGAAACCTACTCAGGCACCTTCACCATCAAACTCGACGACGACTCCACCGAACAGGATGCCATCAACAAACTCCTCAGCAGCGACGAATTCTGGCTAAGCAACCAGCTCGAACTCACCGACAGCGATGCTGAAGTCACCAACGTCACGACGGTGAAGGAGGCCTGAACGATGCGTGTCAGCGAACTCATCAAACGACTCGAAAACGTCAAATCCGAGCATGGTGATCTGTATGTGCTGATCGGACAACCCGACTGTACGGGCGAGAGCTATGACGATCTGGTTGACTTGACCGGCGAATGCTTGAACGTGGAAACGATCCACAGCGTGTTCCAGCACCGCGTTCGGTGGGGGCAGGTCCTGGAGGAAGGCCGTCTGGTGCATGGACGTTACTCGTTCACGGTGCGCCTTGGCGATGGCGGCATACGGAGCGAGGAAGGCGTGATCCGTCCCATGCTCGTACTCACCGGACCGGATGGCTGCGGCTGTCAGAGCGTGATTCCCGAACACTACGATCTGAACATCTACCAAGGCGACGGATTGGAGTAACCGATGGGTGACATCACCAAGCCCGCCGTCGAACGGCATTCCTGCGACATCGCCGGCTGTGCGAGCATGGCCGAAAATCCCATGTACTGGGGAGTGAGCTTCCCGATCATCGCACGGGACAATTACGACGACGGTTCCTATTTCGGCGGCGCGCGCACCCGGATCATCAACCGGAGCATCGATTTGTGCGACTATCACGCGGGCATCCTGCTCGCCCTGCACGGCGAGCACACGAGCAACTACGGGAACGCGTGGACGGATGATGGGCCCGAACTGCAAGCCCATGACGCCCGCCGCGAACAGACGGAAGAACGACAGGTCATGACCGAAGAGAACGATCTCCCGAATCTGACGACCGGCGAATGGTGGACACTGTTCCGCATGGCCGGACACACCCAGCATCCCGCATTCATCTACCCGCAGACGCCATCCACGCTCGCCGAGAAGGGACTGGCCGACAAGGACACGGAAACGCTGACCGCCAAAGGCCGGGAGCTGATTGAACAGGTGGATCGTCTGACCGAACGGGATTGGCGCAACATACCCAAGGTCAAGATACGCCGTGCGGCCGCGACCCTGTGGCCCGAACGGTTCCTTGACGACGAGGATTCGGAAACCCGGAACACTGCGGAATACTTCGGAAGGAACAGACCATGAGCATCGAATACGAGACCGTGCGCTGCTCCAACCCGAACTGCCGTACCCGTTTCAGCTGGACCGACTACACACCGCCACAACCAGAATGGAAGCCGGAACCCAAACCGGCCACACCGGATATCACCGACCATGACGGACCGCGTTCGGTATCCGAAGCGGACTGGCTGGAATTCAATACGGAGGCCAACGATTACGGGGTGCCCGACCGTGCGGGCCTGCAATCCGTCATCGATGTGATAGGCGAACACTACCTGCATCTCGCCCGCGAATGGGGTTGGAACGACACCGAGGTGCGCGACGCCATGTATGTGGAGACGAAACAGAGGGGATGGTGCAGGGAATGAGCGTCGTCACGCCCGAGATTCGTTTCTTCGCAGACTGTCACTGGTTGATGGCCGACAACATCATTCTGCTCAGAATCACGCCGATGTTACCGTACGAATGGTCGAACCTGAGAAGACTGTTCGACTGCAAATCCACATTCGAAACACGAAGCGGACCGTTCGACTACTGGCGCATTCGCCTTGAATTCGACGGGAACCTGATCCACTGGACGGTTTCCGACGGCTGGTGGCATCCGAAAACAACGACCTTCGACACCGACTATGAGACGACCATGACGGTCCTGTTCGACGTCGGATACGACCAGTGGCGCAAGGACCGCGGCATCATGGACGAGGCCGACAAGGCCGTGAAACGGTTGAACGATTCAGGTATCCCCGCCACGCGCTCTTCGGATCCGGACTATCTGGTGTTCGAGGTCGGCGAAAGCGTGTTCCGTGCGCTATTGCCCGCCGATCCGACGCATGCGGCAAGTCGGCTGATCGAAGCGGTCAGAAATCGCGGGAAGATTCTCGATGGCTACCGGAAGACCGTCGCCGGTCTTGGCAGGGTCGAGGCATTGGAGGCGGATGACGTGTACTGGGATGACCTGTTCTCGAACGGCGACCCGGTCGAAACCGGCGCCGTCATATTCCAAAGCCAAGGTGCGGAAGACCATCCCATCAGTCTGGACCTGCTGATCATGTCAGACGGCACCTGGCAGCCGGACGGCTTCGACTCCGACAGGGAGGGCACGGCGGCCGACGTGCGCGGATACCTGAGCCAATGGACGGGGGACAATCGATGAAGAGCATCACGAAAGCCCAGTACGCCATGCTGTTTTTCGCCGTCGACAGGCTCAAGGAAGACTCGTGGTATACCGGCCCCTATGGTTTCGACGCGTTGAAGGAACGCGGCTTGGTCGATTTCGGGCAGCATGACCGGATCATCACCGACGAGGGCATTGCGTTCGTGAAACGTATGCTTGCCGACCCGGAGAGCATGCCGATGACCGCGAAACGGGCGATAGCCGAATATGATGTGCTGCGCGACGAATATGCGCACCTGTTCGAGCATGATCCGGACATGAGGGTCAGGGTGGCGATGTTCGGCGTCCATGGTCTCGAACCGGTCGAACCGCCGACCGGCATCGACGGGTTCCGAACGGACACCATCTACGATTTCAAGGATCTGGACGTACTATCGGCGACCTTCGCGATCACGCACCTGTACTCCGGGTTCAACCCGAATCATCATGTGATCGTCCGGGCGCATGAATCGTATACGGATCCCCCAGCCCCGGTCATCGACAGCATCAACAACCGCCAGCTACGCCAGTCGGGCGGCACACGATATCTGAAAGTAACCAGAACCGTATTGGACAAGGAGAAGCAATGAGCGTCGAACGCATCATCGTAGAAACCAACGACGAGACCGGCAACAATCCGGTCGAATATGATTGGGAATTCGACCCAGACGGCACGTTCCACATGAGCGGGGACGGGGAAATTCCCGCCGCCTTCGAGGAGTCCGCCGCCATCGTCGACGCGTTCAACCATGTCAACATGAGCATCGTGAACGGGGAGCGGACACCGTTGAAGGACGGCGACCGCGCCTGGTTCACCCTGCTTGCCGTCACCCTCGCCACCCTTATCCCGTTCGTGGAGGGGAAGGACGGCGACCGGGTGGGATTCATGATGGGCGATACGTCAAACGGCTTCAACATCAATATCACATCACCCGAATTCCTGGCCTGCTGCCGGTCCATGTGGGTCGGCGCGGACGTGTATCGCGCGTTCGGCCGATACCTGAACTTCCGATGGGACACGATCCGCGAGGCGTGGGTGGAGAACGGTTCCGGTCTCGCGTTCATCGGGGCGGACGGTCAGGTGGCGTACATGCTGGAGACCGCCATGTCGAAAGGCGACGGCATCCGTTTCGACCCTATGGAGGGCAGGGAGGACACCGTCCGACTGTTCCGGCTCCTGCTGGAAACCGCGAAATGCGCGGACATCCCGGTCCGATTCACAGGCGGATCAGGCAGTTTCCAACAAGACGAATAACGCACGAGATAACGACGATAGCATTCGTTCCGGTAAAACGGAAGTCAGTAAAAGGTTTCGTTTCCTCTTGGAGGCATCGAACGTCACCGCTATCCCGCTTCAATTCGTCAACTAAACCGTATCCGGGAAGAAAGAAAAAAGACCAATGGGAAGACATGCCGCCTCAAGACCAGGCCGACTCCGTCCTCAGCACAATACTGAAGACATTTCGCTCCGGAATATTGAAGAGAACACCGTTCCTAAGAGAGAAGACAGACAATCACAAGGAGTGGGTTACCGGCTGTTGCAATTGTTCGCAGGCATGTCGATTTTCCTCGCCATCATCCTAGTAATGCACGTCGGATGGGTATACATCGGCAACGGAATGGACCAGATCCACACCCAACAAACCATCGTCACCAACCAAGGATTCAAAACAGCCCAACCCACTAAAACCGACGGTTCAACCCGCATCGCCAAACCCCAAACCGGAGAACCACCCACCGAACCGGAACCCGAATACTCGACAGTGATCGGCTGGATGCGAATCCCCCGGTTCGGCACCGAATGGCAACGAGCCATCCAAGAAGGCACCGATCTGCAAGTCCTTGACAACTACGGTATCGGACACTATCAAGGAACCGTCATGCCCGGAAGCATCGGCAACAGCTCCTACGCCGGACACCGCACCCCCGGCGACCTAGGGCCGGCGGACACGTTGAAACCCGGGGATCCGATCATCATTCAGACAGCCGACCACTGGTACGTGTATGAAATGCAATCATCTTGGATGACGACCCCCGATGATGCCGCCGTCATCGCCGACCAGACAGACCAAAAAGACGCGCGCCTCATCACGCTCACCACCTGTAAATACTCGCTAGATGAACAGGACAGTCTGAGTGCTAGACTCATCGTCCGCGGACGGTTCAAATATTGGGCCAACACTGCTGACGGAATACCGCAAGAACTTGCCCCCAAACAATCAACTCCCATACAACAGGCAAAAGCCACCATCGCACGCAGTATCCAAAAAGCCAGCAAATACGCTCCAGTCAGCCAACTCCTGTTCGCCGCAACACTAACAATCTGGTGCATCCTCACAGGCCTGTCATGGCTCATCTGGCACAAAGACCGCCAGAAGAAAACAACATCATGGAACCTCATGACACTAATCTGGCGCATCCAATCAGGCCCAATCATCCTACGCGCAACCACCTGCCTATTCTTCTGGGTAACGCTACTATTCGCCGAATGGGCATGGATCAGCCCACTACTTTCCCAACTAATCCCACTATCCACCGGCACCGCCACCCTAAACTAAAAACATCAGGCAATACGCAAAACCCGTACGCCAACAACAACCGGTGACAAAGAAGGGTCGACGCGCGTCGTTCGGACAGAGAACCGGAAAAACGCGCACCGACCCTTTCCACACAGTATAGCGTGCCCTAGCCGAGCAGACGATAATATCCCATGCCGGGCATGACGGCCGTGACCTTCGTGCCATCGACCGGGTTCATCGCATGGATCATCAACCCGTTGCCGATGTAAATGCCCGCATGCCCCGCGCTTGCCATAAGATCACCCGGCTGCGGGTCAGTAACGGGCGTGCCGACCGTGGCCTGCATGCCGGACGGGTGCGGCAATTGGATGCCGAACCGCGCGTACACGTATTGAGTGAAACCACTGCAATCCCAGCCGGCAGGCGTATTGCCCCCGTACACGTATGGCGCGCCCTGGTATTGGAGCGCGTAGGAGACCAGGGCGGCGGCCGTATCCGAGGCGGGTTTCTCCTTGTCACCTGTCGTCGGCGCCGATATGACCGGTGTGCGTGGTTCGGCGCGTGACGCAGCCTCCGACTGTCGCGCCTGTTCGGCTTGGATGCGCGTGGCCTGTTCCTCGGGGCTTTCCGTATGCGGCACGTCCAGGGTTTCGATGCCTCCCCATGAGCCGTCCACGTCGGTCGATACGGCCTCACTGAACGAACGATGCGGAACCAAGTGTTTCGGGAACGATCTGACACTGCTCGCCATGTGGATTGGAGCCGGATCGACGGCGTCCGCCCATGCCGGGATCGTCGGCATGGCGAGCATGACGATTGGCAGGAGAACCGTCAGGACAATGGGAGCTCTTCTAATAGTGGATGTACTGGTATGCATGCGTCTGTTTCGCCTCGATGGTGCGTCGGAACGGGCCGACCTGCCCGTTCACGTTCGCTTCGCTAATCTCGATGGAACCGTCGCCGTTGACCTTCTCCACGATGGCGACGTGCCCCCATGCGTTGTTGACCTGCGCCGGGCTGAACACAATCACATCCCCTTGTCGGGGAGTATCATCCACCCAATAGCCGAGCGCCTTGGCGGAATCGGCCCACATGCCGCCATCCCCCAGATGGCTGCCGACCGGCAATCCCAGTTGTGTGCGCCGCACGTACGCCCACCATGTGCATTGCCCGTACGCGTACGCGTTGCCCGTGTCGCCGGTCGCATGGTCCGGATTGAATCCGGTCGGAGTCTGATCCTCGTCGCGCCCGTTGATCAGGTCACGGACCACTGGATTGTCCGCGTGGATGATGGTGAGCTTGCCCTCCGGCCGGTCGCCCATATCCCATGTGCCGTCCACTGTGAGGTCTTCCCTTTGGCTGCTCCTGCTAGCCGCATCATCGATGCTTGATGCCGTCAACTGTTCCGTGGTTAATGCGGTGGACTGGTTGAAACGTTCACCTGCGTATGCGGTTTCATTATGCGGCAGAAAAAGACATGCCATTCCGCCTGACAAAATCATTGCCGACATCAGGCAGAGGGCGACACGTCGTTGGAACCGGTTCTTCCTTCTTACGGCTGATCGGCTTACTGGTTGAACGGCCTTATGTGCTGCCCTGCTCAATCTGCACGCTCCTGAATGAATTCCGGAGAGGCGATGTTATCGTCGAACCGGTAGGTGTCGGGTTGTCCGAGCATACGGCGAAGAAGAGGCGAATGCCGGGTGACAAGCCGGTTGAACCAGCCTTTAGCCTGCCAGGTCACATTGATTACACGCCCGTTCTCATTCTCCACTGAAGCCTGATGCACGACTTGTTCACGACCTTGAGCTGTTTGACGGCCTGCTGGCAGGAAGATGAAAGCGATTTTCTGCCCGGCGTATATGTCTGCGGGAATAATGGTGTTATCGATGAATATTTTAATTCTTCGCATCGGCGCAGCATCCTTTTTTTAAGACAACGTTCTGGAAGATTGACCGGCTTTTCCTGTTCCGAAGTTGGGTGGAGGAAAACCGGACGGATACTACGATTATCATTCGTTCAAAGAACGATTCTTGAAGAAAATCTGAAAACCGTGGCATTAACCCGCTTTAGTGTCACGGTTGATGAACAAAAGGGGGATTACGTATCCCCCTTTTGTTTTTTTCCGCCCGGGCCGCGACCCTTATCGGCGTCGCGGCCCGGGATCGGGTCACGCCATGTGGCGTCCCCGATTCGTGCGGCGGCGTCCGCCCAAGGTGAGGACCAGGCCCACGCCCATGAGTATCACGATGCCGCCGATCAGCGGGAGCACGCCGATACCGGTCTTGGCAAGCGGATGCACTCTCACCGTCTCATCGGCCACACGCGGCTTGCCGTACGTGACCGGGCCGGTCGACTGTTCCGGCTTGACCGGGATCAGCTGTTCGCGCCAGTAGAAGGTGCCTTCCTTGTCGGCCGTGATCTCCGGCGAATCCACGCTGGTGGCTCCCGCGGGCACGGTCACGCAGTCGGTGGTGGTGAGCAGCTTGTCGTTGCCCGCATCCCCGTCGTTCTGCTGCCAGTATTCGAACTTCACGCAGTAGCCTTCCGTCACATGGCCGGTGATGTGCGCGGTGTCATGGATCTTGTCGCCGACGGTCGCGTTGTGCGTGTTCGCGGTCGTGGCGATCTTGATGAACCTCATGGTTTCATCGTCGACGCGGCTGCGATCCGTGTAGAACGGGGTCGGAGTGGTTTGGGGTTCCGTCTCGTCCCCGTCGACCTTCTCCTCGCCAATCGGCAGCACGCCGTTCGATTCGAGGTGTTCGGTCGTGTACACGCCGTCCTTGTCCTTCACGGCCTTGGCGGGCGTACCGTCCTCGGCGCGTTTCGGACTGGTGAGGCTGAACTCGAAGTAGTAATCCTCACCGGCCTTGCCTTGGAATCTGCGTGGGCTTTCGACGGTGATGCCGCCATTCTCCAACGCCTCCTTGGCTTGCTCGTCGGTGATGATGACCGCGCCTTCCTTCGGAGTGTTCCAGGATTGCATGACCTCATCATAGTCGGCGCCGCCATCGGAGATGTGTTTGACCTGCCAAGATACCATGGTTCCGGCGGCCACCGGTCCGGTGATCGTCACCTTGTCCGGCACGCTGTCCTGCTCGTCCACGACGGGCGTGGTCTTGGACTTCGCGTCGATGATACGGATCGTTTCGGACGGTTCGCGGGCCGCACCGTACTTCAGGACCTTCCCGTTCTCATCCTTGATGATCACACGGAAGTAGAAGATGCCGGTCTGGCTTGGAGTCCATTCGGGGCTGTACGCCTCGGTCTGCCCGGATTCGAGTTGGATCGCCTGCTTGCCGTCGGCGAGCGTGGTGATCTTCACATCCTTGGACGGGTCGTCGTCCTTGTCCTGCTTCCATACCTCCCAGGAGGCGGTGAGCGGGCCGGTCAGGTCGTCGCGGATGTCCTTGCCGTCGTTCTTCAAGTATTTGACGTTCACCAGATCGGTGTGGTCGGATACCGGAATGTTCAGCATGGTTTCCACGTTCACGTCCGTGTTCGCGGTGATGGTGCGAGTGGATTCGGACTTCACCTTGTCGTTGCCGCGGTGGAAGCCCTGGTCCTTGTCCTCGTTCGGGAAGCGGACGCTTTCCACGAAGTAGTGGTCCTTGGCGTCGGGCAGGGTGACAGGCTTCGATTCGACCGATTGGCTGGTGTTGCCGTCGCTGCACGTCTTGTAGCCAAGCTCCTTCAACGTGGTGTCGCCGGTTTCCGCAACCTTGTCGCCGGTCTCGTAGTCGTGGAGTTCGAAGTTCGCGATCGCATCCTCGGGCAGGCAGCCTTCGATCAGAGCCACGTCCGTGGTCGTGTTGTCCTTGCCGGTCCATTTCGCCGTGGTGGTGGTGATGCGGACCGCGTGGAACGATTCGGCTTTCACGCGCTTGTCGGAACGGGATTCCTTCACGTTGTCGGGCTGCCATGCGGTGCCGTCGGGCTTCGTGAACACGGTCACCCAGTAGTAGTCGCCGGGGTCGGTGATATGGAGTTTCGCCGAATCCAGTTCCTTCTGGGCTTCCTGCAGGCTGACGGGATCGACGCCGTTCACCTTCGTGTCCTTGGCCGCGTCGGTGCCGGATGCCTGCTTGTACAGTTCGAAGCCGAGCTTGTAGCCGTCGAGCATGTAGCCGCTGATGGTCGCATGATCGTTCACGTCGGCGCCGTTGTTGGTGACGTCCACGTAATGTTCGTTCTTCCACGTGTGGATGAGGTTCGTGCCGGCCACATCGGTGTCGATGCGAATGACCTCGAACTTCTCGGAGTCCACGTCGCGGCCGTCGAACAGGAGCCAGCGATCCCGGTAGCCGTCGCCCACGCCGGTCTGCTTCTCATTGGCTTGACTCCAATGGTCGCCGCCCTGCGGGTCGTCCGCGTATTCCGCGGCGCCGGCTTGCTTCATCCAGGCTCCGGTGATCACGCCCGACTGTGCGGGCATGCTCGTGTCGCCGCCGGTGCCGGTCCCGTTCTTCGTGTCGTGTGGCTGTTCGGGCGAATACAGTTTGACGCGCCAGATGTAGGAGCCGACGCCCGGGGATTCCATGCTCTTGGTGCGGAACGTGACCCCCTCCAAGTGCGCTCCGAGCGCGGACTTGGGGACATCCTGGCGTCCGGTCGTGGCGACCTTCTCGCTGGCTACACCCTTATGGTCCGTGTCATCGTACTTGGTTGCGGCGTTCTTGCGGACGTTGCCGTCCTTGCTGGTGCGCCACAGTTCGGCCTCGTACTGCATTCCCGCGGGAATGTTGCCCTTCAGCGTGATCTCGTCGCTCACGTTCATCCCATCGACCCACAGGGGTTCGGTGGTGGTCGTGTCCACGTGGATCACGTCGAACGCCTCATCCTCGTCGTAGCCGCCGTACCAGACGACGTCGCGGTTCGGGTCTCTTTCATCCGAACCGGTGCCCGGCGTGGTGGTGGGTACGGTGATCCTGACGCGATAGTAGTATTTGGACGCATCCCAGTCGGAAGGGATGGTCGCGGTCGCGGATTTCACGTTCTGATAGTTGTCGAGCGTATCGTCACCCGCATTCGGGTGGGCCGGATCGGGTTCCTTGCCGGTGCCGAGACGGTTCAGCCCGGGCAGTTCCGTCGCATCATACGATTTGACCATCGTGCCCTTGTTCTTGCCGTCCTTGCTCCAGATTTCGAACTGCATGGTCGCCCCGGCCGGGGTTTGCGCCGTGTTGCCGACCCGATACTCGTCGTTGTACGGCTCGTATCCGGTCTGATGGAGCACGTCGTACACCTGGAGCGTGCTGTCTGCGTACTTGCCGTCCGCGTCGCTCAGCCATTTCTTCGACACGGTGGTCGAATACTTCTGGACCGGGGTCCGCTCATACGACTTGTAGCCGCTCTCATGGTCGGAGTTCCATTCACCGTAGATGTGGGAGTCCAGCACCGCGCCGTTCGACGTTTTCAGCGTGGTCTTCCAGTAGACCATGCCCGCCTTGTCGGTCTTGAACTTCGGGTCGGTGACCTTCAGGGTGAGCTTGCCGGGACGGTTGCCCGACTGGCCTTCCTTGATCGGGGTCATCTGGTTCGTGTCCAAGGTCACGGTCTTCTCCGCGATCTTGTACATGCCCTGGTCGCCGTTGTCCTCGGTGGACTGACGGTACATTTCGACGGTGACGGTGGAATGCTGGGGGATGCGTCCAATCACGCCATGCGGGTTCGAATTGCTCTTGCCCTCATGCACCTGGCCGTCGGCGCTTTCCTCGGCGCTCGTCTCATCGTAGACGGTGATCTCGTCGTACAGCTGTTCGCCGGTGGCGCCGAGCTTCTGCGCGTTGGAGGTGACGATGCCGCCCGGCTGGACGAACGTGGTTTCGGACGGGAGTCCGAGATCATGCGTGTTGAGCACTGTTCCGTCCGGCGCGTACAGGGTGGCCTTCCAGTAGACGGCTCCCGCATCATCGGTCTTGGTCTTCGGGCTGGTGACGGTCACATCCTTCTTGGCGGAGGTGTCCGCGTCCTTGTCTGAGATTGGGACTTTCGCGTTGTCGACCAGTTTGCCGACGGTCGTGTCCGGGTCGCCGGAGACGGGCTCGTAGGCGTCGAACGTGACGTAGCTGCCGCGTTCCACCTTGCCGCTGATGGTCGCCTTGTCGGCGAACTCCTCGCCGGGCTTGACGGTGGGGCGGGTGACCTGGGTGGTGATCTTCGGCGGGGTGACTCGCACGGTCTCCTCGGGCAGTCCGAGGTCATGCTGGGCGATCACGGTGCCGTCCGGGTCGAGCACCTGGGCCAGCCAGTAGACGTTGCCGACCTTCATCGTGCTCGTCTTCTTGGAGGCCACGGTGAACGGGGTCGTGGAGCTGGCCTTGGCCTGTTCGGCGGTCACGTTGACGGTCTCCGTGTACAGGATGCCCGAGTTCGTGTCCGGGTCGAGGTCCACCGGGTTGTAGGCGGTGAACTTGACCCTGCTGCCTTCGAGGACCTTGCCGGTGACGGTCGCCTTGTCCGAGAACTTTTCGCCCAGTCCGACGCTCAGACTGCTGACGTGCGTGGTGATGGTCGGAGGTGTGACGGTCACGGTCTCCTCGGGCAGTCCGAGGTCATGCGTGGCGAGCAGGGCGCCATCCTTTGCGTGCAGTTCGGCCTGCCAGTACACTTTGCCGGGCTTGTCGGAGGCGACGGCCGGGGATTTGACGGTGACCGTGCCGCTCACGGATGCGGCGGCCTGGTCCGCGTCGAGCACTACCCTGCTGTCCTTCAGCAGGAGGCCGGCGTTCGTGTCCGGATCGCCTCCCACCGGGTTGTAGGCGCGGAACACCACGTAGTCGCCCTCCTGCACGATGCCGTTGATGTCGGCCGAATCGGTGAACTCCTCGCCCAGTCCGACGCTCAGACTGCTGACGTGCGTGGTGATGCTCTGCTTGAGCAGCTGGACGGTCTCGCCCGCGATGCCCGGCTCGTGGGTGGCGAGAACGGAACCGTCGGCCGCATGCACGGTCGCAACCCAGTAGATGTTGCCCTCGCCGGAGGCGGTGATTTCGGGCGAATCCACGTCCAGTCCGGTGTTCCACTGGCTGTTCGCGATCTTGTCGGCCGGGATGTTGACCCTGGCGTTGTCGAGGATCTTCGGCAGGCCATCCCTGTAGACGGCGGCCGGACCGTAAGCATCGAACGTGACGTAGGCGCCTTGGTCGAGCTTGCCGGTGATGGTGGCCGTGTCGTGGAACTTCTGGCCCGGGTAGACGGCGGCGCTGCTGGTCTTCGTCTTCACGTCGTTGCCCAAGACGGTGGTCGTCTCATTCTCGATGCCGAGCATATGGCTGGCGAGCTCCTGGCCCAGATTGTTGTACAGGCGTGCCTGCCAGTACACGTTGCCCAGGTTCGGGGTGCTGATATCCGGGCTCCTCACGTCGAACGGCTTGCCCGCATCAGCCTGCGCGTCGGTGATGTTGACGCGCTCGTTGTCGAGCAGCTTGTTGACGTTCATGTCCGGGCTGCCGCTGACCGCGTCGTACGCGGTGAATGTGACGTAGCTGCCGCGCGGCACGGTGCCGGTGATGTGCGCCGTGTCGAAGAACCTCTCGTTGCGCATGACGGTCGGCTTGCTCACATCGCTGGTCAGGGTGGCCGTGGTCGGGCTGACTTCGACGAAGCTGCGCTCCCACGGGTCGTTGTAGTCGGACTTGAACGCTTCCGCACGGTCGGAACCGGGGAAGTCGTAGACGAACACGTAGTAGCCGGACTCGTTGTTGGTCGTGGCCTTGATGTTCACGCCCGTGGCGACGGTCTTCTCATCCCCGGTGTTGTTCTGCCGGAACGTGATGCTGCCGCCGCCGACCTTGTACGTGCCGTTGCCCGCGGGGACCTCCCATTCGCCGAGCAGCCTGTGGTTGGCGTCGGCGGTCGGCTCCGCTTGGGTAGTCGGCTTGAACTTCTCGTCTTGCGTGCGGTCGCCGGTGCCGGAGCCCGCCCACCAGACGCGGATCTTGGCTTTCACGTCGGCGCCGAACCCATAGGCCTTGTTCGTGTTGAACTGGCCGTAGTCCTGGGGCAGGCCGCCGATGGTGATCGTGTCCATGATGTCCTTGTTCAGGCCCGTGTACTGTTCGAGCACGGTGGAGTCATGGTTCGGAGCGGCCTTGTGGACGTCGGATTCGGTGATCTGTCCGAACGGGTCGACATAGTCGGCGGTGATGTAGTCTGGCTGCGTCTGCTCGTTCTTGAGAATCACCCACACCCAGGTGCCGACGCGCCCGTCCTGCGGGTTGACGTAGTCGGTGCCGTTCGCGTTCTTCGCGGTGACGGTCCGCTCCTGGCCGTTCCTGTCGAACGTGGCGTCCGCGGTGGCGACCGGGTTGCCGTATGTCTTGGCGACACGGTTCAGATAGTCGGCGGTCTTCTCGTTCTTGTCCTGCTTGAGGACCGTGAGGTCGTTGGCTTGCCGGGCATCGAGCGTGTAGTAGTAGCCTTTGGCGGTCACGTTGGCCCCGTCGATCCATTCGTCGCCCTTCTTGATGCCGCTGGTCACCTTGTCGCTGACCCTCGCGCCCCTGGGGACGATCTTGTCGCTGACCTGGGTGGACACGGTCGGCTGGAAGTTGCTCCGCACCTCGAACGTGATGTTATTTGTCTGAGTCCCGGGATCGGTAGGAGCCATCAGGTTCTGGTTCGGGGATTCCAGTTTGGCGGCCTTCGGGATTTTGCGGCTAAGTTTATAAGTCACCTTGCCATTGCCGGTCGCGGTCCATGCAATATGCTGATCGGAGCCGGTGGTGGTGCCGCTGATGGTGTTCTTGCCGGTCTGGTCGAACACGGCCGGGCCGTTCAGGGTCGCCGTGTACTGGGCTCCCGCGATGTTGGCTCCGTTCCCGTTCTGGATGCCGACGTTGATGGTGCCTTTGCGTTTGCTTTGCGTGTACTGGTATTCCATCTTCAGGCCGGCGGGCGTGTTGGCGACCGCCTCATTCCACAGGCTGTTTATCTTCGCCTCGTACGTGGCCCAGCTGGTCCCGTCGGCCCAACCGAGCGCGCGGACACCATTCAGGTATTCGTTGCCCATCGGATCGAGCTTCTGGTGGATCAGACCCGCGATCGCGGCCTGCGTGAGGTCATCCCTGTCCCCGTTGTACTTGTCGGTCAGCCAGGCAAGCCGTTGCGCGTCCGTTTTGGTCTTCGCGTCGGTCCACTCGCCCCACGTACCCGCTGTGCCCGTGTAGAGCACGTCAGCCTGGATGCAGTACGTGTTCCTCCCGTTGACCCTGTCGACCACGCCGAGCGACTGCGCCATGCCCTCGTATTTGGCTCCGTTGCTGAACGTGATCGTACCCAGGTTCGCCCACAGGCCCGGGTTGCCGTTCTGGATGGCCGCGTTCGCCGTGCCCGCGACGAGCATGCCCGCCGCCAGGGTGGCGGCGGCCGCGACGCCCGCGGCGATCGTGCGGACCACATGTCGGATTGTGGAACCGCGGGTGGGATTGTTGTTTCTCCCCATATCGTCTCCTCTGATAGGAAAAGGGTCATCTGTCGCCAGTGATGTTCGCCGACGTCTTGCAATTATTCACAGTAACGGCGGTTTTTGGCGTTAACCGGGTTTTTATTGAAGAGGATCAACTTCCTTGTTCTTCCGCCGGGATTCGCTGGCGATATACTCGACCGCAAAGTCGGCAATCTGGTCGCGCAGCTTCGGGAAAGTCTCCTTGCCGGCCGTTTGGCGCCGGTCCATGATCCATGCGAACAGGCAGGTGAGGATGAAGCCGCCCGTCAGGGCGTACACGCTGACGTCGGCACGCTGGCGGAGGGACAGTGCGATGCCGGCCGCCCACCATCCGATGCACAGCATGATGCCGAGCGCGTGCAGGATGATGGCGAACGGCGTCTTGTCGACTTCCACGATGTCCAGCCAGCACTGCAATCCAAGGACGATGAGCAGGAACGCGACAAGCCACAACGGCGCCTGAAGGATTCCGACGAGCAGCGGCGTATGGTTCGCGGCCAGCCACGCGAGTATCGGCCCGTGGTTGAACGCGAACACAATCGCCATAATAAATAGGACGATTGCCGTCCACGCGAGACGACGCACGGCATCCAGACTCATGATTCCTCTTCCTGACGCCTTTCCCTCATCCGATTCAGACGTTCGCGTCGCGGTTCCACGGCCCGGCGCGATATTTTCGTTCGGCTCGGTCATGAGCAGGCCCTCCTCTTTCCGTATTCGACGCGATTCAGTTTCAGGAGCTTGTCAAACCCCAACGTGGCTTGCTTCCCGGTCTCGACATCCACGATGGCGATTGTTCCGGCTGTCCTGTCAACATGGGCGTACAGGGCAAGGCGCGATCGGTGCAAGTCACGAAGTTCTCCCTGATCGTATGTGCACCAATATTCTTCATCGGAATCATCCCCATTCGAGTCATGGCTGTCATCCCGTTCCATACGGAGTCCGAGTTCCCGCATTTTCTCCCTAACCGGGTCCGGCGTAATCCCTCTCAAGTCGAGATTGCCGGAATCCGGCTCCTCGAATTCGCTCCTGTCACCCTCGAACAGCACCTTTCCGAGGGAGTGGAGCCGGTCGAGCGTGTAATTGGGCCAGCTGAGATTGCATCCGCCGTGTATCCGCTGCGGATTCCATGGGGCGTCGAAGTCGAGGAACGTGGCACCGCCTCCGCCCTCCCACGAGTCGTATACCGTGCATGTCACATCCGGGTTCGCCTTCAATCGCCAGCGGGTCTGCACGTAGTCGCCCGAAATGCCGTTCGGCCGTGGCCTATGGTTAACGAACACTGGCTCGAAGCCCAGCCGGGTCAGTTCATCCCAACCGTCCGGTTTTTCCTTGACACTCAGATCGAGAATCACCGGATGTCGCCTTTCCTTCTTTTTCCCAAATAATCCGAACATCATCGGTTTCCTTTCTGATTGTCGAAACTGCCTTCCGGCCCGTAGTCGCTATCATCCAACGTCCATTCGCTTGTCCCATCCGGCCCGGTCTCGAATGCGATGGTCGTGTTGCAGAACCCGCAACGTTCCACGGTGATGGAGGTGCGTCCGTCGGCCGTCAATCCCTGCGCCCACCATGGTTGGAACGGGTGCCCGCATCCGGAACACGGTTGCGGATCACGTCGCAAGCCGTTGTTCTCGCAGGGGAACAGTGCTCGGGCTTCGATGGGCTGATGCCACCCATGCCAATCGACGGGCCGTCCGTCCCATGCGGGCGGCAGCCGAAAGTCGGTCAGGTCGGCCGGCCATTCCAGAATGTTCAATGGTCCAGCTCCTTTTCGCATTCGTCGATGATTCGCTGGACGTCCTCGCCGGTCCAGAAACCGTAATGGTCGAGCCTTGCGGCGACCGCCTGAATCAGGGGCTTGTTGTTCCTTGCCGCGAGCCGCGCCCTGACCCACAATGAGTCCATGATCTCGTCGGTGGAGCCCATCGCCGGGTCGATACGGTGGATGATCGCCGCGTTCACCAGTTCCGACTGCACGTCGCCGCCGATGCGGAGCGCGTCGGTCCGGTATTCCGGATATTCCAGGGTCACGGCGAACCCGGCCATGGAGATGATTATCTCCGTCTGCAATCGGACGGACATATCATCGTCCATACCGGTGGCGTACTGCTGGCTGGTCTCTCCGGTATCGTCCTCGCGCAGCATGATGCCCTGCTGCACGTATCCGAACCGGTGGCCGGCGACCGCATGACCCGCCTCGTGCAGGCGGACGCGCATCGGCGGTTCGGGCGGCTTGGAATGGTTGATGACCGCCTTGCATCGGGCGATGAACCAGTCGTATGTGCTTATCATCGCCTGCCTCCCGTCATCACGTCCAATATGACGGCCAATGGCACGACATCATGGTTGGCGTGCGTCTTGCATACGGGCCCGTACCAGCCGGTTTCGGGCATATCCTCACAGTCGGGGCCGTCCGTCCGCATCCAACGGCGGATCGCGACCACGGGTTTGCCGCAGGATTCGTAGTCCCCGTCGCGGGATACGCCGGCCGTGCATCCTAGACGCAGCCAGGACGGGTCGCATAAGGCGAAGACGCGCATCGGGTCGTATGGCCATACGCCCGATAGCGGTGGCATGAGCGACGGATCATGCTTCCAGCAGCCGGCATCGGCCACGGCCTTCAACACCTCCGATAGCGGGACGACATCATGGTTGGCATGCAGCTTGCACGCGGGTCCGTAGACGCCCTCCTTGGGTAAAAATTCGCTATCGTCGTACCCGTCGTCGCGTGTCCAACGGCGGATGGCGACCGGCGGCCTGCCGCACTGTTTGAAATTCTCGCCCTTCCAGCAGCCGGCCGCGCAGCCGAGCCGCAGGGTGAGCGGGTCGCACTGGGCGGCGACGAGTTTCGGGTCGTACGGCGTTGGTTTCTTGGTCTTGCTCATATTTCCAGCTCCTTCTGCTCCATGGCGGGCTCCACGTCCATCGAATCCTTCAATCCCTTGATGTGCTCGCGGCCCAGGCTCCGGGTCATGCCGAACAGCAGCTCCAATGCGGGACGTTTGCGCGGGAACCGTCGCGACGATTTCACGCATTTCAGGGTTTCGCCGCGCCCGTATTCGACGACTGGCGTGTAGATACCGACTCCGAACGGGGCATGTTCCCGCGCGTAATCGACCAGATGCGGTGGCACGACCACATAGTTCAGGTCGCCGACGAAGTTCAGCCCATGTCCGCTGTCGAAATCCGCCTTGCAGGATTTCACCTAATACGCCATGAACTCGGATTGCTCCAAACCGGACGGCAGCGTGTTACGTGGCTTAAACCTCATGAAATCCACTCGGATCGGATTTGTAAGCGTGTAATCATAGGTCACCTCCTCGGCCCAATAAATACGCTGATCGGGATAATGGAACACGTATTTGATGAGCATGCATCCCAGGGCCGCTGTGATGTCAGGGCGGGTCATGCGATTCCAGTCATGCATCGGAATTCTCCTTGAGTCGTGCGAGCACGGGATTGCCAGGCAGATTCATACGCCTCGAAACGTCGAACAGTTCCCGTCCACGCCGGGAGTGTGTGATCGCACGCATGACCCGGTATGTCTGCTGGACCGGATTCCTTGGCAATCGGACGGCTTTGCCGAGCTGCCGGTAGTATTCGGTATATATCTCGTGCAGATCGCTCACATCGTTGCAACTGATGACGGTCTTGGAATGGTCTCGCATCCATTCGGCCGCCACATCGCTCAGTCTCGTTCTCATCGCACCACCGGCTTCCAGTCGATACACGGCTTTCCGGCCTTCACCCATGCCCTGTGGTTGATGCGATGCCGTTTGGTCAGCCGGTGCGCCCGGAATCTCGCCCAAGCGATGAGACCCGGCACCGGATGGCTGTCCCGTTCCGTGATGATGGTCTCACCGCAGCAACAGCACTCCCATCCGTACGCCGCCGGCAACAGTGCGGACACCACGAGCCCAAGGAACACGAGCACCGCGACGGCAGGCAGTGTGGCGAGGCCGGCGAGATAGCCGATCCAGAACCCGCTCACTGGTCCACCGACCTGAAGAACCAAGTCATCCCCCCCCCGCCAAAGATGATCAGAAACATCAAGAAGCACCCGATACCTGTCAGAATGTTCTATCTCGTCAGTGAACCAACCCATTGAGAATTGCTCACCGGTTTTCTTCCGACTGGTTTGCCGTCATCAGGAAGTGGGCGATCATCAGCACTCCGGAGGCCGCGAATCCGATTGATGCGATGACCATTGCAAGCCCTGTGACTCTCCACATGAAGCATGCGCAGAGGACGCATGTTATGGCGAGTATGATGTTGGCGTTTTTTTCGAAGTTCTTGTACGTGTTCATTGTGGTTTCTTTCATTCTATGTGGACATATTCAGTATAACATGTAAATGAAAAAAAACATGCAAGGTTTGAAATAAATAATCCCCCGATGCCATACGGCACCGGAGGATTATTTGTCCACATAGAATGACGTTTCATAGAAACCAACGATCCTACGACAGCAAAAGCTGCAAGACCCAAAGTAGGTGAACTACTGGACATGCTCACACAAGATGCTATGGCGCGGAAAAATCACTCGCCGTCCATAATTTTTTAGGCAGGGTACCACGCCCCTTGTGGTCGTGGGTGAATGCCTTTCCTTTCCACTAACATTATGATATAATGTTTTTTATTGGAGGTGAAGCATATGGTGGAACTCGCATTGACCATGAAAGTCAAGCTCACGACCAACAAACACGAGTCTGAAGCCCTTAACCGCCTATGTGACAATTACACCTCCTGTTGCAACGAAGTATCCGATTGGATTGGAGAACACCACACCCTCAGCCAGAGGAAAATCAACGAGGCTGTCTATCACCCGCTACGCGACAAATACGGACTGTTGGCCCAGATGACCCAATCTTCGATACGGCGAGTCATCGCGTCCTACAAGGCAATTCACTCGCGCATGGAACGCCGGAACGGAGAAAACCCCAAGAGAAAGAGGACGGCATACTATTCCACCAGACCAAAGTACTCGTCCGCCGGTGTTGACCTGCTGTGGAACCGCGACTACTCCTATTCGCCCATGACGGGAATGTTCAGCCTTCCCGTCATGGGCGGGAGAATCAAAGTGAAAGCCCAATGGAAGGGAACCCCGGACGAATACCGTACGGCACGTTTCGGTACCGCCCGACTGATATCGAAACGAGGCAAATGGTACCTGCATATTCCCATCATCCTACAGGTTCCCGACCCAACCCCAAGCCCCAAAAACATAGTGGGCGTGGACTTGGGCATCCGAATGCTCGCCACCAGTTATGACGGCGAAACCACCGTCTTCCAACATGGAGGGGAGGTGAAAAGCAAGCGCGGCAAATACAAGCGGCTCCGTCAGCAGTTGCAGAAACGCGGCACCCGAAGCGCTCGCAGACGACTCAAGACCATAGGCGACAGAGAAAACCGTTGGATGACTGATGTGAACCATCAGGCGTCTAAGGCACTCGTCAACCATTACGACAGGGATACGATGTTCGTTCTCGAAGACCTTACGGGAATCCGCAATGCGACCGAACAGGTCAGGGTCAAGGACAGGTATGTTCAGGTCAGTTGGAGTTTCCACCAATTCCGGCAGATGGTCGAATACAAGGCGAAACGCAACGGTCAGAAAGTCGTGTTCGTTGACCCGGCCTACACAAGCCAGACCTGCCCGAAATGCGGGAAAATCCGCAAAGCCAACCGTGACAAGAAACGCCACCTGTATGTCTGCCGCAACTGCGGATACCGGTCCAACGACGACCGGATAGCCGCGATGAACCTGCGACACAAAGGCTACGACCTTTTGAACTCGCAGTACGCCGCCAGCATGACTGACGGCGTAAGGGTGCAGTCAACCACCCTATGATGTTCCGTCAATTAAAGGTAGGAGAACGGTTACAGCCGTTCACTGGCACTACCGGACAGGGACAAGCCGCAATGCTCGTCATTGCGGTCGTTGACATACAATTCCTCGTCCGCGATCTCCTCGCTTCCCTCGAACACGATCGCGCCTTCATCGTCACGATGCTCGTCAAACCACGCTTTGGCCTCCTTTCCTGCTGGTCTTAGTAGGAGGGGTTTCTTTGAGCCACATCTCGAGGAGTTCTGGTGAGTTGATTTCGGCAGACAGCTTTTCGACGTATGCCTTGTCGCGCTTGTACTGGCAGTTGGGGCACCGTTGGCAGCGTTCCATCCAGCTTTTCTGGCAGGCGCTGATGTCCTCGTAGACGCGCTTGTGCCCGCAAATGAAGGTGACTTCGCGGGTGGTGAGGATGTCGTGGTCGAGGTCGTTGGTTTCGTGTTGTTCTTCGATGGTGAGTGCCATTGGTTTCCTCTTTCATTATCTTTATGTGGACATACTCAGTATAACAGATATCTTGGTGGTGAGATAACGAAGAAACAGGAGAAAACCAGAAAACAATAGATAACGTGGAACCAGAAAAACACGACAGCCCTTTCCAACGAAAAAAAAAACAACATGCCAGCCAACAAATCAATCCAAGCCCGCCAACAGCTGCGAGACCCCAACACCGGACGATTCCGAGACGAGCACCGTCAATCCGGTATGCCAACCGACGAATCCATACGAAAATACGAACAGCAACCCCGGCCGCCATTGCCTCCCCCCACCGAAGTACCCCTACCCCCAGCGAAGCCAAGACAAGCGAGCTCCAGAACCATTCCGGTGGACGGAAGACCAGGCTCCACGCTCACCGTGCAAGACGTGCCGGACCAGACACACGGCATGAAACGTCACACGCAATTCCAATCCCCCACCACCTCCATCAGATTGGAAACGCCGATATCGAAAAATATCAACCTCCCGAAGATGGAAAAGGTCGCCGACGATCTGGAGACATGGCGAACCCGTTCCAATGAGAAACGTGGCGAATACGATGCGCCAATCGCGCGGATGGAGGCATCCGGAACCGGATTGAACCGGCTGACGGTACGCCCGGTATTCGGGACGCCTCCCCGTAGACCTTGGCAGCCATGGAAATGGAAAGCATGGCAAAAAGCGAGGGAGCGAGAGTCCCTGGCCTCGAATGGATTCAACTACATACACAATTAGCAGAAAAGAGCAGAAATGGTAGATACGGTCAGATCAGCGCAGGCGAGACGCCAACTGAGGGAACCCGAGAGCGGCCGGTTCAAGGACGAACACAAAAAAGCCGGGTTCCCGAATGCTGACGCCTTGGAAAAATATGAGCGGCAAACATCCATCGTGACTCCGCCCGCATCCTATTACGACGGGACCATGAGCGAAGAGAATCGTGAACTGTGGGCCGAAGGGATGGACGCACTCCAAGACAACTCCCCCTATGTAGGTTTCTCCGGAGGATTCGACGAACAGGATGACGCATCAATCGACGGATGGCGCATACACCGAAGGAACACTCCGACAGGAAACACAGTGTACGAGTTTCGCGACGCGAAAAGCTCAGCCCCAAACCGAGTGGCGTACCTGATCAAGCAATCGGATATTGACGCCGGTCATTCCCCCACATGGTTGGATGAACGGCAGCGGTCATTCTTCAACGTTCTGACAAACGACAAAAGGTAAGAGCTGCGGCAGACAGCTCGAAAACGTAAATAGGCAACCTCCCTACACAAAATAGCAAGGAGAAACAATGGTCGACTCCAGAAAATCAGCACAGGCAAAACAGCAACGTCGAAACCGTGACGGCACTTATGCGGATGAAGGCAAAACTAGTAGCATGCCGAGCGGGGACATCCTTGAACGTTTCGAACAACGTCAGCAAACCAATACTGGTGATGCGCCGGTTGAAACCTATGAGGCAGGCGTGAAGCGTATGCAGGAGCTGGATCAGAGGCTTATCGACATTGCCAACAAGGAGTATGAGGAACGTAAGTTCGGCCCGGACGATGAAGCGTATCGCGTGGAGTCGGGCATGTATGTCAGCAAGGAGGAGTTCGAGAAGCTGCCGGAATTGGATCGCAACCGGTATATCGCATGGGGCAACGACTGCATGGATGACAACGAGGATGCGTGGAACGATCCTCAAAGAATGGAAGAGCTTGCCCGAGAGTCAGCGGAGGATGATGATGCCGAAGTGTATTTGACCGAACCGGAGCTGACTTACACGGATGACATGGATTATTCCTTCGGAGAGTATCTGGAATCCAAGGGTTGCAACCCACAGTCGGCGGAGGAAGGCGCCAACATGGCGCTCCAAGGCCATCCCAATCTGGAAGTGACCGGCAACACGTATCCGCAGGTGTGGCCAACCGACACCGACAACAACCATCGACGTGCGAAACTCTTCTACCTAGGTGGCAGCAAAGGATGGCGAGTCACCTTCTCGGACGGTCGCGGCGACGTGAACAAAACCGTCATCGACTATAAGAAAAGCGACATGGGCAGCGACTACTACGATCAGACCAACACCGCACGAGAAGCGTTCAAGACCGCATTCGACTGGGTGGACGGCGGAAACAAAAAGAAGAAGCACTGACATTCATGGGTTCTTGACCCGTATTTCTTCTGAAAGAAGTCCACGCCAAGAACCCGGTCTGCCTTTGCCAATATCTTGGGGAATATGCCCGATATTTCCTTGAACTGCACGAGACTCGATTCGAACGTAATCGAAATCGAGTTTGATGATGGTCTGCTGCATTACCGTTTGAATCTGTCTTCGAATGCTGCACATACGCTGCTTACGCTTATCGACAGCGTGCTTAAGGAACCATCCGCGAACAAACTAGAGAGAATAGAAGACCTGCGATTCGATGTTTGGGACGATGGAGGAAATCGTTATGGCATCAGGGTATCAAACCACGGTGCAAGCATAACCGGCCGTGTATCGGCAATCGAATTGGATACATTCGCGGACAAGCTGGAACAATTCGAATTCGGCGTACAGACGGGAGTCGGCCTCAGCAAGCCAGAAGAATAGAACAATGTGGCCAGTCTTCCTTGATCCTGGACAAGACAGATAGGCCACATTGCAATGCAATCAGTCCTGATTCTTTTGAAGCCAATCGACTAGATCGGCAGCGGTCAGATCAGACAGCCTTCTATTGGTTCTCAATTGTCGCGCAACTTCATAGTCGTGAAGAAAATCGCTGATTTCGGACGTGGTCCAATCCTCGTTTCTCAAATGTCGTTTCAATCGTTCCAAAGGCCAGTAAATGCGATGAGCCTCCAACATCAGCTCTTCAGCGTCTCTTCTATCTGTATCCCATTCAAAGACGAGAAGATTGATTGCCTTCTGCCTGTCAATACCTAATTCAGCGAATACACGAGCAATATGCTTCCTTTCCTGTTTCCGTTCGAAAGCTAACGCCTGATTGACTTCCTCATTGACATTGTCTATTGCATTATCTCGGACCGCATCTAATGCGGCTGAACCTATTTGACTAATGGTGTCTACGATTAGTTTTTTGTCTGCCACTGTCACACCTCACTGCTACCTGTCATACGCGTGTATGAGTTAAACAACACTTGCAGGCGCGCATCGTCATCGTCCTTCAGCCATTTCCTCGCGCCGAACGCCACGTCCGCGATCTTGTCCAATTCCCGGTGGGCGGCGCGTAGGTCGGTCGGCATGTAGTCGGGGTCGTACAGGTCTGCCAAAGACTGGCCGGGATGGTTCGCGCGCGCCGCCAACACGTTCCTGCCGGCCTCGATCAGAGCCATACGGGTGTCGTCGTCGAGGGCGGGCAGGGGCAGGTTGTTCCAAACCACCGTGTTGCTGAAACGGCAGCGTGACTCCAGTCGTCCGCCAATCGTCTGCTGCCATGTCATGAACATGCGTGATTCGATGACGGCGAATGCGAGGCCATCCCGGTCGGGGCTGGTGTACACCATGTCGCCGGCGATGATGTCCGGCGTGTACCAGTCGCAGGTCATGTATTCCCGATCCTCGCTGAACACTTTCGGGATCGCAAGATAGTTCGTGGACGGCTGATGGTCGTCACGGAACAGCCAAGGTGTCGCACGATGCTTGTAGGCATCGCCTTTCGTCGGCGCATTGCGACGGTATTCGGCGCATGCGTCGACACGCTTCTTCAGGAACGAGGATTTCCTCAGTTCCCCGGGCTCCGCGTCCCTGAGCCATAGGCACCAGCGGTCCATGCCGTTGATGAGCTCGCGTCCCATGCGGAACGGTCGGACGAAGCGTGCGGCGATGGGATCGGCCATGGCCCTGTCATATTCCTCACGGTCGGCGAGCAGCAGGTTGCCTCCGTCCAGGGGCATGGAACCGGAATCGGTGACATCGAGAAGAGGCGAGACCGGTCCCGTTTTCTGGCTTCGTTTGCCTACGTACAGGTCGGGGCCGTCGATGAGGTAGCCGTTGATGTTGTCCACGGTGCGGGCGGCCGGCTCCCCGTTGATATCCGCGTATTCGAACAGTACGGGCGCGGGCTTCGCTTTCCTGCCCAGGCCGATGATGATGACATGGACGTGCGCGTTGTCCGTGGACTGGGCGTCCCATGCGAACGTGCGGTGCGCGAAACGGATATGCCAGCCGTCCGCATGCAACGGTTTGAACAGCGGGCCGACGGGCTGCCCCTGGGTGATCGAGTTGGTGGTGACGAATGCGAACGCCGCATCCGGTTTAGACAGGTAGGAGGCGGCCTTCCGGTACCATCCGGTCGCGTAGTCGAGATATCCGTCATATTGGCGTCCCCACACGGTCTTCAGATCTTCGGTCTGGCCGGCGGTCTTGGTGACGTGTCCGATGAACGGCGGGTTGCCCATCACATAGTCGCAGTGGTCGCCGGGTAATAGTTCGTTCCAGTCGAGGCGCAGCGCGTTGCCTTGCCGGATGTGGGCCGTATCGGTGAACGGGAGACGCGGCAGGCCGCTGATGGTCGACTCGGTATCGTCCAACGCCTGCTGTTCCGCGATCCAGAGCGCGGTGCGGGCGACCGCGCACGCGAACCCGTTGATTTCGATGCCATGGAAGTGGCTGATGCTGACTTTGACCGGGTTGAGGTCGTCGCCGAGGTCGAGGGCGAGCTGTCCGTCCTTGTCCAAATCGGCGAGGATCCGGTTCTCGATGCGACGCAATTCCAGATACGTTTCGGTCAGGAAGTTGCCGGAACCGCAGGCGGGGTCGAGGAACCGGAGGCCGGCTATCTTGTCATGCAACTTGTTGAGCGCGTTGGTGCGGGAACCGCCTGCGACCGGCCTGGCCTCCGCCCCCTCGAGTTCGGCTTTCAAACCGTCGAGGAACAACGGGTCGATGAGCCTGTGGATGTTCTTGACGGACGTGTAATGCATGCCTCCCCTGCGCCGTTCGTCATGGCTGAGGGTTTCCTCCATGAGGGAACCGAAGATGACGGGACTGACGCCGCTCCAGTCGAAGCCTTCGCTGATTTCCAGCAGAGCGTCACGCAGTTCCCCGGTCAACGGGGGCACGTCGATTTGGTCGGCGAACAGGCCACCATCCACGTAGGGGAACGCTTTCAACGGTTCCGGCAGGTAACGACGCCGCTTCTCGATTGGTGTGTCCAACGCTTCGAACAGGTCGTACAGGTCTTCGCCCAGACGTTCGGGCGTGGATGCCGCCACATAGTCGCGGAGCGCGTCCGGTTTGAACAGGTTCGCGTCCTCCGCATACAGACAGAACACGAGGCGCACGGTCAGCATCGCCAGCGCGTCATGTTCAGACGGGTCATCGGGATGTTCGAAGCATTTCGCCAGGGAATCATGCAGTCTGGCGACCCGTCGGCCTGCTTTGACGGACAGTTTCTCCTGTTGGACGACACGGGAGTTCTCGTGCGCGAACAGACGGCCAATCTCGTTGATATGCTCCGGCAGTTCCGCAAGCGTGAACTCCGATTGCGGCGTACGGGCCAACGGGTCCGAAATTGCAGGTGATGAGCACGGACGGGCGTTCCGATGGCGGCAGGCTGTCGGAATACCGTTTCGCCTGTTCCACCGGGGTGACCATGGTTCCCTGACGTGGTTCCGGCTTGTCCAAATCCACGCCGAGGCTCTTCTGCTCGACGAGCACACGGGCCTGGATCATCAGCGCGTCGATGAACCCGTCCAATGCGGTGCGCCGTTCGAACCAGAGCGTCTGCCTGTCGCTCGTGTCCGGGATGAGCAGCACCTTGTCCAACAGGTCACGCCAGTACTGTTGGGTCTCGGATTTCTCGTCGCCTCGTCCCGCCCATGATTCGGCGAACTTGGCCGCCCTGCTCTTCAGATCATCCATGATCCCCAATGGTATCCGGTTTCCCGCATGCCGGTCGGATATCGACCACATCATGCGGCGTGATCGTCCATAGGCAGGCTTGGATCCACCGGTCCGGCAGCCGTTTCGGATCCGCGATCGCGTTCTCCCTGTACTGGAGCCGTTTCTTTTCGGCCGGATCGTCCCAGTGCTCGTCCAGCCACCGGTCGTATTCGTCCGGCGGCCATGTGCCGGCATCCAGCGGGGCGCACGGCCACCGGTTGATGACGCAATGGTATTGGTCGAAATCCGTGCAAAGCACCCGGTTCTCATCGACCCGCAGATGCAGGAGCTCCAACCCGTCGTACTGGTGGCGGAAGCCCGGATACCGTCGGTCGGGACGCGTATGCGCCCTGCCTTTCGAATCGACCCAGCGCGCCCACGCCCATAACGGGGCCGCGTCCGGGCCCGGACGCGGCATGCCCTTGTGCTTCATTTCGCCCATCATCCACCGGTAGGCGGGCGAAATCCCGTTCCACCAGTCCGCGTCGCCGTCGGCAATCGACCGTTCGCGGGCCGCTTTCCATGAGGGCGTGTACGAGCCGAACCGCTCGAACGCGGCTTTGACCTGCGGCCACCGTTGGAACGAATACAGATCGATCAGAAAAGACTCCTTTAGTCAGCATTCCCATTTGACGCGGCGACGGTACAGGCGGGGATCATCCCAATCGTCATCCATGAGGCCGGTATCCGCCTCGCGCACGGCGAGACGGCAACGATCGCGAACCGTATGGCGGCCCACGTAATCCGGATACCAGTCATCCTCGTAGTCATGCCAGCTGTGCCAGCGCCGGCCGGATGGGATGTGCGCCTTCCGGCTCTGCGAATACGCATATGCGGTCACGTCGCCTTCAAGGGTCGGCGGTTCGGACGGGTGCATCCAGTTGTGTCGCAGGTACGTGTACCCGTGCTCCAGCGCCTCGCGTTCGAGCACACGGTACGGTTTGTCCTTAAAGGTTCGGGACATTCGTTTTTCCCTTCCACTAGGTTTGTTCGCCTAGTGGAAGTTGTGAGAGAGCAGCATCGCTTTTTTCCTTTCTGATTGTTAAGCATACCGTCATACACTGAGTCTTGTGTCGTTGGCGGCGATGCACGCAGCCATGCGCCGCGTCTCCTCCTCCACCTCGTCGCACGTCCACCTGTGCGGCTCGATCCACGGCCTCCATCCGTCATCCATTGTCGCCTCTTTCCTTTCCTCCCATGCGTCCCGGCTCCAACAGGTCGCACAATGCCCATAATGCGAACCGGGCTCCGTTCAGCACGTCCTCCGATATGTCATTCGGATACCCGGTCTCGACGGCAGCATGCACGTTCCCCTGCCGGTCTTCCCTGTCCAATGCGGTGACGGTCCAAGTGAGGGCAAGCAATCCGGTTCTGGGGGTCGCTTCACCGCATACGATCAGCCAGACGGGCGGCATTCCGACCGGTTTGCCGGGATCGAACTTCATCGCCTCATCCTCGACGAGCCCCATGCCGAACGGTTGAGGCAGGTCGACCCCATACGCGATGTCACCGGCACGATATTCGAGCTTGATGCGGGCCATCGTCCCGTCGAGAATAACATCATCTTCGGTCGCGTACATGCGATAACGAACAGAATCGAACATGCGCCCCCCATCATTCCCAATTGCCACCATGTGTAGCCGACGTTCCATATTGCCACGCCTCTTCGTAGTATCATGGAATCGTTAGAACCCGCCACCGCCTCTCCACGGATGCACACTAGGGCGGGATTTTTTTGTTCCGACAATACGGAAACGTACGGATTCCGCTACACCTAGCGTCGTTCCGGACGGCGCGAACCATCCGATTCGAACAAGGCGAGCTGCCCGATCGCATTGCCCGTGTTGGATAAGGCACCGTTGAGTAGGTGTATCCTTTCGCCGGTGTCCGCGGTTTCGAGGGCGAGACGCAATTGGTCGATGGCCGCGTTCACCTGGCAACGATACACGTAATCGTCATTCGTGGGTTGCGTCATATGTCTGCCTCTCTGACCCCCAGGCAGCCGGGCATGCCGCCCCGCGACGGGTCGGGCATGAACTGCTCCGGATTATCCCCGACCGCCGTCAGCAACGCATCCATGTCGAGCGCGTACAGGCCGCTGTTCGACTGCGGGTTCAGCTCGATCACATGCGGCCGCCCGGCATCATCCAGATACAGGTCCATCACGTATGGG
>QWCV01000634.1_pt1 | contig 38972 bp, 44 predicted proteins | sample 1972621 | NCBI WGS metagenome assembly QWCV01 (sample SAMN09866699, study PRJNA288562) | Human gut metagenome isolate pre2_stool, whole genome shotgun sequencing... | isolation source: gut | host: Homo sapiens | place: USA: California | reverse complement strand
AATCAGCCCGTGATGGGTCCATCGGGGGTTCTTTGTAAAGTTACGAAATATCTATGACATTGGCAAATAATTAGTTAGTCATTAACTGAATATCCCTATCTTATACATCACGCGTGCCATCTTGCGCTGTTTCTTGTCGCTCACAGCATTGCCAGCGGGTATAAGCCGGCGCACGGCATCCACCGGACTGACTTTGGCGTCGTATGCTTCCCATACACGTTTCCATTCGTTCGATCTGTCGTATGCGATATACGCGCTGTCCGTATCGAAAAACCGCACAAGTTGATTGTAACGCGGCCCGCTCCCCTGACGCATCTCCGTTTTGGGATGATTCCATATCACGGCATGAGAGCATATATCCATACTCATCACGCAGCGCGGCACATACGAGGCTATCGCCGTGACACTGTCAAGCTGACGCAGAGCCTCCGCTCCACGCCGCGACATCCTGTCGCCTATGCCCGTCTGCTCCACCATTCCTATCGAATCCAGCGCCCCGTAATGTCCGGCCGTCACGGAATCAAGACGATGGCATAACGCCCGCAGCTTTACTCCGGCTGCCGTTAACGGCCCTTCCGAGTCGAGGAATTTCAGCATATCCTGTGTATATGATGTTTTGGAAAGGAACCGCGCTCCATGCCGCCCCACATGGTCTATATACACCACTTCCAGCGAATCGGGCACCTGATACGTCTCCCGGGCGCCGTGGCATGGGTACGGCAGACTTGTCCCCGCATATTCGCATATCTGTGCCGACGCCGCCGTAACGATTGCCGTCACCACCGCCATCACAATAATTACAATCCTTTTCATAACCATACAGTTTTATAGTTCAACTTGTGCATTTTAGAATTATAAAGATTCTCAAGGCACAGAACTAAACGGCAAAAGCGAGGCTTTTAGCCTACATAGAACTTACAGATTTACACAGAACTAACTATTTGACATACACTTCGAGCCGATACCTCGGAGAGGTTATTTCTCATTAACCCCACGATGGCTATAGGGCGCGAAGCGTCCCGACAGCCTTCGTGGGGATAGTCCGGCTCGGTACAGCTTGGTCGGAGACCATGCCGCTCGCCTTAAGCAACCTAATCCTCGATCATAGGGGATACACATCAGGCAGTACAGAGGCATGGTCTCCGACCATGCTGTGTCATGCCCGACTGACCCCACGAAGGCCGGTGCCGGCTGAAGCTGTCCCCGACCATCGTGGGGTTATCGAGAAACAGCCTCTCCGAGGCACCACATTCCGATTGGAATATAATCTACCTGATAGTTCCGTACATTGCCTTTCTTTAAATTCCATCTTATAAACTTGAGATACTTAAGTTTTATAATTAAAACCATAACCACGACAAAAGGTTGTCTCGGATATTTTTTGTAACTTTGCGGCATGGCAGACAATTACCTTGAAAAGAAGATGGAGGAGCTTCACAACCGCAAGGTCGGTTGCGCACCGACGCGCGTCAGCCCGGCTTCGCGCCACCTGCTCACATTCCCGTTCAAACCGTTGCGCGTATTGGTCATTGCCCGCGACAGGCATGCCCTGAGCCAATACACCGGGCCGTTTCAGCAAGCGGGCTGCCGTGTGGCCGTCGTCAGCACCATTGATGCCGCCGAAACCGACCTGCCGCAGGATCACGGCTGCCGATATTACACCATCGGCAACGACGAGCAGGTGCCCCCGGCCTTCTCCAATCTGATTGCCTCCTGGCGCGACATCGATGTAGTTGTAATGCTTGACAATTGGCCGGCCATGACCGCATTGCTACGCACCCATGCCGCCGCGCGGCCCTACCCCAACGACTGGGGTTTTCCTGTCTTATCCGTATCTCAAAACCGCGTCACCCGTCACGACATCATGGCTGACATCTCCATCTCCTCTCCCGTCCCCGACGTCCCCGACGTCTCCGACCGTCCCGAATCCACCGTCCTTACCTTCCTCGCCCTGAAATCGAGCGCCCCAATCTCCTCAATCACTTTTTAAATATAGCAAACTCTACCTGCGCACGGAACTTACAGATACCTCACCCGAAGCATATAGTGGTGTGGGTTCTCCGAGCCGCGCACGGAACGCTAATGCAGGCGACTGGAGGGGCGGTGTCCCCACCGCCCATTAGTTGACGGCAGGGACGCCGTCATTCCAGTTGCGCGGCACGGAGCGCCCGCGCCACAAAAAACAAACGCGCCGAGCCTCGGCGCGTCCGTCATTTTTATTGCGGGTTTAGGCGATGGATGTCACTCCGCTACATATCCCTTCTTGATAGCTTTGCGGATGTATTTGGCCAGCTTCTCGCCGGCCAGGTCGAACGCATCACCCATCAGGTTGGTAAACGATCCCCAGCTACCGTCCTCGGAATCCATCGTAATGATGGCAAGAGGCTCGTCGCTATCCTTAGGATGGAAAACATAATCGCACCACACATGGTCGCCGCCCTTACTTACCTTCTTCACTACAATCTGCAACTCCACATCCATATCCGGCTGAGTCGTCAGCACCATCGGGCACTCCTCGTCGTTGAATTCCTTGACGAAGTCGGCGGTAATCTCCTTGATATCCTCGTCAAACTCCTTCCAGTAACCGACTTCCTTGCTTGCATCCTTGGCAAGAAAATCCTTCATCGCCTTTCCCTTGATTACAGTCTGACTGAAATCCATCCTGACGGAAGCATATTTAATCTTGGACAACGCCGCCCCCGACCCCATTGTGAGCTTCTGCGCATTTCCCACAGCCGGCACGAGAATCATTGCCCCCACCGCCAGCAACAAGCATTTCATCAAATTCTTCATCGTATTCTTTTATGGTTAATTCCCGTGTTGTATTTATCGCACGATTATAAGGACTCTGAGGGATTCCGCTTTAGAGGATATCCCCCTAAAGCGAAATCTGAACGTCACATTATTATCGTCAATTCTCATAACATTACCTTGAAGGATCTATCCTCTACGGTTATCACATACATTCCTTTTGCCAGATTCTTCACGTCCGAATCCTCTGTTTCCTTAATCAGACTTCCTTGCAGATTGAAGACACGGACTATCGAGTTTTCAGGCTTATTGTAGATGAATATAGTTCCATTCTTAGTCCTGACAGAAATATTGCCATTATCAGTCTCAACGCCTTCTATCCCGGAAGATGGTTCTACTTTTATCCATTTAGACTCAGTTTGCGAATCGCTGAAATTATAGAATCCCATGTCGTTCTTGTCACATGTTATTCTGAACGACATATATGTCTCACCTTCCTTTAATCCCGTAGCATACCAATGCGGAGTCATGCCATTCTCATCATAAGATGACAAGTCTATCAATTCGTTATCATAGTCAGTAACGAAATTACACCATTGATCAGCCCGATATGCAATACCAAGGTCTATTTTCTCACCAACCTTAACCGAAATTGGACTATCTGCATCCCATTCCAAATTATTGGAAGTTCTATTTACTGTCATATATGCCTGCGATGGATTGGCTACAACATTGAGATTTTCACGCTTCGGAGTCAGCTTAAATATATATTTACCGGCATACATTGGCCGATCTATATTCGTGTTGACATAATTGCCAGCATATTCACCTCCTGCTATCGTAAGCACATGCTGACTATCGGGATAAACATTGTCTTTATCCAAAAACAATAATTCAGTCCAAAAATCATCTTCGCTGAACGGGCCTGTAATCTCCGGGATATAATTAAAGTAATTGTCATAATTACTTATGTCCATATCCATGTACGTCACAGTGTTGTAGACGTTTTTGAAACCAACCTCTTGGACCACATGAACATTATGTTCAAGTGTTACACCCGACCCATCACAAGCTGATATTGTAATAGTTGCGGATCCAACTCCAACGGCCTCCAATATACATGCATAATTTATACCTGCATCATTACACGACACAACATTAGAATCAGAAGAACTATAGCTTAGCTTAGGGTTTGTGGCATACTTTGGTTCAATTACGGGATGTAAGAACATAGCTTCACCAAGGATTAATGTATCTTTTGCATCCGGTAAACTTATAGCGGTTATTTTGTCAAACAAACTTTCATCCTCATCTATTTGCCAAAAATTACACCATATTTGGGCATCACGATATATATCCTTTGTGCCGGTAGGAATTATCAATCTTCCTTTTATATAAGTGGATGAATTAAATGCAATGGCTGTAGGAGGAACACCATTTCGTATTGAAATCTCTGACAATGCACAAGAACTTAAATCAGGCACTTTAGTAACATTCCGACCAAGATATAACGTTGTGAGCTTGTGTGTAGGAATTTCAAGATACAAATTATTATAATCAATACTTAAATTCTGTATAGTTTCAAGTCCCTTAAATGGCTTTTCCGCACGAGTGTTGGTATAAATATAACGTTTACCATATTCATAATAATAATTAGGAAACAAGTTTGTTTCTATAGGTCGAAGTATTTTTAAGCATTTGATAGGACATTCAGAAAATAATCCTGAATAGTAATCGTAATAATTCATATCCCCATTATATTCATTATAATGTTCTTCACGCTTTAAGAGGCGTCCTCCCCCAGAGATTGTCAATACCGTATTACTCGACTCTATTAAAACTGTCTTTAAATTCACACAATTTACAAAAGGCGAACCTCCATAAGCATATCCTTTATAATCATTATGAGGCCATACAAGATCCGCCCGAACAGGAGGAGCAATAGCAGTTACCAAAGGACCAATTATGAATTCTATCAGGGCTGATGAAAAGCTCTCATGCCGCCATGAAGAAAGATTTCTACCCAACCGGAACGATGAGATTTCCATATTAGAGAACGAATAATCAACATTCAATACGTCTTCACTATCTAATATGCTAACATTCCCTACAAATCCACTAAAAGCTTCTTTCCCAATCTTTTTAATTGTGGGTTTAATTACAATCTCTGATGGGAATTTACAATTCCCAAAGGAATAGTCTCCTATTACTTTAAGACTGTCAGACGTAAGAATATCGTTAATCTCAAGATTAACACAGTTATTAAAAACCTTATTTGGCAGTTCCGAAGGAGAAACGAATCCTCTTAATTCAGATAGGTTTCGACACTCGCAAAAAGCTCCCTCTGCAAGATTTAATGTGACACCTTGACAGTCTATATTTGTAAGATCATTACACTTGTTGAACGCATATGAACCAATGTTTATAGACCGAGTAAACTGGAAACTTACTAACCCACTTTCAGCAAAACAGTAGTCACCCAATCTGTAGAGATTGGCAGGAGTTTTTATTCCCTTTAAAGATGAACATCCTGCAAATGCATAATCTCCTATTGCATTTAACTTAGGCCCCACAGTTACATCAGACAAACTGGGACAATTCGCAAAAGCGGAATGGCCTATAACCTTTATTGAATCCGCACATACCGAGTTCAAATTTTGGCAATCTGAAAAAGCGTTATCAGATATTTCCTTAACTGATTTTCCAATATTTACAGTTTTTACTGACGAATCCTGAAATGAATTTTTACCAATCTTGACAACAGATAGAGTACGTCCATTATATCTCACACTATCTGGTAAGTTCAACACCCCTTCTTGCGAAATTTTAGCATTCGGACTGCTTGTAGTTTCTACTGTAAAATCCACATGTGAGATAACATTGTAACGAATCCCATCTTCCTCAAAATCATAGGCAGATACAGTAACAGATGCACATAGCAAAGCTATGAACATCCAAAGTTGCTTTATATTTTGTTTTGCAATCATACTGTTTGATATTTAATATGTTTAATTAGTTCTTCAACAATCAGTGCAGTCTCCATTAGGTAAGGATATTTGCAGTTTTGGTTGTAGTATCTTGGTTTATATATCGCAAGCACCTCTTACAGTGAGTTATGATTCTTGCATAGTTTTATTTGATCGATTGATACTTTTAATAGACAATCATCACCCTCTACATCTTTAGCGAAGAACGCAACACCATGGAAGATTACATCTTCTACAGTAGAAACTGTTGATGCAGTATCATACTGCTTGATCATCGCGCTCCCAATGAATTGTATTGACTCATTGGGAAGGTCATTGATGGATTCAGAAGGTATTACTACATTAGTAAATCCTTTTACCTGGAATTCGTATCCATCTATATGAATCATACGCCTATTCGCGCCATACTTATTCAAGAATGCGGCTATGATTTTGCTCAATTCTTCTTTACTTGGTTTCATTAATTTATCTCTTGCCGCTGGACTCCCCTCGTTGGCGTTAGGTCAGTATAAAAAGAATAGCGTAGGAATCTGTATCTGTTACCGTCCTACTATCAGAGGCTTCTCGCATTGCCCTATTCATGTCGGACGGCAACGCAGAAGCCCACGTTTTATTTTATAATTCCACTATCTGAAAATATCTGCAACTAAATATACATTATATCAATGTATTATGAGATATTGATTTTGTCGCTTGTTTGTTATTATTAGCGTTATTGGCAGATTTTATTATCTTAGTTGGTTTGTTTTTGGTTCTCAATATAGTAACAAATCCAAATATTTTTTGTAACTTTGTACTTGGAATCAAACCTGAAACGCTTATGAAAACGACCTTTCCAAAGGCTCCGAGGTCGCCTGTAAAAATTCGCTTCAAGCAACTGGCCGACGGTTGCAAATCCATTTACCTCGATATCTATTTTCAAGGCAAGCGCACATACGAGTTCCTGAAACTCTATATCCACCCGGAAGCGGACGAGGAAACCGCCGCCGCCAATGCCGAGGCTATGCGTATGGCAGAGGAAATGCGTCAGGCGAAACTGGCGCAACTCGGCCACGCCGAAGCCCCTCTCCCTGCCGCCGTGCCGGAAAGCGTCGCCACGGACGAGAAGACGGCCAAAGCACGTGCCCGTGCAAGGCGCACATCGCGAGAGCCGGTAACGCTTCGTGCCAAAGACCTCAAAGACGGTCGCCAGTCGCTCTATCTCGACATATATTTCAGGGGAGAAAGGAAATACGAATTTCTGAAACTCTATCTCACACCCGGCGAAGATGAAGCCAATGCCTCCGTGATGGCACAGGCAAACGCAGTCCGCGAGCAGAGAATGGCGGAAGTGGCGAAGTCCGTTGCAGCGTTGCCCGAAATGCCGGAGGAAACGGAGCCGGAGAAAAAGGAAATCAAGCACAAGTTCAAGGTGCTTCTCGCATGGCGCATACTGCGCAACGGCGACAGGTCTTATTATCTCTATATCCATTACGGAGAGAACGGCGAACAGCGTTGTTGTGAGCCGCTGCACCTGTATTGCCCTGCCGACGCGCCCGAAGCCGAGGCAAAGCGCGTCAAGGCAAATGCAAAGGCCGTCAAGCGTGAGCGCGAGGAAGAACTGCGCAACGGCACTTTCATTCCTCGCCCAAGCGCGAGAGAGCCTAAAAATGTTTTCGACGAAACCGACCACTACAAGGAATTCAAGGCCAAGCGCAAGGCGGAAACGGAAATCGCCGCCGTTACCACCGAGCTTAAACGCAACTGCAAATCCAAAGAGCCGGTAAGAATCCGTTTCAAGGAGCTTGCAAACGGCAGCCGCTCCGTATATCTCGCAATCAACGTGAACGGCAGGCGCACATACGATTATCTGAAGCTCTATCTCGTGCCTGAAACCGATGCCGCCGCCCGTGCGCAGAACAGGCAGACGATGGAAGCCGTCTATGCCATCAAAGCGCAGCGCATCATTCAGATCACCAACGGCACCGCCGGAATAAAGAAAGATGTCCGCGCCCGTATGCGACTTGTGGACTGGCTGAAAATCTACCGCGACAGGCAGATAAGCAAAGGGAAGCTCGGCGCCAAACGTTGGGTGCAGACTACAATTTTCGTACTGGAGGGCTACGAAGCCGGAAAGGACGCCACCCTCGCCGAAATCGACCGCCGGTGGCTGACGGATTTTATGCTCTACCTGATGAACGACTACATCACCTACAAGAACACGAAGCCATCAAAAGGCACCGTAGACAATTATCTCCGCTGCCTCAAAGCCGCCTTCAACGTCGCCGTCGAAGAAGAAATACTCCAGTCGAATCCGATGTTCGGCCTCGACCGCTCACATTTGAAAGGCACGACCTATCAGCGTGAGTTCCTGACCGTGGACGAGGTGAAGAAACTTATCGAAACACCTTGCCGCCGCCCAGACATCAAGGGAGCTTTCCTTTTCTCCTGTTTCTGCGGGCTACGCATCAGCGACGTGAGGGGGCTTAAATGGAAGAACGTAATCACCGACGGCGACAAGACGCACTTGCAGATTACCCAGTTCAAGACACGGCGACCGCTTTTTCTGCCGCTCAACAAACAGGCTTTGAGGTGGATGCCGGAACGCGGCGATGCCGGGGAGGAAGATTATATCTTTCCTCCGCTGTCAAAGAATATGTCGGTTCTCGATACTTGGGCCAAAGAAGCCGGAATACAGAAACACGTTACCTTCCACGTGAGCCGCCATACATTTGCAACGATGGAGCTTACAATGGGGGCAGACCTTTACACCACGAGCAAACTTCTCGGACATACGGAAGTGCGCACGACCCAAATCTACGCAAAGATTGTCAACAGTAAGAAAGAGGAAGCCGTTTCTCTGCTTGATTCGGCTTTTGAATGATAGAAATGACGAAGTTGATTTTTCAGAGAAATCTACATTTTGCGGAATCAAATTGGAGATTCTAATAAAAGTGATTAACTTTGCAGTATCATTAGCTGATTCAGAATAGTTCATCAATATGAAATGGCAGTTGTGCATATAGCTACGCTCAACGAATAGCACTCCAAAAGTTTGCTATTGAGCAACTGACGGGCTTATATCAGGCCTGTCATATGTTGCATTGCCAATATTCCCTTATATAGTTACTAAAGCACTCGTTACGCTGCTAACGGCAGTGTGACTTGTCGTTTCATATTGGTTTGAACAAATGAATTACACCTATAAGAAAATCTGGCTCATCGCTTTCCCTGTAATGATGAGCATCCTTATCGAACAACTGATAAACATTACTGATGCCTTATTCTTGGGGAACGTGGGTGATGTGGAACTGGGCGCATCTGCCCTTGCTGGAATATGGTTCTTGGCAATATATATGCTTGGTTTCGGGTTCAGTTTGGGGCTACAAGTGGTAATTGCCCGCCGTAACGGAGAACAGCGGTATGCAGAAACGGGAAAAACGTTCTTTCAGGGATTGTTTTTCTTGCTGATACTGGCGGTACTCCTCTGTCTGCTATCCGAGATATTTTCTCCCGTTCTGTTGAAACATCTGATAACTTCGGATGATGTCTATAATGCGGTTATCCGTTATTTGGATTGGCGTATTTGGGGATTGTTGTTCTCTTTTCCGTTCCTTGCCTTACGCTCGTTTTTGGTAGGCATTACACAGACAAAAGCTCTGAATATGGCGGCTTTCACTGCCGTGCTGGTGAACATTCCGCTGAACTGGCTCCTGATATTCAGCTTCGATATGGGTATATCGGGAGCGGCTATCGCTTCTTCATCTGCCGAAATGTGTTCGCTGGCTGTATTGGCTGCATATATGTTTCGGCACATTGATAAAAAAGCGTATGGCTTATACTGGCATATGGATATAACGATATTGAAAGAGGTATTTTCTATCTCGGTATGGAGTATGCTTCAGTTCTTTACAAGTGTAGCCATTTGGTTTCTGTTTTTCATGGCTATCGAACGTTTGGGAGAAACGGAATTGGCTGTATCTAACATTGTAAGAAGTGTTTCCTCCTTGTTTTCCGTTATCGTCAATGCGTTGGCAGGTGTCACTGGTTCTTTGGTGAGTAATCTGATTGGTGCAGGTGAAAGGGAAAGAGTTTTTCCGCTTTGCCATAAAATTATCCGTTTAGGATATGCGACAGGCATTCCACTGATTGCTTTTGCGTTGTTCTTTCACCAGCTCATTATAGGGGCTTATACGGAAAATCCCGCTATCGTTCAGCTTGCATGGCCGCCTTTTCTTGTCATGCTATTGAATTACTTCTTTGCACTACCCGGATACGTCTATCTGAATGCCGCCACAGGAACGGGAGCGACACGGACGGTATTCATTTTTCAGGTGACAACTACGATTGCTTATCTGTTCTGCTTATGGGGATTAGGTTATTGTAATGTCACGTTAGCGGCATATTGGGCAGTGGAATACTTATATGTGATACTACTTGGTACACAATCCGTCATTTATCTCAAATATAAGCGATACTAATAATAGGCTATCATTATGATAAAATATATTATCATAATGATTACGAGTAAAATAGTCTACTTCAATACTACTATTGTCTAAAATTAAGGTCGGCAATACTCTGGAGAAATAGATAAAATAATCAACCGAATAAATAAGAATCATCATGAACAACGGAAACCTACCGTTCTCTCTTTTTGGGTAATTGTCCCAAAAAATGTCCGTGGCAAGCGTCTTGCAACGGGAACATCACTGAAAGGCTTTATCATCTGCTCAATAAAGCCTATACAATCTACCGTAAAGAGGTTGTCGAGTGTCGCAAACTTTACAGCCGCTTCACGACTGACTTCCTGAATGGGCACCGTTATACCGATGCAGTCTGTGCTGCTGGCCTAAATGCTCATGAAACTGCGACAGGTATCATCAGCGACCTTTTCAATATTCGTCCTGACCTTGTGAGAGATTACTTTGCAAAACTCAGATTCTCTCATGCTGATGCCGAGCAGATGATAAACGAACTCAATACAGGGAGGGCTGGCCCAACAGAAACCACTGAAGGGAAACCGTACTTTATGGCCTCTCTTTCAGAGGTTCAAAAGGGCGCCCTCGCTGTCTTCGCTGTCAAAGTTCAGATATTCAAGGGTGAAATATCAGTTGCTGATATTTCAGCACTACTGGACTGTCAAGTGGCAAAGCCTCTCAAATCCGCGAATAATAGGCGCGTGGCCGTGTTTTTCGACGAACTCGCCAATGCTCGCCTTATCGAACGTGACTGGCAGAAAGTGATTGCCGTAAACGGGCTCATTCTTTCGTCGGCCTCCGATGCACCATTGAGCCGTTCTGCCATATCCTCGGCTCTTGCAGAAGCAAAGACCGAAAATTCCGCAACTACTGTCGCAATCCGAAAGGGTGTACGCCAAGTGGCAAGTATGTCAGAAAACGATTCAACAACAACGTTCTGAAACTTAAAACCTTGACATTAACCTTGCCATCAGGCTAATGTCAAGGTTAATGTCTTATGCTTAGGCGTCAAATCCTTTAACTTTGCGCCATATCCAATTAGACGCGATACAGCATGACAAGAAACAGACAGATTGAAGAATTTGAGGCGCGGCTGAATGACTTTGAAAGCCGCCTTGAAGTCCTCGGAGGCGTTGACGCTATCAACGCGCGCATCGAATCCATAGCCGACAGGCTATTTTGTGCAAAAGAGGTGCTGACACTGGAGGAAGCGAGTCTGTTCCTCGGACTTTCCAAAAGCCAGTTATACAAACTTACAGGTTCCGGCGCCATACCACATTACAAACCCGGAGGCAAATTCATCTACTTCGACCACGCCGACCTTATCGAGTGGGTAAGGCAAAACCCGGTCAAGTCAAAGAAACAGAGGGAACTTGACGCTATCGGCTATGTTGCCCGGAAACCGCTGAAACGCTGATACCGCTCCGTCTATGATAGCGCAAAAAACGATAGACGCTGTTCTCGATGCGGTGCAGATTTATGATGTTGTGAAAGACTTCGTGCAGTTGCGGCGCAACGGCTCCGGCTGGGTCGGGCTTTGCCCTTTCCACTCGGAGCGCACACCCTCTTTCCACATCAACCCTCGCCGAAATATCTACAAGTGTTTCAGTTGCGGCGCGGGAGGCGGAGCCGTCAAGTTCCTTATGGAGCAGCAGAATATGTCCTACCCCGATGCCATAAGGCGCATAGCCGGGATATACGGCATATCCGTGGAGGAAACGCCCCGGACACTCACCGACGAACAGCGCAAACTTGCCATACAGCGCGAGAACGCCCTTATCGCCCTCGAAACCGTGCAGCAGTTTTTGGAGGATTCGCTTGTTGACAAGACACCGGCGGCGAAACGCGCCTGTGCATACGCCTCCAACCGTTGGACGCTCGACTACGGCCGCGCCAACGGGATAGGATATGCCCCGTACCCCAAGGTGTTTTTCGAGTTCGTGAAACAAAAAGGCATCAGCTTCGAGGCTCTTTTGGATATCGGTATGGTACGCAAGAAAGAGGACGGCCATTTCTCTTTTATGTTCGCCAACCGCATTAGCATACCCATACGCGACAGGTTCGGACGGGTCATAGCATACTCCGCCCGGAGCCTCGATGAGAACCCCGAATGCAAGTATCTCAATTCCACGACCTCGTGCGTCTACAAAAAGGGTGATACCGTTTTCGGTATCGAGATTGCCCGGAGGACGGCGGCAAAGGCCGGTTGCCTTTTCGTGGTCGAAGGCGCGCCCGACGTGCTGCGCCTCCAGTCCATTGGCTGCGACAACGCAGTGGCCGCACTCGGTACGGAGTGGACGGCGGCGCAGTTCGACGCGATAAAGGGCATATCAGATACCCTTTGCTTCATTCCTGACAGCGAGGTACCGAAAGAGGGCGAGATATACGCACCCGGCACTATGGCCGTGATGAAGAACGGGCGCGAGGCCGTAAACAGGGGGTTCCGCGTTGTCGTGCGCGAGATTCCCCTTGACAACGGAGAGAAGAAGAACGACCCCGACAGCTATTGCACCACCCCTGCAATCCTTGCTTCTCTCGAAGAACAGGATTTTGTGCTGTGGTATGCCGAGAAAGCCTTTCTCGCGCCCGTCACGCAGTTGGGGCGCACCGAGGTTATAAAGGAGATATGCGCCATGCTCGCAGCCATCGAGGACGCGACACTCGCCTCTATGTACCTCGAACAGCTTATTAAGAAATATAAGGAGCGGACGGCGTGGAAACTCGCCTTTAACTCGGCGCAGATGCGCAAACGCAGCGAATCGGGCAAGGAGGGCGCGGAGAGCGAGAACGAGCGCGACCTTTTCAGCAGATACGGCTTCTTCATCGCCAACAACTGTTATTGCACTTACGGCAAGCAGAGCGAAGTCATTAGGCTGTCTAATTTCATACTGGTGCCGATGTACGACATTCCCGATGAAGGCTCCATGACGCGCCTCTACAAGATCATAAATGACCTCGGACACGACGCCATAATACCGTTGGAGCCGGACGACCTCGTGAACCTCGCACTGTTCCGCAAGAAAATAAACATCGCCGGGCGTTATGTGTGGCTTGGCAAAATCGACGACCTTATGCGCGTCGAGGAATACATATTCAGAAAAAGCGAATCGGCAAAACGAATACGCACCCTCGGCTGGCAGCCGGAGGGTTTCTTCGCTTACGGCGATGGAATTTTTACCGACCGCTTTATCCGTGTCGATGAGATAGGTATGGTGAACCTCCCCGGACACGGCATTTTCTATTTGCCTGCCTTTTCGGTGATGTACCGCGACAATCGCCTGCGCTTCGCTTTCGAGAAGTCTTTCACCTATACCCACAAGGCCGACGTGTCTATGGCAGAATACCTGAAACTGTTCGTGGAGGTGTTCGGCGACAACGGCAAGGTGGCCGTGGCGTTTATATTCGCCACATTGTTCCGCGATTTCATCTTTGAAATGTTCGAGTTTTTCCCGATTTTCAACATCTTCGGCAAACCGCAATCGGGAAAGAGCCAGTTGGGTAAGGCCATGAAAGGCTTCTTCACCAACTCATACAAGCCCATAAACTACGAGGGCGAAACATACCCGGCAATCAACAAGGCACTGGAACAGACCGCAAACTGCCTCGTGCATTTCGACGAATACAAGAACTCTATCGAGTGGCGAAAGGTCGAACTGCTGAAATCAATGTGGGACGGCGTGGGGCGCGGAAAGATGAAAGACGGCGACGTGGAGCGCGTGAACGTCAACTGCGGAGTTATTCTATCGGGTCAGGAAATGCCGACTATCGACCCGGCACTGTTCACCCGTATTCTCCACGTTACCGTAAACAAAACTTCCTACACACTGGAGGAACGCCGCCGCTTCGCCGACCTTATGGAACTGAACCGCCGCGGCGTGTGCCACCTCACTATGGAGGTGATCGCGCACCGCGACCGCTTCGTTCAGGACTTCCCACATTTCTGCGAGCTTGCACGTACCGAGGTGGTGAACCGCATCGCAAGAACAGGCAAGACAATCTACGACCGTATGTATATGAACTGGGTTGTCGTTCTCGCCTCCTTCTGGACGCTTGAACGCATACTGCCGGTGCCGTTTTCCTATGAAAACCTGCTCGACATCTGCATGGAAATGTTGCTCGACCAACATTCCATTACGGAGCGGTCGGACGAAGTGGCATCGTTCTGGAACTTCGTTCATGTGCTGTATCAGGAGGGGCGGCTGTATCAGGAGGGCGACTACCGCATCAATTACTGCGTGTCGAGCCTACGGCTGCACGGCGTTTCGGAAACACGGGAATTTTCAGAGCCGAAGAATATTCTCATCATACGCGACCGCCGTATCATTCAGCATTATCAGACCGACAAGGCGCGCTCCACCAAACAGCTTGTGCTGTCGGAGGACGATATGCGCAAGTATCTTGAACGCTCCGCGCCATGCCTCGGAATCGTAAAGCGCAAGTTCTACAAGATGAACCAGTACGGACAGCCGGTCAAGGAGATTGGCGACGGCGGCACCGTCGGCCGTCAGCTTTACGATGTCGATACCGCACTGGCTTTCGACTACGACCAAGTGCAGAGGCTTTATCACCTGTACCTCACCGCCGACACGTCGGCACTTACGGAGGAAGAAATGAAAGAGAATGAAAATCAGCAAGGTAAGCCTCCGGCAAGCGGCAACGGGCAATCAAGGCTTCCTTTTTGATTTTTCTGAAATTCTTATGAAATCCGCAAGTTACCACAGCCACCGCCGCCACCGCGCTATGAATCAACAATATAAGCACAGCCGCCTATGACTACCGCATCGCCACCGCACGCCACCGTTTGCCGATTTTGCAACCGGCGGCAACCGTTTTTCCTTATTTTTCTCTTTTTGAAAAGAAAGAAAAATATCATAAGAACGTGGCTTCGTGGGGTTTGTAGCGGCATCGCCCCGGCGGTGGCGCGGTTCCGGCGGTGGCACCACGGTATATACTGATTTTGAAATAAAAACATCAATACAATAACATTTCCGAATATGAACGACTTCCTTATTTATCTTCCGCTCGAAAACTTCATGGCGCAGTGGTTCAGGCACCGGCACGGCGGTTCCCCATACACCGTGCGCCTTGTGCGCGGCAGTGTGGAATCCAAACGCCTAAAGGCATTGTTGGACGTGCCGCCCTCCGGCTTTGTTCCGGCGCCGCCGCCACAGGGCTGCGTGCCCGTCGCTATCCCGTCGTTCCCGGCAAAAGACCCCCGGCAGTTCAACTATGTTTCGCCGCAGGGGATTAACGCCCTCGTGGAAACGCTGCGCGACCTTTTCGACCTCGAACTGCACGACTACTATGTGAAAACCTATATCAAAGGCTCCCGGATTGACTATATGATCGAGGCGTGGATGGAACTGCACGGCATCGAGTTCAACGATACAAACTACAACTCGGTCAAGAAACGCCTCGACCGCGTGAGGAAGAAAATATATGTCAAGAGGCACCGCGACAAGGAAAAGGGTGCCGGGTCCGGCGTATAACCCGAAAAAATCAATAAAAATCGTACCGAGTTCAGGGCGGTTTCATACCGCGCGACACTTCGGTAACAAATGTAACATCATCAATATCTGTAATCTTATGTCAGAAACGACGAAACTTTGTACCGGCTGCAACCGCGAGTTGCCGCTGGAAGCATTCGGCAGAATGGCTTCGGCTCCCGACGGCCTCAGCTACCGATGCAAGGAGTGTGTGAACGCGGCGAAACGCGAATATCAACATTCCCGTAAGAAACTGAAAAGAGTGTTCACAAATCCCGAACTTGCGAACTTCACGCCGAGGCAGCTTATCGACGAGCTTAAGGCACGCGGTTATTCGGGAGAGTTGAAGATAACGCAGACTATAAAGGTATGAAATCGCCGCTCGTTCCCTCACTGTCGCTTCCCGGTATCCGTTTCATCGGTGTTGTGGACTGCGAGAAGTTGCAGCCCGACCTGCGCGAAGCATCGCTTGCCGGGCTTACCGTCGCGGCGCATACCGCTGTCGAGGAAGTGCCGTTTGTCAACGCTACCGTCGAGGCGGTCAGCGAGTGCAGCCACGGTGCCCCGATGGAAACGGCCACGCTGAAATTCCGAACATCGAAATTTCTGCGCATTGAAATCCAACTCGGTTTTGTCGTTACCGACATCACCGACCAGTCGTGGCTTATAGGTGCGGCGGAGCCGCCTTTTCCGAAAGTGTCGCTCACCCGAAAGACGGGGTTGCCCGGAGGCGACCCCGCCGTCTGGGAGGTCGAGGTGAAAGCGGTAGGGCAACGCGCGCTATTGCCCTGCGTGTTCTGAAAGGGCGGCTTGCGCCGACCCTTTATTGATACTTGTTTTTCACACAGATAATTCGTAATTTTGCACTTACAATGGAAATTATCAACACCTCTCAATCCGAATGTTCGGACATTCTTTATGCTGCAAAAGCGATAAAGAGTGCCATAATCGAAAGTCGATATATTACGGCGAAATTGGTTAACAAGGAAATTGTTACCCTGTATTATAATATTGGCCGTTTCATATCGGCACGCTCCCGTTTAGGCCATTGGGGTACAAATGCAATATCTCGGCTATCCGCCTTGCTGTGTCAGGAACTGCCCGGACTTCGGGGATTTTCTGAATCCAATATAAAGAATATGCGAATATTCTTTGAAGAATGGCAGAGCGTCTTTGAAAATCGGCAGTTGCCGACTGCCGATTTGGCGACGGTTGATAATGCTGATTTTGAAAATGTTATAAATCGGCAGTTAACGACTGCCGATTTAACCGCACAAGAACTGGCGGACTTTTTAAGCGTCGCTTTTACACATCATCGTGAGATTATCCGTAAAACCGACACTTTGAAAGAGCGTCTGTTTTACATACATAAATGTGCTTCCGAATTTTGGCCGGTCAAAAGATTGCTTAAAGCACTAAATGAAAATCTTTTTGGAAGTAAAGACATTACATCTACAAATTTCCCTGCCTTGATTGACAGCGAATTATTACGCCGTAGGGCGTTGCAGTCATTCAAGGATAATTATGTTTTTGATTTCGTGGAAATTGAAGATGAAGAAGATTTGATTGATGAGAAAATCCTTGAAGCCGAAATAGTCAGAAATATTAAAAATTTCATTATGGCTTTCGGTCAGGATTTTGCTTTTATGGGAAACCAGTACAGGCTGAATGTTGACGGGCAGGATTATTTTATTGATCTACTGTTTTATCATCGCGGTTTGCGCTGTCTTGTCGCCATTGAACTGAAACGTGGTGCTTTCAAAGCTCCGTATGCCGGTCAGCTCAATTTGTATCTAAGCGCGCTTGACGAATATGTAAGGCACCCCGACGAAAACCCCTCTATCGGGATTATTCTCTGTAAGGAGAAATCGGACAAAACAGTGGAGTTCGCTTTTAGAAATATGACTTCTCCTATGGGTGTGGCAACATACACTTTAAGAAAGGAACTGCCGGAGGAATACAAGAATGCTTTGCCAAATCCCGATGATTTGAAGCAGTTACTATAACACATATTTTAAGCATAATAAAGCGCAGCCATTCGCCGGTTGCGCTTTTTTTTCGTCTTTTCCGTGAGGAAAAAGCGTATATACTTTTGTGGCAAACAACGATTAAGCCATGCCACAACCTAAATACAACCTGCATCTGAAAGGCTTCGTCGGAGGCTATGACTTCGACCGCGATTATGTGGACTACATTCTCGCCAACAACGCCGACAAGCCCGTGAACGTGCTGATTGACAGCACAGGCGGCTCACTCGCCACCGCGCTTTCCATTTCTTCCGCTTTCAAGCGACACGGCGACGTGTCGGTGCATTTCGTCGGCATGAACGCCTCCGCTGCAACCATCGCATCGCTAGGCGCGAAGCACGTCAGCATCGACACCGCCGCGTGGTACCTCGTGCATAAATGCTCCAACGAGTTTTTCAAGTGGTCGAGCCTCAACGCAGACCAGATGGCAGACCTCATTTCCGCGCTCGAAAGGCAGAAAGCCGACCTCGACAAACTCGATGCCGGGGTTGCCGCGATGTACGCCGCCAAGTGCCGCAAAGACCCCAAGGCACTGCTCGACCTGATGAAAGTAGGCGGCTGGCTCTCGGCAAAAGAGGCTCTTGAATGGGGATTTGTCGATGAAATCACCGACGAGCCGGAGGACATCGCCCCCAAGCTCACCGATTCCACGTCCTCGGCGATGGCCGCTGCCGGTATGCCTATCCCCAATATCCCAGTGGCGGACAGGGAGAGCGGCATCGCAAAGTTCTTCGCCGCCATCGCCGCCATGTTCCGCAACGGCAACGCTGAATCTACCGAAACCAGTAACCAATCCAATAATCATCAAATGTCTACAATTATCCTCCCTGCCCTGTGCGCCGCCCTCGGCCTCGATGCCGTCGAGCTTGCCGGTGATAAGGCCGACGCCAAACTGTCGGTGGCGCAGCTTGCAGTCATTGACAAGGCACTATCCGACAACGCCGCCGCTGTAAAGGCCAAAGACACCGAAATCGCAACCCTCCGCGCACGTGTCGCAGAACTCGAAAAGAAACCGGCTGAAAGCACCTCGGCAATCGTCAGCGACGGCCACGCCTCCGGCGACAAGCCCGATTCGCCGATGGACGCTTTCACCGCCTCGGTCAGACGCGCCCGCGAGATCTACGACCAACTGCCGTAAGCCCGGCTCCGCGCTTCTTCCCTCATTAACCAAATTTCAAGTACATTATGCCCGATTTACTTCACTCTATCCAAATCACAGACCCCGACTATGAAAAGGCGGCTATCCAGTGGAAAAACGATTTTCTGCTTATGCCGCTGTTCGCCTGTGAGGACGCCCTGAAATATATGCAGGGTATGCCCGGCGTTACCGCGCCGACCAAACTTCCCTCCGTCGAGGGCGCGGGGCAGTTCGCGCCATACCGCCGCGACCGCCGCAGCGCGTCGGCCACTAAGGTAGGCTACCGCGAAGTTACCTCGTATCTCGGCAACGTGCGCGAGGACTTCGAGCCTCTGGAAATTATTCAGACGCTTTTGGGGCGCGGCACCGCCACCCTCGGCGACGCGCAGATGCAGGCTCCTTCGGCACGCCTCGTTATCGCCGCCGTCATGCGCTCCCTCGGCCACCATCTGCACGAGGTTCTTTTCACCGCAAAGCGCAACCCCGACGGCGACACCACAGCCGACCTTTTCGACGGCTGGGGAACAATCCTCGACCGCGAAATGTAGTACGGCAACATTTCCGTGGCGAAGAACAACCTCATAGAACTTACCGAAACCATCGATGGCACCAACGCCGTGGACGTGGCCAAGGAGGTGGAGCGCAGTTGCGACCCGCGCCTACGCCGTCTGCCGAAGTTCCTGTTCTGCGACCCCGATTTTGCAGACCGCTACAACGACGCCTACCTTGTTACCCACAACGCCGTGCCGTATAACAAGAAGTACGAGCAGCCCATTGTCGAGGGCAGCTTCAACAAGACTACGATTGTGCCTCTCGACTGCCTCGCCGGTACCGACAAGTACATCATAACCCCCGGCTCGAATATGCTCTATGCCTACGACAATATGTCAGACCTTACCCGTATGGAGGTCAAACGGTGGGAACCGTGGGCTATGACTATCGCCGCCGCTATGTTCTTCGGCACACAGTTCCGAAGCATTGACCCCCGTTTCCTCAAAGTCGTAAAACTCAAATCAGCATAACCTATGGCTACCGTAGCTTCTTCCTGCCTCAATATCCAAAAGAGCCTCGCTTGGTGTCAGGGAACACCCGAATACGCCGGTGTGCGCCGTCGCATCTACTATCTCGCTAAAAGCGAGATTGTGGTGTGGCCGCTCCTTGAACGCGATGCCAACGGCATACGCGCGACCTCGGCAAAGTACAAGGGCGATTTCACACTCAAAGCCGACGCCAAATGGAAATACATCGACATCTTGCCCGACAAGTCGCAGCTTACTTCCGAGCCGCAGGGCGAGCTTCCTTCGCAGACACAGCTTAACAAGCTCGTCGCCGTTCACCCCGGCGTCGGCGCGGAGGCTTCCGCTGCCGCAGCATATCTCAACAACTCGGACAACGTTTTCATCGTTCAGGACATGAACGACAACTACCGGGTTGTCGGCTGCGACAAGTGGCTCACCAAAACCACCGTAAACCAAGACAACGGGCAGGGCGCGTCGGGCACCACCTCTACCACTATAAACGTGGAGGCCTCCGACGAGGTGCCCGCACCGTTCTACGAGGGCGAGATTATCACCGAGGACGGGATAATCAACCCGAAAAAGGCAGCTTGATATATGGCTTCCCCCTACGACGGCAGCGGCGCGGTGGATTTGGGCGGGATTATCCACGGGATAGCGACGCCTGAACTCGAAACGCCGACTGCCGCCGTTTTATCTTCCACTCAACCCGGCAAGGATCTTTTCGCCGTAAAGAAACGGCAGGGCTGGGCGCACGACAACGGCGCACGATGCGACTTTCAGAGCCGCCCGATGCTTGCCTACCGCCCCGGTCTTTTCTTCCTCGCCGTTTGGAAACGCAGTGTCTACGGCAAGACCCTCTCGGAAATCAAGGCCGACGATGCGATGATACCCAAAGTGGCCGGAGCCACTGCCGGACTTCTCGCCGAAGTCCTCGGTCATAATCTCGCCGCCGGTGGCTGGGCTGTCGTTACCACCCCGAAACGGCGGCATCTTCAGCACAACTTCGCTTCGCTCGTTGCCGCCGATATCGCCTCGCGGCTCACTGTTCCTTTTTATGAAGATGTCGCGCTCTGCCGGTCGAAACAACGGCTGAACGCGACTTTTGAAATGAATGTATGCCCTGCGGAGCAGAACATTATCGTTTTCGATGATTTCGTTACCACCGGCCAGACGATGCTCTCGATGAAAAGGCTCTTTGAGCCGACAGGCAAGAACCTCGTCTTTATCGCCGGGATTAACAATAAAGCATAATGAACCACCAATTTACCGAAAAACTCGGCGAGTGGCTGCGCCTCAATCCCGACAGCCGCGACTATGCCGCCGGTGCAAAGATGTTCTTGCAGTTGACCGGGCGCGTCAATATGTATAAGAACCTGTTGGCCGCGCCCGATATGCCGCGCCTCGAATACGAACTGCAAAAGCACTACGACTTCCGCGTGGCCGAACTCACACACGCGCAGGTCGTGGAAATGGACGAAATGGCCGAAACCATTGCCGCCGACAACAATCTGCATACCGAAACCGACGCCGACACTCCGCGCGGCAAACGTGCCGACCACGACACCCTGCCGCCCGATATTCAGGCTCTCTATGTCGAGAACCTTTCAGTGCTGCGGCGTATGCGCGAGGTGCATCTGCGCCTCCGCTCCCTTTCCGACGAAAACACCGTCTGCCCCGACAGCGAGCGTTACCCTTTCCTCAAAGAGCTTATCGCCCTCGATAAGAAATACCGCGCCAACTGGCAGAGATATGACCGATACAAGCCCGAATGAAACGCACCGCCTCCATTTCCGAAATCCTCCGGCCTCTCAAAGACGCGCCTTTTCAGACGTTTCTCTCAAATGCTGTGCAGGTGGTCGACATACTGGAGTGGGTGCTTGAACAGACCGGCACCGCTGAGGTGTGGCAAACTTCGTTCTCCATTTCCGAGGAATTTCTGCGCCGCCTTTTTTTCCTCAAAAAGAAATGCCCGGTCAGCCGCTTCAATCTGTTGCTCGACCACAAGGCCACTAACAAGACCGTCAAGCTGTGGAGCTTCATCGTGCAGGTCGTTGACAGCACTTTCCTTGCCGACAACCATTCCAAAATCCTTTTGGTAAAGTCGGCAGACGGCGATACCGTATCGGTCGTTACCTCGCAGAACCTCACTCGCGGCAACCGCGCCGAGAGTGCCTTTATCTCCACCTCGCCGGAGATTTTCGCAAACCTCCACGCCGCCGTTCTCGACATCATCGAGTATCACTCCGTACTGCTCAACGACCTCTTTAACCAACGTATCGACAAGGCCAATGAACTCCGATAACATCATATTCACCGAACAGCAGCTTTCGGACATTGAGAAGTATGCGAGCATATATCTCAAAATATCCGACATCGCCGTTATCCTCGACATCGCGCCCGAAGTGCTGCGCAACGCCATAGCGCACCGCGACAGCGAAGTGTCGCGCCGCTATCATCGCGGAAAGGCCATTTCCAAAGTGAAACTGCGCCAACAGGAAATGATGCTCGCGCAGGTCGGTTCGCCCCTCGCGCTCGTCAATACCGCCAACAACCTTCTGGATATGGAAGACGATGAGTAGGAAACAGCCCGACACCCTCGAAGTTTGCCGCCGCTCGCTCTTTGCAGCAAAAGAGGAACTGGACGCGCTCTATACCGAGGCTATGGTGCTTCGGGTGCTGCGCATACGCGACCTTTACGCTTGGGTCATTGCCAACCCCGACGCAAAGGATCGCCAGTTTGTCGAGGAACATCTTTACAGATACCGGCTCTCGAAGTTCACCGCATACTCCGACCTCGCAATCATAAAGCAGCTTCTTCCCTCGCTGTCGGCGGCAAGCCGCGACTGGCACCGATGGCGGAGTAATGAGATGTTCCTCGAAACTTACTCGATGGCGAAGAAACGCAAGGACACGCGCACTATGGAGCGCGCGGCGTCGGCATACGCCAAGTACAACCGCGTTGACCTCGAAGACGAACAGGCCGTGCCGTGGGAGCAGCTTCTTCCGCAGCCTTTCACCGCAACCGACGACCCCTCCGTTCTCGGCATAAAGCCTATCCCCAATCTTCAGGAGAAGATAGACGGACTGTTGGAGAAATACAGCGCCGAAACGATAGATATTGATGATGTGGACTTCGAGGAAGTAGACCTCGAAGAAAACGTGCTTTTCCCTGACGAAACCGATGCAGCCACAACCGAAACGGATATACTTTAACCGCCCCCAACGCCTTACGCAGCTTATCGGTGCCAATACCACCGTCATAGTCGCAGGGCGGCGTACCGGCAAGACCGACAGCATAGCCGCGCCTTTCGTGCTGCGCAATATGCAGCGTATGCCCGGCTCCACAGGCGGTATCGTCGTGCCGACCTTCAAGCACGGTCTAACCAACACTTTGCCCGGTCTGCTTGCCGCGTGGAAACGCTGGGGGTTCATCAACGGCGTTCATTATGTAGTCGGGCGCAGACCGCCCAAATCCTTTGCCAAACCTATCACAGAGCCGCACGACTACGAACACGTCATATCTTTCTATAACGGCTCCGTCGCAATCATCATCTCGCAAGACCGCCCCGGCTCGTCTAACTCGCTCACCCTGTCGTGGCTGCTCGTCGACGAGGCTAAATTCATCGACTACGACAAACTCAAAGACGAAACCCTCCCGGCAAACGGCGGCATAAAGTCGCACTTCGGACACCACTCTTTCAATCACAGCGTAATGATCCTGTCGGATATGCCGCAGACCAAGCGCGGCTCGTGGTTCCTCCATTACCGCGAGAAGATGGACTGCGACCTTATCGCCGCTATCGAGGCAACCGTTTACGAGATATGGCGCATCAAAGACCGTATCCGCAAGCTCCGCGCCGCCGACGAGCCGGCGCCCGGCTACCTCCGAAATCATCTGCGCCGCCTCGACCGCGCACTCAATCAGATGCGCTCCGTGGCCGTCTACTATAAGGAATACTCCAGTATCGAGAACTTGCAGCTTCTCGGCGAGAACTACATTAAGCAGATGAAACGCGACCTTACGCCCCTTACATTTCAGACATCGATACTGTGCCAACGCATAGGAATTGCAAAAGACGGTTTTTATTCCTCGATGCGGGAGCGGCACAAATATAACGCCAACGATAACGAATACCTCGACACCCTCGGCTATGATGCCGACTTCTCGACGCTCGACTGCCGCGCCGACGCCGACGTCAATCCGCTTGCGCCCATCTGCATAGGAATGGACTACAACGCCAACATCAACTGGATTGTAGCCGGTCAGCCCTCCGGCAAGCGGCTCAACGTCATAAAATCCTTTTATGTCAAGTTCGAGCGAAAGCTGCCTGAACTTGTGGCCGACTTCTGCGCCTACTATGCCTCGCACGAGAACAAGACCGTGGTATTCTATTACGACAGCACGGCGCTGGGAGGCAACTATGCCGTCAACGAGCAGGATTTCCGCTGGGTCATTATCCACGAATTCGAGCGGCACGGGTGGCGCGTCGAGGACGTGTATCTCGGCAACCCCATGCGACACGATGAAAAATACCTGCTAATCAATCAGGGCTTCGCAGGGAAACAGCGGCTTATGCCATTCTTCAACCGTCAGAACAACGACGACCTGATACTTGCCATTCAGTCTGCCGGAGTGAGCCGTGGCCGTCTGGGATTCCGCAAGGACAAGGCCGGGGAGAAACTCGCCGAAACCGAGGAAGACCTGCTCGAACACCGCACCGACGGCACCGACGCTTTCGATACCCTCTATATCGGCTGCGAAAAGTTCCCCTATAACGACACCGGCATATCCGTGGCACTCGGCGGCATAGTCTGATTATGGCGTTGCGGCATCGCCGCCGGGCTATCGTAAACCAAGCTTATAATCTCGGCCATTCGGCTTCTATCCCTAACGCATTTAGGTCGTTTTCATTGCATATATAAAATTATCTTTGTGAGCATTACGTTTAATCCAAAGATTTTTTGTAACTTTGCACTACATCGCAATGCGCGCTGACAAAGACCACCCAAATGTAAGTTTTTACATCACCATATTTTTAGAAACTCTTTCGTAGTTGCAAAAGGTTTGGTCGCCTGTCAGCCTATGAAAGAGTTTCTTGTTTTTAACTATATGTTTGAAAGATAATTAGAATTATCGATTGATTCGCTGGAATCAAAGAAATACGTACAGGCTTATCTAATTGTCCGTTGCTGATAATGGATGTTTGTGCTATTTGGCTTTACATGAGGGGCTTCATCTGTTTGGCGATCTTGATACTCATGAACTTGCAATAGGTAGTCACAGAGGCCTATCTTAAAGCTTTTGGCATAAAACTCAACATTCTATATTGAAAAGATATCGAAGACATATATAGACCTACTAAGTAATCCGAATATGTATATTAACGTTGATAATGATGCTGTTTCAATTCATTTTGAAACTGACCAAAATCAGCATTTCATAGATGCGTTTGTTGAGGCTTCATGTTCAACGGCCTTTCTTGAGTTTGCGAAACATCTTGCCAAAATATATAATTGCGAGATTAAGGTTGATACAACCGCTTTAAGAGAAGGTAGTGTAATTAAAGATTTCCAAATTCTTTGGAAAGAAAAAAGTGTACGAAAGGCTGTTTATGCAGCTTTGCTGACATTGCTTTTTTATAATCCCTGTAATCATTTATTAGAAAAAGGCATTGATAAACTGTTTGAAGATACAGAATTAACTGAACTACAAAAAGAAGCACTCCGATTAGAGATAGAGCAGCGTAAAACTGAATTAGAAACGAACTATGCTTTAGTAAAAAAACAGTCCGATTTTTATAAAGCTGCATCTAAAGACGAGTCTATTTCAGGTATTACATTAAATTTCTCATCAAATAATGATAACTTTTCCACCCCCACGGTAAAACGCTCCTCTTTTGATGCCTATATTCTTGATTCTAATAAATTAGACCCTGAAATAAAAGAAGATGCCATTGTTATTATAGATAGTCCTGTTATTTCGGAACGTAATTATAAGTGGCGTGGCACTTACAATGGCATACCTATAAGTTTCAATGTACTTGATGCAGAGTTTTTGGTTAAAGTTCGTGCCGGTATTTATGTGTTCAAAGCAGGAATGGCTATTAAATGTCAATTGAAATACAATCGAACAATTAACGAAAACGGAGAAATCATCGAATCTGATTACTTAGTTCAGGAAGTGTTCGAGTTAATAAATGACGCTGTAATAGAAATAACAAACTTAGGGAAACGTAGAATACAAAAGAAAGCACAAGACAATGCGCCCAATTTGTTCACTTATCTTGACGAAACCAAATAGAATTTATCTTCTCAACAGTTTATTGCTGAATATTATTCAATGAAACATCCGATGACATATGATGAAGCAAGGGCTCTTTTTCTTAATATGGGAGAGGCTATCAAAGAATTAGAGCCCAATGTGGACAAGTTAGCTAAAACATTATCTGATGTCAAAATTGTCAAGTCTGTTGATTCATATACTTTTAATGTAACAGAAAAAGCATTGGTTTGTCAGTTGACAATTTCTTTAATTCATTTAGATATATGTGCTGCCATACGCCAATATTTAGGTGGATTAACTAATTATGATCAACGGTTTGCCTTAAAGAACCTCCAAGCAATCTTAAACGAGGCATATAAACGCGTGTTTGGATTTAATTCCACTAAATTAAATAATACTTTAATACACCCGTTAATATCTTCTCTTTCAGATGATGATATTAAGAAATATCAAGTTTATTTGGACAAATTAAGTTCAATTAAGGCAAATTTCTACGAACCCACTATATTTGATAAGGAAAGCCGATGTCTAATTTTTCATTATTCAGAAGATGTCCTAAAAACTCATAAATTTTTATCGGACATTGATGCTGATATTATTATACACGCATCAACTGAATTTCTCAAATCAATAGTGCAACTGTCTGAATTTCTTCATTACCTATTAGCTGATTTTGACAATAGAATATTAGGGATTTTGCGCGATATAACTAAACACGATTAGGGCGATGCGACACGTCGCCGGGCTATGGCGGCGTGGCCGTTGAGTTTATCAATCTCAACCCATACGGGCTATCTATCCCTATCGCATTTTGACCGCTCCACGCCGGGGCGGTCATTCTTTTGTCAGGCGGCAGCGGCGGCGAGTGTCGGCGGTGTCGCGTGGATAAGGTTGTGCCGTTCTTTGATTGCCCTTTGGAGGTCGGCTTTATGCCTGACTTGAAAGCGGTGTGTATCTTTGTGGCCTGTCATATCGGCTGCTGAATCAAGGAGGGCGGCTTATTCCGGGTTACGGGCTTATCGCATTATATATGCTGTGGCCGACGGTGTGATTACTTATACTTAAACACATAGGTTTTTGAGGCGGTCGGGAGGCGGTACTTTCTGCGTATTATTCCGCGCCATTTCCGTTCTTGCAGACCTGATTTTAACAGTCATTACTTGTAAACACGCACGGCAACGCATCTGATATTTCACTTTGCAAAGTTAGGTCGTACCGAGCTATCGCAAAACAGGCCTACGGATTATCATCACAAATTTTTACAAATCTCCACGCCCTCGCTTGCGCTGGGGTAGTATTTGCCGCGCCCCGGCAGGGGTAAAATTTTGCTTGAAATTTTTGCGCTTGCGCTCTACATACTTCCCACCTTATTGCACGTAAAAATCAAACGCGCCACCGGCGCACAGTAATAACAATCAAAATCTTACGGCAATGACACATATAATGAACTTCGCAGCAAGCACCACCTCTCGCTCCAACCGCATCAAAGAATACCAAGTGGAAGTAATCACTTACGACGGCGACAGCCACACAGTCTATGTAGAAGCCCGCAACGAAGAAGAAGCCTCCGACAAGGCAGCCGACATGGTAGGCAACGCCGACTACACTATGGTTTACGAGGTTGCATAAAGCACCCCGACCTCCAAAGGGAGGCTCGCCGACTCCGGCGAGCCTTTTTCCACGCTCCAGTGGCCGACACGCGCCGCCGCGATTGTATTACGACGCTTCGCGCCGGAGCCTCATATTTGCCAACGCCTTATCGGTGCCGTCAATTCCTTTTCCCCTCCGTGATTTATCGTGATAGCGTGGCGAAACCGTCGGGAGAGAGGCGCGCACGGCAAATCGTCCGCACGGAGGCAAACCGCTTATGCCCGTCGATGCCGCACGGTGAGATCGGTTGCCGGGCACACGCTTTTTCCAGGTAAGGCACGGAGCGCACCGCCGGGGTGCGGCAGCAGCCGTATCTCAACCGGGCACCACGCCGTAAAGATAAATGAATATCGGTGTTGTCGGGCGAGGGCTTGAACACTTGTGCCTCCGGCATTTCCGTGGCGACACCCCGGCTTCGGGCAACTGTGGGCGAGGACGGCTTACCGTTCAGCGGCGGCAAGCCATACGGATGCTTTTTATATTCCGGTCATGGTGGCGGCGCGGTTGCGCTGTGGCGGCGGCTTGTTTTCTCCCTCCGGGTTTCAGACGGCTGCAACTCGCCTGATCCGTCAGGGGCATAGTGATTTTTCCTGTCGCAAAGGTAGGGCTCACCGCACCGGCGCAAAACAGGCTCCGATTTACTGCGCAAAATTTCAATAAAAATCTCGCTTCGCTCCGTTGCAGCTTCATTTTTATCTCCGGCCATAGGCTGAAATTTTACTTGAAATTTGTGCTCCGCCGCTTTCTGAGCGCTCCCTGATATTGCAACGTAAAAATTCAATAAGCCCTTCGGGGCAAGTAACAAACCCTCTAAAATTCAAAGAAATGAAAACAACAGCCACCACCACAACCGCAGCAACCGCCACCAACGCCACCACGACCGCCAAGACAAAGAAGCGCACCCGCAAGGCAGCCGCCAAGTCAGAGGCAACAGCCGCCACAGCCCCCGAACGGAAGCCCGAAGCCACGACGGAGGCCACCGCAGAAAAGAGCAAGCTCCTCGTGTTCAAACGCTCGCGCAACAACGGATTTTACGTCTACCTCCTCGGAGTGATGCCCGACGAGAACATAGGCTGCAACTGCCGCACCCCACAGTCGGCGATGCGCTTCATGCTCTGGAAAAAGCGCGAACTCGGCGCGGCTATATCCGAGCAGCACTTCAACGAGCTTAAGCAGCTTGCCGCAGCCGAGGGTTAACGCCCTCGGCTTTGCCCTCTCTCCCGACACATTTTATTACAAACCCGATAAATCACAAAGATATGGAAAAGCAGATCTACAAAGTATTCACCGATAAAGGCTCGTGGCAAATTGAGGCCGCAGACCGCATCGAGGCTTTCCGCCTCGCGCTCTATTACTCATGGCGCGACGGAGAGGTGTTCCGATATATGGAATCCCCCTCCGAGCGGCTGGCGTTACACCTGTGCGCCGAAGACAGGTGGGGATTGTATAAAATTGCAATCCCCTGAATCGCCGCGCCCCGGCTGTCTTTTTACCGGCAGTCGGGGTAACGTACCTTTGCCGCATGGCAACCTCGATACACCTCAACTTCGGCGACATCGCTTTTTCCTCCGCCGTGGAGCGCATCATCGTGCGCACCGACGCGGCCTCCGTCGACATATCCCTGTATATCCTGTCCGGCGACATCGAGAACATCATCTTCTCCGAAACCTACTACCCATACGGCAACCTCGTTACCCTCCACGATTTCGCCTCAATCATCGAAGCCGAAATGTCGCTGTGGGAGCAGCCGCTCGCCACTTTCCGCCTCGCCGCGCGTGGCGCCGACGGCACTTCCGGCTCCAAGACCTTCTCGATACTCTACTGCGACCGCCACACCGATCTGCAGCCCGGAGCCGTGATAGGGCGGCAGTTCCTGACCTCGCGCCGCATCATAACTGTCACTCCCGACATTCCCGTGCCTCTCTTTTACGTCGTGCCGCCGCTGAAATACGAAGAACAGGAACTGATTGCATACCGCATCATCACACGGCGACGCGACACCGGCCTTATCCGCGTCATTTTCTCCCCCGACGGCTACACCGGCTACGGCACCACATACCGCCTCGGTATGCTCACCGTCAGCCGCGACGCGCTTTTCGACAAGACCGCCAAATACTACACCAAGACCGATTACGAAATCCTCGGCGTTACCGTCGAGATTGGCGACCGCTCCGTTACCATATACTATTCCGACACCACGCCCGACCTACGCCTGTGGTTCACCAATATGTTCAACTGCCTCGAACTGGCTGAACTCCACGGCGACACCAACGCCAAGACCAAAGTGAAACGCTCCGAGGCCGTTTGCTCCGACACCCTCCGCCTATACGACCAGTCAGTGGAGCAGTCTTTCGACTTTCAGGCCGACAATATTTCCCTCGAAACCGCCCGTTGGCTGACGCAGCTTTTCACCTCGCGCGACGTGCGCATTGTCAACCGACCCTATAACGAGGAAGACTATCTCAACGAATCCTTTCCCTCCGTGCTTATCACCGACAGCACCAGTGAGGTACAGGACGGCGACGATGAACTCAATAAAGTGAAGTTCACTTACCGCCATACCTCCGTGCGACCCGACAGCCGCATAAGCCTCATCGAGAGAATCCATAACGAAACCTACAAGAATCCTTTCAGCTAATGGCACAGGCTATCCATTACACTACGGCACTCACTATGCTGCACAGCGGCGACCCCGTGGATATTTCCTTTTGGAAACGAAACGGCGAAACCGTGCATCTGCACAACTGCATCGCTCTCCCCAATAAAGCCGCCGCACGATATTCCGGCACCCAAAACTTCAAGGTGCTGGCCTCCGGCCAGATACGAAAAATCCGCCTCGTCTGCATTTTCCGCATTAACGGCCTCGAAGTTTTCCTCTGATAATCCCCCGAATCTCGCGTCTTTTCGCACCGCATACTTGCTCCATAATTTTGTGGCACCACCACCCACAAGATTATGGAGCAGCTTATTTATAGTTCTGTAGAAACCCTCCCCAACGCCCGCGCCTCGGTAGCCTTTACCGAGCCTATGCCGGTGTTCAAGGAGGACGGCGAGATTACGCCCACAATTCTATCCGACACCCACGCATATATGCCGTGGGGTGCCACGAATCAGATGCCTTTCGACATTATAAACCTGATTGAATCGGACGAAACCCTCGCCACCTGTCAGATGTTCAATGCCGAAGTCTGTTACGGCTCCGGCCTCGTCTACGACACCGCCCGAGCCTCCGCCTCCGTCGCTTCCGCCGTCGAGGACTTCACCCTCGACAACGACCTCCCGGCATATTTCCTCGGCGTGTGTCAGGACTTCAAGCACTTTGCTTTCGCCGTGTCGGTCGTTATCCTCAACGCCGAGGGTACAAAGATTGTGCGCGTTATCCGCAAGGAGGCGTGTTACTGCCGTTTCGCTCCGGCTGACCGCAACGGACGCATACCGCGCCTATACTTCGCCAACTGGCGAAAGTTCGCCACTGTCGAAGACTGCGAGATTATCAAAATGCTTGATGCAGCCTCGCCTTTCGCCGACCTCCGCGAAAGGCTAAGACGCGGCGACACCTGCCGCAAGTTCGCAATCGTCAGCCGCGTACCAACGCCCGACAGCACTTATTACCCGATACCGTATTACGGCGCGTTGTTCCGGGGCAAGTGGTACAACATTAAGCAGCTTATCGGACTTGCCAAAGAAGCGAAACTGAAAAACTCCGCGCCCCTGAAATACCACATCGAAGTGTCGCAGAAATACTGGGATTCCATTTTCAAGGCGGAGGGCATAACCGACCGTGCGAAGCAACAGGCGCGCATCGTCGAGGAAAAACAGCGTATCCTCGACTTCCTCACCGGCGCGGAGAACTCCGGCAAGGTGTGGTTCTCCACTTTCTACATCAACCCTAACGGCGACGAAACGCACGATGTCGTAATCAGCAAAATAGATTCCGACAAGGAGGGCGGCGACTGGGAGAGCGACATTCAGGAGGCTGTCAATATGATATGCTTTACCCTGCGCGTTCACTCCAACCTCGTAGGCTCCGTGCCCGGCAAGGCGCAGACCAACAACTCCGGCTCCGACAAACGCGAGCTTTACACAATAGCCCAAGCCCTTCAGAAACCGTACCACGACCTCCTTTTCACCGTTCACCGCATCATTATCCGCTTCAACGGCTGGAAAGGCGTTAAGCCCGTAATACCTTTCATTCAACTAACCACGCTCGACGAAAACCGCGACGCAAAAACCGTTACTGCCGATGGCAAGACTGATTCCGAATGACGAAACCCTGCGCCTCTTTGTGCCGCAGCAGGTCGTACACGTCAAAGGCGAAACCGCCCTCTTTGACAAAATCGCCCGTTGGCTCGACACCGCCGAGCAATGGCTTTCCGACAACATCACTTCCGCTCCCACGCTAAACCGCATAGCCGAATACAGCGACGGACACCCCCTGCTGCGCGCCTGTCGCGCTGCCGTGGCACACCGGGCACTCGCCGACGCGATACCATCGCTCGACCTCGTGCAGACCGTCAACGGCTTTGCCGTGGTGAGCAATCAGAACCTCGCCCCGGCATCGCGCGACCGCGTGGATCGGCTAATCGCCGCCCACCGCTCGCAGTGCGATTCGGCCATTTCCGCACTCATACCATTGCTTGCCGACGCGCACGCATGGCGCGGCTCCCCACAGTGCGAGTTCTTCCGCGCCACGCTCTTTCAGCCAAAGCACATCATATCTCTATCCCCACTCCGCTTATCGGCTTGCCGCTTGCACAGCAAGAATCCTCAATCCTCACAATGGGATAAATACCGCGAGCTTCACCCGGCAATCGTAAACGCCGAGGCTGCTCTTGCCGCACGGTACATATCCCACGGACTGATGCAGCGGCTCCGTGATGCGGCTCTCGGCCTCAATCCAATATCCACCCTCGAAGCCCGGCTGTGCGAAGCCCTGCGCGGATACGTCGCCGACATCGTTTGCGACCGGCCTCTGCGCGACGAGGCTCTACGCGATATTGTCGAGTATATCCGAAACCGACCCGACACCTTCCCCGAATGGCACCGCTCCGAAACCGCCCGGCTGTTCTCGCCCCCGGTGTTCCGCAACCGTAAGGACGCGAAAGGATATTGGTTTTAGGGCATACCGCCGCCGGTGATATCGTGCTGTCTGCTCCCGTCTGCCCGACATAATGAAACTGTTTATGGCACGAGGCACTGATTTTCCTGTGCAAAGTTAGCAAGCCGCGGTTCATGCAAGGGCAGGTGTGCGCTCCGCGTTCCCCCGATTTCATTCTGAAATACGGTAATCACCCTTGCACCGCAAACCGCTTGACGCTTGCACCCGATTGCACGTAAAATCGAAAGTGCCCCGGCATATAACCTATTAAACAATTCATTATGATTACATCGGACAAACGAATCAAACAGAGCGACTTCGCCAATCTCACCGACTACTCGGCAGTATGCCCCAAAGGGTTAAAACGCTTCTTCGTCTACGTTCACTTCACCGACTACTCGACCTGCCTCCTGTCTAACATCTTCGCCGCCACGCGCACCGCTGCGTTGCAAATCGCACTCTACCGCTTCGCCGACTGCTCCGAATACCTCGCAAGCGTCAACCTCCACGGCGACGACTGAACCCGACAGCCGCCCACCTCCGGCCTCACCGACCCTTTCGGTGGGGCTTTTCGTTTGCATATCTGCCCGATTTTGAGTAATTTTGCTATCATCAAATCCTCAATGACAAGATGAACTTCCTACATTATCTCTATATAAAAGCTGATAACTGCGACACTAAATTAGCTGGTTGGCCTCGTTTAGCCATTTCATGGCCATTATGGATAACGGTTATTTTTTGTATACCTCTGAAAATAGTTGGTTCGCTTTGGTATGTTGCCTATGGTGTGGCATTTCTTATAATATATCTTTTAGTTTTTGCTATCTATCCGCCAAAACTCGTAAATAACAATTATGATGAATGGAAAAAGAGATATAACGATACAAGTTCTTTATGGTTTTATCTCTATTTCATATTTTCCCCACTTATATTTTTAGCGATTAGAGTTTATCTTTGGGCGTATTAAATCCCCGTCTTTTCGTCATAACGGACGTTCACATACCTTTGCCGTATGAAAACGCCCGTTTTACATATCAATCTCGCCGTGCCGCAGGGCTGGCACGAGCTTTCCGACGCGCAACTCCGTTACGCTTTCGAGCTTATCATCAAAAGCTACACTTCCGACGAGATTAAGACACTGTGCCTCTGCCGTTGGTCGGGTCTGTCGGTCAGACACCGCCACAACCGCGATTTTGTCTGTCGCCTCGGCAAACGTACTTTCCGACTTACAGCCCTGCAAATCGCCGAACTTCTTCCGGCTCTCGACTGGCTCGACAACATACCGCCGCAGCCGGTATGTATATCGCGCATAGGCCGACACCGCCCATTTGCGCCCGACTTCGCCGACGTCGCTTTTGAGAAATTCATCATCTGCGACAACCTTTATCAAGGCTATCTCGCAACACAGCGTGATGATCTGCTCGCACAACTCGCAAGCATACTCTATCAGTCCGCAACTCCCATTCCGCTATCCCCGGCTGAAAAAATTTCAGCCTTCTACTGGTTTGCCTCCGTCAAAGACCATTTCGCACGGCTTTTCCCGAACTTCTTTCAGACCGCCTCGCAGCCCGACAATCTGCTTGGCGGCGACCGGCTCCCGACAGGCGCGCAAATACAACAGTCTGTAAACGCCATGATTCGCGCCCTCACCAAAGGCGACATCACAAAAGAGCGCGAAATCCTCGCCCTCGACACACACCGCGCCCTCACCGAGTTAGACGCACAGGCACGGGAGTATAAAGAGTTCAACGCCAAATTCCCAAAAAAATGACACAATCCCCATTCCCCACTCCGCAATCCTCATTCTCGTGGAATGCGTCAGCGTTCTTCGAGAATCTGACCGACCGAAACCGCCTCGCACGACGCGAAAACTTCGTTTTCTGCCGTGTCAGCGGACTGGAGGGCTTCGAGGAAGCCTTGCACAACCTCCAATCCGCCCCGGCGGTCGTGGCCGTCAGCGATACCTCCGAGGGCTTTATGGATATGAACAACACGCCACGCACCCGACGCATCAAGACCGTGTTCCTCGCCATGCGCCACGCCATCGACGATATGGACGCGCGGCAGGGGTGCTTCGACATCCTCCGCGAACTATTCCAGCAATATATGTCGGTGCTTCTTCTGGAGAAAACCCGACTGGAAGAAAACCGCATATACCTCGACCCCCAAATCTCATTTACCGAGATTGAGCGATACTTCTTCTCCGGCGCGGCCTGCGCCTACTTTCAGATAGCGATAGACACCTTCACCGATTTACGATACAATGCAGACGAATGGGATTAGCGCGGAGGAAGAACGCCGCCGATACGTTACAGCTTTCAATAGCACGATGATAAAGATATGGCGCGAGCGTATCGCTCTGCTCAAAGTCATAGACACCGGCGCGCTCTACCGCTCCGTGCTTGCCATCGGTATGGCCGCCGACGGCAAGATCACCCAAGTAACCCTCTCGCAACGCTTCAACACCTATGGCATATTTCAGGACTACGGCACAGGGCGAGAAGTACCCCGTGGAAACCCCGGCGATATCGGGCGCGACAAAGTGCGCCAACGCCGCAAATGGTTCTCCACCAAATATTATGCCTCCGTGATGAATCTGAAAGAGTTCTTTGCCGACAACCTCGGCCGCGACTTCACCGGCATAGTCGCCAACGCCCTCAACGACCGTTCATTCCGTACCTCGCTTATTAAATAGGTTATACATTGGCATAGATTTTGCTTATATTACTATGGCCCATTCATAGTGGAATGGGGATTTTATTTATTAACTAATTTTCATAAAACTATGAAAAACAAATTTTTTACTTCTTTCTGGTAGACGGCAAATGCCGTCAAATGTCTAATCTCAAAATGTCTGTATTTTTGGCAGTAGTATGGAGAGCTTATTACCGCCTGTGCAGACATAGGCTTTTCTGCCTATTGGTTGGCGTGTGTCAACCCCGGAGATGTGGGATAGTGGTTCTCCCTCATATGTGATGTGAGGACAATTGTCAGCTTCCTCATCGAACATACCTAAATTCCTTTATTGACGAGCGCGACATTATGCCGCGCTCGTTTCGTGTCTTTTCCCCGGCGGCGCGGCCACCGTACTTTTGCGGTACACTTAACCGACCGCAGAAATGATAGACACCGGCACACTTACCGACCTTATTACACAGTTCCGCAACACAACGGCGACTAACTCTATTTCGCCCGAAACCGTCGGTTCGATTCTACAAAAGATTGTAGACATTCTCGCAACCGCCGGAACTCAGGCAAACCTCGACATCATCAACAAATGGCACGAGGCTCTGAAAACGGCGCAACCGGCTATCACCGCGCTTTCGCAGGGCAACGCCGACCGCAATCACGTCTACCTCGCCGCAAAGAGCGTCAACCTCTACACCGGCGCACTGGCCGACCTGACACCAATTCAGATACAACAGGCCACCACCGAGAGAGCCGGAGCCATGCGCGCCCAACAGGTCGTTGACCTCAACGCCGCACGCCGCGACGTGGCAGACATCAAGAAACAGATACAGACCATCAACTCCCTGTTCGTAATAGGCACCGACGACAACCTGTATAAATCATCGCAAATCTCCTGTCAGGTTGTCAACGGCACCCTGCGGCTTCTCGGTGCGCAAGACCTCACAGCCGCCGGATATGTGCCGTATCTCTTTCGCCGCGTAAGGAAACGAAACCCGTTCAAGGACAAGTTCGCCACCGCCGAACAGCGCGCCGCAAAGAAATACTGCCCCGTAAAGAAAGGCTGGGGGCTGTACGGCTCGATATATGCCGTGAAGCTCAACGGCTCCGAAATCCTTTTTTCCACAAACTCACATCACAACCTGTGCGTCGAGGCAGGGGGCTGGTCTGCCGACCCTGCCACCCTCGTAACCCGATATACCGACAAGAACGGCAACATACGCTTCGGCCTCGGTCGTAGCTCCGTGTCACTCACCGACCCGAAGAATCCGAAAAAGCAGCGCATGATACGCCTTGTGTTCGGTATCGGACTGGCTAAGCCGATTTATCCCGGCACCGCCGCCATTACTCCGGCGAACCTCACAAGCTCGCTCGCCACATTCACCATAATCTACGACCCCGGCACGGCGCGGTGGTGCTTCGGCACATAAAAGAAAGCCCTCACGGACAAGCCGCAAGGGTATGCTATCTTTTATGCAAGCTATGAAAGCCCTCGGAGTTGCCCCCTCGGATATGCTGTCAATGAAACTCCGCCCGGATAGCCCACACGGGAGATGCTATCCGTCATACGGAAAGAGGTATCCAGTTCATTTTTAGCATGGCTTCACTTGCGGCAGAGGTGTCCGGGTCAGCTTTAGTACGGTTTTACGTTATCCTCCGCAAAGATAGTCATAATCCCTCACATAACCAAATAAATAGCCTCCGAAAATATGAACCTCCGCAAACACAAGCCCACGATTCAGCTACTCGCCGCCATTGTGCTTATCGCCCTCGGCTGCGGTTTGCTCGTCGCCGGATTCATACTGCCGCCTCCGGGCGAAATCCACAACTCCGTGCTTGTGGCTTTCGGCGAAATACTCACTTTCGCCGGTGCCCTGTTCGGCATTGATTATCACTATAAATATCGCTCCAACGAGCGTGAGGATAGAGAAACGGAGAAAGAGCGTTGACCCCTCTATCAATCCACAATCCTCAATACCACAAACACCAATACATTATGCGAAACATCGACAAAATCATTGTGCATTGCACGGCAACCCCGGAGGGGAAGCATTTCACCGTGCAGCAAATCAGAGAATGGCATACCGCGCCGAAACCGAAAGGCAACGGCTGGCGCGACATCGGTTATCACTTCGTCGTGTATATCGACGGCAGCGTACACAACGGGCGACCCGTCGGGGAAATCGGAGCGCATTGCTCCGGACATAACGCCCACTCCATAGGCGTATGCTATGTAGGCGGCGAGGTTGCCGACGGCTCACACAAGCCCAAAGACACGCGCACGCCCATTCAGAAAACCGCCCTGCGCCAACTCCTGAAGAAGTTAAAGGCGAAATATCCCGGCGCACGGATATACGGACACCGAGATTTCGCCCCCAAAGCCTGCCCCTCATTCGACGCCACAGCCGAGTATAAGGACATTTCAGATATGTAGATATGAAAAGCCTCTCGACACTCGACACTAAACTCTCGACATTGGTTCTCGCCCTGTCGCTCACCGCACTTTGCGCCTCGTGTCGCTCCAAGAAAGAAATCGCCGCAGAGAGCCGGGCAGACATCGACAGCGTGGCCGCCACAGTCGCCTCCGCCCACAACCTCAGAATTGACTCCGCCATGCGGCATATCAATTTTGACTTCGACACACTGGAGATAACCATTGAGCGACACGCCCCCGACACCTCCCTCTATGCCACACCTCTCAACGAAACCGTCAGAATCCGAGCCGTCGGCGGCAGACTGGCAGACCGCCGCAAACAGATACGCAACGACATAGCCGGATATAACCGGCTTGACACCGTGGCATACCGCCACGCCTCCGCCACATCGAGAGCCGAACACACCGCCACCACATCGGTAGCAGAACCGCCCGACACCACCCGGATATTCCTTGCCCTCGGCACCATCGTAATCATAGTGTTAGGCATATTCATCTACCTTCGCCGACGCAGATAACCCATACAGAGTATTAGTTTTTTCATAAGCAGATTTTAAGCGACAAGTCCGTGATGGATATGTCGCTATTTTTGATTAAATTTGCAACATGAAGATACGGACAAAAGCCTTTTGGAAATTTCAACTTGCGGTAGCAATTGTTACTGCAATTATTCAGGCTGTTTATGGGTATGTAACAAGATTTATCAATTCTGAGCCGACGTATACGTTTGCCCTCCTGTCTAATTGTATCGTACCCGTCATAATATCCGCAATTGTTTTATTCCCTGTCTGGAAATTATGGAACGGTAAATCTTGGTATTCACTTTCATTATTGTTCCTTTGCGCAATAACAATTATTTATTTAAGTTTCGCAAGTTCAACTTGCTGATTTCAGATTGTAAAATTTAGCGATATGAGCCAATTCGTCAGATTGATTGATCACAGCATCATA
>QWCV01000629.1_pt1 | contig 39076 bp, 36 predicted proteins | sample 1972621 | NCBI WGS metagenome assembly QWCV01 (sample SAMN09866699, study PRJNA288562) | Human gut metagenome isolate pre2_stool, whole genome shotgun sequencing... | isolation source: gut | host: Homo sapiens | place: USA: California | reverse complement strand
GATGTAATCGCCCAGAGCAAAGACTTCCGGGTTTTCCACCAGGAACGGGGTCATGCCCCAGTTGATGCAGTTGGAGCGGTAACGCTTGGTGGCGTACTGTTTGGCAAAGTTGGCGGCAGCGCCCATCACGCGCTGGCAGGAAGCGGCCTGCTCACGGGCAGAGCCGTCGCCGGGCATATTGGCGAAGATGGTGGAGCCGATGTCGGTACGGGCGGGATCGTTCTTCACACCGGCTTTGGTCAGGGCAGCATAGACATTCAGGACTTCCTCGGGCAGGGCCTTGCCCGCCTCACGGTCCCGCTCGATCTGGCGCACCTCTTTGCTGCGGGAGACGTACTGGGGGTCGCGGCGGCTCAGGGCAAACTCGGACAGGCGCTCGGGGTTGGAGCGGTAGGAAGAAGTCTCACCGGAGGGGATGAGCTCATCGGTGGTGGTCACGGGGTCGGTGATGTAGGAGCAGACCTTGACCAGCAGGTCGTCGGTCAGGGCAGGCATCTCAGGCCAGTCCTTGATGTTGGGGCCGAAACGCAGCTCGGTTTCCGGCTCGGCATGGCCCCAGCCGTTGTAAACACGCTTTGCGTAAAGGTTTGCGTTGTAGTGGTACTCGGGCTTGGTGTACTCGATGTCCAGATCGGTGGCAGCGGTCAGCTTGCCGCCGTTGGCAGCGGTAGCGGCGATGGAACGTGCATCCATCAGCGCCACGGCACTCATCTGGCCCTCGCCCGGCTTGGAACCCTCACGGTTGGGGAAGTTGCGGGTGGTGTGGCGGATGGAGAACTCGCCGTTGGCCGGGCAGTCGCCTGCGCCGAAGCAGGGACCGCAGAAGCACTCGCGCATGATGGCACCGGCGTCCACCAGGTCGGAGGCGCGGCCATTGCGGATGAGCTCGGCCAGAGCCGGCATGGAGCCCGGGTAGATGCTCAGGGTAAAGGAACCGTTGCCGCAGCTCTTGCCGCGCAGGATGTCGGCAGCGGCGCAGATGTTATCGAAGGTGCCGCCGGCGCAGCCTGCGATCTCGCCCTGATCCACCCAGACAGCGCCATCGTGGTACTTGCTGTCCAGGTTCATCTTGGCACCCTTGATCTGCTTGTTGGCCTCCTCCTGTACCAGATGCAGGATGTCCTTGGCGTTGGCCTGCAGCTCGTGGATGGTGTAGGTGTTGGAGGGATGCATGGGCATGGCGATGGTGCTCTCCACGGTGGAAAGGTCGATGGAGACGCAGCCGTCATAGTAAGCGACCTCAGCGGGGTTCAGCTTCTTGTAGTCCTGCGGACGGCCATGCAGAGTGTAGTAGCGCTGGGTCTCCTCATCGGTCACCCAAATGGAAGACCAGCAGGTGGTCTCGGTGGTCATCACGTCAATGGCGTTGCGGTACTCGATGGGCAGGGAAGCCACGCCAGGACCGACGAACTCCATGACCTTGTTCTTGACGTAGCCGTTCTTGTAGACTGCGCCGCAGATGCTCAGGGCCACATCGTGGGGGCCGATGCCGACGCGGGGGGTGCCGGTCAGGTAGATGGCGATGACCTGCGGACGAGCAAAGTCATAGGTGCGGCCCAGAAGCTGCTTGGCCAGCTCGCCGCCGCCCTCGCCCACGGCCATGGTGCCCAGTGCACCGTAGCGGGTGTGGGAGTCGGAGCCCAGGATCATCTTGCCGCCGCCGGCCATCGTCTCACGGTTGTAGCTGTGAATGTTGGCCATGTTGGTGGGCACATAGATGCCGCCGTACTTGTGAGCAGCGGAGAGGGCAAACTTGTGGTCATCCTCGTTGATGGTGCCGCCCACAGCGCACAGGCTGTTGTGGCAATTGGTCAGGACATAGGGGATGGGAAACTGCTTCAGGCCAGAAGCGCGGGCCGTCTGGATGATGCCGACATAGGTGATGTCGTGGCTGGTCATGGAGTCGAACTTCAGGCGCAGGGCGTCGGGGTCATCGCTCTGGTTGTGAGCCTGCAGGATGCCGTAGGCCATGGTGCCCTTGGTGGCCTCCTCTTTGGTGGTAGCGCGGCCGGACTTCTGGGCCGCTTCCTCGGGGCAGGAGCAGATCGTTTCGCCGTTGACCAGGTAGATGCCGTTCTCATACAGTTTGATCATAGCAGATATTTCCTTTCTAAAACCGGGTGGTACGTATACTCTCTTTCATCCCGTGGGGGAGATTCTTTCTGACCATAGAATACCGCACTTTTATCATTCTGTAAAATAGCTGGTTTTTATCGTGAACCATTCTATTTTTGGATGATTCGGCAAATGAAAACAGCCTCGGCAGGGAAGACTGCACGGGGCCGTTTTCACACTCGGTTTCTGTGGCAGCCCGCACCAGAACGATGGGACTGGAGACATCCAGTATGATATTTGTAAAATACGGAATTTTCATCACATCCATTCCCCGGAAGAATGGATGCAAAAAGGCCGCCCATCCCCCGGCGGGAGGAAAAAGCGGCCATTTGAAAAATAGATTCAGTTTTTGTGTTCCAGCGTATCGCGGAGAGCCTCGTGCTCCTCGTGCAGTTCCTTTTTCAGCAGGTGGTCGATCTCGCCTGCTTCCTGCCGGATCTCGGCAAGGTCCTGCTCAATGGCGGGGTTGTCCTCCAGATCTTCCCGAATGAACATCAGCGCGAAGCAGATGACCAGCAGCAGGCAGGACCACCAGATGGCCCGGGTGGCAAAATGCTCCACGGCCACCCAGCCAAGGCCCGCACCCACGCCAAACAGGAAGATGATGCCCAAATAATGGAAAACTTTGCGCAGGGCTTTGGGGTCGTGCTTGACGATCCAGACAGCCAGAGCCTCCATGCCGCTGCGCATGTTGCCGATGCACATGGTGCTGGCATATGCATAGCCGTTCACCTTGCGGAACGTCTGTACCTGCATGGCGCAGGAGAACGAGACGACGGCGTTGGCCAGCAGGTTCAGCTCCTGCGGGAAAAATCCCACGCTGAACAGGAGCAGGATCTCTGCCAGAACGATCATCTGCCGCCAGTGCAGGGCTTTCAGGCTCTGGAAGTGTTCCCGGAACAGTTCCGCCGCCAGAATGCCGGAAGCGAAAGCGACCAGCGGGATCAGGTAATGAAGCGCTTTGAGAAAATCTCCGGTAAACAGGTGCTGGCTCAGCAACACGATGTTGCCCGTCTGGGCATTGGCGTAAACCTTGCCGCGGAAAAAGTAGGTATATGCGTCCTGTAAGCCGCCTGAAAGGGACAAAAACATAGCCGTGACGAACGATTCCGACATCTGGCCGTGCAGCAGGCGCTTGGACGCCGAGCTGGTCTGCATGGAGTATTCCACCTCTCTTGAATTTCAAAGACTGCCGCCGCAAAAGGCAGCTCCTTTATTATAAGCACATTTGGCAAAAAGCACAAGATAGATTCCGGGGTATGGCTGACATGTGGAAATGATATGCCAGCCAAAGGCGGACTCTGCATTTTTGCATTCTGGAGCCGGATGTGCTAGAATAAGGCCACACAATTCTGAACAATGCCAAAGGAGAGCATCCTATGCCGAATATCATCGAGATCACCGATTTTCACGCCCCGGAGTTGGACCCCTACGCCCGGCTGACCCAGAACCAGCTGCGCAATCGTCTGGAGCCGGAGAAAGGCATCTTTATTGCCGAGAGCCCCAAAGTTATTTCCCAGGCGCTGGATGCAGGCTATCAGCCGCTCTCCCTTTTGATGGAGCGCAAACAGATCACCGGCCCGGCGGCAGAAATCCTGACCCGCTGCGGGGATGCTCCTGTTTACACGGCGGATCGAGATCTGCTGGCGGCTCTGACGGGCTTTGAACTTACCCGGGGCGTGCTCTGCGCATTCCGCCGTCCGGCACCCCGTTCCGTGGAAGAACTCTGCAAAAATGCCCGGCGGGTGGCTGTTCTGGAGGGCATTGTGGATTCTACCAACGTGGGGGCCATCTTCCGCAGTGCAGCGGCCCTCAACATGGATGCCGTCCTCATCAACCCCTCCTGCTGTGACCCGCTCTGCCGCCGGGCGGTGCGGGTGAGCATGGGAACGGTCTTTCAGGTGCCCTGGGCGCAGATCGGCCAGACGCCCGCCGACTGGCCGGAAAAGGGAATGGAGCAGCTCCATGCGCTGGGCTTCAAAACGGCTGCCATGGCCCTGAGTGACCGTTCTGTCAGCATCGACGACGAACAGCTGGCCAAGGAACCCAAGCTTGCCATCGTGCTGGGCACCGAGGGCGATGGCCTGGCCCGCTCCACCATTGCCGCCTGCGATTACACGGTCAAGATCCCCATGTCCCACGGGGTGGATTCGCTCAATGTGGCGGCAGCCAGCGCCGTGGCGTTCTGGCAGCTGGGCAAACAGTAAAACGGGTTATTTTGCGCTCTTATTACCGGAAATTCTGGCTTTGAACCCCTCCCACAGGGGCACGACTTTTTCCCGGGGCAGGTAGTAGTTGACGGCCAGCGCCACGATCACGCCCACGGCTGTGTCAAAAATACTCACATCTGATAAGCATACCATAAAGTCTGCCCATTGTTAAGATTCTTAGCCAAAGTAGAAAAAATAACGAGGCTGTTTGGGGTAAGACAAAACGCCCCCTGCACCCGTGTGGCCGCAAATGGCCGCTGGGGCAGGGGACGTTCTTTTTGTAAAAATTGCAAAAGGTCAGTTTTTTTCTTCGGTCAATTTGGTAATGAGCATCTGATAGATCTCATTGCCTTTCAGGATGAACTGCTTTTTGACCAGCTCGGCGCTTAGACGATCCGGGGTGCCCAAATCCAGGCAGAACAGTTCCTGGTCCAGCGCTTTGACCGTGCAGCGGACGGAGCAGTGGCCGTCCGCTTTCTCGGTAATGCGGGCACTGTACTCCGCTTCCTTTCGGGCCCAGGTCTGGGCCCGAAAGACGGCAGCCACGGCCCGCTCCCGCACACTGCGGGGCAGATCGTAGGCCAGCTCCTGCGCTACCTTGCGGCCTTTCTCCGTGATGGCGTAGCGGTCGTTCTGCAAAGTGACAAGGCTCTGCCGGGTAATATCGTCCAGACAGGAGCCGATCTCAAAGTAATTGACCAGCGCTTCCTCCATCAGGGCGTTTTCGATCTCCGTCCGGGTAATGGGCCCGGCATTCTTGACCAGATAGCACAGCAGCAACCGGATCTCGGTGCTGTTCGTCAGCCCGCCGGGACGTACTCCGGCAGTAAAAGCATCGTTGGCGGCCATCGTTCACACATCTCCTCTGGTTTTATTTTCTATTCCACCCTAGTATAAAGGGTTTCAGGCCGGATTGCAAGCCGCAACCGCAAAATCCGTCTCGATCCGTTTGTGGCTCTCCGGGGTGGAGTAGAGCCAGTGATCCAGGTGCCCCTCCGTGATGAAATACCGCAGCTCAAACCGATGGCTCTGGCTCAGGCTGTGGTTGACGATGACCAGCTTGATCTTCATTTTGTCCGGGAGGATATTTTTGATGTAGACACTCACAGGCTGGCCGGGGTGCAGGTCGGGGCAGCTTTCCGCCAATCCGGCCAAGTTGGGCGCGATCTCAATAAAGGTGCCGTATTCCTCCACGCTCCGCACGATGCCCACGACCGTTTCCCCTACGGTAAAAGCGGCGGCGTTCTCGGCCCAGGTGCCCAGCAGCTCCCGGATGGTGAGCACGAACCGCCCCTGTACATCCCGGCTCTTGATGGCGCACAGAATCTGCTGCCCTACGCTGACCCGGTCAGCGGGGGAAGAAATGCGGCTGACGGACATGCAATCAATGGGCAAAAGGGCGCTGATGCCGCAGCCCACATCACAAAACGCGCCAAAGGGTTCAATATGGGTCACGGTGCACGGCAGGATATCGCCGGGCGTCAGGGTGTCGAGATACTCCGCCTTGCACATCCGCTGGGCCTCAGCCCGGGAGAGCCGGTAGAACGGCTGGCCGCTCTCATCGGTATCCAGAGATTCAATGATAAAACAGGTGGGGCGGCCCACCCGTGTCAGCACGGCAATATCCCGCACCGAGCCGTTTTCCGCTCCGTCGGCACACTGGGCAAAGGGCATCACCGCTTTGGTGCCGCCCAGCTCAAAGCGGAGCTGCCGCTGGGTATCAAAGGCGAGGGCGGTGCTCTGCAAAATCTCGCGGTTGGCCATGGCGGCCCGCAGCTCCGCGGGGGAGAGGCGGTTAGCACTGCGGTAGTTGCTTTCGGTTCTGAATGTTTGCATCATCTTTCATTCCTCTTTCTCTTGTGTTTTGCCTGCGGTCCGGCTGGTGGCACCAGGCTGGTACACCATATGCGCAGCCGGCAGCAGATATTTGCATTTTGCACGAGTTTGGTTTATACTATATCTGTATGCGTGGGGTTGTGCCCCGCCCATACGGCCTGTACCACTTTGTACAAGCAGGAGGGATACACTTATGGACATTGCAGTGGGAGATACCATCCTCACCCGCAAAAAGCACCCCTGCGGCGCTGCAAGCTTTGAGGTGCTGCGCGTGGGCATGGATTTCAGGATCCGCTGCACGGGCTGTGGCCGCGAGGTCATGCTGCCCCGCGCAAAAATTGAAAAGAACATCAAAAAAGTCATCAAACCGGGCACAGTGTAGCGCCTTGCAGCTGTCAGCACATTCGGAAATTGTTGTAAGGAGAACTGCCCAATATGCCAAAACTGTTTTCCCAAATGGAGGCGGTCAGCCACCGGTTTGAGGAGCTTTCCATCCGCCTGAACCAGCCGGAAACGGCTGCAGACCCGGCGTTGTTCCGCCGCCTGATGCAGGAGTACCACGAGCTGGAGCCTGTGGTGGACGCCTACCGGAAGCTGGCTACCGCCAAAGATCATCTGGAACAGGCCAAAGCCCTGCTGGAGGGGGAGACCCTCGACGCGGACTTTAAGGAAATGGTACAGCAGGAAGTCAGCGAAAAGAGTCAGGATGTGGCGGAGCTGGAAAATAATCTCAAAATTCTGCTGCTGCCCAAGGATGCAAATGACGAAAAAAGCGTGATTTTGGAGCTGCGCGGCGGAGCCGGCGGCGAGGAAGCGGCCCTGTTTGCCCACAGCCTGATGCGGATGTACAGCATGTACGTCCAGAGCCGGGGCTGGGAGTGGGAAGTGCTCAACCTCAACGAGACCGAGCTGGGCGGCGTGAAAGAGGCCATCATCGCGGTGAACGGGCGGGGCGCCTACAACCGCCTCAAATATGAGAGCGGTGTCCACCGAGTGCAGCGAGTGCCGGAAACGGAGACGCAGGGCCGCATCCACACCTCCACGGCAACGGTAGCCGTAATGCCCCAGGCCGAGGAAGTGGATTTTGCGCTGGACATGAAAGACCTCCGCATTGATACATTCCGCTCTTCGGGTGCCGGCGGCCAGCACATCAACAAGACTTCCAGCGCCATCCGTGTGACACATCTCCCCACCGGCATGGTGGTAGAATGCCAGAACGAGCGCAGCCAGTTCCAGAATAAAGATAAGGCCCTTGAAATTCTGCGCAGCCGCCTGCTGGCCCAGAAGCAGAAAGAGCAGCAGGACGCCATCAATGCCAACCGGCAGGGGCAGGTGGGTACCGGCGACCGGAGCGAAAAGATCCGCACCTACAACTTCCCGCAGGACCGCTGCACGGACCACCGCATTGGCCTGACGGTCCATAATCTGGACAAGATCATGGACGGCAATCTGGATGAGATCATCGATGCGCTTGCCATGCGCGAGCAGGCTGAAAAGCTGCGCCAGCTGGACACGCAAAGCGATAGATAATACGCACGAAACGGTGTAAAGAAACTATACTTTACAGTAGAAAAGAGCGATGATTTGTATGAAAATAAAAACGGAACTTCGCCCGGCGGATGCGGCAGGCATCGCCCGCGGCGCAGAGCTTCTGCGGCAGGGAGAGCTGGTGGCTCTCCCTACGGAAACGGTGTACGGCATTGCAGCCGACGCCCGCAACGGGGAAGCTGTCAAAAAAATCTTTGAGGCAAAGGGACGCCCGCAGGACAACCCCCTCATCGTCCACATTGCAGGCCCGGACATGCTGCCCGGCCTTGTCAGTGAGGTGCCGGAGCGTGCCCAGCTGCTGATGGCGGCGTTCTGCCCTGGCCCCCTGACCATCATCATGCCCCGCGGCCCGGAGGTGGCAGCGGAGTGCTGTGCCGGTCTGGATACCGTGGGCATCCGGATGCCCAGTCACCCGGTGGTGCAGGCCATCATCCGGCAGAGCGGCTGCGCCTTTGCAGCCCCCTCGGCCAACCTCTCCGGCAAGCCCAGTCCCACCAACGCGCAGGACGTCTTTACCGATATGGATGGCCGCCTGCCGCTGATCCTGGATGGCGGCGAGTGTGCGGTGGGCGTGGAATCCACCGTCATCTCGGTGGTGGGCGAGAAGCCCACCCTGTTCCGCCCCGGCCACATTACATTGGAAGAGCTGGAACGCGCCCTCGGCGAGGAAGTGGAAGTTTCCAAAGCCATCCTCGAAAAGCTGCCGGAGGGCGCTGTGGTCCGCAGCCCCGGCATGAAGTATAAGCACTACGCCCCCAAGGCGGATGTGACCCTGCTGGAGGGCAGCTTTGAGCAGTTCAAGGCGTATGTGGACGCCCACGCCGACCAGAACCCCAGCTGCCTCTGCTTTACTGGCGAGGCCGAAAAGCTGGGAGTGCCCTGCGTGGAGTATGGCCGCGAGGGCGATGGTGCCGACCAGGCCAAGCACATCTTCCGGAGCCTGCGCGCACTGGATGAGCAGGGAGATTCCGTGGTCTATGCCCGCTGCCCCCAGAAAGACGGCCTCTCCATGGCTGTTTACAACCGCCTGATCCGGGCGGCGGCATTCCGGGTGATCAAGCTATGATCACGCTGGGCATTACGGGCCGCAGCGGCTGCGGCAAATCCACGGTCACGTCTATTTTTGCTGCACACGGTGTCCCGCTGGCCGATGCCGATCAGATGTCCCGGGAGATCTTGCTCCCGGGCTCGCCATTGCTGCCCCGGCTGGCGGAGCGGTTCGGGGACGATATCCTCCGGGCAGATGGCACGCTGGACCGCCGCCTGCTGGCAGACCGGGCCTTTGCAACGCCGGAGGGCAAGCGGGCGCTGGACGCGCTGACCCACCCGGAAATCCTCCGCCGCATCCGGGCAGCGAAACAGGCGGCGCAGGAAGCTGGAAACCGCCTCTTTGTGCTGGATGGGGCTGTCATTGTGGGCACGGAGGCGGAAGCGGAATGTGACCGGTTGGCGGTCGTGACCGCTCCATTTGCTACCAGTGTGGCCCGCATTGCGGCCCGGGACGGCATTTCACCGGAGATGGCTGCCCGCCGCCTGAATGCGCAGACACCCGAAGAAACACTGCGTGCCCATGCGGATTACGTCCTTTGCAACGACGGAGCGCTGGAGGCGCTGGAAGCTTCCGCCAACACGCTGTGTGAGCAGCTGCTGGCTGAGGCGGCCGGGAAAGACGGGGTGGCGCGTCCATTTTGAAAAAATTGATGAAAGCCCTGGTGCTTCTGGCGCTGGTGGGGATGGTGGTGCTCTCGGTGCCGTCGGTCCGCGATCAGGTGGAGCAGCAGCTCTACCCCCGCAAATATCAGGCCTTTGTGGAGCAGTGGGCGCAGGTCTATCAGCTGGACCCGCTGCTGGTCTACTCGTTTATCCGCACGGAGAGCGGGTTTGACCCGGATGCCACCTCTACCGTAGAGGCCCGGGGCCTGATGCAGATGACGGAGGAAACATTCCTCTGGCTGCGGAGCAAGATCGCCCCGGACGAGGACCTGACATTTGGGGACCTCTACGACCCTGCCGTGAGCATCCGGTTTGGCTGCTACTACCTGCACCTGTGCATGGAACGCTACAGCAACGATGTAGCCACGGCAGCGGCTGCCTACCACAGCGGCTGGGGCACGGTGGACACTCTGCTGCAGATGGAGGAGCACTCCTCCGACGGGCAGACCCTGAAAGGCTTCCCGTACAACCAGATGCACCACTATGTGGAAAAGATCACCGCCTGCTACGGCGTGTACACCCGGCTTTACGGCACGCCGTGAGCCGGACAAAATTTGGTAAAACCGGCAGGGAAGACCCGCTGGTTTAAAATATTTAGGATAGAGAACAGAAAGGCAGGAGAAATTCTATGGCAGAAAAAACTCCGACCCAGCAGCTGGCCGAAAAGCTGCTCTATACCCCCGCTTACGCAGCGGACAAATCCGCAGATGTCAAAAAGGCAGCCGCCGATTTTGCAGAGGGCTACCGCAAGTTCCTCGATAACGGCAAGACCGAGCGCGAGGTGGCCGCTGAGAGCGAGCAGATGCTGAAAGACGCTGGCTACCAGCTGTTTGACCCCAAAAAGACTTACGCCCCCGGTGATAAGGTCTACTTCATCCAGCTGAACAAGGCTGTCGTGGCTTCCACCATCGGCACCCGTCCCTATGAGGAGGGCTTCCACCTGGTCATTGCCCACACCGACAGCCCCCGCCTGGATCTGCGCCCCAACCCGCTGTATGAGTCCGACCATTTCAGCTATTTCAAGACCCACTACTATGGCGGCATCCGCAAGTATCAGTGGGGCACCATGCCGCTGGCCATCCACGGCGTGTTCTCCCGTGCCGACGGCACCACCGTCAGCGTGAATGTGGGCGAGGACGAGTCTGATCCCGTCTTCTGCATCACGGACCTGCTGCCCCATCTGGGGGCTGAGCAGAACGAGCGGAAGCTGAGCGAGGGCATCAAGGCGGAGGAGCTCAACATTCTCATCGGCTCCGAGGCTGTGGAGGATGCCGACATCAAGGAGGCCGTCAAGCTCAACACGATGATCCTCCTCAACGAGAAGTACGGCATCACCGAGAAAGACTTCACCCGCGCTGAGATCGAGGTCGTGCCCGCTTACAAGTGCCGTGACGTCGGCTTTGACCGCGCCCTGCTGGGCGGCTACGGCCACGATGACCGGGTCGATGCTTACCCCGCTCTGATGGCGGAGATCGAGACCAAGAACCCCGCGTTCACCACCGTCTGCGTCCTGACCGATAAGGAAGAGATCGGCTCCGACGGCGTGACCGGTATGCAGAGCATGTACGTCTTCCACTTTATGCAGCAGCTCTGCCGCGCCGCCGGTCAGGATGACATCATTGCATTCCAGAACAGCGTCTGCCTCTCTGCCGACGTGACCGCCGCTTACGATCCGTCCTGGGCCAGCGCCTTTGAGCCCAAGAACGGCACCTATGCAGGCCGCGGCATCGCCCTGTTCAAGTACACTGGCAGCCGCGGCAAGAGCGCTGCCAACGACGCTTCCGCCGAGCTGGTGGGCTATGTTACCCGCATGATGGACGAGAACGACGTGGCATGGCAGATCGGTGAGCTGGGCCGTCTGGATCTGGGCGGCGGCGGCACCATTGCCAAGTATGTGGCAAACCGCGGCATCCCCGTCATTGACATCGGCGTGCCCGTGCTCTCCATGCACTCTCCGTTCGAGGTCATCCACAAGACCGACCTGTACATGGCTTACCGTGCGTTCGTCCTGTTCAACCAGGCAGCACAGTGATTGGATTCTAATAGAATAAGGCTCAATGGAAACGCCCCGGAACGTCTGCACTGCAGACCCTCCGGGGCGTTTTTGCGCTATGGCAGCGGCACGACCTGCTCCACCGTACAGAATGCAAACCCGTTATCTTTGTACCATGCAATGATATCCGGCAACGCTTCCGCCGTGGTGCGGGTAGAAGAGGAGTCGTGCATCAGAACAATACACTGTGTCTGCTCACCCGTTTCCCGCACGACATTGCGAAAAATCGTGCTGGCACTGGGCTTGCCGCCCACAGCATCCTCCGCGCAGACGTTCCAGTCTACCCACTGGTAGCCTTTCTGTTCCACTTCGGATTTTAATTGTTTCATCAGCCCTTTTCCGCCATAACGGCGGCTGACGGTATTGGTACTTCCGCCCGGAAAGCGCAGATATCGAATGCTTTCGGCGTTGATGTAAGGACTGACGCGCTGTTTCAGCAGGGCGATGTCCTGCCAGTAGGCATCAGAGCCGCGGTAGATGTCGCTGTATTCGTGGGAGGCGGAGTGGAACGCGATTTGGTGCCCGGCGGCGGATGCTTCCGTCAACAATGGCAGATATTTTTCGTTGTAGCCCGTGGCAACGACAAAAAATGTCGCTTTGACCCCTGCATTGTTCAGAGCCTCCAGCACTGCGGGCGTTGTTTTGCTAGGGCCGTCGTCAAAAGTCAGGCAGACCCATTTTTCAGGTGGTGCAGGCGGCTGTGAGACAGCGGGCTCAGAGCTGGGGGCAGGTGTGAGGAATTCCGTGTCCGGCACCGGGGTCAAATCGTTCTCCCGGCAGCCAATGAGCGGAGCCGCACCAAAGAAATTCCCGAGGCCAAACCCAAGCGCCGTGCCCAAGAACAACAGTGCTGCACCGATCAGAAAATTCTTTTTGGAAAACCGCATCTCCAAAATCCTCCTTTGTAAGTTGTTTCTTGTTTCAAAGGGCCTTTTATAGGATATGAGTACCAAAAAAATCTATGAAAAAGCTTGACTTTCCAGGAGCAATATGATAATATACTCAAGCAGTCCGCACAACGGTTTCAACCTCAAAACCGCAGGACGCACCACCGATGTATGCGAAGGTGGCGGAACTGGCAGACGCGCACGTTTGAGGTGCGTGTGGTTTATCCTTGGGGGTTCAAATCCCCTCCTTCGCACTAAAAACCAGAACACATTGTGTTCTGGTTTTTTTGTTGTGCGGAGGAGAGGATTTGAACAGCACGGCCACGCCGTAGGCGGGGCAGGAAACAGCCCAGTGGGCTGTTTACGAGTGCGCGGGTTCTGGAAAGTCAGGAACGTCTACCGGGGGAAATAGGGGAATCGTGCGGCAAATGATTGACATTTTACATGAATCTTGCTAAACTAATCAAGTTGGTATGTGCGGAAGTGGCGGAACGGCAGACGCGCTGGTTTTAGGCACCAGTTCTTCGTGAGTGAGGGTTCAAGTCCCTTCTTCCGCATAAAGACAGATGAGCTCATCAGCTTTGGCTGAGGGGCTCTTTTTGTTTATAATTCGCATTTCTTTTGCACATACTACCCCCAAACCGCAAAAGGGGGCAAAACGCGTGGAAGAGCAGAACCGCAGGAGCGGAAGAGGACGGCGGGTGAAGCTGGCAGCAGTGTATCTGCTGGCGGCGCTGGCCGCCGCGCTGGGCTGGCTGAACGCCTGCCTGCCGGACCGCGTGTACCTGGAACCGGAGCAGGCCCTTGTGCTGCCCCGGTTTGGCTGGGTGGAGCCGCTGCGCCTGCACGGGAGCCAGAATGTTGTCAGCACCCGCGCGGTGGGCAGCTACCAGACCACGCTGGCCCTGGGCGGCTGGCTGCCCGTCAAGACCATCCGCACGGTGGTGACAACACGCCCCAGCGTAACCGTCTGCGGGACGCCCTTTGGGGTCAAGATGTTCTCCGAGGGGGCGCTCATCGTGGGCTTTTCCGATGTGGACCGGGCAGATGGCGGCACCGCCAACCCCGCCAAGGCGGCGGGCCTGCACCTGGGGGATCGGGTGGTCTGCATCGGAGAAACCGCCACGGAAAACAATGACGCCGTGAAAGCTGCGCTGGACGCGGCGCAGGGAGCGGAAGTGGAGGTCATCTATATCCGCGGCGGGGAACAGCTGCAAACCACCCTGACCCCTGCCTGGGACACCACGGCAGGCCAGTGGCGGGCCGGGATGTGGGTGCGGGATTCCTCGGCAGGGGTGGGGACCCTGACCTTTGCCGACGAAGAAAAGGGCGTGTTCGCGGGGTTGGGCCATCCCATCAGTGACAGCGATACCGGGGAGAGCATCGCCCTGCGCAGCGGCGAGATCGTGCCCTGCCAGATCACCGGATGCAGCAAGGGGACGGCAGGCAGTCCCGGAGAGCTGAAAGGCCGCTTCCTGAGTGCCCACGCCATCGGCACCATCCGGATCAATGGGGAAAACGGCGTCTACGGCAGCACCCGCGCCCAGTTTGCAGGCCAAAAGATGGAGGTGGCCTTTGCGCAGGAGGTGGAGGCTGGGGACGCTGAGATCTGGACGACCACCTCCGGCGAGACGCCCCGGGCTTACCGGGTCAAAATTGAGAAGATCAGCGATGCGGACCCCCGCCGCAACATGGTCCTCCGGGTGGTGGACCGGGAACTGCTGGCCCAGACGGGCGGCATCGTGCAGGGGATGAGCGGGAGCCCCATCGTGCAGAACGGCCGCCTGGTGGGGGCAGTCACCCATGTGCTGGTCAACGACCCCACCCGGGGGTACGGCATCTTTGCGCAGACCATGCTGGAACAGGCAGAACGGGTAACCAAGTAAAATCTGGGAATTTATAGCAAAATAAATAAATCCAAAACGACATTACTTTCCTAAATATGTCAAAAATAACCATTGAAAAGAATGGAATAATATGGTAAAATATAAATCGTTAAGGGAACTGCACAGATTGAAGCACACATTGGAGGAAAGTACGATGGATAAAGTGAAATTTTTGATGTCGGATACCAGTGCAGAAGTCACGGCAGCCTGCCGCGAGGCGCTGGAGCTCAAAGGCGTCGAGGTGACGGTCGTGGAGAAAGACGGGCTGAAAGTCCTGCAGAAAATGCTCTCCGTGCGGCCGCAAGTGGTCCTGCTGGATGCATTTATGCCGGGGCTGGACGCGTTGGCCGTCAAACAGAAGTACAATGCCGCCGGGGAGCGCCACACCGCGTTTTTTGTGACAGGTGCGTTCCAGAGTGAAGAAATGGTGCAGGAACTGCTGGATGAGGGCTTCGCGTACTATTTCGTCAAGCCGTTTGACGAAAATGTTCTGGCCAGCCGGGTTCTCAAGGTGGCCCTTGGCCACGAGAAGCGCGTTCTGGTGCAGACCAGCGTGGACAGCGACGAGCTGACCGTTACCGAGATTTTGCACCAGATCGGTGTCCCTGCCCACATCAAGGGCTACCAATTCCTGCGGGACGCCATCCTCCTGACGATGGATGAACCGGATTACATCAATGCCGTGACCAAGCGCCTGTACCCGGAAATCGCCAAGAAAAACGGCACCACCGCCAGTCGGGTGGAGCGCGCCATCCGCCATGCCATCGAGGTGGCGTGGGACCGGGGTGATGTGGATACCCTGAACAGCTATTTCGGGTATACGATTCATAACCTGCGCGGAAAACCCACCAATAGCGAGTTCATCGCAATGATTGCGGACAAGATGCGGCTGGATAAGCGACAGAGAGTAGGGTAAAATAAAAAACGGCCATAGCCGTTTTCATAGCATGGCCGTTTTTCTCCCTTAGGAGCGCTTGAACTGGTTCCAAATGGTCAGCAAGGCTCCAATGGCACCAATAATACTGAGCACCATCATAGAAATGTCATAAACCATCTTTGATTTTGTCTTTTGCAAATCGAAAAAATCAAAATTTCCCTCTTGCAATTCTCAAAATCCGTGCTATAATATTAAGGCAATCGTTTCCAAGGCCGCTCGACGGGGTAGCCGATATTGAAGGTTGTGATGGGCACATACATTAAATATGGCCCCAATAAGTCAGAACCAGAATTGAGGTGAAAAGAATGAAACAGGGTATCCATCCGAACTACGTTGACTGCACCATTACCTGCGCTTGCGGCAACGTCATCAAGACTCGTTCCACCAAGCCCGAGATCCACGTCGAAGTTTGCTCTAAGTGCCATCCCTTCTACACTGGTAAGCAGAAGCTGGTTGACACTGGCGGACGTGTTGAGCGCTTCAACAAGCGCTTCGGCCGTAAGTAATTACTGGTCTTTTCTCAGCGTCGTTCCCTGCGGGGAGCGGCGCTTTTTGTTTTGTGCGGGCGTCATTTTCTGCCGCAATGGGGCGTCTTGCGGAGTTTACACTTCTTTGCCTTATTTTGAACACATTTATATCCTAGAATATACCAACAATAAAGCACAAGATGCTGAGATAAGGAGCGTTATTCTGTGATCGAAGTATCCCATCTCACCAAAAAATACGGCGGTCATCTGGCGGTGGACGATGTCTCGTTCACGGTGGAGGACGGCCAGATCTACGGTCTGCTCGGGCCCAACGGCGCGGGCAAGTCTACCATTATGAATATCCTCACCGGGTATCTCTCGGCTACCAGCGGGCAGGTAACGGTGGCGGGGCACCCGCTGCCGGAGGAGGCCGACGAGGCCAAGGCCTGCGTGGGCTATCTGCCGGAGCAGCCGCCCCTCTACCCGGAAATGACGGTGGGGGAGTACCTGAACTTTGTGGCAGAGCTCAAAAAAGTCCCCCGTGCCCAGCGCAAGGAGCAGGTGCTCCGTGCCGCCCGGCGGACGGGGCTGGAAAAAGTGCTGCCCCGGCTCATCCGCAGCCTGTCCAAGGGCTATAAACAGCGGGTGGGCATTGCGCAGGCTCTGCTGGGCAGCCCAAAGATCATCATTCTGGACGAGCCGACCGTGGGCCTGGACCCGGCGCAGGTGATCGAAATGCGCAAACTCATCCGGGAGCTGGGCAAGGCCCACACCGTCATTTTGTCCAGCCATATCCTCAGCGAGGTGCAGGCGGTCTGTCAGCAGGTGCTCATCCTTTCCAAGGGCAAACTGGCGGCCTCCGGCACCCTGCAGGAGCTGACCGCGGACGGCAGAAGCCTGGAAGAAGTCTTCCTGGCCCTGACCGGGGCACAGACCGACCCGGAAGAAGAGGAGGAACCCCATGACAGCGATTTTTAAACGGGAGCTGAAAAGCGATTTCCATGGCATGATGGGCTATGTGCTCACGGCTTTTCTGCTGGCAACCTCCGGGCTTTACTTTCTGGCGCTGAATCTGGGCTATGGCATGACGGATTTCAGCTACTACACGCTCTACCGCACCATTTTTATCCTGCTGCTCTATATCCCGGTGCTCACCATGCGCTCGCTGGCCGAGGAGCGCCGCAGCCGCACGGATCAGCTTCTTCTTACCAGCCCGGTGTCGGTATGGGGCATCGTGCTGGGCAAATTTTTTGCCATGGCGGTCATTTTTGCGATTCCCTGCCTCGTGGATGCCGTCATGATTTTGATTCTCTGGGGGCTGGGCAGCACCACCACGGCACTGGCAGCCAACTTCGCGGGCCTTTTATGCTATTTTCTGCTGGGCTGTGCGGCCATCGCCATCGGGGAGTTCCTCTCCGGTCTGACGGAGAACCAGATCATTGCCGCCGTTATGGGCGTGGCAGTGCTGCTGCTGGCCTACATGATGCCCAGCCTGCGCACCATGTTCAACGCGGGCAGTGCCGTGGCGCTGGCGGTTTTTACCGGGCTGGCGGGAGCAGCCTCCGTGCTGGTGGGGCTGCGCACCCGGAGCTTTACCCTGGGATGTCTGCTGTTCGCGGCCCTCTGCATGGGGCTGTCCGGCCTCTTCCTCTTAAAGAGCGCCTGGCTGACCAGCGCGTTCAGCACGGTGCTGAGCGCGCTGTGCCTGTTTACCCCCTTTGAAGAATTCGTCAACAACAGTTTTTCTCTCCCGACGCTGGTGTATTACCTCTCGGTGACGGGGCTGTTCCTGTTCTTTACGGCGCAGAGCATCGAGAAGCGCCGCTGGAACTGAGAGGAGGAAAACGGTATGAAATTGAATTGGAACAAGCGGAAGAAAAGCGAAGCAGCCAGTAAAATCTTCCGCAGCGGAGTCTATTCCGCAGCGGTCACGGCGCTGGTGTTGGTGCTGGTCATTCTGCTCAACCTCATCGTCCGGGCCATCCCGTCCCGGTATACGGAGTGGGACCTCTCGGAGGCGGGGCTCTACACCCTGAGCGACAACTCCATTGAGGTGGTCAAAAATCTGACCCAGGACGTTAAAATTTATTATCTGGCGGAGACGGGCAACGAGGATGTCATCATCTCCAAGCTGCTGGATCACTACGCGGCGGAGAGCAGCCACCTGAGCTGGGAGCTGAAAGACCCGGCCCTCTACCCGACCTTTGCCACCCAGTATGGGGCCACAGATGTGACCAATGGAAGCCTCATTCTGGTCTGCGGCGAAAACAGCACGGTGCTGGATGCCGCGGACCTCTACGAAGAAGACTACAGCAACTATTCCCTCACAGGTACTTCCAGCGTGACCTTTGACGGGGAAAACAAGATCACCTCGGCCATCTACCGCCTGACCAGCGGGGAAGAACATCACGCCTACTACACCACCAACCACGGGGAGCAGACGCTGACGGATACCCTGACCAGTGCACTGGAAAACCAGAACCTGACTCTCACCGGGCTGGATATGCTCTCGGACAGCATCCCGGAAGACTGTGACCTGCTCATCATCAACAACCCCGTGCAGGATTTTGCTTCCGCAGGGGCACTGGTGGACGAGATGAGCGACCTGCGCGGCTACCTGAGCCGGGGCGGCAAACTGCTGATCACCACGGACAGTTACAACCGCACCCCCAATCTGGATGCCCTGCTGGCAGAGTTTGGCCTTTCCCGCACGGAGGGTCTGGTGGTGGAGGGGGACAGCAGTCATTCTATGAACGGCTACCCCACCTATCTGCTGCCGGATTACGCCTCTGCGGTGGAAAGCGGCGTGCTGGACAACGTGGACAAAAACCGTGGTGTTCTGCTTCAGATGGCCCAGGGCATCGCCCTGACCGAGACAGAAAACGTGATCTCGGAAGCCCTGCTGACTACCTCCGCTGAGGCCTACAGCAAGACGGCGGGCTATGAGATGACGACCCTTACGCAGGAGGACGGCGACCCGGACGGCCCGTTCACGCTGGCGGCCTACGCCTGCAATGAGAACACCGAAGCGGAAGTCATCTGGATCGACTGCGGCAATATGGATAACGAAGGCATCTATCAAGTGTTGCCCGGCAACGTGACGTTCCTGCAGGCCTGCGCCACCACGCTGGCCTTTGAGGAGAGCACGACCCTCATCGAATCCAAGGCGCTGGAGGCAGCCCCGCTGGAAGTGTCCAACTCCACCTCTGTGGCGCTGGGCCTGACCTTTGTGATCATTCTGCCCGCTGCGGTGCTGGCGGCAGGTGCCGTTGTGGTCCTGCTGCGCCGCCGCAAGTAAGGGGGCAGAGCAGATGCAGTGCCTGAAAAAGAAACCGGAAACCGCCGTTTTGCTGCTGTTGCTGGGCCTTGTGGTGCTGGCGGGTATCGCTCTGGCCGTGCTGACGGCATCCAACTGGAAAGCCGAGCAGGCTGCCAGTGAAGCCGCCGACGGCAGCATCCCGGTGCTGACCATTCCGTCGGATACAGTCCGGAAGATCCAAATGGAAGCGCAGAGCGGAACCCTGACGCTGGCGTATGCCGACGGAAGCTGGTCTCTGGCGGAAGACCCGGACTACCATCTGGATGAATCCTCCTGCAACGCCATGCTGACCGCCGTTTCGGCGCTGAACGCCAAACGTGAGCTGCAGGAAGCAGCCGGGGAGGACTACGGCTTCTCCGCTCCGCAGGCCACCGTGACCATCACCACGGACAGCGGCGAGGAAACACTGGTATTCGGAGCCCGGAATGCCGTCACGGGGGATGTCTACTTGCAAAAGGCAGGGGAGAGCGCTGTGTATACGGTGGCGTCCTCCAAGCTGAACTGCTTTTTGAAAGACAAAGCTGCCCTTTTTGGCGCGTTCAGCCCGGCGGGGCTCACCAGCTCGGCCATCGAGGCAGTTTCCTATACGCTGGCCGATGGAGAGACGGTCTCCCTGAAAGCCATGTCGGAGCCGGTGGAGAGTGCAGGCAGCGGCACAAGCGAGGCGGCCTCGGACAGCACCGCCTATCAGACGGTCTGGCGGCTGGAAAATGACCCCACGGCAGACCTCGACACGGACAAAACGGATGCCATCCTCACGGCGCTCAGCAGTTATGTCAGCGGGCAGATCACCCCTGCGGATGGTGCCGACCCGGCCGCGGCCGGGTTTGACACCCCGCTGGTGACCGTGCAGGTGACCACGGCGGAAAAGACCGTCACCCTGCGCTACGCCAGCGGCATGGACGGCTATTACCTGATGGTGGAGGGGGATGGTTCCCTCTATACCGTGGACCAGAGCACGGTGCAGGCGCTTCTGCTGCCGGAAAACGCATGGAAACCGGAATAAAATCACGCAGCGTGCGCCACACCAAAATTCCGGTGCGGCGCATGTTTTTTTGCTGCGGGATGCAAAGTTTCGGCAAACATCGGCAGAGTGATTGACATTTTGACAAGGATTGATTAAGATAGACGGGACAGGGCAGAATAACTGCGCAATATTACGGTTGTCATGGATGTTGTGCGGGGCTGGGTCACCCTGGTACGAGGGATGGGGTCAATACCCTGTCTTTTTTCGTATCTGAGTTTAAGGAGGATAATGGAATTATGGACAACTCGGTGATCGTTTCACTGCGAGACATCGTGGTGGAATTTGATGGTCAGCGCATTCTGGATGGGCTGAACCTCGACATCCATGACAAAGAGTTTGTGACGCTGCTGGGCTCTTCCGGCTGCGGAAAAACCACCACCCTGCGCCTCATTGCAGGTTTTCTGGAGCCCAATGCGGGCCAGGTCCTGCTCAAAGGCGAGGACATCACGGGCGTGCCGCCCTACAAGCGCCCGGTGAACACGGTGTTCCAGAAATACGCCCTTTTCCCGCACCTGAACGTGTTTGAGAATGTGGCCTTTGGCCTGCGGCTGAAAAAGATGGACGAAGAGACCATCCGCCGCAAGGTGCGCGATATGCTGGAGGTCGTGGGCCTGAAAGGCTTTGAGCGCCGCAGCATCAGCCAGATGTCCGGCGGCCAGCAGCAGCGCGTGGCCATCGCCCGCAGTCTGGTCAACGAGCCGGAGATCCTGCTGCTGGACGAGCCTCTGGGCGCGCTGGACCTCAAGCTGCGCAAAGAGATGCAGCTGGAGCTGAAGCGTTTGCAGCGCGAGATGAACATTACCTTTATCTATGTCACTCACGACCAGGAAGAGGCCCTGACCATGTCGGATACCGTCGTGGTCATGAACGGCGGCAAGGTGCAGCAGATCGGCACCCCGGAGGATATTTACAACGAGCCCAAGAACGCCTTTGTGGCGGACTTCATCGGCGACTCCAACATTGTGGACGGCGTGATGCATAAGGATTTCCTCGTCTCGTTCTCGGGTGTGGATTTCCCCTGCGTGGACCGCGGCTTTGCCCGGGAACAGAGCGTGCAGGTGGTCGTGCGCCCGGAGGATATCGAGGTGGTCTCCCCGGTGGAGGGCCAGCTGACCGGTGTGGTCAACGATGTGATCTTCAAGGGCGTCCACTTTGAAATGCATGTGGACTGCGAGGGCCGCGAGTGGCTCATCCACTCCACCCGTGCCTGCACGCCGGGCGAGACCATCGGGATGCGGATCGGCCCCAACGAGATCCACATCATGGCACGGTCCGAGGGGTGATGCGGCCATGATGAAGATTTACGATAAAAAGCTGGCGTACCCGTACTTTGTATGGATGACACTGTTTACAGTGGTGCCGCTGTTCATCGTGGGGTACTACGCCCTGACGGACAGCGAGGGCCATTTTACGCTGGACAATCTGGTGTCCATCAGCGGCTACAGCTCGGTGTTTGCCCGCAGCCTGCTGCTGGCTCTGATCGCTACGGTCATCTGCCTGGTCATTGCGTTCCCGGTGGGCTACTTCCTCTCCCGCCTGCGGGTGAACAAGCAGCACATCATGCTGATGCTGGTCATGCTGCCTATGTGGATGAACTTCCTGCTCCGTACCTATGCCTGGATGGGCCTGCTGAGTGTCAATGGCCCCGTCAACGCGGTGCTGGGCCTGTTTGGCCTGGGACCCTATACCATGCTGAATACCTCCGGCGCGGTGGTGCTGGGCATGGTGTACAACTATGTGCCCTATATGATCCTGCCGCTGTATACCAGCATGACCAAGATCGACCAGAGCCTGGTGGAGGCGGCCCAGGACCTGGGCGCTTCCACCACCAAGACCCTTGTGCGGGTGCTCATCCCCATGAGCGTGCCCGGCATCAGCACGGGCATCACCATGGTGTTTGTCCCGGCGGTGTCCACATTCGTCATCAGCCGGATGCTGGGCGGCGGCTCCAACCTGCTCATCGGCGACCTGATCGAGATGCAGTTCCTGGGCAACAGCTACAACCTCAACGTCGGCTCGGCCATGAGCCTGGTGCTGATGATCATTGTCCTGCTCTGCATGAGCTTTACCTCGAGCTTTGACGAGGATGAGATGGAGGGTGTGTCCTGATGAAAACGAAACATCTGCGTCTGATGCAGCGCGCCTATGTCATCCTGTTCTTCTGCTTCATGTATCTGCCCATCGCCTATATGATCGTGTTCAGCTTCAACCAGAGCAAGGGCTACGCGCTGTTTACGGGCTTTACCTTTAAATGGTACGCCAGTCTGTTCCATAACTCCGCCATCCTGCACGCCCTCTGGGTGTCCATTGAGGTGGCCCTGATCTCGGCGGTCATCGCCACGGTGCTGGGCACGGCAGCTTCTCTGGGCATTGCCTCCATGGGCCGCAAAAGCCGCCTGGTGGTGACGAACATCACCTATATCCCGGTGGTCAACCCGGAGATCATCACCGGCATCTCGCTCATGCTGCTGTTTGTGGCATACCAGCGCTTTACCGAAAGGGTGGACTTCCTGCCCGATACCATCATGGGCCTGCCCACGCTGCTCATCGCGCACATTGCGTTCAACGTGCCGTACGTCATCTTCAACGTGACGCCCAAGCTCAAGCAGCTGGATCTCCGGCTGTATGAGGCAGCGCTGGATCTGGGCTGCGACCCAAAGCAGGCATTCTTCAAGGTCATCCTGCCCGAGATCAGCCCGGCGATCCTGTCGGCGTTCCTCATCTGCCTGACCTATTCCATTGATGACTTCATGATCTCCTACTTCAACTGCGGCACCGTGGAGACCCTGCCCATTGCCATCTACTCCATGACCCGTAAAAAGGTCAGCCCGGAGATCTATGCGCTGTCCACCATCATGTTTGTGGTCATCCTGAGCATCATCCTCCTCTCCAACGCCATGGAGAGCCGTGAGTATCGCAAGGATCAGAGAGCGCTGAGAGGGGGCGACGCCGTATGAAACTGCTGAAACGCCTGAGCGTGCTGGCCCTGACGGCTGCCCTGACCCTCAGCATGGCGGCGCCGGCCATGGCTGCTGGTTCCATTGAGGTGACAGAGGACGTTTCCGTCTCCGATGATTACGACTGGACCCGCTTCAAGGGCCAGAACATGACCCTGAACGTCTACAACTGGGGTGAGTATATCTCCAATGGCTCGGACGACAGCGAGGATGTGGTGTCTGATTTTGAAAAGCTGACGGGCATCAAGGTCAATTACACCACGTTCGATTCCAACGAGTCGATGTATGCCAAGCTGAAATCCGGCGCGGCCAATTATGACGTCATCGTGCCCTCGGACTATATGGCGGCCAAGATGATCGCGGAGGGGATGCTGATGCCCCTCAATTACGACAACATCCCCAATTTCCAGAATATCGACGAGGAGTACCGCAACGCGGATTACGACCCGGAAAACGCCTACACCGTACCCTACATGCTCTGCACCACAGGCATCATCTACAACACCACCATGGTGGACAAAGCCCCCACCAGCTGGGCCGACCTGTGGGACCCCCAGTATGCGGGCAATATCCTGATGTTCAACAATAGCCGCGATGCCTATGCCATTGCCGCGTTCAAAGCAGGTAAGAGCATCAACCCGGACTCCACCGAAGAAGTGGATGAAGTGGTGGAAGAACTCAAGGCTCAGAAGCCCCTGGTGCAGGCCTACGTCATGGACGAGATCTTTGATAAGATGATCGGCGGCGAGGCAGCCATCGGTGTCTATTACTCCGGCGACGCCATCACCATGATCGACGACAACCCGGATCTGGCCTGGGTCTTCCCGGAGGAGGGCAGCGTGCTTTCCGTGGACAGCATGTGCATCCCCGCGACCAGCGAGCACAAGGAAGCGGCTGAAATGTTCATCAACTTCATGTGCGAACCGGATATTGGCAAGGCAAACGCGGAGTATATTGGGTATACTACCCCTATGGAGTCCGTGCGCGAGATCCTGGACGAAGATCTGGCGGACAGCGAGATCGCGTTCCCGCCGGAAGAGGTCGAGGCCAAGGAGAAAGTCTTCACCGCCCTCAGTGACGAAGTCAACAATGAGCTGGACGTCAAGTGGAGCGAGATGAAGAGCTACAACGAGGGCGGCAGCGGCTATCTGTTCCTGCTGCTGCTCACGGCTATGGTGGCACTGGCCTGCTTCAATATCTGGCGCAAGGTCCGCCGCCGCAGCCGCAACATGTACTGATTCAAAGACCCCTATTTTTACAGGCTGCGCTGCAAAAAGCGCAGCCTGTTTTCGGGTTTTGCAAAGAGAAAGGAAGACCAATGGAACGCAGAGAATATTCAGAGACGATGACCGCGCTGGATGGTGATAGCGATTTCCGCCGCCAGCTCAAGCCCAGCGCCCTGCTGCGGTATGTGGAGCAGGTCTCCGCCGACCATGCCCGGGCTTACGGCATGGACCGCCAGTTCTTCACGGAGCATCACAGTGCCTTTCTGGTGGCAAAAACGGCGGTGCAGATCACCCGGCGTCCCATGCGGGCGGAAAAATTCACCCTGACCACGGCCTGTGAGGTGTTCAAAAAAGGTTCCATGAAGCGCCTGACCATCCTGACCGACACGGAGGGAAACCGTCTGGCGCTGGTGGATTGCCGCTGGATGCTGGTGGATACGGACACGGAGCGCATCCAGCGAGCCCCCGGCTGGGAGACCGAGGGCTTCCAGAACGAAGAACTGCCCGAGGAGCTGCCTCAGCTAGTGCACAAGAGCAAGGACTTGCAGCCCGCGGGGGAGTGGGTAGCCCGTTACTCCCTGTGCGATCTGAACGGCCACATCAACAACGCGCTCTATCTGGACATTGCCTGCGACGCCATCCCGCTGGAAGTGTGGCGGACGCGGGAGCTGAAATTTTTCTCCATCAAGTATCACCGCGAGGTGCCGATGGGGGAGAAGATGGCGGTCTTTTATGCCCCGGTGGAGCAGGGCTGGTATGTGGTGGGCCGCAGGGAAGAGCACGCCGCTTTTGAGTGCTACCTGGAATTTGAGGCACCGGAAGCATAAACCGGAACGGATTACAAGAAAATAAAAAAGAAATTACAGAAAAATTACAAAAAGCTCTTGCAAAATCCGACGCAAAGAGTTACAATATGGTTACAGAAAGGAATGCGACGCCTTTCTGGTTCATGAAATCTTTTTCTTCTTGTTTTTTAAAGAGATACCGGGTGTCGGGCACTTCCTCCTCCGGCTGTTCTCCTTCACAGCTGACAGTCCCCCGCACCGCACAGGCGGTATCTCGCTTCGTGTGCAAAAAAGCTCATCCTGAAACAGGGATGAGCTTTTTTGCACCCTGAATTTAAGAGATCGGCCAGCATTTCCAAAATAAAGTGTGACTTTGCGGCAAATTCTCTATACAAAATGTCTGTTTTTCTCTGGCTTGGTTTTATAAAGTTTGTTTTGTATTTGCCGGGCTTTTGTGATATGATATAGACAATCATTTTGAGCATGTTACAAGCTTTGTAAGTGAAAAGGATTTGTTGTCCTGACGGGCTGCAATGAGAGAAAAAGGAGATTTAGAATATGGCTTATTTTTACGAAGAACCTTCCCGCACCTTTGGCGAGTACCTGCTGGTGCCGGGCTATTCCTCCGCAGAAAACGTTCCTACGGCTGTCAGCCTGAAGACCCCGCTGGTCAAGTACCGCAAGGGCGAGGAGAAGTGCCCGCTGGAAATGAATATCCCCATGATCAGCGCCATCATGCAGTCTGTCTCCGGCGATAAGCTGGCCATTGCACTGGCACGCCAGGGCGGTGTTTCGTTTATTTACGGCTCTCAGAGCATTGAGAACGAGGCTGCCATGGTCCGCCGTGTCAAGAGCTACAAGGCCGGTTATGTCGTCTCCGACTCCAACCTGGCTCCCACTGCCACCCTGCACGACGTGCTGGAGCTGAAAGCCCGCACCGGCCACTCCACCATCGCCATCACCGCCGACGGCACCCCCAACGGCAAGCTGCTGGGCATTGTGGCTTCTCGTGATTACCGCGTCAACCACACCCCCGATGACGCCTCCGTCACCACGTTCATGACCCCCATCGAGAAGCTGGTCACTGCTCCGGAGAACACCTCTCTGCACGACTGCAACAACATCATCTGGGATAACAAGATCAACACCCTGCCGCTGGTGGATGCCGAGGGCAATCTGGTGTATATGGTATTCCGCAAGGACTACGATTCCCACAAGAAGAACGCCAACGAGCTGCTGGATGCCAACAAGAGCTATGTGGTCGGCGCTGGCATCAACACCCGCGATTATGCCGAGCGCGTGCCCGCACTGGTCGAGGCCGGTGTGGACGTCCTCTGCATCGACTCCTCCGAGGGCTACTCCGAGTGGCAGAGCCGCACCATCGGCTGGATCCGTGAACACTACGGCGACACCGTGAAAGTCGGTGCAGGCAATGTCGTGGACGCCGAGGGCTTCCGCTTCCTGGCCAAGGCCGGCGCGGACTTTGTCAAGATCGGCATTGGCGGCGGCTCCATCTGCATCACCCGCGAGACCAAGGGCATTGGCCGCGGCCAGGCCACTGCGGTCATCGAGGTCGCCAAGGCCCGTGACGAGTACTTCAAGGAGACCGGCATCTATGTGCCCATCTGCTCCGATGGCGGCATCGTCCACGATTATCACATCACTCTGGCTCTGGCCATGGGCGCGGACTTCGTCATGCTGGGCCGCTACTTTGCCCGCTTCGACGAGAGCCCCACGAACAAGGTCCGCATCAACGGCCAGTATATGAAAGAGTACTGGGGCGAGGGTTCCAACCGTGCCCGCAACTGGCAGCGCTATGACCTGGGCGGCTCCACCAAGCTGAGCTTTGAAGAGGGCGTGGACAGCTATGTTCCGTATGCCGGCCCGCTGGCTGACGGTGTCCAGACCACCCTGTACAAGGTCAAGAGCACCATGTGCAACTGCGGTGCCCTCTCCATCCCCGAGCTGCAGCAGAAAGCCAAGCTGACCGTTGTTTCCTCCACCTCCATCGTGGAGGGCGGCAGCCATGACGTTATGCTGAAGAACGCCACCCCCAGCATCATCAACGGCTGATAAAATTTGAAAGACGCAAAGCTGCCTGGCACACTGCCGCCGGGCAGCTTTTTTGTATCTTCTGGCTGTGACAGCAAAAAGATTTTACCGAACCACAGTCCCTTTTTTACAAAAGGCCTTGCACCGGGCCAAAAACCATGCTATAGTGTTACCAACACCCTGTCATGACAGGGTAGACTACACGCCCGGCCAGCCCTCTGCGCGGCGTCCCGGGAAGTTTTTCAGGCGGCAGGACCGCGCGGTATCCTGCCGGATGGAGAAAAAAGAGAGGAAACCCCCATGGAAGAGATCAAAGTTGTTCCGTACATTCCGGACGAAGATTATGATAACCCCGCAATGGTCGTGGATTTTTATGAGTTCACGATGGCCAACTGCCTGTTTTTGAACGGCTTCAAGGATACTACCCTCGTGTTCGATATGTTCTTCCGCAAGAACCCGGACAACATGGGCTATTCCATCAGCGCCGGCCAGCGCAAGCTGACCCGCTTCCTGCTCAACTATCACTTCAATGAGCAGGACATCCAGTGGCTGCGCACCAAGGGCATGAGCGAGGAATTCTGCAATTACCTGCGCACCTACCGCTGGAAAGGCGATATGTACGCCCTGCCCGAGGGCACGGTCTGCTACCCCCATGTCCAGATGGTCCGCATTGAGTGCGACCTGGTGGGTGCCATCCTCATTGAGACCTACCTGCTGCAGACCATGAACTTCCACAGCCTCATCACCACCAAGGCCACCCGCGTGGTGGGCCTGAACACCCACACCCCCCGCAGCGTGATGGAATTCGGCACCCGCCGTGCACAGGGCGAGAGCGCCGGCAACGATGGCGCTTATGCGGCGGTTCTGGGCGGCTGCATTGGCACGGCCAACTGTCTGGCCGAGATGAAGTATGGTTCGGATGTCAAGGCCGTGGGCACCGTGGCACACAGCTTCATCGAGTTCTTCCCGACGGAGTTTGACGCGTTCAAGGCTTTTGCGGATACCTACCCGGATTCTGTCAGCCTGCTGCTGGACACCTACAACATTATGGAGAGCGGTCTGCCCAACCTCATCAAGCTGGACGACTATCTCATTGAGAAATATCCCAATGACCCCAACCGCCGTGTCAAGAGCGCCCGCATCGATTCCGGCGACCTGGCCCGCGGCTCCAAGCGGCTGCGCAAGGCGCTGGACGCGGCTGGCAAGCCCTATATCAAGCTGGTAGCTTCCAACGGTCTGGATGAGAAAAAGATCGCCAACATGGAGCTGTATGAGCACGCCCACTTTGATTCTTACGGCGTGGGCGAAAACCTGATCACCTCGGCTTCCGACCCCGTGTTCGGCGGCGTGTACAAGCTGGTGGCCGTCAAGCAGGCGGATGGCAGCTATCAGCCCAAGATGAAGTGCTCTGATTCCGCCAGTAAGGCCATCATCCCCGGCAAGAAGATGCCCTGGCGACTCTACGATGAGAACGGCCAGGCACAGTGCGACCTGATCGCCATGGATGGCGAGGTCATTGAGGCCGGCAAGCCCGTGACGATGGTCAACCTGGACCCGGATGCCATCGAGCGCACCATCACCATCACCCCCACCAGGGTCAAACAGCTGCTGGTGCCCCATATCCTCAACGGCGAGCTGGCCATTGAGCTGCCCTCCATCGCGGAGAAGAAAGCTTACATTGCCCAGCAGCTCACCGAGGAGACCTGGGAAACCGAGCTGCGCATTGAGTGCCCCCACAAGCACTATGTCAACATGACCCCGGCTGTGGCAGAGTGCCGCTCCCGCATGTACGCGGAGCTGCACGGCGGCAAAGTCTAAGAGCAGTTCTTGACAAAGAACGGTTTCTATTGTATTATAAGAGCTGTCGTAAATCGGCAGCTCTTTTCTGTGCCACTGTGGTGAAATTGGCAGACACGAGGGACTTAAAATCCCTTTCTGGAAACAGAGTGCGGGTTCAAGCCCCGCCGGTGGCATGAAAAAATCCCTCTCAGCATTGCTGAGGGGGATTTTTCATTGCCATGATTATTTTTCCATCGCATGGAACCGTTCCAGGAAGCTGTGCTCCACGCCCTCGGATTTGTAGCCGGGCATGGTATCCAGCGCCACGGCGTGGATGCTGCGGAAGATGCTGTTTTCAATGTTGGGGTTGTCGCGCTTGAGGCGGCGGAGCAGGATCTTGACCTCCTGCCGCTTGGAGCCGCCGCCACCGTTGTCGCACATGGTGCAGTTCTCGGTAAAGCGGCAGGCGCACTGGATGAATTCCAGGTCATTGTAGCGCTTCCAGGCCAGAATATCTTCTTCCCGGATGCAGTACATCGGGCGGATGAGAGTCATGCCGGGAAAACTGGTGCTGTGGAGCATGGGGGGCATGGCCTGCAGCTGGGAACCGTAGAACATGCTCATGACGGTCGTCTCGATCACGTCATTGAAATGGTGGCCCAGCGCGATTTTATTGCAGCCCAGCTCCTTGGCCTTGCTGTACAGGTGGCCCCGGCGCATCCGGGCGCAGAGGTAGCAGGGGTTTTTATCGGTGTTGTTTGCCACCGAGAAAATATTGCTCTCAAAAATCGTCACCGGAATGTGGAGCAGCTCGGCGTTGGACTCGATCTTCTGGCGGTTGATCTCGTTGTAGCCGGGGTCCATTACCAGGAAAACCAGCTCAAAGGGGACATCGCTGTGCTTCTGCAGCTCCTGCATCAGCTTGGCCATCAGCATGGAGTCCTTGCCGCCCGAGATGCAGACGGCGATCTTATCATTTGCCTGGATGAGCTCATAGCGCTTGACGGCGACAATGAACGGGGTCCAGAGCTCTTTGCGGTACTTTTTGATGATGCTTCGTTCAATCAGCTGGTAAGGTTCCAGTTCGCGTTTCATGGGTACAAATTCCTCTCTTTATCTGGGGCTGTTTTATTTGGTTTCTGTCAGTCCGCGGTAGCAGCGGTCAAAGGCGGCCAGAAAGCCGCGCAGGTCTTCTTCGGTGGTTCGATGGCTCAGGCTGACCCGCCAGGAGGACAGGGCGTTGCGGCGGTCCCGGCTGACAGCAAAGACCGCGCGGGAGGGGAGCCCGTCTGACGAGCAGGCGGATTTGACCGAGACGCAGACGCCCTCTTCATTGAGCTCCCGCTGGAAGACCGTGCCCTTGACGTCCTGCACGCTCAGGTTCAGGATGTGGGGGATGGCGTTCTCCGGGCTGTTGATGTGGACTTTGGGATACTTGGCCAGCTCGGTGCGGAGGAATGCATTGGCCTTTTGGACGGCCTCGGCGTGCTCCGGCAGCTGCTCCACGGCCAGTTCCAGTGCCAGCGCCAGCGAGGAGGCCAGAGCCACCGTCGGGGTGCCGCTGCGGTAGATGGTGGTGCTCTCTCCGCCGTGGATGAGAGGCTCCAGCGCCAGATTCCGCCGTTTGAGCAGCAGGCCGATGCCGTTGAGACCATAGAATTTGTGGGCTGTCAGGCTCATGGTGTCCACGCCCTCAAACGAGACCGGAATTTTGCCCACGGCTTGGGTGGCGTCCACATGCAGGTGGCAGTGAGGGTACTCTTTCAGGATCTCGGCAATCTCCTGCACGGGCTGCACCACGCCCAGCTCACTGTCTACCATCGTGACCGCCACGACAATGGTGTCCGGGCGAAGCAGCTCTTTGAGATGGTCCAGGTCAATGGTGCCGTCCCGCTTGATGTCTACCAGGTCGATCTCATAACCCTGCTCCTGCAGAGCGGTCAGGGTGCCGCTGACAGACGAATGCTCCAGCGGGGTAGAGATGATATGCTTGCCCACATGGCGGGAGAGCCGGGCCAGCCCCTTGAGGGCAAAGTTGTTGGACTCGCTGGCACCGGAGGTGTAGATGATCTCGGCAGGCTGTACCCGCAGCAGCTGGGCAATGGTCTGGGTGGCGTGGTCGATCTCGGCTTTGGCGTCTAACCCGGCCTGATGGTGCGAGTTCGCGTTGCCAGGGCAGCGGCGCTCCACCGCGCAAAACCGCGCCAGCACCCGCTCATCTGCCGGGGTGTTGGCGGAATAATCCAGATATATCATAATAATCCTCTATCAATAAACTGTTTTATCGCAATTTTCATAAATAGTGCCGATCAAAACGGCATATTTGCGATATGCAGTTTGCGGATGCTGCTTGTGCGTTAAAAACGCAAACTGCTATAATAGGTAACATTATAGTGCGCGGCTGCCCTGATTGCAAGATGCAGAGCACAAAATACGGAAAACGGTTGCAGGAACCGCGGGTTTCTGGTATACTTTACGAGGTAAAACACGAAAGGGGAGAGCGGTATGCGAGATTCGATGTTCCGAAGCAAGGGTGCTGCTGTTTCCTTTCCATCTTACATTTCATCCTGATTTCAGAGGCATTGCCGCTTTTGCGCGGCGGTGCCTTTTTTTCAGGGGTGGGTTTCTTAAAGGAGGAAAACCATGCAGCAAAACATCGATTATTCCAAGGGCATTTATGATGCCCGTCAGCTGGGCACGGGCCGGATGCTGATTCTGGGCATCCAGCACATGTTCGCCATGTTTGGTGCCACCGTTCTGGTGCCCCTGCTCACGGGGCTGAGCGTTTCCACCACTCTGCTCTGCGCAGGTCTGGGCACTCTGCTGTTCCACTTCATCACCAAAAAGAAAGTGCCCGCGTTCCTGGGTTCTTCGTTCGCCTATCTGGGCGGCTTCTCCATTGTGGCACCCATGCTGGCGGATGCAGACGGCAACCTGACCGTGGCCAACACCCAGATGCTGCCTTATGCCTGCGCAGGCGTGGCGTTCTCCGGCCTGCTCTATCTGGTCGTCAGCCTGCTCATCTCCACCTTTGGCATCCGCCGCATTATGCGGTTCTTCCCGCCGGTGGTCACGGGCCCCATCATCATTGCCATCGGCCTGATCCTGGCTCCCTCGGCCATCAACAACTGCCAGGCCAACTGGCTGCTGGCCTTTGTGGCACTGGGCACGGTCATTGTCTGCAACATCTGGGGCAAGGGCATGATCAAAATTCTGCCCATCCTCATTGGTGTGCTGGTGTCCTATGCCGTTGCGCTGGTGACGGGTGCCGTCGATTTTGCCCGCATTGCCGAGGCAAGCTGGTTCGGCATCCCGCTGCATCAGTCTGCCATGGGTCTGTTTGCCATCGACGGCAGCCCCGAGTTTATCAGCGCGCTGTTTACCATCATCCCCATCGCACTGGCTACCATGATGGAGCATGTGGGCGATATCGCCGCCATCAGCGCCACCGTCGGCCACAACTATATCAATGACCCCGGCCTGAACCGGACGCTGATGGGCGACGGTCTGGCAACCGCTCTGGCTGGCCTGCTGGGCGGCCCGGCCAACACCACCTACGGCGAGAACACGGGCGTTCTGGCACTGAGCAAAATCTACGATCCTCTCGTCATCCGCATCGCCGCCGTGCTGGCCATCATCCTGAGCTTCAGCCCCAAGTTTGAGGCCGTCATCAACACCATCCCCACCGGCATCATCGGCGGCATCAGCTTTGTGCTGTACGGCATGATCTCTGCCATTGGTGTCCGCAACGTGGTGGAGAATCAGGTGGACTTCACCAACAGCCGCAACCTCATCATTGCGGCCGTCATCCTCGTTTCGGCACTGGGCTTCAACTCGGTGGGCGGCCTGACCTTTGCCGTTGCAGGCGTTTCCATCAACCTGTCCGGCCTGGCCATTGCTGCCATCGTGGGCATTGCGCTCAACGCCATCCTGCCCGGCAACGACTATGAGTTCGACTCCGCCGACGGCTCCGACGCACCCTCCAGCGCCAACCTGCAGGTCTGAGTTTCGGATCGCTTAAAATAGGGTACCGGGCAAAGTGCCCATCTTTCTGGCAAGGTTTTTAGTGACCTTGCCAGATTTTTGCAAGTAGGAACAATTCTCAAAATTATCCTTGACTAACTAGGAATCATTCGCTATAATAGAGCCATCAGGAGGGCCGGTGAGTACCAACACCGGAGCTCCTGCTCTCACAAAATTTTGTAACGTAAATTGAGAATGATGGAGGTCTATTCTTATGAAAAAATATGTTTGCACCGTTTGTGGTTATATTGCTGAGGGCGAGATCCCCGCTCAGTGCCCCGTCTGCAAGGCTCCCGCTTCCGCTTTTGTGGAGAAGACTGGCAATACCTATGTGACCGAGCATGTGGTCGGTATCGGCAAGGCTGAGGGTGTTCCTCAGGAGATCGTGGATGGCCTGCGCGTAAACTTTGAGGGCGAGTGCAGCGAGGTTGGCATGTACCTGGCCATGGCTCGTGTGGCAGAGCGTGAGGGCTACCCCGAGATCGCCGAGGCTTACAAGCGCTATGCTTACGAGGAGGCAGATCATGCATCCCGTTTTGCAGAGCTGCTGGGCGAGGTCGTTACTGACAGCACCAAGAAGAACCTGATGATGCGCGCTGAGGCCGAGTGCGGTGCCTGCTCCGGCAAGATGGATCTGGCCAAGAAAGCAAAGGCTCTGAACCTGGATGCCATCCACGACACCGTGCATGAGATGGCCAAGGACGAGGCCCGCCATGGCCGCGGCTTCGAGGGCCTGCTGAAGCGTTACTTCAACACCGAGGTCTGATTTTTCCCCAGTTATTTGATAAGCTGCCGCGTGGCTTTGGCTGCGCGGCAGCTTTTTGTTTCTTGACAAGATCTTGCGCGGGGGAATACAATAGCAGGGCGATGGAAAGAAAAGGGGAGAGGGAAAATGAATCCGTCAAAAGTATCTGCAAACCGTTACGCCCTGCTGGATGAGCTGCGAGGCCTCGACCTCATCAGCATGATGTGCTACCACGGCCTGTGGGATGTGGTCTTCCTTTTTGGGGTGCAGCTGCCATGGTATACCGGGATGCCCGGCCATCTGTGGCAGCAGAGCATCTGCTGGGTGTTCATCCTGCTGTCCGGTTTCTGCCTGCCCATGGGACATCACCCGTACAAGCGCGGTGCACTGGTCTTTGGGGCCGGGGCACTGGTCACGGCGGTGACGGTGCTTTTCATGCCGGAGGATGTCGTTCTGTTTGGGGTGCTCACGCTGCTGGGCTCGGCCATGGGGATCACTGCGCTGCTGGAAAAGGCACTGCGTAAAATTCCGCCTGCCGTGGGCGCTGTGGTCAGCGTTGCGCTGTTCGGGCTGACCTACCATGCCCAGCTGGGGTATCTCGGTTTTGGCGATGGCTGGGTGTTGCTGCCGCGTTTTTTGTACCAGAATCTCTTTACCGCCTACCTCGGGTTCTACCCGGAGGGATTCTTCTCCACCGATTACTTCCCGCTGGTGCCCTGGCTGTTTCTGTTCTGGTCAGGCTTTTTCCTGCACCACTTGGTAGGGCGGGAGCGGATGGAGCCGCTGCGCCGTTCCATCTGCCCAGCGCTGGGGTGGCTGGGGAGGCACTCGCTGGTGGTGTATCTGCTGCATCAGCCGGTGCTGTATGGAGTGCTCAATTTTGGGTTCTATTTGCTGTGGTAAGTTAACACAAACTATTTTGCAAAAATGCCTTGACAGAGGCCATTGGCTGTGGTATCCTATCCGTGGTTAGATAAACCTAACCAAATAGAATGCGTCGTGAGATGTTTGCGGCGCATTTTCAACCACGCTTAAGTTAGAGAATACTAACTAAATACATCAAAAAAGAGAGGCTGACCATTATGAGCAAAGTAGCAATCGTATTCTGGAGCGCGACCGGCAACACGGAGACCATGGCAAACTGCATCGCTGAGGGCGCAGGCGCCGCCGCCACCATCGTTCCCTGCGCGGACATGACCCCCGCAAAGCTGGGTGAGTTTAATGTGGTTGCCTTTGGCTGCCCCGCTATGGGTGCTGAGCAGCTGGAGGAGAGCGAGTTCGAGCCCATGTTCGCGGGGCTGGAGGGCTCTCTGAACGGCAAGAAAGTCGCACTGTTCGGCTCTTACGGCTGGGGCGATGGCCAGTGGATGCGCGACTGGTGCGAGCGTGCGAAGGAGGATGGCGCTGTCCTGTTCAGCGAGGAGGGCCTCATCTGCAACGAGACTCCCGATGACGACGCACAGGCTGCCTGCCGCAAGCTGGGTGCAGATCTGGCTGCATGGTAAGCCGCTGCTCCTGAAACAGAAGCTTTTTACAGAGGGCTGGGAGAAACTCCCGGCCCTCTGTTTTTGCTGCGGGCAAAAATTGTGTATAATCTCTCCCAAAGCGGGGTATCCTAAGGGCACAAAGAGAGGTGATAACAATGGAAAACACAGGTGTTACCTGCGATGTCTGCGAGTGCCGCCACAATGTGGAAGCCTGCAAGTGTGACCTGCCGCAGATCAAGGTGACGGAACACTGCACCTGCTCCAGCCAGCAGGTGGATACCCCGCACTACTGCCAGAACTACGAGAAAAAGTAACTTCACCAGCACAAAAAATCCCCGCCTGGCCTTTCTCACAAAGGCCCGGCGGGGATTTTGCTGATACGAAGCGGTGAGAGGTTACCGCACCACGACGTTGCAGGTGGCCAGGCTGCGCACCAGCGTGCCGACACTGTCTTTCATCCGGATGCCGACAAAGCCGAGCTCAAAGGCGGCCTGCACGTTATCTTGGCGGTCGTCGATGAAAACACTCTCGCTGGCCTTGAGGCCGTATTTGTCCAGCAGTGCCTGATAAATGCGGGGGTCCGGCTTGTTGACATGGACTTCACAGGAGGCGACACCACCGTCAAACAGGCCCTGAAAATCCCGCTCCATCAGCAGGGCCAGGACATCCTCCGGGATGTTGCTCAGGTAGTAGACGCAGTAGCCGTGGGCTTTCAGCTTCTGCACCAGCTCCTGCATTTTGCGGCGGGGGCGCAGAATGTGCATCCAGTCGTCCAGCACGCCCTGCACCTCAAATACACAATCGTGCTCCTTGGCGCGGGTCAGCATCCGCTGGTTGGCCTCGTAACGGGAGAGCAGGCCGGCATCCAGCAGCTTCCACTCCTCGCTCTCAAAGGTCAGCTGGCTGACCAGCTCTTCCGTCTCGGCGTTGCAAAAGCGGTCCACAAGGTATTCCTTGGGGTCAAAATCGACCATGACGCCGCCAAAATCAAAGATGATATTTTTATACATTCCGGTTTCCTCAAATCTTGTCTGCATTTTGGGTGTGATTCCGGGCCTAGTATAGCACAACTGCCCCAGCTTTTTCCACTCTTTTTGCATGAACGCCGCTCCGGCGGCATAGGGTGGGAACAGGGAGGTGAGGGGATGACGTTCCGGGATCTGTGCACCAAGGAGATCGTCCAGCTACAAAACGGTGTCTGCCTGGGCAAAGCCGATGATCTGGAATTTGACCCGCAGACGGCGGAGATCACCAGCCTGCAGCTGCTGGGACAGCCCCGGCTGTTCGGGCTTATGGGCCGGGAGGAAACGCTGACCATCCCGTGGCATGAGATCGAGCGGATCGGACTGGATGCCATTCTGGTGCGCACGGAGCTGCCGGTGCCCGAGAAAACAGCGGCAAAACCGGCGGGCTTTTTCGCAAAGCTGCGCCGCTGGCTGAAAGGGTGAAAGATTTTCAGCTATCTTCCGGCCAATAGGGGCTGGATTTTGGCCAAAACCGCGCTATAATAAAGAACTGCGGGCATGGTTTGTCACCACATCCCGCGGGAAAGAAACAGGGCGGAGGCCCTGGAAAATAGATGAACGAGAAGTGAAAGGGAACTTCTTTATGAACAAGCAATCAAACGATATGCGTACGCCGCTGCTGCTCCATGCGGCGCGGCTCGTGTTCCCGCCGCTGGCAGCGCTGGTGGTGCTGGTGCTGACGGAGTGGATCGCACGCGGCACGCTGGACGCGGATACCTTTGCACAGTACATCGGGCCCCACTGGGAAGCCTACGCCCTGGCCTGGGCGCTGCTGTTCCTGGTCTGGCTGACCGTGGATTGGCTGACCCGGTTTGCGCCGCTGGCCACGCTGCTGACAGCCATTCTGGGCTGCGTGCCCGCGGCGGTCGATTTTTACACCCTCCAGCTGCGGGGTGAGCCGTTCCTGCCGTGGGACCTGATGCAGGTCTCGGAGGCGGCGGGCGTGGCCTCGGCGGCCGGCATCCATATCCAGACCAGCATGACCGTTTCCATCGTGGTGGTGCTGGTGCTGACGGTGGGCTCGTTCTTCCTCTACCGGAAGCGGGCAAAGCTGGGCTGGCCTCAGCGGGCGGCGGGCTTTGCCGCCAGCGCGGCAGCCGGCTGCGCGCTGGTGTTCTGCGTCTTTTTGCAGTCCGCCGTGACGGAGAGCCTTGGCATCCTGCCGGACGCCTGGATGCAGGACCGTTATTACCGCTACTATGGCGTCATCACCAGCTTTCTGACCAACCTGACCAATCTGGAAATTGATAAACCCGAGGAATATTCGGAAGAGGCGGTCAACGAGATCCTGGATGACGTGGAGGCGGGGGAGAAGTACTCCACCAGCCCGCTCTACCCGGAGTCCTATGGAGCAAACACCCCGGCGGACGAGGCCGTGCAGAAGCCGACCATCCTCTATGTGATGGATGAGTCCTATTGGGATGTCTCGGAGCTGGAGCAGTACGGCTATCAGTTTGACACAGACGTTTCCGCCAACCTCCACAGGCTGCAGCAGACCAGTGCCTATGGCCGGGCCTACAGCCCCAGCTTTGGCGGCGGTACCTGCGATGTGGAGTTTGAGGCGCTGACGGGTTACTCCGTCTCGTTCCTGCCCAACGGCAGCAAGCCCTACCAGCAGCATGTGACCAAACCGATGTTCGCTCTGCCCAACTACCTCAAGACACAGGGCTACCAGACGGCGGCAGTGCACTGCTTCTGGGCCAAATACTGGAGCCGGGATACGGCTTACCCCAATCTGGGCCTGGATACGTTCCTCAGCCTGGAAAAAATGCACGGCGTCAACAAGGTGCGCAAGCACTACTGGACCAGCGGCCTGGTCACGGACGACTCCATGGCCGACCAGATCATTCAGCAGTATGAGAGCATGAAAGCAAGCTCGGACGCGCCGGTCTTCCTCCATGCCGTTACCATGCAGAACCACACCAATTATAATAAGGACAACTACCCCGACGACGAGCGGGTGAAAGTGCTGGAACACCCGGCGGGCCTCAAGGCCAGCACCGTGGGTGCGCTGGAGGACTTTGCAACGGGCATCCGGGATGCGGACGCCATGCTGGGCAAGCTGACGGAATACTTCTCTCAGGTGGACGAGCCGGTCATCCTGGTCTTCTGGGGTGACCACTACAACCCCATTGACTCCAACTACGATGTCTTTACCAGGAGTGGCTACGCCAGCGATTCCAGCGCGGACCCAAAGCTCCACCAGACCACCCTGCTGATGTGGTCGAACTACACGGACAAGCCGGTGGATCTGGGCACCATCGCCGCTTACGATATCTCCCCGGTGATGATGAACATTTACGGCCTGAAGCAGCCGCTCTATTTCCAGTATCTCAACCGGCAATTGCAAGTGGCCTGCCGCAGCAATACCCGCGGCACGATTCTGAACCGGGACGGCAGTACAACGAATACGATGACCGCCCTGCAGCAAAAATGGAATCAGAACCACTGGATGCTCCAGTATGACCTCATGTTTGGCAAAGGCTACGCGCTGGACCGGATGGATATGGCAGGGCTGGGGGAGAGCAGCACGGACAAATGAGAGAATTTTGACGCGTCTTTTTGTAAAAAAGAGCGAAAAGCACTTGAATCTTCTTCACTTTTGTGCTACTATTACTTAGCATTACACACGCATCACTATGCCCTTTTGTGCCCAATCGCGGGTGGAGGGCAGTCCGGCCCCGTCCGATGCGGCGGCAGGATCACGGTGTGCGGAGGCAAAACAAATTTTTGGAGGTAATTTTACTATGGCAGTCGTTTCTATGAAGCAGCTTCTCGAGGCAGGTGTGCACTTCGGTCACCAGACCCGTCGTTGGAACCCCAAGATGGCGAAGTATATCTTCACCGAGCGCAACGGCATCTATATCATCGACCTGCAGAAGACCGTTAAGAAGCTGGATGAGGCTTACAACTACGTGAAGGAAGTTGCAGCTGAGGGCGGCGACATCCTGTTCGTCGGCACCAAGAAGCAGGCTCAGGAGTCCATCCGTGACGAGGCT
>QWCV01000890.1_pt1 | contig 39173 bp, 29 predicted proteins | sample 1972621 | NCBI WGS metagenome assembly QWCV01 (sample SAMN09866699, study PRJNA288562) | Human gut metagenome isolate pre2_stool, whole genome shotgun sequencing... | isolation source: gut | host: Homo sapiens | place: USA: California | reverse complement strand
TTACATTATTTGCATTTTCGTCTCCATCTACTGATATTGTTATGTCATCAGTTGTTAATGTGCTGTTTTCTACTCCTGTTAGGTATTTGTCTGTTGCTACTAAATCTAGTGTTACTTTTTGATTCTCTGTATCTTGTTTTACGTTTTCTACTTTCCATACTGGGTCTACTACGTCTACGATTACTGGATCTTTTGAACCAGACTCTCCTTCAGTTGCTGTTACAATATTCCAGCAATTGAATGTTTGGTCTCCTCCATATGTGTCCATATTTCCACCTGTTAGTGTTTTGGTTCCTGTTCTTTCTGATGATAGTAATACATCTGGTGATAATGTTACTAACATACGAACACCAGCACAGCCTATTCCTCCAGATATTTGTCGATAATCAGGCTCATTCCAATACATAAATTTGTTTAAGCCTGAAATTACCCAATAATATGAATTATTATCAATAATGCTTTGATACTTTATATATGGTTCTTCATATATCAATAGATTAAAAATACTACCCGTAATAGTACTACCTGTATATTTTGCATACCATTCTTTTAATCTATTATGTGTTAATGGAATTGCACTTGTTGCCTTTTGTTCACTATTTACATATACTCCCCAATCTCTTTTTTGATATTTTTCTTTATCTGTTTCTCCTGTTGTCCAACTACTACTATTAACATTTCCTGTAAATATATATTCACTTATATCTCCAGAATTGCTTGCACCTCTAATTCTATAATCTTCAGGATTTCCTGCTGATATTAATGTTACATTGTCTCCATCTATATCAAATACTCTCCATCCTGTTATTGCACTATTTGTTGATTTATCTTTTAAATACGTAGTTGTTAATGTTACTCCATGCTCATTAGGGTCAGTATTAGGTGTTGCATTTTCATTTCTACTTGAACCTGCTGTAAATCCGCCAAATTGATATGTATTAGCTGGTAAATCTGTACTTCCATTTGCTGTTTGTAAATTTGTTTTTAATCCTGTTTGAATAGAATTGATTTCTTCTTGTGTCCATGTTCCTGCATCGTAATTTATGAAATCTCCTATATGCAATTTATTTGTATCTGAACCTGTTGAATCAAACAATTCTGATGGTTTTACACCTTTTCTTGGTTCGTCAACACCAATTGTAATTACTTTTGCTACATTGCCATTTCCTGCAGTATCTGTTATTGCTCCTTCATTGAAACATAATGTCATTATTCCACTGTAATCTCCACCATTACCTTGGTCTAGATTACTTACTACTAATTGGTATTTTTCTCCAACTTTTGTATTTTCAACTCCATTTACAGTTTCTGTTATGTCTGAAAGTTTTGTTAATACTTTGGTTGCATTTGTTGCTTCTTTTCCTTCAAAGTTTACTTTTATATTGCTTGCTACTGCGTCTGTTGCTAATTGTGATGCACTGAAGTATTTGTCTGTTATGTCAAATACTACTGTTACTGTTTTTGTGTCATGATTTATTTCTGTGTTTGCATATTTGTATGTGAAACTTGGCTTTATGAAGTCTACATGTCCTAATTCGAATGTTTGCTCTTTGCTTGTGTTGTGTTTTCCGTCTGAAATTCCTGTTGTTTCTTCATCCTTTACTATACTCCAACAATTGTATGTTTGATTTCCACCATATGTGTCCATATTTCCACCTGTCAAAGTTTTTGTTCCTGTTTTTGTTGATTTTAATTGAACATCTGACGATAGAGATACTAGCATACGAATTCCAGCTTCAATCATACTACTTGTCACTAATTTTTTATTATATACACTAAATTCATCCAAGTCTACATGGTATCCTTTACTACTATAACTAGCTAACCAATACTCTGAATAATTATCTATGATATTTTGATATTTTATATATGGTTCGTTATATATCTTTTTAAATGTTTCTTCATTATATACATCCGCATTCTCTGTTCCTATGTATTTTGTATACCAATTATCTAATGCTGTTTTAGTTAATGGTATTGCATTTTCTGCTTTTTGCTCTTGGTTGATATATATACTCCAGTCTCTTTTTTGATATTTTTCAGCTTCGCTTGTTCCCCATTCACTAGATATATTTCCTGTTAATATATATTCACTTATATATGCATATTTTTCTCCGTTAGGATGTTGATATTTTTCTGTATCTCCTGTTGATATTAATGTTATATTGTCTCCATTTACATCAAATACCCTCCAACCTATTGCACCATTCCCTGTTGCTTCATCTTTTATATAATTATATCTGCCACCTCCAAGAGCACTTGGACTTGCATTTTCATTTCTGCTTGAGCCTGCTTCAAATCCTCCAAATTGAAAACCATCTATATATGCATCAGCACTTCCAGTCGCGGTTTTTAGATTTGTTTTTAATCCAGTCTTTATGGAACTAATATCATCTTGTGTCCATGTTCCTGCATTGTAATCAACAAAGTCTCCTATGTGTAGACCATTACTATTTGTTCCTGCCTGATCAAATATTTCTGATGGTTTTACTTTATTTTTTTCACTTTCTTCTTTTGAAAGACCTGAAGTATCATCTGTAATTGTTCCTTCTTTTATTGTTATTTTAGCTAAACCACTGTATTCATAGAAACTCTTTCCAGATTGTTTTGCTGATTCTTCCCAATTCTCTAATGTTAATGTGTATTTGATTTCTTTTAGTCCTGTTTCTGCATTTTCTGAGAATGTTGGAGTGCTTAGTGTTTTTGTGATTACATTGTTTGCGTTATTATCTCCATCTACTGATACTATAATGTCATCAGTTGTCAATGTGCTGTTTTCTACTCCTGTTAAATACTTATCTGTTGCTATTACTTCTGCTGTTACTTTTTGATTTTCTTGGTCTATGTTGATGTTTTCTACTTTCCATATTGGGTCTACTACATCGACGATTACTGGTTGGTCTTTTTCTACTATATCCCAACAATTATATGTTTGTTCTCCTCCATATGTATCCATATTTCCACCAGTTAGAGTTTTTGTTCCTGTTTTTTCTGCTGATAGTAAAACATCTGATGATAGCGTTATTAACATACGAATTCCATATGGTCTAGTATTTCCAAAGCTTAAATATCCATTATCATATGGTGCAACAAAATATGTGGCTTTAGAATTATCTGGTGTAACAATATTATATGTTGAGTAATTATCTATAATATTTTGATATTTTATATAAGGTTCTTTATATATTTTTTGGAATGTATCTCGACTATATGTATTTGCATTTTGAGTATTTGTATATTTAGTGTACCATTCATCTAATCTAGTTTTGGTTAATGGGATTGCATTTATAGCATTTTGTTTTTTATTTATATATGTGTCCCAATTTCTTCTTTGATATTTATCTTTTTCTGTTTCACCATTGCTCCAATTGCTATTTACAACTCCTGTTAGCATATATTCTGTTGCATATGCATCATTCTCTCCATGCAATTGATAATATGCCTCTGGGTTTCCTGCAGATATTAATGTTACTTTATCTTCATCTATGTCAAACACTCTCCAGCCAGTTATTCCTGTTTCTGTTGTTTTATCTTTTATGTAATCATATTTTGATTCTTCAGGTTGTACACTTTCATTTCTACTTGATCCTTCTGCAAATCCTCCAAATCTAAATCCTATACTGTATGGTAAATTTGTACTTCCATTTGCTGTTTGCAGGTCTGTTTTTAATCCTGTTTTCACCGAATTAATTTCTTCTTGTGTCCATGTTCCTGCATCATAGTTTATAAAATCTCCTATATGCAATTTCTCGGTATTTGAACCTGTTGAATCAAATAACTCTGATGGCTTAACACCTGTTACATCTTCTTTTGGTTCATCCACTCCAATAGTAATAGTCTTAGCCAAACTACTATTGTTAGACAAATCAGTTGCAATTCCTGCTTGGAACCCTAATGTCATAATACCACTATAGTCTCCGCCTTGACCTTGATCAAGATTACTTACTACCAATTGATATTTTTCTCCAACTTTTGTATTTTCAACGCCATTTACTGTTGCTGTGATATCTGAAAGTTTTGTTAATGCTTTAGTTGCATTTGTTGCTTCTTTACCTTCAAAGTTAACTTTGATTTTGCTTGCTGTTGAATCTTCTGCCAATGATGATGTACTAAAATATTTGTCTGTTATATCAAATACTACTGTTACCGTTTTTGTGTCATGGTCTATTACTGTATTTGCATATTCATATATAAATGCTGGACTTACAAAATCTGCAAACAATTTTCCATTTTCATTTGCTGATGAAGTTGTCTCATCCTTAAAGTCTATATCTATCCATGTTCCTGTTTCGTCTGTTGCTGACATACTTTGGTTTCCATAGCTATCTGTTAATGTATTTGCTGTATATGTATCTGTGTTTTCTCCTCTTCCTGCTATTTTTAATTTGATGTTTCCACTCCATTCTTTATAGCTCTTTCCAACTTGTTTTGCTACTTCTTCAAAGTTTGTTAATGTTATTGTTTGTGTTACAGATGCTCCTGTTGATGGATTTGCTGTTGTTATTGCTTTACTTAGTCCTGTTACTTCTTCTCCATCTATCCATATTGATATATCTTCTGCACTTAATGCTGTTGTTACTTCACTTGTATAGTTGTCTGCTTTTGTTGCTCCTTTTATGTTTATTTTTAATGCTTCGTTTGCTGTGTCTATTGATGCTCCTTCTAATGTCCACTCTGGTTTGTATTTTGGTACAATCTTGATTTTTTTAGCGTCTGTAACAGCTATTGCTCCTTCTGCCGTTGTTGTGTCTGTACTACTTAGTTTGAATGACGTTTTACTCTTGTAGATTGATTCTGGGGCATAGATTATAGCTCCTATTTTTCCAGTTTTTGTAAACATATTTGAATTTTCTTTAGCTATTTTTGTAAATGCTGGTCCTAGGTCAAGAGTTTCCATTAAACCTCCACCAGTTTGCCAGAACATACTTGTCATATTAGTTACATTGCTTGTATTAAATTTGTCTCCTAAGTTTAAGCTTGTCATTCTTTGACCACCTAAAGTTGAAAACATGTATGACATATTTGTTACATTACTTGTATCAAATTTGTCCCCTAAATCTAACGTTTTTAATGCATCATATCCTACTTGACAAAACATACTCGCCATATTAGTTACCTTACTTGTATTAAATTTGTCTCCTAGACTCAAGCTTGTTAGCGCTTTATGTCCAAAATCATAAAACATATATTGCATGTCTGTTACATTACTTGTATCAAAGTTTGTACCTAAATCAAAACTTGTCATTGCTATGTATCCTACCTGACAAAACATACGATCCATATTTTGTGCATTACTCGTTTTAAAGTTTTTTCCTAAACTAAACGACTTCATTGTATTATATCCAAAGTTCATGAACATTTTTTCCATGTTTGTTGAAAATTCAACATTTAATAAATCTAGATTTTCAATTAATGGTCTTTCTGTTCCATCTGTTGCTTTAGTATCACCTGTAACAGAACACCCTGAATCATATCCTATATATGCAAACAAATAACTTGCATTTTTATTACTGTTTATTACACCGTAACTTCCTATATATACAGTAAAGAATCCTTTATCATTTTTTTCATACCATGCAATAATTGAATTATCTTTTTGTGCTGAAACATCCCATTTTGTATCATTTATTCCATCAAGGCTTTCTTTAAAAATTATTTTTTCAACCTTTTGTCTTTCAATTGATGCATTTCCTAAAAATGGGCTATTACTTTTTGTTTCAGTAGAAGTACTTACTAATTGATTATATACTGCAATGTCCTTTTCCTCGTTGCCGTTTCCATTTGCATCTGTTGCAGCTCCTTTATTAAATCTAATCTTTACTTGGTCTGCATCTGTAGCAAATCCTGAAACTGTAAGTTTATATTGTTGAGAAACTGTACGTGTTGTTCCATCTATTGTTGCTGTAACATCATTTGCTGGTACTCTTGTTAATGTTTTACTTACCGAATTTGATGCTGTTCCATTTACTAATACTGTTATGTCATTTGCTGTTATAGTATCTGATGTGTTTAAGTATTTGTCTGATACATTGAATACCATTGTTGCTGTTTTTGTCATCATATCTGTATCTGATGATACTCTTTCTATTACTGGTGCTAATACATCTATTTTTCCTAAGTCAAATGTTTGCTCTTTGCTTGTGTTGCGTTTTCCGTCTGATATTCCTTCTTCTGCTCCTGTTGCATCGTCTGTTATTGTTCCTGCTGCGATTTTTAATGTTGTTGCTCCACTGTATTCATAGTAACTCTTTCCTGCTTGTTTTGCTGCTTCTTCCCAGTTGTCTAGTGTTAGTGTGTATCTGATTTCTTTCGGATCTGTTGATGTTTTTGAGCCTGAATTTGATGTGCCACTGTCTTGTGCTTCGTCTTTGTATAATGCAACACGGAAACCTGTTTCGTACCCATAATAATTTTTTTTCAAATACCATCTCTTACTTGCAGGAGAACCTACACCATAAAAATGGAACTCGGATCCTCTAACCACTCCAGGTACAGCTGGATCATTACTATATTCTAACGTCCACTCTTCTACATTTCCAGCTAAATCATATATTCCTTGTTTACAGAACGTATCACTCGCACCTGTTGTCAATTGTATCGCAGCAACACCTGTTTTTTCATATGAACAACATCCCCAATTTGTACCATTATCTGCAATAAAAGCGTTTGTATTTGTTATCTTCCACATATTATTAGAATAGTTTCCCCAGTTTGTGCTATCTTCATTTAACTCTGCTTGCGTCATACCTTTGGTTTCTAAATATTTTAATATCAAATCCCATTGTACACCGAACATTAAGCTACTTGTATATCCATTTAAGTCTGATGCAAACTTACTTGATAATGTTTGTGCTTGACTACATGTTACAAATTCATATGGAAATGCATTTTGTTTTATTACTGGCGTTTCTGTCGGTGTTGTTGTAGTTGAACCTGATGTCCTATATCTATATATTCCAGTTTCATATTTTCCAATATAAAATCCTCCATTTTGATATACACTTTTCAACATTTTTTGTTTCAATTCTGTGTATTGACTACTTGTCAATCCCGTTGTTTCTTGTGAATACCATTCATCTTCAAATTCTGTTTTATTTCTATATATACTTGTATATGTCTGTAAATCTTTTTCTATTTTTGTATAGTCACTTGTTGAAAATTCTGTTATACCTAATCCTGCCATTTGATAAACCTTTTTGGTTTGTGGCACCTCAATCCATATATATTGATTTCCTTTATTATCTTGAACTGTATTTACATTATTTGCATTTTCGTCTCCATCTACTGATATTGTTATGTCATCAGTTGTTAATGTGCTGTTTTCTACTCCTGTTAGGTATTTGTCTGTTGCTATTAAGTCTGCTGTTACTTTTTTGTTTGTTTTATTTATGTTTACGTTTTCCACTTTCCATACTGGATTTACTACATCGACGATTACCGGTTTTGAGCCTGTTCCTGGTGCATCGCTGTCATTGGCCAGTGCTACGTCTTTATAAAGTGCGAGACGAGAGCCGATGTAGTCATTGGAATTCGTAGGATAGTTGTTGTAGCGATCGCTTGCTGTACTACGGTCTATAGTATAATTGCCACCACGAAGAGCACGATCATCAAAAGAATTCGCCTCAAGTGTCCATTCATATACATTTCCTGCCAAATCATATATTCCTTGTTTAGTAAACTTATCACTTGCTCCTGTTGATAATAATATTGCATCATTTGAAGATTTTTTTCCATATGCTCCATTTGTCCATGGTCTACCATCATTTGTTAAATATTTTGAATTTGTATTTGTTATGTTCCATAAATTATTAGCGTAATTTCCCCAATTCGTACTATCTGATTTTAACTCTGCTTGTGTTGCTGCTCCTTTGGTCTCTAAATATTTTAATGTTAAATCCCATTGTACTCCAAATAGTAAGCTACTTGTATATCCATCTAAGTTAGATGCAAACTTACTTGCTAGTGCTTGTGCTTGGCTATTTGTCACATAATTATATGGATATACATTTTGTTTTATTACTGGTGTTTCTGTTGGCATTGTATTAGCATCTCCTGATGTTCTTGGTGTATCTTCTATTCCTGTTTCATATTTTCCAATATAAAATCCTCCATTTTGGTATATACTTTTCAACATTTTTTGTCTTAATTCAGTGTATTGGTCACTTGTCATTCCTGCTGAAGCTTGTGAAACCCATTCATCAGTATATCCATTTTCTCTATACACACTTGTATATGTATGCAAATCATTTTCTATTTTGGTATAAGCATCTGTTGTAAACTCTGTTATATTCAATCCTGCTGTTTTATAAACATTAGCAGTTTTTGGTACTTCAACCCATACAAATTGATTTCCTTTGCTATCTTGAACTGTATATCCATTGTCTAAGCTTGTTCCTTCAACATGAGTAAATCCCGTTGGTAAATATGGTCCATCACTGCCATCAGTGTTACTTGGATCATCCACCCCAATAGTAATAGTCTTAGCCAAACTACTATTGTTAGACAAATCAGTTGCAATTCCAGCTGGGAATACCAATGTCATTATTCCACTGTAATCTCCACCATTTCCTTGGTCAAGATTACTTACCACTAATTGATATTTTTCTCCAACTTTTTTTTCTGTTCCATTTATTGTTGCTGTTATATCTGAAAGTTTGCTTAGTTCTTTTGTTGCATTTGTTGCTTCTTTTCCTTCAAAGTTTACTGTTATGTTACTTGCTGTTGAGTCTGTTGTTAGTGCTGATGTATTGAAGCATTTGTCTGCTATATCAAATATTACTGTTACTTTCTTCTTGTCATGGTCTATTGTTGTATTTGAGTATTTGTATGTAAACTCTGGATTTATGAAGTCTACTTGTCCTAGGTCTAATGTTTGTTCCTTGCTTGAGTTGTTTTCTCCATTTGCATTTCCATTTGAACCTGTTGCTATACTCCAACAGTTGTATGTTTGATTTCCTCCATATGTGTTCATGTTTCCACCTGTTAATGTTTTGGTTCCTGTTTTTGTTGAATTGAATTGGACGTCTGATGATAGGGTTACTAGCATACGGATACCTAATGCTCTACCAGTACTTCCATTCACATATCCTCGGTAATCTGGCTCAAAGTCTGCTAACATTCCCAAACCAGAAGCAGATCCCAACCAATAATATGAATAATTATCCAATATATTTTGATACCTTATATATGGCTCTTGATACAGTTTTTCAATTGTTGAGTCTCCTTGAAAACCTCCCATATATTTATTACACCAATCTTCAAGACTACTATTTGTTAATGGTATCGCACTTGTTGCTTTTTGTTCTTCATTTACATACATACTCCAATCTCTTATTTGATATTTTGTTTTTGATGATGTTCCTGTTGACCAACCACTATTTACATTTCCTGTTAATACATATTCACTTTCATAGGCCGGAGTTCCATCAGTTCCTTTTGGATGCTCATGAAAATAATCTTCTGGGTTTCCTGCTGTTATCAGTGTTGTACTGTCACCGTCTATATCAAAGACTCTCCAACCTGTTATTGCAGTATTTGTAGTTGCATCTTTTATATAGTCACAATATCCTTCATGATAATAAAATGTTGCATTTTCATTTCTACTTGATCCTGTTTCAAATCCACCAAATTGATATTCACTAGTTGGCAAAGCAGTTGTACCATTGGCTGTTTTTAGATCCGTTTTAAGTCCTGTTTGAATTGAATTAATCTCATCTTGTGTCCAAGTACCTGCATCATAATCAACAAAGTCTCCTATATGCAATCCGTTTGTATTTGAACCGTCTTGGTCAAATAATTCTGATGGTTTTACCACGCTTGAACCTCCTGCACTATCTGTTACAGTTCCTGCTTTAATTATAATTTTAGCAGAACCACTGTATTCTAAGAAACTTTTTCCTGCTTGTCTTGCTGCTTCTTCCCAATTATCTAATGTCAATGTATATTTAATCTCTTTTAGTCCATTTTCATTTGCAGAAAATGTTGGTGTACCTAAGGTTTTTGTAATTACATTATTTGCATTTGCATCTCCATCTACTGTTATAGTTATATCATCTGTTGTCAATGTACTATTTTCTACGCTTGTCAAACATTCATCTGTTGCTATTAAATCTGCAGTTACTTTTTTATTAATTTTATCCATTTTTACATTTTCAATCTTCCATACAGGTGTGCTTATTGGATTATTACTACTAAATGTTGCTATATCATCATTTGCATCTCCATCATTTGTTGTACTATTATCTGATGTTACGTCGTCTGCTGAATTGTTTATACCATCGTCTGATACGTTTGCGTCATCGTCTGTTGTATTATCTACATCTGCTGGTATCTCCTCTGTTGCAATTACATATTTTACTGTTTCGCCTGTCTTTTCAGTTTCAAATCTTGTTTCATTTTTTGTATTATCAGTTGTACTCTCTACTTTTGCAACTTTATTATCTTTTTCTAAAGCATATATTGTTGTAATCACATTTACTTGTTCATTTTTTGTTATAATTGTTACTTTTTCTTCATATATGCTTGGGTCATATTCAACTCTTTCCATTTCTACATTTTGTGTTTCGCTGTCTACTGCTAAATTTGTATTTGTTTCTGTATTTACATCTGTAGTTTTGTTAGCTCCTTCTGTTTCACTCTTTAATGTTGAATCTGGATTTGTTTGTGCTTTGCCAGCATTTGCTTCATCAGAGTTTGTGTTTGCAGAATTGCTTTCTGTATTACTTTCATCTTTTTTCTTTTCAACCATTTGGTATATAGAAACTTCATATGCCTTTTGCATTGTTTGCTTTTCATCTGGTATTTTAACACTTGTTAATGTTGCTAAATCAATCTCCTTAACTTCCATTTTTGCATCAATTGGCATATAGCCTGTTGCAATTACATCTTGATTCTCTTCATTTTCCTTATTGTCAGTATTTTGGCTACTTTGTGTTGTATTTTTGTTTTCGCTTTGCTTTTCTGTTTCTTTTTGTGTTGTTGTTTCATTTTTAGTTGCAGAATTGCTTTGTGTAGCTTCGTTACTTTTTGAAGTTTCATCATGTTCCTCTGTTACGGGCTCATTTGTTAATAACCTTTTATATAATAATTTCTTTTCTCCACTCTTTGTATCCGTAACCTCTTTTGTATCATAATCAGTTTGCAATTGAACTTTTTTATTTTTAACTTCTTCATCTGTCAATTGCACAGTTGCTAGGTTATTTTCCACATTAACTTCTATCTCTTCTCCACTTGACGTATAATATTTAGTTACTATGTTTTTATTTACAGATATTGGCAAATTTATAAGGTAGTTTCCATCACTTGTTTCTGTTGCATCTACCGTTATAGTTTGAGCCGATAAAATGTTACTTTTATCAGCTACTTCTAACTCTACCTGTATTACGTTTTCCGCCTTGGAATTCCTTATATTATGGTACGCTCCAAGCATTATTATTATCGCCATTAATAATATAAATATATTTCTAATTTTCTTAACAATTATCTTATTTTTTAACATTTTTTTCCTCCATTTTTTGCCTCATTTTTTCTATAGTTTTTCTCCTTATATTTATATCATAATATACTTTTTTTTTCAACATTTTTCACTATTTTTTTTATAAAAAAAAGTGCCAGATTTGGCACTTTTTTCATTGTTTTTCTTGTGTAAAATTTAGGGGTACATTTTGTCCCATTTTCGTTTTGTGGGAAATTTTGTACCGGGTACATTTTGTCCCGTTTACAACATTTGCAATTCTTTTTTTGCTTGTTCTATATCTGCTTGTTTTGCATTCGTAAATTTCATAATTGTTTTTTCATCTTGGTTAAGTTTTAACATATTTTTTATAATTTCTAGTATTCCTTCTTTTCTTCCTTCTCTTTTTCCTTCTTTTTTTCCTTCCGCTTTTCCTTCCATTTTTCCTTCTATAATCCCCTCGTTCCTTCCTTTTCTTATAAGTCTAGCTTCTTTTCTTTTCTCATTCCTCGTAATCCTTGAGCACCAGCCATTATCATAATATTCCATGTTCCCCACCTCTTTTCTTCTTATATTTTCTAATATCATATCTTTTTCTTCTCCAAGCATATCTGGCAGTATATATCTAACTACTTTCTCTAACCATTTCAGCATTTTCTTATCTTCTGTTATTTTTACTAAATCTAACAGTGTTTTTATAAGTTCCTCTTTCGTATTGCATTTTTCTATTATCAACATATTACTCATTTTAGTATTTTTATTTATTAATTCTTGTTTGCTATATTGATTTACATCAACTAACTTATATTTTTGTTTTATTAAAAATTCTTTATAAAATTCATATTTTTGATTTAATTTATATTTTTGATATTCTTCTTTATTAATTTGCAAGCCACAAAAATCAGTTTCCACATTCCATTTTTTAGAACCTGTATAAACAACAATTGGCACTACTGTCAGCCTTATTTGGTCTTTTGTATTTTTCTGTTCAGCATTTCTTTTTATAGCGTCTCTTAGTGCTAAACTATATTTTAAAATTCTTTCCGGCATACTTTTATCTACTCTTGACTGATGTTCTATCAAGAAATATATTTCTGTATCCTTAATTTTGTATATTATGTCTGATTCACTTTTTTTAAAATGTTCGTTTATAAATGCTGTTTTCTGTTCTTCTAGCTTTTCGTTTTCTATTTCTACTCCTAAGAATCCACTCAAAAATCTTGCCATTTCTTCTTTGCTTGCTAATATAAATTTAAATGATTTGTCATGTTTGTAATACACTTTTTCATCTCTTAATCCAACTTTTTCTAGCTCATTAAAAAAGTATATTTTATAAATTAACATGTCTTCATCTGAAACTATCCTCAGTTGTTTTGTTTGCTGTACTTGTTTTGCTTGTTTTAATTGCAACCATTTATCACCTCACTTTCGTTGTAAATTTATGGCAATTTTGTACCGGGTACATTTTGTCCCGTTTTTGCCCAAGCTTTTTTGCATTTTGGGCAAAACTCTAGAATTTGCCTACTCAATTTTCTTTTTTTGTAATCAAAAGATTTAATTTTTTGAATTTAATTATTCTTGAAATTTAATTTTTTGTGCATCGAAAAGTGTTGCACAGAATTAATTAATAAAACATACTAAAATTAGTATTATTTGTATATTAACATATTTTGTTTTGTTTTTCAATATATTTGGGCAAATTTGTACCCGGTACATTTTGTCCCATTTTCTTTTTTGGGCAATTTTGTACCGGGTACATTTTGTCCCGTTTAATATTCTTGAAATTTTGCTTTTTTTCTAAGTGTTGGCAAGCTTTTATAAATAATCTTAAAACAAGAAAACTTTTCTAGTTCATTGTCTTCCAAGCAATCAAGGTAGATATCTAGTTCTTCCAAATTTTTGCATGCAGAAATTATTGCTGGATGCAAATTTGTCTCAAACATCAGCTCTATTCCTAGCATTATAGCACTTCTCTTAGACTTTCCTTCTTTTCTATACATCAAATTATATCCTTCTCTAAAGCGTGCTCTCATAGAATTTTTATACTTGTCTAGTGGCAATATATATTTATCTTCAATAACTTCAGATATTTTCGTTCCTTTATTTTGTAAAACTTCGTTTTTAATTTCATCCTTAGAATATGGTAAATACACTTTTCCATCTTCTTCTGATATTACTAATGTATTATTATCTTCCAAGTTATTTTCTATTACTTTTTCTTCGTCAATTTCAAACACTAATCCATCTTTATATGCAAAGATTTCCGTTAAATTAGTAAGCTTAAAATTAACTTCACTATTTCTTCTTTCTAAATTGTCAATTACATAATTAATTTTAAAATCTTGGTTTGTCGTTATTTCATAGACTTCTCCATGTTTTTCTAAAAGTATATATCCCTCTTTTGTAATTATTTTTAATATTGGTTCTCTTACTATTAAATATGATGTTTCATTTTGATTTGTATATATATTATACTCTGTTTTTTGTAATTCTATTTTATAGGAATTTTCTTTTAATACTATTTCTGTTAAATTATTTTCTGTATGTATTTTTATTTCACTTGGTTGCCATTTATTTTCTACATCTTCTATTTCATTTGTTACTTTTGGTTTTTCTTGGTTGGCTTCAATTTTTATTTCTGTTTCTTTTTCCGTCTCTTTTTCTTTTTCTGTTATTTTTTTTGATGTTGCTTTTTTGGTTGTCTTCTTTTCTGTTTTTTTCGTTTTTGTTGTTTTTCTTGTTCTTTTTGTTGGCACAACTCTAACTGGTTCATCGTCGTCTTCTACATTGTCAATTGCTTTCATCATATTTGTTTCTTCTATGTCGTCTGATATTTCTTCTGGTTCGTCAGATACTTCTAATTGTTTTTTGCTATTTTTAGACTTTGCTGTTTTTGTCGTTTTACTACTTTTTATTCCTTCTTCTATTTTTGCAAGTTTTCTTCTTGTTTTTTTCTCTATAACTTCATTTTCAGCATCTTTCAACCATTTATTAACATTTCCAAAGATATCATCAATTTCGTCGTCATCTTCTTCTATTTTTCTTATACTGTCATTTGTGTCTATTTTATAAATGTTCTCTTCTTCTATTGCATTAGAACTATTTCTAGTTTTCTTTTTTTCTGCTTCTTTTGTTTCTTTCAATGTTTTTCCAGCCATTTTAACCTCCAGTCTTTTGTATTTTATCGTTCATTATTTCTTTAATTATACATCATTTTCCACCTAATCTCAATACCTTTTTTGTTACATTTTAATTACATCTTGTAATATTTTTGTAATAATTTTGGGCAATTTTGTACCCGGTACATTTTTGCCCTTTTTCATTTTGGGACATTTTGTACCCGGTACATTTTGTCCCAATTTCGACTTTAAAAATCCGACATACATTTCTAAACGAAATGCACATCGGACTGTATTTGTTATATTATTTTTAAATTTTACTCAGTTGCTTCTCCCTTTGATCCTACTACTGAACCTTTAACTAGACCAATATTTACTTTTATTCCTCCACCATGAGAAGCCCAGTTAATACAGTCTACGTCTTGACCTTCTAACCATACATAAACCCTAATTCTAGAAACTTTACTTGGTGCAATTCCAAATTTTGTTGTTCCATCACCATTTGTACTTACTAGATCTTGAACACCATCTTCTAGAGCATAGTCAGTTTCTGTTGATTGTTTTGTTGTTAATTTTGTTTGTAAAACATTTTGTTTTGCAAGTTGAGACTCTGTTCCATCCCATTTGTATATGTCATTTATAGTATTTCCAACAGAACTTTCTTTTAAAGAATATGTAGGTAATTGAGTATTTGTATCAAACCCTTTTGTTTTACCATCTTTTAATAGCTTTGTAGCATATGCTGACGCATCAGAAGTTGACCATTTTATTTTATTGTTATTTTCAACTATGTAATCTGCATGAGCATTAGAATTTGGCTCCCATATTGCAACATCTGATATATATGATGTTGAAGCACCTACACCAATTCCTGCTGTTTCTTTAAGTATTGTTGCTTGATCAGCAACTGTATCAGATGTTCCATCATATTTTACAAATGCAACTCTGGCTGTATTTTGTAAACCTGTTGTTGCTTTTGAAGAGTCTAAAAGTTCTAATGAAGAATCATAATTCAATTGTAATATGTCATCATGAGAAGTATCTTTAGAATCATTTTTTAGGAATACATCAAAAGCAAAGTATCCAGGATAATCTGATTTTGCTGGATCTGTTTGTGATTCACTCGTAACTGCTATATTTTCTAATGATGTTACTGTTGAATTTGTTACCTTTCCTCTAAGCATTTTCAAATCTGTCATACTTCCACTAACTAATCCTAATGTTGATACTGGTAACATTTCTGATGGTGATAAGTTATGATGACCTGAATATGCATTGTCCATTATACTTAGTTGTCCTTCTTCAGTTCCTAATACGATTCCATTTGACCAGTTTAACGCATCAAGTGAAATTTCTAGTCCTTCCGCAACTTGTACTGTACCTTGTAAATTTGTAATTGATACATTTTTTTGCGTTGAGAACCACGCATATGTTGATATTATAAACATTACTGCTGCAAGCAATATTATAAAAAACATTGCATTCATCTCAGATTTTCTTTTGTTTCTTTTACTTTTTCCTTTCATTTCCTTCTCCCTTTCATATATTTATTTTCTTTTTGTTTTTATTCAATTTAGTTTTATTTTACTATCTATTTTTTTGTTTGTCAACAATTTTTGCGCGTAATTATATTACATTTATATTACATTTATATTACATCACTTCGGGTAAATTTGTACCGGGTACATTTTTGCCCACGGTCGGGACATTTTGTACCCGGTACATTTTTGCCCTAAATTTTATATTTTGGTCTTTCAACATAATGTGTATGTAATAATTTATGAGCACGATAGCTACCTGGCTCTTCCAAAAACTCTTCGTAAATTTTCTTCACAACTGGATTTTCATGTGATTTTCTAATTGTACTTTTCTCATCTATTGTATATAATGCATCTGCTCGAAGTTTCCTTACATCAACTTCTCTCCTTATTTTTGAACTCTTTATAGGTTGACCTCCACCCATCACGCATCCACCTGGACATGCCATTATTTCTACAAATTGATAGTCTGCTTTTCCAGATTTGATTTCTTCCATAATTTTTTGTGCATTTGCCAATCCGCTTGCTGCAACCACCTTGATGTCTTTTCCTGCAATATTTATAGTTGCTCTTTTTATTCCATCTCCACCTCTAACTTGCTCGAATTCTATTTTAGGCAAATCTTTTCCTGTTAGGGTATCTTGTGCGGTTCTCAATGCTGCTTCCATAACGCCTCCAGTTGTTCCGAATATTGCTGCAGCTCCTGTTGCCTCTCCCATAGGATTGTCAAATGTACTATCTTCCAATTTATCAAATTCTATGTTTGCTTGTTTTATCATTCTTGAAAGTTCTCTTGTCGTAATAACATTATCTACGTCGTATAAACCATCATTTTTCATTTCTGCTCTTTGTCTTTCAAACTTTTTCGCTATACATGGCATAACAGAAACCACATAAATCTTTTCAGGTGAAATTCCTTCTTTTTTAGCAAAATATGTTTTTATTAATGCTCCAAACATTTGATGTGGTGATTTACATGTTGATAGATGTGATAATAATTCTGGATAATTCATTTCAATATATTTTACCCATCCTGGTGAACATGATGTTATCATAGGTAAGCTATCATTTTCTTTAAGTCTTTCTATAAATTCATTTGCTTCTTCCATTATTGTGAAATCTGCTCCTGTATTTGTGTCAAATACTTTGTTGAAACCTAATCTCTTTAATGCTGTAACCATTTTTCCAGTCACATTTGTTCCAATTGGCATGCCAAACTCTTCTCCTAATGCAATTCTTACAGCTGGTGCCGTTTGTACAACAACATATGTATCTGGATCTTTTAGTTTAACCCATACATCATCAATTGTCTCTTTTTCATGTAATGCTCCTGTCGGGCATGCTTGTATACATTGACCACAATTAGTACAATTTACATCATTTAAGCTGTGATCACCAACAGTAGAAATGCATGATTCAAATCCACGATTTATGCAATCTATCGCCCCGATTTTCTGGACATTTTTACATGCTGCAACACATCTTCTACATAAAATACATTTATTAAAATCTCTTACAATAGATGGTGATAAATCATCAATTTTATGTTTTGTCATTTCGCCTGGAAACTCGACTTTTAATACATTAAATTTAACAGCTAATGTTTGCAATTCGCAGTTTCCGGAACGCGTGCAAGTTAAGCAATCTTTTGCATGATTGGAAATAATTAAATCTAATATTACATGCCTTGCTTCTAACACATTTGGTGTATGTGTATGAACTACCATACCATCTTCAACTGTTTGAATGCATGATGTTGCAAAACCTCTTCTTCCTTCAACTTCTACAATGCACATTCTGCAGTCTCCCATTTCATTTATATCTTTTAAAAAACATAGTGTTGGAATATCTATACCGACACGTTTTGCTGCTTCTAATATTGTTGTTCCTTTTGGTACCTCTACTTTTACTCCATCTATTGTTAAACTTACTAAACTTTCTTTCATATTCTATTTTTCCTCCTTTTGGGCAATTTTGTACCCGGTACATTTTTGCCCTATGGGACATTTTGTACCCGGTACATTTTGTCCCACTTTTGCTAGGCAATTTATACCAGTCTTAACTTTTTTTACTCTCCTCTTCTTCGTCCTCTTCTATTTGCTCCATCTCTTCTATTGATTTATGACTATTTAGTAAATTAACAAAAAGTTCAATTTCTATACTTAAAAAAGCTAAATATGGTACATGCTCTTGAAGTACATATTCTCTTATAGTCTTTTGTTCAACTGAATCAACTCTTGTTCTATCTCTATATGTAGTGTCATTTGTCATAATAATGTAATATACAAATAATATTGCAATCATTATTAAAAGTTTATTTCTTTTTTTATTTTTTAATTGTAATGCAAATGTTATTATTGATGCAATAAGCAGTATACTTGCAATTAATGTTAAAACTCTAGTATCGCATTTTATCCAAAATCCTGGGTTTCTAACATTCCATAAATATGATAAATATACCCATGCAAACATATTTAAAAGCATACTTATATTTAATATTCTATATTTTTTCTTTATAATATTTTCCAATAGCATTATTATTGGTAATATCAATATTGATATGTTTACTATTATAATTAATATTTCTGTCATCTTCATGACATTTCTCCTCCTTCTTTTGTTTCGGGACATTTTGTACCGGGTACATTTTGTCCCATTTTTTAATTTCCGATTGCATGAAATGGACAATTAGTTAAACATGTGCCACACTTAATACATTTTTCTTGGTTAATAACTCTCTTTTCTCTAGCTTCACCCTCTATTGCTTTAACAGGACAATGTTTTTGACATAATCCACATCCTTTACATTTTTCTGGGTCTATTGTAATATTTGACAAAGCCTTACATTCTAGCGTTTTACATTCCTTCTCTATCGCATGTTGTCTAAACTCTTCTCTAAAATATTTTAAGGTACTAATTACTGGATTTGGTGCACTTTGCCCTAATCCACAAATACTAGCTTTTTGAATGTTTACAGCCAATTTTTCTAATCTATATATATCATATTCTGATCCTTCCCCTGAGCACAACTTTTCTAGTATCTCAAGCATCCTTTTCGTTCCAATTCTGCAAGGCGTGCATTTTCCACAACTTTCACTAACAGTAAATTCTAGATAAAATTTTGCCAAGCATACCATACATTTAGTATCATCCATTATAATTAATCCACCAGACCCCATCATTGAACCGATTGTTTTCAATGATTCATAATCGATTGGTGTATCTAGGTGTTCTGCCGGAATGCATCCACCTGATGGTCCTCCTGTCTGAGCAGCTTTAAACTCTCTTCCATTTGGAATTCCTCCACCAATGTCATATACAATCTCACGAAGCGTTGTTCCCATTGGTACTTCTACTAAGCCGATGTTGTTAACATTTCCTCCTAGTGCAAATACTTTTGTTCCTTTCGATGTTTCAGTTCCTATTGAAGAATACCATTCTGCTCCTTTTAATATGATTCTTGTTATATTTGCAAATGTTTCTACATTATTTATAAGTGTTGGTTTGCCCCAAAGACCTTTTTCTGCCGGATATGGTGGTTTTACTCTTGGCTGACCGCGCTTTCCTTCAATTGATTCTAACAACGCTGTTTCTTCTCCACATACAAATGCTCCTGCACCTAGTCTAATTTCCACGTCAAACTCAAAATCTGTTCCAAATATATTTTTTCCAAGGATTCCGTATTCTCTTGCTTGATCTATTGCTTTTTGAAATCTCTTAACTGCTATCGGATATTCTGCTCTAACATATATGTATCCTTTACTTGCATCTATTGCAAATCCTGCAATTATCATTGCCTCTAATACTGAATGTGGATCCCCCTCCAAAATGCTCCTGTCCATAAATGCTCCTGGATCTCCCTCATCTGCATTACAAACAACATATTTTTGGTCAGACTCATAAGATTTTGTAAGTTCCCATTTCTTTCCTGTCGGAAATCCTGCTCCCCCACGTCCTCTTAAGCCTGAATCTTTAATTATCTGTATTACTTCATCAGAATTCATTTCTCTTAGAACTCTCTCTAGTGCTCTATATCCATCAAATGCAATATATTCATCAATACACTCTGGATTGATAACACCACAGTTCTTTAATGCAATTCTTTTTTGTTTCTTATAAAAATTTAGGTCATCTAATCTGTTGACAATTCTTCCGTCAATATCCTTACATAACAGTCTATCTACTGTTTTTCCTTCTATTATATGTGTTTGAATTATCTCCTCACAATCTTCTGGTTTTACATTTGAATAAAACGTATCTTCCGGTCTGATAATTACAATTGGTCCTTTTGCGCATAGCCCAAAACAACCTGTCATTATTACTCTAACATTTTCTATATTTTTTTCTTCTATAATTTTTCTGAAATTTTCTAGTATTTCTGGTGACTTCGACGATGTGCAACCTGTTCCGTGGCATATTAATATGTGTTTTTCTCTCGTGTCTGCTTTCGTATTTACTCTTAAATCTAATTCTTTTCTTTTTTCTTCTCTTATTTTATGTATTTCTTCTAAACTTTTCATTTTCTTTCTCCTTTCGGGAAATTTTATACCGGGTACATTTTTTCCCTTTTTTGCCGTGCCGGGACATTTTGTACCGGGTACATTTTTGCCCTTTTTTGTCGTGCTGGGACATTTTGTACCGGGTACATTTTGTCCCAATTACTCTTTTGAATTTAGTTCATCTAAAACTTGGTCAAGTTTTTGAACTGTGGCTTTGCCATAAACTTCTCCATTAACGGTAAACACAGGTGCTAGACCACATGCTCCTACACATCTTGTTTCTTCGATTGAAAATTTCCCATCAATTGTTGTTTCTCCAGCTTCTATTTTTAATCTTTCTTTCAATCTATCCATTATTTTTTGAGATCCCTTTACATAGCATGCGGTTCCCAAACATACCGCAATATTGTATTTTCCTTTGGGCTTTAGTGTGAATCTTGAATAAAATGTCACAACGCCATAAATTTCTGCCATTGGTACATTCAAGAAATTTGATAATTCTTTTTGTGCATTCATTGGTACATATCCATAGTGTTCTTGTATCTCATTTAGCATTTGAATCAAATTGTCTTTTATTGGTTTATATTTACTGCATAGTTCTTCCAAAAATTTATCTTTTCCATTGCATCCACATTCGCATTTGCATTTATTTTCCATTGATTCTTCATACTTTTTTTCATCCATATATTTTCCTCCTATGATATTATATTTGCATTATACCAAAGTATTATTTTTAAAACAACATTTTTCAAAAATTAAATTTATGGACAGTTTTTTATAATTTATTATATTTTTAATATCATTATGCAAAATTCTATTCTGTACGTATTTCTTCATACCATTCTATTTTGATTTCCATACTCTTGATTTTTTTATGTATACAATATATAATATATAAGTATCTTTATATAACTTCTTTGCATCAGTAGTTATAAACATTACCACACGAGCAATTGCTCAAGGAGGAAAAATGGACAAAAATTATTGGAAAAATATTTACAAGGCTCGGGAAGAAATTTTTAACTTGATGATGGATCTTGGTGTTTTTGGCTTGAAGTCTTCTTATTCCATCTCACCACTTTATGGTCATATTATTGATGATGGTGGTATAGGTCTCGAGTTTTACCTCGGGATACCTTCAAAATTATATACCCCATTAGGATTTCTTCCAATTTTTTCAACACGCACATGGTGTAATAATGCAGATAGCATTGTTGAAAGGTTAACAACTGATTATGGTATTGTGTTGATTTCTGAAGCAGAAAGAATTCATGGAAAATCATTGGGTCCTATATATGCCATTACAAAATTACCGTGGATATCTGGATCTCTTCCTGCATTTCAGTACAAATCTCAAGAAGTTTCTGTCGATTTTGCTGAAGCTAAAATGGATTATTTTGAAAAATCAAAACTTTGTAAAGAAATCGATGACCTTTATGGTTCTTGTAAAGATGTTGAATCTGAAAAATCTCGTGTAGAAGATGAATTCTACAGTGATTTTCATATAAAACCATATTATCATCACTAATAATTGTTCCAACTCAAAGACAACTCTTTTTATAACTGAACACCAAAAATGTTTATTTTTTGTTCATTACATTATAATTCGAGTTGTCTTTTATTTTTATTATTTGCAACTTTATAATCATACATTTGTAAGCTGTTAGGCTATATTTTATAACTTTATCTAACCTTGACTTTTTTATGTAAATATTCTATAATAATAAAGAGATACATTTATGTAACTCCATTACATTTTAACTATTACTTTATGAAAAAGGGTAACTACCCTAAGGAGGAAAAAATGAACATGAACAAAAATTATTGGAACAACGTATTTAGAGCACGGAAAGAAATTTACGACATCCTTGTAAATCAGGGAATTCATTGTAGAAGAAGCACTGATTTAATCGCTCCATCCTCTAACCAGATTATTGACAATGGAGGAATTGGTATTGAATTTTACTATGGTATTCCTCAAAGATTATATACGCCTTTAGGATACCTTAAAATCACTGACAGTACATCTCTTTCCCCTCAAAATGCCATAGCTATAAAAAAAATATTAACTGATAATTATGGTATTTCTTTGGTTATAGACGAAGAATATACTTTTTATGGAAAATTCGGACCGGTATATTCTATCACCAAATTACCATGGTCGAGTGAATCTCTTCCATTATTCGAATTAAAAGAGCAGAAAGATTATATAACCTCGCCTATATCAGATGAAATCTATAGTCTTTGCAAAGCAACATTATAAACCAATAATTGTTCAAACCTATGACAGCTCTTATATATAAGAGTTGTCTTTTTTAACTAGAATTGTCCATCAAAAACGCAAAATTCAGCCAAAACTCCAAATTCATCACTTGTATTTTTCCAGAATTTGTGTTATACTTTTTATGCTGAAGCAAAAACAAAAGAAAAATAGAGCAAATCCAATCATATCTACACAGTCAATATCCAATACGTATTTTCATTGTAATTATTGCTCACAAAATTTTATTTCAATCCCATTTTGTGGAGAAAGAAGGTGAAACTTGAGTAGATATCCAAGAAATTTCGCTTATTCACAAATCTATCACGTCATTTTAAAAGGGATAGATGGTCACGATATCTTTTACGATAATAACGATAAAGATTTTTTTCTAAAACAACTCCTAACAACCAAGCAAAATTTTAATTTAGCAATTTATTCCTATTGTTTAATGTCTAATCACGTTCATTTAGTTATTAAATGTCCAAATGAACTTCTGTCAAAATCAATTCAAAGTTTACAAATACGATATGTTTCTTATTTCAATAAAAAATATGAAAGAACTGGACACTTATTTCAAGGCAGATTTAAAAGCAAAGTTGTTGAAAATCAAAAATATTTTTTAGAATTATGCAGATATGTTCATAGAAATCCTGAAAATGCTGGCATTTCATTGACGCAAAAATACGAGTGGAGCAGTTATAAAGAATACCTAGGAGAAGCAAAAATAATTAATAAAAATATATTATTACATTATTTTAATAATAACTTAAATGATTTTATTTATTATACAATTGGTATGACTGATATTGATGACATTGAAGATTTTGTTGAATACGAAATTATTAGCAAATTATCTGATGCACAGTTAGCATCAATTATTATTAAAAAGTTTAATCTTTCAAGTATCAGTCAGATTAATTTATTTTTTAAAAACAGAGATATCAATTTACTTAAAGATGATTTGAAAAAAATCACCTCTATTAATGGTACTAATATAACTCAAATTGCAAGAGTTATTAGAATTAATAGAAAACTAATTAAAAGATTGTTGTGAATGGGCAAAATTGTACCGGGTACATTTTTTCCCATTCATAATTTGGGACATTTTGTACCCGGTACATTTTTTCCCTTTTTTGCCGTGCCGGGACATTTTGTACCGGGTACATTTTTTCCCTTTTACATTTCAAAATTATAATAACCGTCTGGAATATTTCCAACTATAACATGTTCTGCTAAAATCACCATATTATTCACTTCTTGTTTGTAATTTTTTAGCGGCGTTATTACTTTCATGTGACATTCAAAATTTACGTACACTCTATGCAAAGTCTGATTTATTCCTTGAGCTATAAATTCACTTTTTATTTCAGTATCGACCGTTCCTGTTACAGATATACCAAATGAAATTTCTGGTCCGCTTCCTGAAAGAAAATATATTCCTGACAAGCTTCCTAATGGTATTATGATCTTTTGTTTTCCTATTTTCTCAAATTTCTTTTGAATATTTTCTGTCAGGTCTGAAATCAAGTTATTTATAGGTACCACATTGGATCTTATTATTTTTATATTCCCATTAGTATCTCTTTCCACAGTGTACAATTCGTTATACTGATATTTGTTCATTACTTTTGTTGATTGCTGATTTGTTATTAGTATTGCTAGTGTTTTTATTTTTTCATTGCACATTTCTTCAAACACTGGTTCCATATGTTGGATTATCATTTGAATTACTGCTAAAACTATTATTAATATTATAATCAGTTTGATTATTTGAATTTTTGACTTGTTTTTTTCTTTCTCATATTTATTGTCGAATCCATTCTTATACTGTTTTCCGATGTTTCCATTACTTTTCTCTCTACCAATTTTACTTTCAGTTTCATTTCCTGCTTTATTATCAATATTATTTGTTACCACAAATCTTTTTCTTGAATATATTTTTCCTATATTCCCCACTAGCCATTCTCCTTTTACTTTATATAAAAACAAGTCTATATTGATTATTTAATTTTAGAATTTAACATCATTATGATTTTGGAGTTAGATATTTGAGTACGTCAAGCATTTTGCGAAATCGCAATTGGTTCTTTTGTCATTTTTAGCACATATTTCGGAATATAAATTTTTTCTCCAATATTGATTTTATCTGGATTCTTCATTCCATTAACTCTTGCAATATCATCAACAGTGCTACCAAATCTTTTTGCAATTTTCCACAAGGTGTCTCCACTTTTAACAACATATATGATTACACTATAATCTTCCATATTATCCTCTTCTTCCATTGTTATATTGCTAATTACTGGTATTGCTAAATTTTTATATGTATCTATTTCAAAATTCAAATCTACGTTTGAACTTACTACACCTGTTTGATTTAAAAATTCTTGAGAATTGACTTCTACTATTGTTTCTACCTTACAATTATTAGATGTATCAATTTCATCAATTGATTGCTCATATGGAATTGTTATTTTTTTAGTGTTAATTCCTACAACTGATCTGTCCGTAAAAATGAAGTTTAGCTCGACTTCACCTTCGAAAATTATTTTTCCATTCAATCTACTTTCTTTATTTATTATAGGATTTACTATTACGTCAACAATGTTTCCTGTTTCTATCTCTGGAATGTTAACCTTTTCACAGATACTGCATATATTTTTCTTGCTTTGTTTATTTGCTATTGTGTTTATCATTGATGTATCAAAATTCATTTTTTTCCCCGGACAATACATATCCTGAATTATTTTGATTTCTTTTTCTTCATATACTATACAAGAAATTTCTACTTCCATTTCAACATATACAGAATGCTCTTCTATTGAATTTGGCTTTATTATCATATTTTTGGTTACATACGACGTTTCACATATGTTTTCTTCTTTGATGTTTGGCATATCTATAAATCCGACTAATGGCACCCTACTTTGTGTTTTACATATTTGTCCTTCTTCTGTTAAATAAACCATTTTTATCTCAACTTCTGATTTGGCCAGTACTTTGTTATAACTTATTTTGATGTCTTTATCAACTAAACTCATCTGCGCACTTAGTATTTCAGCCAAATTATCAGTGTTTGGAATTGAAATATTTTCTTTTATTGATGCCTTTGTTGTTCCTTCACCTAATAAAGAATTAATTCTCATGTTTTTACTAAGAACCTGTATATTTTTATCATTCAAATCTGTAATTACGTCAACTGTATCTTTTGAGTATACTTTCATATTTATTTCTAATGTAACTTTTATTCCTATTTTTCTACCATTTATTATTTTACATTCTATCAATTTTATTGATGAATTTATATCTACATTCATTCCACTTTTTAACTCCGGTATGTTGAAACTTTCTGAAAAATCAAGATTTGTGTTTAGACCTCTTATGTTGTTTATTCTGTTTCTTTTGATTGCATCTGTACTTCCCTCGCTAATAGCAGATGTCTTTATTTCTTTATCTACTGTGATATTTGCACTTTCTGTATTAATCCCTTTTTCTAAAAATGAATCGCCTGTAGTATCTCTAGTAGTATCTTCCGTGGCATCCGCTAAGTACATTATATATGCTAAAATATTTCCATCTAATTTTATTTTTTCTTCCATTACTTCTTTTTTGTATATACATACATTTCCACTTGTATTTATCGTATTTAATATATCTGGCTTTGAGTCCGGCACTATCATGTCCCCTTGAATATTTATAATTTCTTTCTTTTCACATATAACTTTTTTTACATTTAAAGCCTCTTTTGTTATGTTTATTTCCATGAAAAAACCTCCTCTACATTTTTGTTTATTAATGTATATGGCATGCTTTTTCATTTTAGAACTTAAATTGGGCAAAAATGTACCCGGTACAAAATTACCCAAGGGACAAAATGTACCCGGTACAAAATGTCCCACATAAGCAAAAAAATTCCCCTCATTATTGAGGGGATTGTATTTATTATTCTGCTGATTCTTCTGTTTCAGGAGCTTCATAAGCTTCTAATATAGCTTTTTGAACTTTCTCTCTTGTTTCAGCATTGATTGGATGAGCTATATCCTTGAATTCTCCGTTTGGAGTTTTTCTGCTTGGCATAGCTATAAATAATCCGTTTTGACTTTCGATAACTTTGATATCATGGATAACAAATTCGTTATCGAATGTTACAGAAGCAACAGCTTTCATTCTGTTCTCTGAATTTACTTTTCTTAAACGTACGTCTGTTATTTGCATTGTGTGCACCTCCACTGTTTTTAAAATTTGTACATATCTTGTATTATATCTTATGTACTAATATATTATTCGCCAATAATTTTTTTTTCCCTTCTTTTTTTTACAATTTTTTTATTTTTTTCAAAATTATTCTATTTCTTGATTTTTTATGTTAAATATGTTAAACTAGTATTACATGTGTTTTATATTAACACTTTATATATATTTTCTTTTGTTATCTAGCTTGGGCTAGTTAATCATATATAAATTTTCAACACCAAAATTTTGGAAAGGAAGTATAATTATGTTAGTTTTTAAAATTATTATTTGTATTTTGTCACTTTTTGCATTACTTTTGGCCTGTAAAGAATATAATAAAGAAGATTCTGTAACACGGGAAAGTACTTTTTGTGCAATAGTCGCAGGTATATTAGGTATTATCTTCTGTGGATTATTAGTTGTAACAAGATCCAATATATATTTCATTCCTAAAATCATGGTTTATATTTGTGTTTGTATTTGTATTTTATTAAATTGCGCTTTTTATTCTGAGCTAATTAAAATACCTATATTAATTACTTTTGTAGTAACATTCTTTATTTTCATAAATGATTTTAAAGAAAGTGATTCTCCAAAAGTAACAATTACAACCTATGATATAGTATCTGCAAAAGATGATTATTATAGCAAAGGAAATACTTTTGGGCTTGTAACATATATAAAAGGCGAACTATCGGAAGAAGCTATATATAGATATTATTACAAGACAGATGATGGTGGCTTTAAGCAAGGTAGTATACCTGTAGATTCAACAACAATTTATTTTGTTGAACCTGGTGAAACTGCATATGTAGAAAAAATAGTAACAGACTATTATATTGAAAATGAAAGTTTCCCATCTCTCTGGTTTAATAGTGAGTCTACAGAGATTTACAAAATGTATGTTCCTAAAGATAGCATACAAAGTATTTATAAATTTAATACAAAATAATTTAAAAGTTTTAACATCAAAAAGGCAAGTTTTCTTGCCTTTTTATTATATACTAGGAAAGAAATACTTTCCTAGTATATAATAAGCTACAATCGCTAGCCCTTTGAAGTTTTCTCCTTATAGTCGAAAACTCAAATTGGGCAAGAACAAATCAAAGAAAAATTGAAAATTTTTCTTATTTGTTCAATGTAAATTTTGTACCTGGTTCCAAATTGACAAGTATCACATGTTTATAATTTTATAATTTTGGCTGTTATATTATTAGATGTATTTTCCATTACAATCTTAATTGTACTTCCTGTATTATTTTTAAATTTAAAATCATATGCTCCATATGCTACTGCAGCATCTTTACCAGCTTGGATATATGGAACTTTTCCACTATGTTGATGTCTTTCCGTGACTTCAAGTTCAGGCACTTTTAATACTGCATTATATAATGTTGTACTTACTTGGCAATTTCCACCTCCAAGGCCTTTTTCTTTTTTTCCGTCAACATATATATCTGCTTCTTGATATCCTTTTGAAGATGTTGCTTTGCCAACAGTATTACAAAAAGAAAATGTTTCACCTGGTTCTATTTTCTTTGTAGATAATGCCTTACATGTTATTGCCATATTATTTTGTCTTTTTGAATCTTTATTATAGACTTTTGTTGAAAATCTTGCTATTTCTATTTCTTTTGAAGGTACTTCAGTTTGATTTTGTTGTTGGTTATTTGTTGAATTAGTTGCATTGGATGTATTAGTATTATTTTCTATATTTTGGTTTGTCGAACTTCTCTCTACTTGATAATTTGATGTGCTATTTTTCTCTTGTGTTTCTTTTATATTATTGTTTGAAGCTTTCCACCACCAAACTCCTCCAGTTATTAATACAATTGCAATTATAATTAAAATATTTTTTTTCATATATTTATCAATCCTTTCATTTCAAATTTATAATCTATGCTATTCCAATTTTTTTATAGTTCCAAAATTTATTTTATAATTATTTTATCCCAAAATGCTAAAAATTATTGACAAATTTGATATAAATATAGTATAATTGTTTGTGTATAAATTTTTAAAGGAGATTACTATGTTAGCTAGGTATTGGAAAAAGATTGGTTTATTTATTTTAATAGTTGCATGCATTTTTAATGTAATGACAAAAATGGTGCATAAAACATCTTTAAAAAGTGAACTTGAATCTACTGCAACATATGTAAATCAAGAAGAAAATAAAAATTTAGACAAAGAACTTGAAAACAAATAACAAATATGTTAATATAATATTTGGCAAAATTACTGTTTTGAGAAAGAGGTGAATTTCACATGAAAGAAGGATTACATCCAACATACAATCAAACAACTATTACATGCGCATGTGGTAATGTTCTAGAAGTTGGTTCAACAAAAAAGGATTTAAAAGTAGATGTTTGCTCAAAATGTCATCCATACTGGACAGGTAACTTAAGACTTGATACTAAAGGTGGTAGAGCTGACAGATTTAAAAAGAAATATGGACTTGCATAAAAAAATGGCTTCATTAGAAAGCCACTTTTTTTGTTTTGATAATTAATCCTAAAATCTAAATGAACTTGTAATTTATTATATATTCATTTATTTAGATTTTAGGATTTTTCTTATTTTTCTATTAATGTTATTTTATAGTTATAATCATGGTATTTTGTAAAAAATTCTTTTTCTGAAGCTTTTTTATACTCTTTGTCTTCAAATAAATCTTCGTATAATGAACCATTAACATCGTCAATTATCCATACTCTGTTTGAACATTTTTCAGCAAATTCTTTTGTTACACATGTATCATAATTTGGACCGAATGCTTTGTATGCTTCTTCTACTCCCCAATTTTCTGGATTGTAAAAATATACCTGATTGTCTACAAAATGAATTGCAGCAACAAAACCTCCTCCAAGATTTGAAAATGCAATTGTGTCTCCTTCTTGTATATTTTCTTCTATATACTTCACTGGTTCATAGTTTGAACTGTCATAATTATCTTTTATTATTTTGATATTGTTATATCCTCCCAATATCGCTATCATTGAAAGAATTGTCATTATCTCTACTTTATTTTTTTCTTTTGCAAGTATAAAACTGATTGCAAATATGTATAATCCTGTTATTACAAACAAATATCTATAATACAAAATTGATGTTTTCATTACAACTGTAATAATAATTGCTGCAATTATTACTGCAAAATATACAATCACTGACCACTTAAATGGTTGTAAATCTTGTTTCTCTTTAAAATATTTATATGTTTTATATATTATGTATCCATATAACTCTAATGATAAAACTGTTGGTACTATAAAGTCTTTGTCTGATGATTTTACATATCCAGCCAATTGAGAGCTTATCAATTCCATTGGTGTTTGTGGAAATGAAAATCCAATCCAAAATCCATGAGAAACATTACTTAATTGTGTTACAAAATTCATTAACCATGGTAAATATGCCAATCCTTGTGCTACTCCAAATAAAATTATAAATATTAATCCTTTTTTTCTTTTTTTGATTATCAAATAAACTAATAATATCACATTGATTAGACCTGCTGCCATTAGTCCATAGTAGTGTAAATATATACTTGTCAAACTTGAAATCCCAAATATTATCCAGTTTTTTGTATTATCTTCTTTTGAAAGCCTATATGCATATATTGAAAGTATTGTTACTGCAAGTATTGCCCATGAATACATCCTTATTTCTACCGCATATACTGCCACTTCTGGTAAAACTACTGTTAAAAATGAAAATATAAATCCTGTTTTTTCTCCAAAATCTTTTCGTATGTGTGTATATCCTAGGATAATCAATATTGCAATTGGTATTACAGAAAAAATTTTGTATGCAATTATTGACCCTCCTGTAATTAAATATACAATCCTAAGCATCCAATAATACAATATTGGATGTACATCATGTCCTCCAATTGACCAAATTTCTCCAAATGTGTGTCTTGCTAATCCAACTGAATAGCTTTCATCAAACCATATATTTTTGTGAAAAGCTCCTAGTGATATGAATAGTATTCCAATAATAATTACCACTATGTGCCATTGTTTTATTGTGATTCTTTTTAATCTGTCTTTTAATTTTTCCATTTCTTTAGTTCCCTTTCTTTTTTGTTTAGATTTCATGTATATTTTCTAACGATTTTATTTTACTAGAAAACTAAAAAAATAGCAAGTGAAACGGGAAAAAATGTACCGGGTACAAAATGTCCCAGGACATTTTGTACCCGGTACTTTTTTTCCCTATTCAAAAGTTTCACCATCTGCTTGTAAGTAATCTGTCGTTTCTTGATATTCTGATTTTTGCTCATTTTCCTCAATCTTCTTTTCTTGTTGTTTAACTTCTTGACTTTTTGCTTCTTGGTTTTTAGGTTTTTCTGTATAATAATTTCTGTTTCTCATTTCATTAATAATACTTTTTGTTCTTTCTTCTTTTTGCTTTATAGATTTATTAAACATTTCATTCATTTTTTGTATTAAATCTGGTACATAATCTAAAAGTTTATCAAAACAAGAATCATGGTCAACTGGCATTAGTTTTACATTTCCTTCTTGTACTACTAAAAATGCAACTGGACTTATTGAAACTCCTGCACCTGCTCCTCCGCCAAATGGAAGTTTATATTCTATTGCCTCATCTTTATCTTTTTTGTTGTACTCTTTTAGTGTTTCTCCTCTAAATTCGCTTCCTCCTGCGGCAAAACCAAATCCTACTTTTGATATTGGAATTATTGTTATTCCAACTTGAGTTTCTATAGGTTCCCCTATTATTGTATTTACATCAACCATATCTTGTATACTACTCATGGCAGTTATCATAAGACTCTCTATTGGATGTTCACTCATTTTATCTCCACCTTTCCCGAAATTTTTCTATATATATATTGCATCAAATAAATAGAAATTATGCACTCTATTTTTACTGTTAATATATTCTTATTTACATATACTGGATTAATTTGATATTTCGTTTTTTTTAAAATTATTCCTAACAAACTTGATAAAATTCCTACAAGTATTGCTGTTAGTGCTGCATCTTGCGTTCCTATTTGTGCATTTAAATCTATTTTTTTTACATCTATGTCTACGTTTTGTAATAATTCTTTATAATTAATTTTTATTTCTTTTTTTCTAAAAAAGTTTACACCTAAATCTATGTTTTTATTTTCTAGCTTTAAATTTGGTTGTTTCATTTTTTTTGCATCTTTTTTGAATAGTTTGATTTTTCCGAATATTAGTAGATATACATATATTTTGCTTTCTTTATTTATTTTTTGTCCTTTTGGCTTTTCTGTATTTATTATTAGATTTTCTATGTCAATTCCTATTCTGCTTGTATGTATTGCTATTCCTAAAATAATTAATACTATAATTAACAGACACATAAAAAAGAAAAACAATATTATCACCTCATTTTGATTTTCTAGCGTTTTTTCTCTCAGCTAGTGTTCTTGTATTGTTGTTTTATTGGCGTTAATATTATTTTTCTCATTTTTTCTGTTTTTAAACAGTTCGTTATTATTTTTAAATTAATTTTCATCTTCTTTTTGCTTTTTTATTTTTGATTTTTCTACTTCTATGTCTCCAAATAGTTCATTTTGTTCTGTTACTACTTTGTTCCTTCTTGACATTTCAAGCAATCCTGAAAATGCTGTTACTACTTCCTTTCTATTATGTTTTTTTACTGAAAATAGTTTATTAAATGTGAATTTTTTGAATTTTATTAGTGCTCTATACATTTCTTTTACAGTGTCTCCTACTGTATATGTTTCTATTATTGCTATTTTTTCTATGTTTGATGCATTTTTATTTATTTTTTCTGTATTTCTTTGAAGTATATTTCTATATGCTTCTGGCATCATTTCACTATTATATTGTTTTTCTATTTTTTGTTTTGGTAACTCTATTTCTTCTGGTCTCTTATAAAATCTTTTTGAATATTCTATAAAATTGTCCTTTAATTTTTGAGTTACTTCTTTATATTTTTTGTATTCGATTATTCTACGTATTAGTTCTTCTTCTGTTATTTCTTCTTCATTGTCCTGTTCTTTTGGTAATAAATGTTTTGATTTTAAATATAATAATGTTGATGACATTACTAAAAATTCACTTGTTACTTCTAAATTCATTTGCCCCATTTGGTTTATATATTCAATGTATTGATCTGTTATTTCACTTAGGTTGATATCATAAATGTCCATTTTATTTTTGTCTATTAAATGACATAATAGGTCAAGTGGTCCTTCAAAATTTTCCAATTTGATAGAGTATTTGTTTGTTTCGAGTGTTAGTATGTTTGGCATTTTTGCTTCCTTTCATTTTTTAGTCTGTTTTATATCCTTTTCTATATAAGTATTGTCTTATTTCTTCTTCAGTTTGATCTGATTTTTTTGCTTTGATTTTTTCTATACACTTCTTTTCATATTCTTCTAATTCCTCATAATTGCTATCTATATATTTCTCTATAAGTTTTCTGTCTAATCCTTTTGATATTAATTTGTATTTGATTTCTTTTATTGATAGTGTTTTTAGGTTCATATATTCTCTTACTTGTTTTTCAATAAATTCATAATCATCTAAATATTTTGCTTCTTTTAAATATTCTATTATTTCATCTAGCATTTTTTCTTCTATTTGTCCTTTGAATTTTTTTCTTACTTCTTGTTCTGTTCTTTTTTTGTACATTATATATTTGAATACTTTCGTTTTTTGTGCGTCAAATTCTTTTAATTTTTCTATATTTGATGTTGTTTCAAAATTTTCTATTATTTTCATTTTTGGCTAGTCCTTTCATTGTTGTTTACTCTTATATTGCTGATTTTACACTATTTCTTAATATTCTATATTATTTTGATTTTTTTTGCAATATTTTTCAAGTATATTTTATTTTAAACAATTAATACTATAAATAAGTTTTATATTGCACCAAACATATTTGTTTGAATACTTATAAAACAAATTAATGATTTCTAAGGAGGTTTACTATGAGTAAAAAGTTATTTTTTACTATTGGTTTATTAATGTCTTTGATTTTTACATTTGCAATAACTTTTAGTTTTGCAACAGATGATAATGGTGCTATGAATAGTGTTAATAATGCTGTTAATGATGTACGTGGTGCTGTTGGTGGCGCTGAAAATGCTGTTGAAGGTGCTGTTAAAAATGTAACTGATACTACTAAAAATGCTACAGATAATAATTCTCAATCTACTGGATATACTGCTAATAGAACCGCTACAACTGCTACATCTAATGCTAGTAATACCGGAAGCTTTTTAGGTATGTCTTCAACTATGTGGACTTGGCTTATTTTAGCTGTTGCTGTTATCGCTATTATTGCTTTGGTTTGGTATTATTCTAATCAACTTAATAATAACAGAAGATATGATGATAATGATTAGTAATTTGAGGCTTTGATATAAATTGACAAAATTTCAATTTTAGAATATACTATTTATGTATACTTTTAAGTTTTGTATTAATTCTGTTACACACAAAAAGGAGGTACATTTTTAAGAAAACAGATTTTGTCACTAATTGATAAGCAAAAATTTAAAGGAGAAAGTATTATGAGTATTGTAGACCAGTGGAGAGAACAAGATAGATTTGAACAGTTCGTAGATAATTTTCGTCGAAACCATCCTAATCGCCATTATTCTCAAGAAGAACTTAGATATTATTATGAGTGTCATCAAGATAAAATAAGAAGTGAGAATGATGAACGTGAATATAGGAGACAAGCTTATTTCGGTACTCGTTCATGTAGTTCATTTAATGATGATTTATATTGATGCAGTTACACATAATATTTAGACCGTGGGGAATCTTTAATAAGGTTCCCTAATTTTTCTTTTACTATTTACTTTTTTGTGTTATAATGTTTTTTAGAAAAATTTATTTATGGAGGCTGTTATGAATTCAAATACAAAGTTAATTGCAAAAAATCCTGTTGCATATCATAATTTTAATATCGAAGATACATATGAAGCTGGAATTGTTTTGTCTGGTACTGAAATCAAATCAATTCGAGCTGGTAAGGTTAATTTGAAGGATAGCTACGCTGGTTTTAATAATGGAGAATGTTTCATATATTCTATGCATGTTAGTCCTTATGAACATGGAAATATTTTTAATAAAAATCCTTTACGTGATAGAAAATTACTTTTGAATAAAAGAGAACTTAATAAACTTTTTGGAAGAGTTAAACAAGATGGATATAGTTTAGTTCCTATTAGTCTTTATTTCAAAGGTAGTTTGGTTAAATTGGAACTTGGCTTAGGTAAAGGTAAAAAATTGTATGATAAACGTCAAGATATTGCAAAAAAGGATGCTGAACGTAGAATGCAAAAGGCTTTGAGTTCTAAGAATTTTGACTAATATTCAATTTTATGTTACAATATCGCACTATCTTGAAGTTTTTGAGTTTTAAAATTGAGGTACCAACTGGTGCCTCAATTTTTTAACTTGATATAAATATATTTTGTTTTTATGCTTTATTTGCTGAATCAAATACATCTTTCATCTTGTGTGCTACTGTTTGTTTTACTAATTCTCTTGCTGGAGTTAAATATTTTCTTGGATCAAATGCACTTGGATCTTCTGTAAATACTTTTCTTATTCCAGCTGTCATTGCTAGTCTTAAGTCTGTATCTACATTTATTTTTGATACACCAGATATACTTGCTTCATGTAATATTTCATCTGGAACTCCTTTTGCTCCTGGAATGTTTCCACCATATTCATTACACATATTTACTAATTCTGGAATTACTGTTGATGCACCATGTAAAACTATTGGTGTATTTGGAATTCTTTCTTTTATTTGTTTTAATATATCAAATCTTAATTTTGCTTCCCCTTTGAATTTGTATGCTCCATGGCTTGTTCCAATTGCTATCGCAAGTGAGTCTACTCCTGTTCTTCTTACAAATTCTTCTGCTTGATCTGGGTCTGTATACATTGCATCATTTTCTGATACATTTACGTCATCTTCTATTCCTGCAAGTTTTCCAAGTTCGGCTTCTACAACTACACCATGTGCATGTGCATATTCTACAACTTCTTTTGTTAATCTTATATTTTCTTCAAAGTCATATTTTGATCCGTCAAACATTACAGATGTAAATCCATTGTCAACACACATCTTACATGTTTCAAAATCTGGTCCATGGTCTAAATGTATTGCTATTGGAATATTGGGATGTTCTTCTACTGCTGCTTCTACCATTTTCATTAAATAATTTATTCTTGCATATTTTATTGCACTTGATGATGCTTGCAATATAACTGGTGAATTTTGTTCAGCTGCAGCATCGACTATTCCTTGTACAATTTCCATATTATTTACATTGAATGCACCTATTGCATATCCTTCTTTCATTGCTTTTTCAAACATTTCCTTAGTTGTTACTAATGACATATTTATCACTCTTCCTTTCATATTGCACTCATTGTATTTCTATTTTCTTTTTTTGTCAATAGGACTGGAAATTTTATTATTCAGCATATTCATAGCTTCCACACATTGATTCATCTGTTTCACATGTATCACAGTTTTCTGTTGGTATTACACTTATCGCTTGTAATGTACATTTTTTTGTTATTCCATCTTGATATGCACAACTTTCTACAGTACAGTTTATTGTTTGTTTTTCTTCCATAATATTCATCCTTTCACAATTATTATTCATGACAAAGTCACTAATTTTATTGTTTCCATACTTCATTTTTTTATTCCAAAGTATATTTTTTTTACTTTTCCATATACTATTCTAATATAAAGGAGTTATTATGGTTGCAAAAGTAATGCTATTTAGCAATGCTAATGGAGAAATTAATAAATTTTTAAATAAATTTTATAACTATCATATTATAACTGAAAATTCTTTGGTCTGGAAAAAAGACTTTCCTAATCCTATTGAAATTTCAGAGATTGCTGCTGCTTTTTCTGATAATCATAATCGTTTTAATCTTAATATGTGGATTTCTCTTGATGAAGATATTTTTATTAAAATTTCTCCTTCAAATGTTAATTATGTTATTAAATATATTTTTGAAAGATATCCTTATTAGGCTATTTTACTTCTTAATTCACTTGCATATTTAAGTGTTACTTCATTAATATCTCCTGATGATATTCGTGCAATTTCACATAGTACTTCTTGCTCATTTAATAGTTTTATACCTGTAGATGTTCTATCATTTTCAACTTTTTTGCTTATGAAATAGTTATTGTCAGCAATTGCTGCAATTGGTGCTAAATGAGAAATACATAAAACTTGATGTTTTTGTGAAATACTTTTCATTTTACTTGCAACCGATTTTGCAGCTTTTCCACTTATTCCTGTGTCTATTTCATCAAATATCATTACTGGCATATTATCTACATCTGCTAGTACTTTTTTTATTGCTAACATTATTCTTGACATTTCTCCTCCTGATGCTATTTTTACTAATTCACTTTCATTTTCTCCTACATTTGTTTTTATAAATATTTCTACTTGATTTTTTCCATCTTCATAAAATTCATTTACTTTATATTCTACTTTTACATTTATTTTTGCATTTTTCATTTCTAGGTCTATTAATTCTTGATTTATTTTTTCACTTAAATCTTTTGCTTTTTCTTTTCTTATTTCATCAATTTTTTCTGCTATTTGTGTCATTTTTTGTTCTATGTTTTTTTGTTCTTCTTTTAGTTTATTATTGTATTCATCTACATTTTCAATCTTCTTTATTTCTTCTTCTATTTCATCTGCATATTTAAGTATTTCTTCTATATTGTTACCATATTTTCTTTTTAAATTATCTATTGTGTCTAATCTTGTTTCTACTTCTTCTCTTTCTTGCTCGTCAAAATTAATATCTTCAAGACTGCTATTTACGTCTCTTGATATTTCTTGTATTTCATAATATAGATTCCTTAAATTTGATGCTGTTTCTTCATATTTTTTGTCTATATCTTCAATTTTTTCTAATGCTCTTATTGCTGTTCCTATCATGTCTATTGTGTTTTCTCCTATTGCCATATCAGCTTCTGATAAATTTTGGGCAATCTTTTCTGAGTTCATTATTATTTTTCTTTTTTCTTCTAATTGCTCTTCTTCTCCTATTTTTAGTTTTGATTCTTGTATTTCATTTAATTGATATTTTAATAAGTCTAGTTTTCTTTGTTTTTCTTTTTCGTCTCCATAATTATTTCTTAATTCTCTTTTTATTTCATTATATCTTGTGTATTTTTCTTTATATTCTTCTTTTAATTTTATTATTTTTTCTCCTGAAAAATTGTCTAGGTATTTTATATGTGTTCTATTATCTAATAATTGTTGATTTGCGTTTTGTCCATGTATTTCTATATAGTTACTCATAAAGTCTTTTAATTCTGCCACTGTTACTAATCTTCCATTTATTTTGCACATATTTCTCCCATTGTTATAGATTTCTCTTGTAATTATGATATTTCCATCTACTGCATTTATGTCTCTGGGAACATACATACATAATTCTACATATGAATAGCTTTCACCTTTTCTTATCATTTCTTTAGAAAATCTTCCTCCACATATTATATTTATAGAATCTATTATTAATGTTTTTCCGGCTCCTGTTTCTCCTGTTAATACATTCATTCCTTTATTTAAATTAATTTCTAAATCATCTATTATTCCTATGTTTTTTATATGTAAATTTGTTATCATAATTACAAACTTCCTTTCATTAAAAAATTAGTTTCCAGTCTTAATATTTAAACACCATCTCAAATATTTGTTCGTTTGTTATTATAATAACTTTTTTTATCTTTGTCAATACTTTTTTTGAAATTTCCCGAACTTTTTTTCGTTTCTGTGTTATGGTTCATAGCTATTAAAAATATTATGGATATAGGGAACCTTCCCAGGTGATTATATATATTGAGATTGTGTCCTGTTCATTGCGTTCAAAAAGAAAATCTAACATAAAAACCTGAGCCTCTCTCACTCAGGTATAAAATGTATATATGTATATGAGTTTAAACTTTTCGAATGTGATTGGAGCAATATTAGAATTTCTTAAATAAATTTATGGAAAGAGTTCACGAGAGTGGAAGGGT
>QWCV01000614.1_pt1 | contig 39779 bp, 60 predicted proteins | sample 1972621 | NCBI WGS metagenome assembly QWCV01 (sample SAMN09866699, study PRJNA288562) | Human gut metagenome isolate pre2_stool, whole genome shotgun sequencing... | isolation source: gut | host: Homo sapiens | place: USA: California | reverse complement strand
AGATGGAAAAAGCGGTCGACTTGGTAAAAACCTATTACTAGATTCCTTTAGAGAAGCTGAGGGCATAAAAGATTTTTTAATTGACTATGATTATGCAGAGCAAATCGAAGCAGACGAAGAATTAACCCTAACGGTTAAAATAGATAAGGCATTAGAAGAAAGTGCAAGTTTAAGTGCATACAACGGAAAAGACACCAAGCTTGGAGAACTAATACAGTCTGAAAAAGATAAAACAAAATATGTACTAACTTTTAATTATCTAGAATCCAAAGATGATACCAAAAAGCTATATATTTATTTAACCAACCCAACCGAAAAAACATATACCATTAAATGGGCAGTATTAGCACGTGGAGATGTAGAAGCATTAGATTGGTATAGGGCAGAAGAAGATATGCAAAAGCAAATAGATAGCAAAGCAAGCGAAGAGAGTTTACAAGATTTACAAGTCCACTTTGCCATGTATCCAACAGCAGAAGAACTTAACCAAAATAAAGTCGATTTAATTAAGCAACAAGCCTATTTAGACCAATTAAAAACAGCTATAGATTCTAATGCTTTAAGTTTAGAAGAAAGATTAAGCGTAATAGAAGCAAATGTAGGAGCAGGAAAATTATCCTTAGAAGCAATAAACACCTACCTACATTTTGGAGAAGAAGGAGTTTTGATTGGCAAAGAGGGCGAACAAGTAAGGTTAAGATTAATTAATAACGCTCTTGAAATCACAGACGGTACAAAAGTTGTTGCAAGATTTGCAAATAACCAAACAGAAACACCCAATCTAAAAGTAACAGGAGCATTTGAATTTGGCTACCATGTGGCAAATAAAGTGGATTTAGATGGCAACAAATATACAGTAATAAGCTCTAATATATAGGAGGTGTAAATGGCAACATATAGTGCAAGTATAAGAAATGGTACAGGAACTATAAATTTAGAAATAAGACAACAAAGCCAAAGCATAGCCAATAATACATCCACTGTTTACTACAATTTGTATATACAAGGCAAAGGTGGTTATGGGTTCTGGAATAAGTATCATACAGGCAAAACAAGCGTAGTTATTAATGGCTCAACAGTTCACTCTCAAACAGGTAGAGATTTTGATATAAGAAATGGCGGAATACAACAATTAGCAAGTGGAACTACAACTGTAAAACATAATGAAGATGGTAGCAAGTCCTTTTCCTTTTCGGCTAGCCTTTGGTCATCTTCTGCTACAGGAAGTATTTCAGGTAATTTTACATTATCAAAGATACCAAGAGCATCTTCATTTTTCCTACAAAATACATCGGGAACAAATATATCCAGCATATATGCAGGGAATACAGTAAAGATTGCAATAAATAAAAAAGTAAGTTTTTTTACTCATACTATAAAATTATCGTATTCTGGAACTGGAGAAACAGTTGCAAATAAAACAATATCAAGCTCTGTAAATTGGTCAAATTCTACAAATGTAATGACAAATTACATGAAGAATTTAAAAAGCATGAACCTAACATTTACCCTAGAAACCTATGATGGGAATACTAGAATAGGCTCATCTTCAAAAAATTTGACTTTAAATGTGCCAAGTTCAGCAGGACCAGCTATTAATAGCGTAAATGTTACAGAAGCTAACCAGAATAAAATCAATATTATAGGGTCTAGTCCATTTTACCAGCTACTATCCGATTTGAATGTAGTTACAGATGCAAGTGCCAATTACGGGGCAAGTATTAAAAATATTAATGTAAGCTTAGGCTCAATCACAAGAACAGGCTCTAATGTAAAACTGGAGGATATAAACCTTTCAGGCGACCAAAATATAAAAGTTACAGTACAAGATTCTAGAGGATTTAGTGCAAGCACAACAAAAACTATTAATTTAAGCCCATATAATTTACCAAATATATCATTTTTTAATGCTTATAGAACGGAAACTAATACAAAATATGCTAGTGCAAGAATAGCCTTAACATCTACAGTAATAGACAATAAAAATCCCTTATCCGTAAAAGTAGATGTGGCAGAAAAAGATTCTAATTCTTGGAAAAATGTATATTCTGCAACTGTTGGAAATGGAAAATTTAATGGAACTATATCCCTTGGCGGCGGCTTTGATGACTTTAAGGCTTATGATGTAAGGTTAATCATAGCCGATAAATTTAAAAGACACCAAGCAATATCCAGTATTCCAACAACAAGCCAATCTTTAGTAATTGGGGCAAATAAACCAGTTGTGGGAGTAGGGCGAGTGCCAACCCACATAGATAAAGGGTTAGAAGTAGATGGGGATATATGTTTTAATGGAGAAATAAAAGTATATAACGGGAACAACGCTTCTAAAATTATAAACCTTAATTTATTAAATGGATTAACAGGTTTTATTAAAGCTCTTAAAGACCCTTTAGGAGGTGTGACAGTATGGGGTGCTGTTACAACCTCTAATATGGATTATATATATAAAAACACAAGCAACTGGGCTGTATTGCCAGTAGGATATAGACCTAATTCTTTTGTTGGATTTTCATTAAATGGATTAAAATCTGGAATCGGCTCAGTATTGGTCCAAGGTATGGGTTGTAATTCGGATGGAGAAATTTATTATAAGGGCATAAAAAGTATTGGAAATGAGCTAAGTAATGGATTTAATTGTTATTTTAGCTTCTATTTTAAAGCACAGGGGGCATTGTAATGGCAGAAGAAAATAATTTAGAAAAAGCCTTTATCTTAGATGATAAAGGCTTTTTTATTGGGACAACTTATCTAAATATTGATGAAAAACAAGAATTTAATTTTACAACAATACCTCCAGACAAAACACTTATGCAACCAAAATTTGACGGGGGAAAATGGATAGAGGGAGTAGACAAAGACGATTTAATGTTGGGAATGTTATTTCCAACTGATAATTTAGAAATAAACTCAAAAGATTTTTTGATTTTAAAAATACTAGAAATTTTAAAGAAAGGGGGAATGATTATGGATAATACATGGTTTTTTAAATATTGTATGTTTTGTTGGGCAGAGCGAAAAATTGATGAAGCCTATTTAGATATGGCGAAAAAAATGAATATGCTTGACGATAACCAAATAATGATGATAAAAATGACACCAAGAATAGAAGAAAAGTAGGTATAATATGGAATGGACAATGATAGCAAGTGCATTAATTAAAAATGGTCCTCTGGTAGTAATAGCAGCAATCTTTTTAAAAGTGTATATGGAAGATACTAGCATAAAAAGAAGCGAAAGAGCAGAGGACAGAAAGCTACAGAAAGAAAATAACGATAAGATTTTAAAACTTACAGAAAAAGTAACACAATCTATAGAAACAAATAAAGGCGAAGTAAGATGCCTAGGAGAAAAATTAGAGGTACACAATTCTTCTTCCGTGGCAACCCTTGCTGAGATTAAGCAAGGTGTAAATCAAATACAAAAAGATGTTACGATATTAAATAATAAAATTGATGATATAGCAGACGATATTGATAAAAGTGCTTAGGACTAGGTAAAATCTAGTCCTTTTTTAGTACACACGAATAGACACATAAAATAACACGATGTGGATAAAGTGTTGAAGTATAGGCGATACAAGTTCACAAGGAACTTCACAAGGAGGAGAAAAATGAACGATATTTTAATAAAAATTTTAGTGAGTATAGGAATATTAGTTTTAACAAATGTATTTGTATATTTAAGTAATTTATCAAAAGAGAAAATAGCAAAAATTGAAAATATAAAATTTAGGGAAGCAAGCTCAAAACTATTAGACATAATAGCTAAGTGTGTTGGTGCAACCAATCAAACATTTGTAAATAGGCTAAAAGAAACGGGAGGTTTTGATAAAACGGCACAAGAAGAAGCGTGGAACGATACGAAAGCATCCATTGAAAAGATCTTGGATAATGAATCTAAAGAAATTTTAGGCAAGGCTTATGGAGACTTAAACGATTACATTAACCAAACCTTAGAAGATGAAGTAAAAAGACAAAAGGAGAGCAAGTAATGGGAAAAATTGAAAATTATGTACAAAGTGCAATAAACATAGCAAATGACAACAAGCATGGATATAGTCAGTATTCTAGATGGGGAAGCCCTGATACCTGGTCTGACTTTGATTGCTCATCTCTAGTTATATCTGTGTGTGAGTGGGCAGGAATTCCTGTAAAAACCAATGGTGCTACCTATACTGGAAATATGTATGGGGTATTTACTAAGTGTGGATTTAAAGATGTTACAAATTCAATAAGCTTAGGAAACGGCCATGGACTTAAGAGAGGAGATATTTTATTAAATTCATACTATCATACCGAAATCTATATAGGAAATGGTAAGACAGTAGGAGCTAAGATTGATGAATATGGAGATATAGTAGGTACAAACACAGGAGACCAAACAGGAAGAGAAATATGTACTAGTTGGTACTATAACTATCCTTGGACCAGCGTGCTAAGATATGTAGGAGATAACACATCAGTTAGTAAGTCAACTAGTCAAAGTAAGAATTCAGGTTGGATAAAAGATGAATCCTGGTATGGAGTTACTGAATCTATATGTAATGTTAGGTCAGCTCCAAGCATAAAATCATCTGTAGTAGCTCAATATGGAAAAGGCGAAAAAATTTATTATGACTCAGTCTATGAAGGAGATGGATATAGATGGATATCTTATGTTTCATACTCTGGTGTTAGGAGATATGTAGCTTACAGACAATTATCTGGAGATACTACTCCTTGGATCAGATTTTAATAAAAACACTTGACTAATAGTATTATATATAGTACTATAATATTACAAGGGGGGTGTAAAGTATTTGACTAAAAAAGATAAGCTTATCAAGAAAATGAAAACAAGCCCTAGAAATATTAGTCCGGATGAAATAGAAAAAATGCTAGGGTGGTTAAATTTTGATAAAAGAAAAAACAATGCAGGTAGTCATCAAACTTTTAAAAGAAAATCTGATGGAAAAGTTTTTAACTTGGTTTTAACAAATAACCCAGTTAAAAAATATCAAGTCGATGATATACTTAAAATAATTGAAGAAGGGGAATAACTTCCCCTTTGGAAGTCAAATACTTTAAAAAAATGAAAGATTTAAAATATTATTTATCTTTACCATGGAATTTTAAAGTTAAAAAGGTAAGTGATGAAAGCGGAAATTATTATCTAGGCTGTATTCAAGAAATTCCAGAAGTAAGAGGTCATGGAGATACTTTAGATGAATGTTATGATCTTGTGATAGAAATATTAGAAACAAATTTAGAATTAATGATTGAAGACGGAGAAAAAATACCAGAACCAGTTGATAAAAATTATTCTGGAAAATTTAATGTAAGAATACCTAAATCTCTTCATAAAAAATTATCAGAGGAAGCAGAAGATGAAGGTATATCATTAAATCAATTAGCAGTTTATAAATTAAGTATATAAGTTTTAAGCGATTACATAAGTAGTCGCTTTTTTAGTGGATAAAAAAAAGGAGAAATACAATGATAACAAATGAAAAATTTTTAAGATTATGTAAAAGGAAAGTTGCTGAATATGAAAATAAAAGAGTAGATATAAAAGAAGATATAGATGCAGATGACGTATTTTCTGTTTGGACTTGCAAAACTTTACAAAACAGTAAGTGCTTGATGAGTACACTTGTAAAAGGTGCTTATTATTATGAATTTACCTATAACGGAGATAGGGAAGAAATATATATGGACATTTATAAAAAGGTTGAGAATATACCTTTAGATGAGAATGGAAAAAGAATAGTAGAACGTGTTAAATAATTGAGGAGATAATATGGATAATAACTTAAAAATGTTTGTAATCGGTATGTTAGCAGTTTTGATTGTATATAGCATAATTACTTTTCTAAATTATAGCAAAGAATGTACAAAAGAGATTAAAAATGAAAAAATAAGTTATGCTTTAGAAAGGCTGGATAAGATTATAAGAAGAGCTGTAGGAGCGGCAAACCAAGTAATAGTTAATAACGCAAAAGAAGATGGGACTTTTACAGCTTCTTATGGTAAAAAAGTAAAAGATGAGGTTTTTGAAACGATTTTGAAGGTGTTAGGAGATGAGGGAAAACAACTTTTAAATGAAGCCTTGGGAGATTTAGAACAATATATTTCCGACGGGATTGAGGATGAAGTTGATAGACGAAAATAGTATAATGTAAATGATAGGTAGACAATATATAGTGTTACCGAATTTCTACACGACCACTGGCTTTTGGCTGGTGGTCTTTTTTTGTGTTTATTTTTAAAATTAAATCCTGAATTTATTTTTATATTAATACTATAGGTATGCTAAACAATTTAAATCGCTTAAAAGTCAAAATATAATGCATTTGTTTAATATAGAAGAATATAATTTTATATATAGTTTTTTAAATTTTATATTTATTGGGTTTATAGCGTTAGCACTATAAAATCATTTGCATTATTATAGCGTTGACGCTATAATATAATTAACAATAAATAAAAAAAGGAGATAGACATGGCACAAAATAAATATAGAAAATATGAATTTGAAGGAACTTTTAAATGTGGTCATGAAGGCACAGTTACACAAGGAGGATATACAAGAGAATATGCCGAAGATTCAGCAGACTATATTTTTGAACATGAGGAATGTCCTGAATGTACTAAAAAGAAAAAAGAATTAGAACATAAAGAAATGGCAGAGAAGGCAAAAAGAGACGCTAATAAATTAGGTTTTCCTGAACTTACAGGTACACCGAAACAAATACAATGGGCAGAAAGTATAAGAAAAGATTTTTATGAACAATTTAATAAATTTATGGATGAACTAGAGCTTTATGATGTTTTAGAAATATTAGAAAGAAGAGGAGAAAGAGCATTTGTACTAATCCCTAATAATCGTGATAAATTAGAAGAATATATTAAATCTAATGATATTTACGACTTGGAAGATGAAAAGAAACTTTTAGATGAAATATTTGATGAATTTAAAAAGAATATAGCAACAGTAACAATGAATTTTTTAGAAGATATAGAATATTCATTTATTTATATAGATAACAGAGATATAATTAAAAGTTTTTACTCATTTGCTAACTATTTAATTTTACACATGGATGAAAAATATTTAAGAACAAGAGATGAAAAAGTTGGAGACCTGAATGATTGCTAAAAATAACTTAAAAAATATTATTAAAACAAAAAATATTAATTTATCCGAATTATCTCGTCAAACTGGAATGGCTTATAGTTCAATTTATCGCATTTTTAACAATAAATATTTAGACGATATTAGGCTTAGCAGTCTTATTAAAGTAGGAAAATCAATAGGTGTTTCGGTAAACGATATGTACACATTATATGAGGAATAAATTATATATAACTTAATATATAGAGGGCTATTATTTAGCCCTCTTTTTTTGCGATATTTGGTCACAATTACGTCACAAAGACCTAAGTAATTAATGGACTTTATAAAGATTAAATTTATAAAATCAACCTTAAAGTGGTATTAATAGAGCTTATAGATATAAAGAAATAACACCTATTAATAACATTTGATGTATTGAAATAACTTTAAACTTTGATATTACAACGATATTAACTGTTGCGTCACAAACCGGTCACATTTTTTTGAAATTAGATTTCTGAGATAGCTTTTCTTAAAATTTTATCTGTATTTTTATTTATGTGACTATAGTTTTTCAATATCGTGTCGACTTTGTCTCCTGCAACATAAGCTACAGTTTGTATATCTAAACCTTGTTGGATTAGATTGGTTATGAAGCTATGGCGTAAATGGTGTAGTCTTATTTCTTTGTATGGAGTATTTTTTAAATTTTTTGACATAGCATAAGTTAAGCATGCGTGAAAATTGTTAAATGGAAATAATCTACCATCTATAGGAATAGTTTTCATATTACTTAAATATTCTAAATATTCTTTATAAACACTCGTCCTTGTTGGAACCTTTCTATATCCGTTGCTACTTTTTGGTGTGTCAAATTGTTTTATTTTTCCACTCCATTGTTTATTTATATTTATATATTTATCTGTAATATCGCCAAAACTTGTCAGCCCAGCTAATTCACCACCTCTTAGCCCATGGTAATAACATATATCCAGAGCTAAGAGGTGATCTTCTCTTTTGAAAAAGCTCCTGAGTTCTAAAAATTCTTCTGTTATTAATGCTCTTTTTTCTTCTTGTTTTTTAACTGTACTTTTTATTGGATTTTTAAGCTCCATATCAAGTTCTTTTATCAAAAAATTATAAAATGTTCTCAGTTCTATCATGCCAGCATTAGAAATTTTGTTTGAAAGTTCAAGAGCTTTCTCTTTAGTTAAATCACATGGGTACCAATCATCTATAATTTTCGAACTATTTAAGCAAGATATCTTTGTTAATAAAGTAGTTTCTTTAATTTCATTTTTCTTAAATTGCAAATATAGTTCTTTCAATTTTCCTATTGTATATTTATCATATTCTGTAATAGTTTTACTTTGCCAGTATTTTAATTTACTATTTCCCCAATTTTGAGCTAAAATTTTTTTATTAAATCCACCTTTACTTTCTACTTGTTTCCAAGTATTTCCTTGCTTTTGTCTTATTATTGCTTGCCAATTACCACTGTCGGTTCTTTTTCTTACTGTTAGAGATACATTTTTCATTTTTAAATCTCCTTTCAATATGTAAGTAAGCCCTCGTTAAAGGGCTTATAGTTATTTATTTAAATCATCTTTTACGTTATAATGGACAACTCCATTTAATGTACTAAATATTATGTTTTCTTCGTTTGCGGGATTGTGTAAAACAAAAGATACATTTTCTCCCAAGGTTTCGTTATAAGATTTTGAAGCTGATAATATTCCTGAAGTCATATTATCCCACCCTTGATTTAATGCTTCGTTGTTTTCTCCTGCTAAATATTGTATTATTTCACTTTTCAAATCATCTTTAGGATATAAATGTATAAATAATACACTGTCTTTTGTTTCTGTTTCTACATTGCAAAATTCAGAAAAACTTGATTTGGCTTGTTCTATTATTAAATCTCTTAATGCTTCTTTATTTTTATCATCGTCATTATTATTAGTTGGGGATTTATCTTCTGGGGAATCGTAAGTTTTAGCGATAGATTTTAAATCTTGAGGTTGTTTATTATCAAAATCAAATTTATCAGCTTGATCTTTAGTAATTTCTATTTTAATTAAAGGATAATAATTTTCATCGGTTTTCTTTGTTTTAAATGTAAAAAATATGCTTTCATAATTTAATTGTTGTTCTTTAACTTTTTTTAAATAACTAAAAACTTTAATCAAGAATGGGTCTACAGCACCTTTTTCACTTGTTATAACATCGGTAGAATATGTAACATTTACTCTAGTTACTTTTTCGTTGTTATTGTTATCTTGGATAGTAATAACTTCTGTTTCTACATCATCGCCAAAGGCAAATTTACTTATATCTTTAAAAGGTTTAGATAATCTTTCTTTTGGATTTTCATTGCTATTTCTTTCTTTTGACACTACTTCTGTAGAATTTTGGATTTTTTCAGTTTTGTTTTCATTTTTATTATTTCCACAAGATGTAAGAAATATAGTTCCTATTATTAATAATGTTAAAGATTTAATTTTCATATTTTTCTCCTTTTTATTTTTATATTTTAAAGTTAGTACCCCTTATACTAACTTAATAGCGTATTTTAAGTATTATATTTTTCTAAATCATAACTGAATAAATTACAACCTTGCCTATTATTCTTATGTTGTCGTTTATATCGAAAACTTTGTCGTAGTAGTAGTGATAGGTTGAGGATGGTTTGAAGATTAATTCGTTTTTTTCTTTGTAGAAATATTTTACGGCGAATGAGTGGTCTTCGGTTGAGTAGACTACTATGTCGCCGTTTTTTATGTCGTTAATGCTATCGTAGCTTATTACTCCTATAGTTGAACCGTTGGGAATTATTTTATTCATTGATTCTCCGTTTACTTTAAGAAAGAATAATCTTTTGCTACCTGCATAGCTTCCAAGGAGTTCGTCTGGTACGTAGATATTCGGGACGTCTTTCATACCTTCTATATTTACTGGTGATCCTGCTGATACGTAATCATCTATGTAAGGATACTTATTCATTGTTACTGCTTGACCTAGCATTTCTACTGTGTCGTTGGGTGTGCCTAGTAAGTAATCTATTGATACATCAAATAATTGTGAATATTTCTTTAATATATCAGGACTGGGTGTTCTTTCATTTCGTTCGTACATGCTTATAGTTGATTTTGTTACATGTAATAGTTTAGATAACTCTAACTGTGTTTTATCAATACTATCTCTTAACTTTCTTAATTTAGTACCAGTATCCATAAAATTTACCTCCTTATAATATTTACTTATTGTGTACCTCAATATAAGTATATACACTTATTGTGGATATGTAAATAGCTATAAGTTAACGTTTAGTGAACCTAAATATAAAAATTTAAAAAAATATTTGACAAGTACACTTATAGTGTATATAATATAATTAACAAAACAAGAAAGGGGGAGAGAATGAGTAAAGAAGACAATAAAAAAGATGATCAACTCATAAAATTAGCATTAGCTACTGCGGTAATCAGTTTAATAGATAAGCTAATTGAGTTAATCATCAAAATCATAGATATAGTTAGGGCATAGCCCTACTATATCAATACTATACTCATTCTATAAGGAAAATGAAAGAAGATATAAAGAAACTTACAAATGTTTTAAAAATTATAATTGTTATGAAACTTTTTAGTATTTTGTTAAATTTGATTGAGTTGTTTAGGTAGAAAGGGGAGATAATGGGAAAAAAGAAGATTAAAGAAATTGATAAAGATGTTAATGATTTTTTAGAGTTTAGGAAAAAATTCACTAGGTCAGAATGGGACGAACTTAATCATGTTGTAAATTTAGTAGAAAATAAAAGAGCCAATCAAGTTAAGTTGACTGACTCTGATATTGAAGAAATAAAGGGTAGATTATTGGGTGATTTTATTTTTCATTCTTCAAGATTTGTCAGCACAACAGAAGATGAGAAATTTGATTTACTGATGGATGTTGTAGATAAATTAGATATTTGGAAGAAGTCTAAGTATTGAGGATCTCTTCAATCTTTTCAATGTTTGGATATGTCTTTTTTATAGAGTTAATAGTTTGTTTGAATAGTTGAGCATCTTCTTTACTAACTACAGCTCCTTCTTTAGAGTAAGTAATGAGAAGAAGCAAAAGTTTTGTTGCTTGGTGTTCTGTAAGACTAAATTCAACTTTACTAGACATTATTATAACCTCCTTTCTGATTTTATTATAGCAGATTGGGGATTGGGGTAGGTTTGGAAATATGAAGAAAAATGATAAGAAAAGTTTTAAAAAAGAAAAAGATAAAAAAGAGCCTTTGCTTGTTAGGCTAAGGCTCGGAAGTAAAATTTTTACTGGTAAAATTTATAAAATTGGTAGAAATTAATAAAATAGGAGATAGTAATGGATATTTGTTTAATAACAATATTCGCCAATTTGTGGTCTTTGTTAATAATATATGTTATTGATAATTTTGAATCTCGTTATAAAAAACTTGTGATATGTCTGCTAGCTTTAATTCTTGTGATAGTTGTGATGCTTCCAGTAATATTTCCTGAGTCATTTTCATGAATATAGTATTAATTTTATCTTTAGCATTTGAATAAGCTTTATTTCCATTACAGTATTCAAAAAAGTCTAACATAGCTAAATAATAATCTATAGCTAGCAAGGAAGAATTCTTTCCTAGATATTCAATATTTTCTAAAGTAATAGAATTTATAGTTATTGCTACTTCGGAAGAGTTTATAGGATAAGGAAGTAGAGGAAAAGACTTTGCAAGCAACTGGATATATGGGATATATACAGCCTCATATCTTTTTTGTAAAGATTCTTTTTCTAGCTTTTTGTTACTCTTTTTCATACCTAAGTAATGTGAAATAAAAATTGAAATTATAGATACTATTGGGGTCGCTAAATTTATTAATTTAAGATTCATTGTTTCACCTCCTTTGTATATATTATACATTGGAGATTGAGAAAAAATTAAGGGGGTGGTTGTTATTGAAAAGGTTAATAAAAAATTAGGAAACAAATTAAGGAAATTGAGAATTGATGATGGGAAGACTCAAAGGGAATTGGCTGATTTATTTGATGTTTCTGTAAGTTCTATTTCAATGTATGAAATGGGATTGAGAGTTCCTAGCGATAGAATTAAAGTCAAATATTCTACTTTTTTTAAAAAAGATGTAGGAGATATATTTTTTTAACCTTAAAGTACACTTTAAGTTATATAATTAAGCACAAAATAGAATGAAGTACACAAAAAGATTATTTAAGGAGGAAGAATGAATGAAAAGATTTTTAGAAAAGATAGAGGTTGAAAAGTTAATTGATGATAATTTCAATTCTATAGCTGAGTTTTGTAGAGAACTTAATATTTCTAGATCACATTTTGATGGAATGATGAAAAGGGAAATAGCTTGTGGAAGAAAAACTCAAAATAAGTTAAAGAATTTGCTTAAAGGTTATGGAATTGATATTGAAGATTTACTTGAACCTTTGCCTATTATTATTGGAGATAAAAAGGTTAAGGAAATTATAATCTCTGATAATAAAAATAGGTTAATAGTTTCTATTAATTCTAATAGTGAGATAAGCGATAAAAATTACAAAGTAGAGTATATCCCATTTTCTTAATCTAAATTGTTATTTTTAGATTTATCAGGATTGGAAACAGGTGTTTCTATACCATTTATCAAACGAACATGATAATTTTCGTAATTGCCAGCTTTTATAGATCTAACGAAGTCTTGTCTTGTCATATATCTACCAGACTTCGTGTCTTTAAAGTTTAAATTTCTTCCAGTTGAAGATTGATTTGTGGTTATTACTCTTTTCAATTGGCACCTCCTTTCTGGATAAAATAATATTTAACAAATTAGAAGATATACTCTACTAGGAAAATTTTACCATCTTTGACTATAAAAAGCAATATATATAGTTATTATAATTTCACAACATACTATATATTGTGGTTTTGATTTATTTAAGGAGGAATAATGAAAGATTTAAAAATTTTTGAAAACAATGAATTTGGAGAAGTGAGAACAACTGTTATAGATGATGAACCGTATTTTAGTTTGAATGATGTTTGTAGGATTTTGGAAATTAAAAATCCAAGTGATGCTAAAAATAGATTAAGAAAAGATGGGGTCGGTACTACCGAGGTCATCGATAGCATGGGTAGAACTCAACAAGCAAACTTCATAAACGAATCAAACTTATACAAGTTAGTTTTCCAATCTAGAAAACCAGAGGCAGAGAGATTTGCTGATTGGGTAACAAGCGAAGTTTTACCAGCTATAAGAAAGCACGGTGCATATATGACAGACGGAGTTATAGAGAGAACTCTTACGGATCCCGATTATTTGATAATGCTTGCTACTAATCTAAAGGAAGAAAAGGCAAAAAGAGACTTGGCAGAGGCAGTAAATGAGAAAAACAAACCAAAGGTATTATTTGCCGATACTGTATCAGCTTCAAAGAGGTCTTGCTTAATGGGAGAACTTGCCAAGATGATAAGTCAAGAGGCTATAAGACAAGGGAAATTAGATAAAAAGATAGGACAAAATAAACTTTTCGCTTGGATGAGAAACAAAGGCTACTTGTGCAAGGGTGGAGAAAGAAGAAACCAACCTAAGCAAACATATATAGAACAAGGGCTTTTTGAGATGAAAAAGGGATCTTATATAAATAGCGATGGAGTAAGTATTATCACAACAACGCCAAAGGTAACAGGCAAAGGACAAATTTATTTTGTTAATAAGTTTTTGGGATAAGGAAAATATATGGAAAAAACTTTATATTCAGCAACTGAATTATCTAAAAGATGGGGTGTAAGCATTTCACATGTTGCAACATTAGAATCTAACGGACTACTAACAAGAACAAAGGTTGGACGTGCAACATATCCAGTAGATCAGGTTCACAAACTAGAAGAATATAAAAAAACTAGCCCCACTTTAGATAATATAAAACATTTAAAAGAAGAAAATAGAAAATTAAAATTTGAAAATGAGAACTATAAAGAAATTATAAAAGGATACCAAAAAATATTAGGTGGATTTTAAATTAGGAGGAAATTATGGAAAAGAAAGAACTAAAAAGAAGTGAAAAATGGAAAGAGTACAAGGATTTTGGTATACCAAGATATTTGATGTTAAGCGAAAAGGACAGAAAAAAAGAATGTATGTTATGGGTTTTTGTATCTGTATTGTTTCTATTATTAGCAGTTGCAGGAAAAAATGAGATAGAAAGATATGTTGGAATAATTTTATTATTTTTGGTAAATGCAATTGGAGCATTTTCTAAATAAAAAAATAAGCCGACGCAAATCGGCTAATTAAAACTACAAAATAATTATACTGCTTTTTAAAAAAAGGAAAAGTAAATGGAAGATATAAAAGAAGTTATAAAAGATTGGAAAACTGAATATATAGAAAACAGAATTATACATTTAGAAAAAAATGGTGCAAATTTAGATAATAGTAATTTTTTGAAAGCATTAGATAAGGAACTAGAAAGAAGAGATAGGCAAGAAATTGCAATGCTTGGAGATTTGTACGAGGTGTGAAAATGGAAATTGTAATTAAAAAATTATCCTTTAAAAATTTTAAAGGATTTAAGGAAAAAGAAATTGATTTTGAAAAAGATTTAACGAATATAAGTGGGGACAATGCAACAGGAAAGACTACTATATTTGATGGTTTTTCTTGGCTTTTGTGGGGCAAGGATAGTCGAAATAGAAAGGATTATGAAATAAAACCCTATCAAGAAGACGGGGAAAATATCCACAATGTAGAAACAATCGTTGAAGGTGTTTTGAGTATTGATGGAAAAGAAAATGTATTAAAGAGAGTTTACAAAGAGGTTTGGAAAAAGAAAAGGGGATCTAATGATTCAGAATTTTCTGGACACACTACCGACTTTTATATTAATGAAGTGCCAAGGAAAAAGAAAGAGTATGAGGACTTTATAAGTGAGATTGTAAGTGAAAATGAATTTAACTTATTATCCAATCCAATGTATTTTAATACAATTATTGACAAAAAGGAAAGAAGAAAAATTCTCTTATCCTTGGTAGATGATGTAAGACCAGATGATATTTTTAAAATCAATGAAGATTTGAAAGAACTAGACCTAGAAAACTACACAATTGACGAATTAAAGGCAATGGCAAAGTCCACTTGTAAAAAAATAAATGAAAAACTAATAGAAATTCCAGCAAGGATTGATGAACTAAATAATACAAAGACTGATGAAGATTTTACAGAGCTTGAAAAGGAAAAAGAAAGAATAAAAGCAGAGCTTGAAAAGATAGACAAGGAACTTGCAGGGGCAAGGTCAGCAAGTGAAATACTTGATGAAAAGTACGAGAAAATAAGTGAACTAAAAAAAGAAGCTAGGGAAATAATAAGTCTTTATGAAGAAAATAAAAAAGAAAGAATACAAGAATATACAAACAGAAATATTGAAATAAGTGGAAAAATAGACGCTGGTAAGTACGAGATTGAAAATGCAAAAGTCAGAACAAAGATTGCAAAAGAAGAAATAAAAGATGAAGAAGATAAGATAAAAAAATCCAAAATCAAGCTTGAAGAAATGAGAAAAGAATGGGAAGAAGTTGCTGTAAGTAAGTGTGATGATAGCTTTATATGCCCAACTTGTGGACAAGAATTCCCAGAAGAAAAGCAAGAAGAAATAAAGAAAAAATTTAATTTGAACAAAAGTAAAAAACTAGAAGAACTTAGAAAAATAGGAGAAAAAATTAATGAAGATATTAATAAATATACAAAAAATATAGAGGAAAACAAAGAAAAAATAGAACAGATTGAAATAGATGCTAAAAAAATCTACGAAAAGAAAAATAGCCTAGAAGAAGAAAAAGAAAAGAACGAAGAACTAATAGAAAGAGCGAAAGAATTAAAAATTCGCCCAAGCGAAGAAAAAAGAAAAGAGGAGATAGAAAAAGAGATAGAAAAAAATGAGGAAGAAATTAAAAATAAGGGTCAAAATGACAATACTGAATTATTAAGCCGTAAAAGAACCCTAGACGAAAAGTTAGATGATATTAATAGCAAAGTATCAATAAAGGGACTTAACGCTGAATTAGATAGAAAAATCGAAGAATATGAGCAGGAAGAAAAGAAACTGTCCTGTGAGTTTGAAGAAAAACAAAAAATCTTATATCTGTGCAATGAATATATAAGAGCTTATACCGAACTTGTAAGCGAAAAAGTAAATAATTTATTTACCTTTGTAAAATTTAAGCTTTTTGATAAGCAAATAAACGGAGGAATCCAAGAAACTGCTGAGGCAACTTATAAGGGTGTGCCTTATGGATCACTAAATAATGCAGCAAAAATAAACGCAGGTCTTGATATTATAAACGCCTTATCCAAGAAATTTGAAAGGGAAATACCAATATTTGTAGACAATGCAGAAAGTGTAAATGAATTAGTTGATGTAGATAGCCAATTGATAAGGCTTGTTGTTAGTAAATATAAAAATTTAAGGATTGAAAAATAAGGAGTGAAAAAATGACAGAAATAACACAAAAAAAGCAAAATGCAGTAGAACAAAAAACTATAGGAAATGTTATAAACCAAGCTATCAGTGAATATACAAATATGATTGAAAACAAGGCTTTTGATTTGCCAGAAAATTATAGTTACAAAAATGCTATACAACAAACAAGATACTTACTAACAAAACCTGCAGAAAGTGGAAAAAACCAAGGTAAGGCAATAATTGATTTCTGTACACCTCAATCAATTTTACAATCAGTAATGGAGATGGCACAAAAAGGACTCAATCCAGATAAAAAGCAATGCTATTTTATACCTTATGGCAACACATGTACCCTATCAGTTTCTTATCAAGGAAATGTTGCTTTAGCAAAAAGAAATGGAGAGGATATTGGGGAAATATATGGATATGCAGTTTATAAAAATGACGAATTTGAACTTGAGTTTAACATTAAAAAAGGTGTTTTTGAAATAAAAAAATATGTTCCAAAAGTTGCTGAATGGAAAAAAAGCGATATTGTCGGAGCTTTTGCAATAATAACCGATAAAAAAGGGGAAGTTAAGTACACAGAATATATGACAATGGAGCAAATAAAAGCTGCTTGGGCAATGGGAGCTGCAAAAGGAAACTCCCCAGCTCATAGAAATTTCCCAGACCAACAAGCAATAAAAACCGTTAAATCAAGGGCGGTTAAATCTTTTGTAAATACTGCAGATGATTCTGAAATAGTTAATAACGAAAGTCAATCAATAGCTTATACGGACAAATCTTTTAATAACGAATTAGAAAGCAAGGCTAATAAGCTTGAATTAGAAGTTAATAATTTTGAAGAGATACCAGAAATAGAAAGTAAAAGCAAGGGAGTACCAGAAAATGTAGATGAAGATACTGGAGAAATCCTTGAAGAACCAATTGAGGGGCAATCAGACTTTTTTGGAGAAGAATTTGAAGCATTAGAAAAGGCACCATTCTAATGAAAATTGAAGTATTAGGAACTGGATCAAGTGGCAATTGCTACAAGGTCAAAATTGGCAAGGCTACACTTCTTTTGGAGTGTGGTCTGCCATACAAGGTTATTCAAAAAAAACTTGATTTTAAGGTATCTGAAATAGATGCTTGTTTGGTAACTCACGAACATATGGATCATGCAAAGGCTGTAAAAGATTTAATGAAAGCAGGGGTCGATTGTTATATGACAAAGGGGACTGCAGAAGCTTTAAAGGTAAATGGGCATAGACTTCATAATTTTTATAAAAATCCAGATAGGGGCTGGCAATATAATTTCAAACTTTTAAAGGATTTGATAATTTTACCCTTTGAAGCAGTACACGATGTAGCCGAGCCAGTAAGTTATTTTATTAAAACTAGAGATGATAAAGAATCCTTAGTTTTTGTTACAGACACAGCCTATATGAAATATAAAATACCAGCTTGTGACGTCTTAATGATTGAGTGTAACTATGTAAAATCTAGGCTTGATGAAAATGTAAGATTAGGAAATATAAATACAAATTTAAGAAATAGGATTGTAAAAAATCACTTGTCTTTAGAAAGTCTTGTGGAAGCTTTAAGGGCTGCAAGTTTAGACAGGTGTAGAAAGATATATTTGTTGCATTTATCAGACGGAAACTCAGATGAAAAGCTGATAAAAAGAACTATACAAGAAAGAACAGGAGTTGAGGTGGTGGTGTGCTAAATGGCAGGAATAAGCTGGATTAAATTATCGGTAAATATTTTTGATGATGAAAAAATAAAACTTATAAAGTCCATGCCAGAGGGCGATGCAATAATTTTAATATGGATCCAACTCCTTTGTTTGGCTGGAAAAACCAATGACAACGGGGCAGTCTATATAGGTCAACACATGAACTACACAGATGAGATGATTTCAACTATTTGCAATCAGCCTTTGAATACCGTTAGGATTGCCCTTAAAGCATTTGAGGAATTTGAAATGATTAATCTTGGCGAAGATGGACTGATAAGCATATCAAATTGGGAGAAACATCAAAACATTGAGGGAATGGAAAGAGTAAAGACAGGAAATGCAGAAAGGCAGCAGCTTTACTATTGGAGAAAAAAGCTTGTAAGCATTGGTCTTGACCCATATCAAGATGGATTTACACAAGACATCGAGGAGCTTAAACGTATCTATGAAAGCAAAAACCTAACGTTAGGTCTAACATCATCTCACAGACCAGATATAGATAAGAATAGAATAGATAAGAATAGAATAGATAAGAATAAGAATAGATTAGATATAGATAAGAATACTAATAATAATCATGTTGATGATGAGGAGTTCCAAACACAAATATTAAGTGTTTGGAACTCTCTTGATAAAAATATCCCTAAAATACAAACATTAAATGCTAATACACAGAGATATAACATGTTAAAGGCAAGGATAAATGAACATGGGCTAGATACTGTAATTAAAGCTATTAAAAGTATTAATAATAGCAAATTTCTAAAGGGATATGTAAGTGATTTTAGAATCACGATTGATTGGTTTATAAAACCTAATAATTTTATAAAAGTTTTAGAGGGCAATTACAACGATAAATCAGATAAAAAACTTTATAAAAACAGCAAAAATGACGGATATTACGATGACTATATAGCTAAAAAAAGAGCTGAAAGATTTAAAAGAGCTATGAACGAAAAGTAATTAATAGGAGAGATAAATGATTGATAAATTAGCAAGAGTAGATACTTACAAGGGATATATGTATTTCATAAAACACATTTACCAAGATAAAGAATACGACAATATTTTTAGAGAAATGTTAGAAGGAGTTCTTATGTCGACTAATTGGTATAACGGATATGTAATTTTACCAGACGACCACGAATTAGTTGATAAGTTTTATGGAGATTTTGAAAAAGAATACGACATAGAAGTGCATGGGGGAATAACTTTTTCAGGTTATTTAAGTCGAATTATGGATTTAGAAAATATGGATCTTGAAGAAGGGTATGTACTTGGCTTTGATTGTAACCACGTAGGCGACAATCCTAAAGACTGTAATCAAGAATACGTAGAAAGTGAGTGCAAAAAACTTATAGACCAATTAATAAATCTTGATAATTGCAAAGTAAATAATAAAAACAAAGAAGTTGATGTTATTAGGAATATTGACGACAAAACAAGGCTTGTTGTTAAGCACGTACTAAGTGGAAAAGCCTTTTGGGTCATCGAGGAAAATCACGAAGGAAAATGGATTGAAGTTTTGAAGATTTGTGAAAATCAAGCTGACGTTGATTCTGTTGTAAATTTTTATCTGGAAAATAAGAGAAGGAGTTTATATGAATAAGGTTGTATTAATCGGCAGGCTCACAAAGGATCCTGATTTAAGATACACACAATCGGGAATGGCAGTTTGCCAATTTACTTTGGCAGTAAATAAAAATTTATCAAAGGATAAAAAAGAGGAGATGGAAGCACAAAACAAGCCAACTGCTGATTTTCCAAGAATTATTGTTTGGGGCAAGATGGGTGAAAATGCTAGTAGGTATTTAAAAAAGGGCAGTCAGTGTGCAATTGATGGGGCAATTCAGACTGGTTCTTACCAAGATAATAACGGTAATAGAGTTTTTACTACGGACATTGTCGCTCAACACATCGAATTTCTTACCAGAATAACGCAGGACGGCACGGATTATAATTCTAATACAAATAGCCAAGGTTATCAAAATCATTCTACGAGCAATTATGGGGCAAATAATAATAATTATTTTGAGGATGATTTTGAAGATGTGCAAGATGATAACCGAATCCCGTTTTAAATGAGTTATTAAACACGATAATTTATGTTAAAAGCAATTAAATATAACCTTGTAGCTTGCTTGATTTTACTTATTATAGCAGGATATGGGATTTATAAAGATAAAAAATATAAAGATTTAACAATGGGAACTCTTGTTGGATTTTTGGGGTCAACATTGTTGATTTATGCGAATGTGTGTGACTGAGGTGGAATAATGAAAATAATATTGATCAATCCTTATTATGAAGAAGAAATAGAAGTAGTAGAAGATTTAGATTATTTTAATAAATCTTATAAAAACATTTTAAACGGAAGTGAAGAGAGTATAAGATTGACACAGGTAATGAAAAGTATACCAATGAAAAGTATATCAAGAGGCAAATATGTTAATTTTGAAGAAAGAATAATATTCATAAACCCTAAGCATTGGGCAAAAGTGGAGGTCGAAGAATGATTGTAAGACTTTATTATGATGACTGTAGACATTGTTCTAGTGACGATTATCCTTATAAAATTATAAAAGTTGATAATGTAAATCATTTTTGGAGTAAGTGGTATTCTGAAGAGGATTTCATTAAATGTGATAGTAAGGATAGGTCTCATTTGAAATATTTAAAAAAAGATAGAGTTATTGAAATTTGGATTGAGGAGGAAGAATGACCCTAAAACCAACTAAAGATATTAAGGAATATGAAAAATACGGATTTAAAAAATGTAAGGGTAGTTACGGTAGGAATGATTGTTATTATTTATGTGTGGCTAAGGGTTGCAAGATGATTTTTTTAAGTAAAGAAATGATTGATATTATAGATTGGTCGGATTCAGACCCCAGAATACACAAAAGACCGAATTGTAGATATAGCGATACAAGAACAGCTTTGGATATTGTTACAGGTCTTGCGATTAATGGAATGATTATGACAGAATATCCGATTATAGAATGGGAGAAAAAAATATGAAATATAAAGTAACAGCAAATTTAGATTTTACGGAAGATGTTTTAGAATTAGATGATGATTTGACCGAAGAAGAGGTTGAAAAAGAATTATATGAGTATGTGAGTAGTTTCTTTGATTGGAATTATAGGGAGGTTGAAGAATAACCAAGTGACTAGTGTTGATATTATGGTTTTAATTACCCTTATACTTGTAATACCAGTATTGTTGGTGACTTATGTGTGGATTGCAGCTTTAATAATACTAAAGATAGTAGAATTATTTGATGATTGGATTTAAAGGAAAATGGAGTTATAGAAGAATGAAAGTAAAAGATTTTTTAGAATGGTTTTCTAATATTGACCCAGAAAGTGAGTTGGAATTTGAATTATTTGAAGAAGTTCTTGATATAAACGGAGATGGTGTGGAAAGATGGTCTCAATTAATTGCTGAAGAATTAGACTATGTTTATGAGGACGGAACCACACACTTAACATTTGTGTGGTCGGATTGAAAGGATAAAGAATGAACAATAAAAGTTTTGGAGAATTAAAAGAATTGGTTTTGGAATGAAATATTATATTTATGGTCGAAAAACAGAAAATGTAGGTTTAGTACCAGATAATTATTTAAAAATTGACTATGAAATATTAAACACGATTCTCATGGCAATTAAGAAGGGTCAATGTTTATATGGAAATGAATTAAAGGTTAAGATATATGATGACTTTAAAAAGCATGTATTTTTCCCTGTTGAGTTAAGCCATACGGCTATAGAATTTTATGATTTGGTTTATATAGGGGAAGCTGTGTGTGAGCTTTTGGGCAATAGTATTTTACACAGCTTAACCTTGAACCTAAATGTGGAGTTAAGGGTTGATACAGTTGAAGTAGAGGGGACTTTAGATGAGGTTGAAGAATGAAAATTAAAGAAGTAGAAAAATTACTTTCAGCTTGCGAAGTTGATTTTGAAGAATTAAAAAACAATGTGTTTAGAAATCCATCAGATGCTAAAGAAGATGATAATGCAGATACCAATGCTATGTTAATAAACAGAATTAGAAAAAATATAAACTCAAGATTATTTGAGATTGAGAATGGGAGATACAGATGAATTTTGAAAAAGTAAAAGAGTTAGTGCTAGAATGGGCAGATGATAAGGATTTGCTTCATAGTGAAAATGCTGAAAAACAGTTTATGAAGTTCATTGAAGAAGTGTTTGAGTTTAAGACAGAGCTTGATGTTTGGAAGTTATATAAAAAATTCAAACATGATGAAAATATTGAACAAGATTTATCTATTGAAGAAATCGAAAGATGGAAAAATCTCAAACTTGAAATGGGGGATATTTTTGTAACCCTTATTATCCTTTGTGAGGACTTGGGGATTGACCCTGTTGTATGTTTGGAGATGGCATATGAAAAGATTAGTAAAAGAAAAGGAAAGACCATCAATGGGACTTTTGTGAAAGAGGAAGATTTGCAATCATGAATTTAATTTTGTATGGCAATCCTGCTACCAAGAAAAATTCTATGCAGATTTACAAAAATAAAAAGACGGGGCAATCTTTTTTGTCCCAGTCTGTAAGGTATAAGGAATATGCGAAAGATTGTGGCAGACAGATTACAGGAAAATATAAGAAAGAGATTGATTATCCTATTAATCTTAAATGTGTTTATTACAGGAAAACAAAACATAGAGTTGACCTTACTAATCTTTTGGCTGCAACTTGTGATATTTTGGCAGATTATGGAGTTATAAAAGACGATAATTGCAATATTGTTGTTGGGCATGATGGTTCTAAGGTTTTGTATGATAAGAACAATCCTAGGGTGGAGATTGAAATAAAGGAAGTTGATGGATATGAATTTTAAATATAAGAATGGTAGTCCTTATGTCAAGAAAAAATTAAATAATACTTATAACAAGGCTGTTAAAGATACTGCAAAAAGTACTGCTACAAGAACCTTAATTTTAAATTTTCTTGCCCTATCTTTGGAAACTCTTCATGATGAATTTGGTTTTGGGGATAAAAGATTGAATCAGTTTAAGGATAGATTGGAAAATAAACTAGATTGTATTAATAACGACTATGTGAAATGGGAAGATATTGGGGACAATATTACAATTAAGGAGAAATGATGGTTTATAGGAAAAGAAAAAGCAGGCTAGAAGTAGAGAATGAAATTGAAAGGGAGAGAGTAAAGAAAATATTAAAAAAATACAAGTACGACCTTGATTATATTTATATGAAAATGGATAAGAGAGATAATCTAAGAGCAAGTATTGATGGGATTAAGGCTTGTATGTCAGATAGTGAAGCAGTCCAAGGTGGTGGGTCTACACAAGAAGAAAAAATAATAAAAGTTATTGATAAAATAAATGAAATTGACAAGGAAATTAAAGAAATTAGGCTTGAAAATGCTGATATAAGGTATGCTCTTAAAAATTTAAAAGATGATGATTATAGGTCTATTGTTTATCATATTTGGATTAATGATGACTTGACTATGGAGGAAATGGGAAAAAAATTACATTTGAGTAAATCGGCTATCTGGAAGAAGTCTGATCATGCTTTAAAGGCTATTAGTAAAATACTTAAAAAATATTAATTATATTTAATGGTAAACGAAAAGTAGATGAAAAACTTATTTTTAGATGATATAATATTAAGTGTTAAAATATAAGTCGTTATCAAAACGGCTATGGAGTTGTAAAGTTAACATTTTAGGCAGGTGGAAACCTGTCTTTTTTTATACCTAAATTTATGAACTAAGCTGCCAAAACCTCCTTTCGAATTATTATATTATTATTGTTTTTAAAAAGTGCGTGTAAATTATCTTTCATTTGTTTTTGGCAGCCTAGTTGATAGATTTAAGAAAAGGGGTGATGTACTTTGAAGAAATTGACAATTAAACAGAAGAAGTTTGCTGATGAGTACATCAAAACTGGGAATGCTACTCAATCGGCTATTAATGCGGGGTATAGCAAGAAAACAGCCAGAGTAACAGGAGCTGAAAACCTTACAAAACCTAACATAAAAGCTTATGTAGACGAACGAATGAAAAAGCTTGAAGAAGAAGCTATTGCCGACCAAAAAGAGATTCTAAAAGGTCTTACAAGACAAGCTAGACGTGAGGAAAAAGAGTATCAAGTTGTTGTTATACAAAAACCAAGATATGATGATAATGGTAATTTTTTAGGAATGGAACAAACTCCACAAATGGTTGAAATTCCTACTCAAAATAAAGACTCTATTAAAGCGTGGGAGCTATTAGGCAAGAGATATCAGCTATGGACTGATAAGGTCGATATGACTTTGGAAGTGCCTACAATTATTTCTGGAGATGATAAGCTTGAAGACTAATCAAATTTATTTGCCAGATATTGTTGGTAAGGGTTATGCGACTTTTTGGAATTATAAGGGCAGGTATAGGGTTGTTAAGGGGTCAAGGGCTTCTAAGAAATCAACTACTACTGCTATGAATATGATTTATAGGATTATGAAATATCCTGAATCAAATGCTCTTGTTGTTAGGAAGACTTATAGAACTTTGAAAGATTCTTGTTTTAACCAGCTTAAGTGGGCGATTCATAGACTTAAGGTTGATAGGTATTGGAAGTCTACTACAAGTCCTTTGGAGCTTACTTATTTGCCTACTGGTCAAAAGATACTTTTTAGGGGAATGGACGACCCTTTGAAAATCACGTCTGTTACTGTTGATAAGGGTTATTTGTGTTTTTTATGGATTGAAGAAGCTTACGAGATAATGGATGAAGCTGCCTTTGATACTCTTGATGAATCTATAAGGGGTGAAGTTCCTGATTATTTATTTAAGCAGATAACTTTATCTTTTAACCCTTGGAATGAACGCCACTGGATAAAGAGGCGTTTTTTTGATGCAGAAAATGATGATGATATTCTAGCTATAACTACAAATTACAAGTGTAATGAGTGGCTTGAGGAATCGGATAGAAAAGTTTTTGAAAGAATGAAAAAAAACAATCCTAGAAGATACCAAGTTGCAGGTCTTGGCAATTGGGGGATTGTTGATGGATTAGTTTTTGAAAACTGGAGAGAAGAAAGCTTTGATTTAGATGATGTTAGGCAATTTCAATCGGTATTTGGTCTTGACTATGGTTATGTACATGATCCTACGGCTTTTGTTGTTGCTTTTGTGGATTTTAAAAATCATAAGATTTATATTTGGGACGAATTTTACCAAAAGGCTATGACTAATGAGATGATAGCAAAGAAAATCAAAAGTTTAGGATATGAGAAAGAAAAAATTATTGCTGATTCTGCTGAGCAAAAAAGTAATGATAGACTTAGGACTTTGGGACTGACAAGAGTTCAAGGAGCGAAAAAAGGTAAGGATTCTATTATGAATGGAGTTACTTATTTACAGGAATTTGAAATTATTATCCACCCAAAATGTGTAAACTTTCTTACTGAAATATCTAACTATCAATGGGATAAGGATAAGTTTGGCAAGAATATTAATAAACCGATTGATGATTTTAACCACCTTTTAGATGCTCTTAGGTATGCAACTGAGGAATATCAATTTGGTAAAGGTGGAACTATTAAACTATTTAAAGGAGGTTTTATTTGATAAGTACAAAAACAATTGTTGGCGATTTTAAAGAATTTATAATAGATAAAGATGACCCTTTGAACTTGGAAAGTTTGGAGGGTTTTATTAATGCTCATAAAAGCTTGGTAAGTGAAAGATACGAGCCTCTTTTGAATATGTACCAAGGCAAGCACAATATTTTATTTGATGAACCTAAACCACTTAACAAGCCTGATAATAAGGTGGTTATGAATTTTGCTAAGTATATTGTTGATACACTTAATGGATATTTTTTGGGTATTCCTATTAAAATTAATCACGATAGCGAAGATTATATCAACAAGCTTACTGATGTTGCTGATTATAACAATATTGATGATGAGCAATACGAGTTGGCAAAGGATATGTCTATTTTTGGTGTAGGTTATGAAATGTTGTACTTAGACGAAGAAGCGGTTGAAAATATCTTGCACGTTAGCCCCTTAGAAACTTTTGTTATTAGGGATAATTCTATTAGGAAAAAAATCAGATATGGTATCCATTATTATTTAGATCAAGATAAAAAATTAAAGGGCACTTTTTCAGATGATGAAAAGATTTATTATTTTGAAGAGGGCAAGGACGGACTTTATATTGTTGAGGAATATCTTCATTATTTTGGTTTTTGTCCGATTATTGAATATAGGGAAAATGAGGAGTGTCAAGCAGCTTTTGAATCGGTTTATACACTTATTAATCAGATTGATAAGGTTATAAGTGAAAAGGCGAATGATGTTGATTATTTTGCTGATGCTTATTTAAAGGTTGTTGGTGTAGAACTTACAGAAGAACAAGTCAGATTTTTAAAAGAAAATAGGATTTGGAACTTATATAAAACCACTAATGAAGCAGATGGAACTGTACCTGATGTTAATTTTTTACAAAAGCCAGATGCTGATCAAACACAAGAAAATTTATTAAATAGGCTAGAAGAAAAGATATATCAACTTTCTATGGTGCCAAATTTGTCTGATGAGAACTTTGGAACATCATCAGGAATTGCTTTATCTTATAAACTACAAGGCTTGGATAATCTTTGTAAATCTAAAGAACGTAAGTTTACCGCTGGTTTAAATACTAGATACAAACTGCTTTGTAATTTGCCGAATTGGGGAGATAAGGAAGCCTACAAGGGAATTACCTATCAATTTACTAGAAACGCTCCTAAGAACGTATTAGAAGAAGCACAGGTTGTTAATTCTTTAAATGGATTAGTGAGCAAGGAAACTGCCCTATCTTATCTTTCTATTGTCGATAATGTAAAAGAAGAAATTGAGAAAATGAAAGAAGAAGATGAGTTTGATACAGATATAGAACACGACCACGGCGACGATTGGAGTATGGAAGATGTCAACGAGCAAGGAATATTGGAAAAGGCGAGAATATCAAAATCTTCTGAAATCCAAGAATAGAGATGAAAGCTTTGTTAAAGAGCGAATAGCCTATATTTATAACGAGCTTTTAAGAAATATTAATAAAGAAATACAAGGTCAAATTACAAGATTTTCTGATAGTCAAGGGATATCTATAAACGAGGCTAGAAAAAGAGTTGAAAAAGCTGATGTTGAAGATTATAAGTACCTAGCCAAAACTTATGTAAAAGATAAAGATTTTAGTCAAAAAGCCAACCGAGAAATGAAGCTTTATAATATTACAATGCGACTTAATAGACTTGAAATGCTTAATCAAATGGTAAGGCTTCATATTATTGGGACTGGTTCAAAAGTTGAAAATGAGTTACAAGACCATCTAATAAAAGGATCTATTGATGAGTACAAACGCCAAGCAAGTATTTTAGGACTTAATATAAACCAAACAGGAATTGAAAGAAGGGCAAGATTTATTGTTAATCAAGATTATCACAACGCCCATTTTTCTGACAGAGTTTGGCGAGATACTAGAGAATTATCGAGAAGAATTGAAAGAAATATTGAATCGGTTGTAATTCAAGGCAAAAATCCCAGAGAATTTGCAAGAAAATTAAGAGATTTAGTAAATAAAGATATTAAAAATATCACAAATGCTACTGAAAGATTAGCCTATACAGAATCTGGCAGGGTATGGATTCAAACTCAAATTGAAGCATATAAAGATGGTGGTTATGAATATTTAGAAATAATGACCGAGCCTACAGCTTGTAGGCATTGTAGTCCTCATAATGGGGATATTGTGAAGATATCTGAAGCAGTTGAGGGAGATAATATCCCTTTATGGCATCCTAGGTGCAGGTGTACTACTGTTGCAGCCTTTGGAGAAGTGAAAGATTTAGATTATTGGGAACACGACGGAGAAAAATATTATGTAGATGATCATCATGTTATTTTAGATTATTCAGAACATGAGAAAGAAGTTGCTGATTTGTTAGCTATAAAAATGAACACAACTGTTAATATGGTTCCTAAAGTTGTTTATCCTCAAGATATAAGTACACCAGACTATTTGATAGATAATAAACGTTGGGATTTAAAAGATATTTATGGTAAAAGTAAAAATACTATAGACAACGCTGTATTAAGTAAAAAGAAACAAGCCAGTAATTTTATATTTGATATAAGTAAAACAGATTTAACTTTTGATCAAATAGATAAACAAGTGAAAAAATTATATTTATCAGAAAGGAGAAAATGGATTGATGATATAAAATTAGTACAAAACAATAGAATTATAAAAGAATATTATAGAAAAAAATAGAGATACTAACTCACTCCCCCACAAATGTGGAAGGTGGAAAGTATCTCTAATTATTTACAATATACTATATTCTTATTAAAAAATCAACTAAGGAGAAATAAATGGTAACTTTACTACAAATAACATTAATAATATTAAAGGCTTTAGGTTATCTATCTTGGTCTTGGTGGGCGGTGTTTGCTCCTTATATAATATCAGGATTGTTAATTATAACATGGGTTATATCTGCTATTGTTGTAGGTATAAGAAACAAAAAGTGGTATAAAGAAAATTTTGAAAATGATTATGAAACTAACAATCAAATATTATTCAAAACTACCGAAAAGAAAATGGATACTAATTAGAGAGGGCGGTGCTTACGAGCAACACGCCCATTTTTTATGCAAAAAAGATGCTGAAAATGTTAGAAGATTAATAGATGGAAATAAGTATCCATACAACAAGAAATATAAAATAGCAATGCAAAGGATACTGACAGAAGAAGAATTTAAGAAGCTTAATAAGAAGCAAAGATATTTTAATGTGAACAAAGGAATTAAATATAAAAAAAAAGCGGGCAGGAGTATGCCCGCTTTTTTTTATTGTCCAAGCTTTAATGACGTAAAACTTTAAGGATAGTTAAGCATTACAACTTTAAATTATGGAGGTAAATATGGCAGACGAAAATAAAAACCAAGTTGAAGAAACTACAGAAGAAATCGAAGAAACAAAAGAGAAAAAGGCTGAGAATAAAGAGCCTGAAAAGAAATATTCTGATGAACAAGTAGACGAAATCATCAAGGAAAAGAAAGCTAAGTGGCAAAAGCAACAAGATGAAAAAATCAAGGAACTTGAAGAAGCCAGAAAGCTTGAAAAGATGAATGAAGATGAAAAGCTGAAATATAAGCTTGAAAAATACGAAGCGGAAATTGCAGAGTACAGAAAAAAAGAAAATCAATCAGCAATGGCAAAGGTTGCTAAAAATATGTTGGTTGAGGAAGGCTTCAATATTTCTGATGATTTAGTTAATAACTTAATAACTGATGAGGCAGAATCCACAAAAGAAAATGTAAAAGATTTTGCTGGTATGCTAAAAGACTTGGTTGAAAAAGAAGTGAACGAAAGATTGAAGGGCAAAAGTCCAGAAGTTAAAAAAACAGGTGTTAAGTCAAGCCAAAGTCAAAGAAGTGAAATTTTAGGCATTAAAGACGCTGTAAAAAGACGTGAGGCAATGCTTAATCACCCAGAATTATTTAATTAGGAGGAAATTATGGCAGTATTAGAAAATACAATGAATGCAAGCAACTATTTAGAGGTTGCAGACCAAGATTTTGTAAATGTATTTGGAAATCAAATCGAATCTTTACAAGAGATGTTAGGAATACAAAGAGCAACAAGAATGAATATAGGGGATACTATTAAAACCTATAAATCATCTGTAACACTTGCTGATGGAAAAGTAGCAGCAGGGGATGTTATTCCATTATCAACAACTAAAAGAGAGCCAGACCAAACTTATACTTTGGAATATAACAAGTATAGAAAATTAGTGCCAGCAGAGGAAATCCAAAAAAGAGGATTTGCAGTTGCTGTTGCTGATACTGATGATTTAATGACAAGACAAATGCAAGAAAATATAAGAAATGATTTATTTACCCAAGTTAAATCTACTAAGAAAACAGCTGATGCATTTGGCGTACAAGATGGATTTGCCAAGGCTTGGGGAAATGTAAATACAGCATTTGCAGGAGAAGGGTCAGGAACAATTGTTTTTGTAAATCCTTTAGATGTATCTGATTATTTATCTAAGCAAAATATATCAGTTCAAACCGCATTTGGATTGACTTATTTAACTAACTTTATGAACACAACAACCACTATTGTTACAAGCCAAATACCAAAAGGCACAATGTATGCAACAGCACCTGAAAACTTAAATCTTTCTTATGCTAATGTATCTGGTGGAGAAATCGGAAAAGCTGGCTTTGGTTTTACAACTGATACAACAGGAATTATAGGCATTACAAGAGAAGTTGAAAAAGACAGAATGTCTGTATCAACTTACGCTATGTATGCAATAAAATTGTTTGCTGAAAGAACTGATGGTGTCTTTAAATTTAATATTAAAGAAGCACCAAAAGAAGCAACTCCAGCAGCATAAATAAGATAGGTGGTAAGTATGGATAATTTTAAGATGTATGAAAATTTAATAGGAGATATTGATAAGGACTTGATACAGTCAATCGAAGATTTGCAAAAAGCAAAAATGATTGATGTAATGAGTTCTTTTTTAGTCCTTAAAGAAATACCTGATGAGCTTAATTATATTCTTGTGGAACTTACCATCTATAGATTTAACAAAATAGGCTCTGAGGGAATGACTTCTGAATCCAAAACAGCAGGAACTGAATCCTATGATCCAAATTATGAAGATAAACTACTAAATAAGTGCCTTGACTATGCAAAAAATTCTAGTGGACTACAAGCCAAATGGGGAGTGAAGCTCTTATGAGATTTGATACAAAAGTTATTTTTATAAAAAAGGGCGAAGAAAAATATAACCCGCAAATTGGTGGAATGGAAGCTACAGAAACAAGGAATATTAAATTTTGTTCTTATAGGTCTGTGAGCCTTAAAGAGCAAAACGAGTTATTCTCTAAAGTTGATGTTGGTGCTATTAGTTTAGTAGTTAAGGGGAAAAGTCCTGACTATGATTATGTAATTTTGAATGATAAAAAATATAAGGTCTTGGCAAAAGAAACTTTTAGACAAAAGACGGGATATATAGTGGGGGAAATATGAAAATATCTGTAAAAGGTACTGATTTATTGACCAAGCACTTATCCAAAATAAAAGACCTTGAATTTGCAAGAAAAACTGTTAAAAAGCACGGGGCGAAATTACAAAAGGCAATGAAAGACAATGCCACACCAGGAAAAATATTTGTTAAAGGATATTCGACTGGAGAAACTAAAAGGTCTATAGGTTTAGAAATAATAGATAGTGGATTGACTGCTGTTGTAGCTCCAAATACTGAATATGCAGTTTATCCAGAATATGGAACAAGATTTATGGAAGCAGAACCTTTTGTGAAACCCGCTTTAGACAGTGTAGAAAGTGGATTTATAGAGGATTTAGAAAAGATGGATAAGTGATGAACCAAGAAATATATGATTTAATTTTTAAAAGAATACAAGAGCTAGGGTATGAGTGTTATCCCTTTTTACCAAAAGAGGGAACTACATACCCTTTTGTTGTATTAGGAGAAGTTGACCTTAAACCAAAAGCTACTAAGTCTTTTTCTTTAGGTCAGGCCTCTATTTTTATACACATATGGACAAAAAAAGAATCTAGAAAAGAATGCGAAACAATGTGCCAGAAGATTGGTCTAGCCTGCCACAAGTTTACAAGTCCTCATGTTTGGATTTTGCTTGATGGTTCTACAAGAGTTTTAGCCGATAATTCGACAAACGAAACCCTTTGGCACGGAGTTTTGAATTTAACTTATAAATTTTATTAAGGAGTGAAAAGATGTTAAAAGCAATTTATGGAAAAGATAAAATCTTAATGTTTAGACTTTTAGAAAATGCTACAAAAGAAAAAGCTACAAAATTAGCTTTGCAAACTGAACATACTTTATCATACGAAAACAACGTTGATACTACTCAAACAAAAGACGGGGCAATAACATCAAACGGGGGTATTGAAGTTTCTTTAGAAATTAATGCCATCGCAAGCCATGATGAAGTAAATGAAATGCTAAAAAAATCAGTAATTGAACAAAAAGTATTGGAATGTTGGGAAATAGATTTGGCAGGAGAAGCACAAGAAGGTAAATATCCTGCAAAATATATGCAAGGAAAACTTGAATCTTGGGAAATGCCAGCAAACGTTGAGGATTTAGCTGAAATATCTACAACAATGAAAATAGATGGAATCCCACAAGATGGATTTGCAACTATAAGCAAAGACCAAGAAAAAGCAATTTTATATGCTTTTAGAGATGTAACTATTTTTGACGAAAAGGCAGAAAGTACAGAAGGACACGCATAAGTGTCCTTTTTATTTTATAAATTTTAAGGAGATTATATGAATTTAACAATAAATGGCAATGATTATGAATTAAATTTTGGTCTTAAATTTTGTAGGGAAATTTCTAAAGGTAGATCAAAAAATGCTAATGGTATTGATATCAGATTAGGAATTGAAAATGCTACAACTGCTTTATATACAGGTGATGTTTTAATCTTGCCAGAGCTTATAAAGGCAGCAACTGCAACTTTAGATAAAAAACCAAGCGATAAGGATATTGAAGAATATTTAGATAATCACGAAGATTTGGGAGAGTTGTGTGATGATTTTTTAGAGCAATTGAAAACTCAATCAGCGACCAAGAAGAAAGCCTTACAAGTATGGGAGAGCATGAAGAAAGCGGAAAAGGAAGAGAAAGAAAAAGAGAAAGTGAAAAAGAACAAATAGAGCCTTTACTCTATAAGGACTTAATTATCAATGGTTTAAGATATTTTTCCGACAGTATAAAAGAGCTTGAAAGAATGACTTTAGTTGCATTTTACATGATGTTTACAGCTTTTAGGTTAAGAGAAATTGATAAAAAGAGAGATTTTATCGAGAATGAACTTTTAAAAAGAAAGCTAGAGGAAACTGAAACTAAGGGCAAAAAGACTTATTACATTGTTAAAGATATTAAAGATATTTTTGATTATGAAAAGGCTGAGAAAAAGGTTCTTGGAGAAGAAACGGAAGATGATGATACCTTTGATAGATTAAGAAATATCGCTAAAAATGTAAGAAATTACGAAAAGAAAGGTGGTAAATAATATGAGTTATAGAGTTGAAGCCATTCTTTCGGCGGTTGATTCTGGATTTACCTCTAAATTTAATCAGGCTACAAAATCGGTTGAGAAACTACAAACGCAAGCTGGGAAAGTAAGTGGAGTTGCTTCTAAGATTGGAAGTGCTACTGAAAGTATTGGTAGAAGTCTAACTACAAAACTAACTTTACCATTAGGTGCTGCTTTTACTTATGCAGGCAAAAAATTTGCTGATTTTGAAACTGGTCTTGTTGGTGTTGGAAAAACAACAGGAATGGCTGGTAATGATTTAAAAGCTTTTGGAAATGATATTTCTAAAATGTCTTCTGTCATTCCTGTATCTACCAATGACCTTTTAGGCTTGGCAGAAACTGCTGGACAATTGGGAATCCATGGGAAAAAAGACTTATTGGAATTCACAAGAGTTATGGCTGAGATGGGTTCGGCGACTAACCTTGCAGGCGAAGAAGGTGCAAAACAAATGGCAAGATTTGCCAATGTAATGGGTCTTGATGTAGGTAAAAGCATAAGACAGGTGGGAAACTCCGTTGTTAGGCTTGGTAATAATTTTGCTACAAGTGAAGCTGAAATAATGGATATGTCCTCAAGGCTTGCAGCTTCATCTAGGCTTGTAGGAATTACAACTCCAAATGTTTTAGGACTTGCAACTGCAATGTCTTCTGTTGGAATTGAAGCAGAAGCAGGTGGAACTGCTATGTCTACAGTTATGACAAAAGTTGATAAGGCTGTTGCTAGTGGTGGAGCAAAATTACAAAACTTTGCAAAGGTTGCAGGAATGAGTGCAGAAGATTTTGCCGCCAAATGGAAATCAAAACCAACAGAAGCCTTACAAGATTTGATGAAAGGTCTTGATAGTGCTTCAAAATCTGGTGGAAATATGAACCAAATTTTGGATATGTTAGGGATTAAAGGTGTAAGGGAATCTAATGCTGTTAAATCTCTAGCACAAAATCATGAATTATTATCAGAGGCTATAAAGCAGTCAAATGATGCTTATGATCACGGAAATGATTTAGCAGAAGAAGCAGCGGAGGCTTGGAAAACTTTACACGCTAAATTAATGACCTTAAAAAATACTTTTGGAAATATAGCTAAAGATATTTTTTCTATTGTTGCACCAGCTCTTAAAGATATGGTTGATAAGGTTAATGAATTTGCTAAAAAATGGTTTGATTTGTCTGAATCATCAAAAAAAGCTATAGGAGAAATGATTTTAAAAATCGGCGGACTTTTGGCAGCAATTGGACCAGTTTTATTAATTGGTGGAAAGATAACAAAAACTTTATCTCCTGTTATTGGGGTTTTAAGTCAAGTTGGGAATGGATTTAAAACATTTTCTAACGTTGCAGGTACTGCTTTAAATAGTTTTTCAGATGGCGTTTTAAATAAATTTGCAAAGAAAATAGAGCTTTCTATGATTCTTTCAGGCAATAAATTAGCTAAACTTGCTCCAATGGTAGGAAAAGCTGTGTCCTTAGCAAATATAGGTATGCAAGCATTATTTCCTGCTGCTGTTATTGGTATAGCGTTAGCTGGACTTGGACTTTTATATTCTAAATTTGGCACACAAATTGATAAATTGTTGGAAGTTGCAAAAACAAAAGGTCCTGAAATAATAACTAATTTAGGAAATGGAATTGCTAATAAAATTCCTGATTTTGTAAATCAAGGGGCAACGCTTATTAATCATTTTGCCCAAGCATTGGCGGCAAATTTGCCAGCTATTTTGACTGCTGGAACTAATATAGTTATAGCTTTAGTCCAAAGTGTAGGTAATAATGCGGGTAAGCTTATTCAATCTGCTTTATTGGTAGTTGGCTCATTTTTACAAGGAGTTATGCAAAATTTACCTAGATTAATAGTTGCTGGTGTAACTCTAATAGGTCAATTGATAGTAGGAATCGTACAAAATATACCTATGATAATTGCAACTGCTGGAAGAATAATAGCAGGCTTTATTGATGGTCTAGGACAATCATTGCCTCAATTATTAGGTTCAGGTATAAAGATAATTTTTGAACTAATAAAAGGAATTGTACAAGCTATTCCACAAATTGTTTTGGCTGGTGTTGAGATAGTAATGACTCTAGGAAAATCAATTTTAGGAGCTTTAGGAAATATTGCTGGTAGTCTTGTTACTGGAGTTAAAGGATTTTTCAAAAATATCTTTAGTCCAGGAAAAGAAGAAGCTAAAAACACAAAAACTGATGTAGAAACAGAAATGAATGGTTTAAGTAGTACGCTTGATGATATAACCAGTAGTCTTGGACCTAAATTCCAACAAAACGCAAATCAAGCGAAAATTGGTTTTACATCAGAAATGTCAATGATGAGCCAAGAAACTCAAACAAAGTTACAAGAAATGTCTAATGCTACTGGTATGAGTATGGACGAAATAGTTAGAACAGTCCAAGAAAAAGGCGAACTAACAAAAGGAAACTTGACAATAAAAGCGTCTGAAATGAATACCAATGTATCAGGACAAACTGATGAAATGGCAAACAACATGATTGATTCTATTAGTCGTGGAGTTGACGGAGCAAACACCCAATTTGATGGTTTAAGTGCAAAACTTCCAACTGATGCAAGTGCAACAAACCAAGCTACAGCAGGACAATATGAAGATTTAGCAAACAGAATTACATCATCAACAGAACAAGCAAATACTGCTGTAACAAGTGGAATTGATACAATAAATTCTAATTTTGAGATGAGACTTGGAACTTTGCCAGCAAAGACAGATACTATTTTGAATAATGTTTCAAATTCTTTTACAAATGCTTTTAATGCACTAGGTAAGGGCGTTGATAGTAATTTACAAAAAATCATTTCCGCTTATTCTTCTACAATGGCAAAGATGAACAGTATTTCAAATTCTGGACTTAATAATTTATCTAGTAGATTTACATCATCTTTTAACAGGATAAGTGCAACTGTAACTGCTGGAACTAACAGGATTGTTGTTAGCATTACAAATATGAATAATCGTGTTAATGCTTCATTTTCACAATTTGCAAGCAGATTTATAGCAACAAATTCTAATATGTGGAATAGGTTTAATTCTCAATCTACATCAGCCTTAAATAGAAACTATTCAGCTTTTTCTAGCAATATAAGCAAGTTGCAAAGTAAATTTACATCTTATGCAAATAAAGTTAAATCCCTTAATAATTCTATGTGGACTGCTGTTGTAAATAAAACAAGACAAGCAGGTAATTCTATGACGAGTGGTTTTTCTTCTGCTTGTAATAGGATGACAAGCCTTGCTAGTAGTATGAGAAGTAGGCTTATAGCAATTATGAATTCTTCTGTAGGTGGAATGAGAAGTGCGGGTTATAATGCTGGAATGGGATTTTATAGTGGACTTGCAAGCACAAGGGGTTCTATTATGGGACTTGCTTCATCAATTGCTGCTTCTGTTTCTGCAAGAATTAGATCAGCATTAAGAATCCATTCTCCTTCTAGAGTTTTGATGAACCTAGGATCATACGCAGGTGAAGGACTTGCAGTAGGTTTAGAAAAATCTAAAAGATATGTCAACAATGCTGTTGATGGATTATCTAACACTATAAAAGGTGTTGATACTGGTTTAAATTCTTCTTATAGCGACTTTAATTCTAATAGTAAGGCAATGCCATTAGTTATTAATTTAAGACTAGGAAATAAAGAATTTAGAGCAATATCACGAGATATTACACAAGAACAAGGAAAAGATTTAAGATTGGAGGCAAACTTTGGCATATAAGTTTATCGATACTAACGAGGCTAACCTTAAAAGTTATGCCTCTATTCAAACAATAATTAATGGATTTAATTTAGATACAGAATTATGTGGATATAGGACTTTAAATGTATCGGGCAGGTCTGTATTTGGTAGAGACATTGAAACAATGAAATTTTCTTCTAGGAAAAGTGCAGGATCTAAATCTACTAGAAATAACTCCAACAAGGCAGGTACAAATAAGTTTTTTAGCTCAGATGTGCAAAGTGTAGTGATAGAAGTTGAGTTTTTGTTGGAAGCTCCAACAAACGAATTATTTAGAGAGCTTTTATCTAAATTCATAACGATTTTGCACCAAGAAGAAGCAAAATGGACTTGGACTGATGACCCAAATTTTTATTACACAGGAACAATAAGTGAAATTGGAGATTTTAAAGAGGATAAAAATTCTGTGATTTCTACTTTTAAAATTCTTTGTGTAGATCCAATGAAAACAAGTATTGAAACTTATGTTTTAAAAGGAAATGGGAAAGAAATTGAAATGCCAGATTTTAAAGAAGAAATTGATATTTTAGAAATGAAATTTGTTTTGAATTCCGATTCTAATAAATTTACTTTTGAAAATATGAATGGAAATGGAAAAACTATTTTTTCTTATCTTTTTAAATCCAATAATAGGATTAATATTTTATTAGAAGAGCAAAAGTGCCTATTAAATGGCAGGAATTTAATGCCAGCTATGGACTTGATGAGCGATTTTGAAGACTTTTTTGTAAATCCAAAAGACACAATCCTCTTATCTAGTGCTTGTGATTATGAGATTAAGTACAAATTAAGGAGCTATTGATGTTATATTTATTTGATAAAAACGAAAATTTAATAGATGAGTTAGCTTCTAATGAAATTGAATCTTTAATCCAACATGAAGAATTGAATAAGCTGATGACCTTAGAATTTGCAGTATTTATTGATTCTAACGATAAGATGAAAAATATAGAATATGTTGCCCATAAAGATATGGAAGATTATGGAAAAATACAAATGTATAGGGTAATATCTTCTGAATCTGACGATTACACAGTTAATTATCAGGCAGTTCACATAATTTTTGATGAATTAAAATCTTATGGATATATACGAGATAAAAGACCAGACAAGGTCAAGGCAAGTGTAGCTTTAAATATCGCTATTGCTGGTTCTAGGTGGAAAGTCGGCAGGGTAGATGATAGTGAGTTATTATCTACTAATTTTTATGATTGTACAAGGCTTGATGCCTTATCAAAAATTATTAAAACTTGGAACCTAGATTTACATTTTTATTTAACTTTTGATGGAAATAAGATAACAGGAAGATATATAGACTTATTAGGTTTTAGGGGCGAAGATACTGGAGAAAGATTTGTCTATGGATCTAATGCCCTTGAGGTAATAAAAGAAGTTGATGTGTCTGAGGTTTACACAAGAGTTATACCAAGGGGAAAAGGCGAAGAAAAGCTTGATGAAGAAGGTAAGCCAACTGATGGATATGGCAGAAGAATAAAAATCGACGATGTTGTTTGGGAAAAATCCAAAGGAAATCCGATAGATAAACCGAAAGGACAAGAATATCTTGAACTTAAAGAAATGACAAATAAGTTTGGATTTTCCGATGGAGAAGCAAGAACAAGGGTACAGATTTTTGAAGATATTGAAGATCCTAAAGAATTGATAAAGGCTGGATATGATTTTTTAGTAAAAGTTTCACGCCCTCTTGTCCAATTTAAAACAAAAATATCCAAAAGATCAAGAACGAATGTTGGCGATATTGTAAGAATAATTAGAAAAGATTTAGATTTTTATTATAGGACAAGAATTTATAAGGCTAATAGAAATTTGTTAAATGAAACCCTTGAAGTTGAATTCGGGGATAAATTAGTACAAAGTCCAGCTGATAGGGAAAAGATTGTAAGTGATAGCTTAAATTCTTTGGAAGAAAGAATAAAAGAAACTGAGACCGACCTTAAAAGCTCTTTTGTAGACAAGGTAAATGAGGGAATAACCCACGCCACTTTTAATCGAGATGGATATAATTATGAGTTAAAAAAAGGAAATAAGTATGGACTACCAGCAGGATATTATTCTTTTGATAGGGAAATAGAAGATAATCCACAAAGAGTAATTTATGTTGGTGCTGGTACTCTTGCAATTGCCGATAGTAAAAAATCTAATGGCGATTGGAATTTTAGAACATTTGGAACAGGTCAAGGATTTGTTGCTGATTTGTTAGTAGCAGGAACTATACTTGGTGGAAAAGTTCGTTGGAATTTGGAAGATGGAACTTTATTAATAGGAAATAGTCCAGATGATTATAACCTATATTGGGACGGAGAAACTCTTAATCTAAGAAATACTAAGATTGATTTTAGATATGATAAAAATTTTATAGAATTAAAAAACAATATCGACAAAAAAATATCCAAAGAAGATATTTTAGAAGACAAAGAAATCCAAGAAGCTTTAAAAGGTAAAGATGGTCCTCTAGGAGAAAAAGGAAAAGACGGACAAGATGGTAAACCAGGCAAAGATGGAAAAAGCGGTCGACTTGGTAAAAACCTATTACTAGATTCCTTTAGAGAAGC
>QWCV01000601.1_pt1 | contig 40215 bp, 42 predicted proteins | sample 1972621 | NCBI WGS metagenome assembly QWCV01 (sample SAMN09866699, study PRJNA288562) | Human gut metagenome isolate pre2_stool, whole genome shotgun sequencing... | isolation source: gut | host: Homo sapiens | place: USA: California | reverse complement strand
TTTACCATCAGTGAAGAAGAAGCAAAACAGGCCTTCACTTCGGCCAATCCAAGGGATGATCTGAAACATTTCGGACTTGGAATGTATATCAGCGAAGTGTTCTGTAAGAAACACGGAGGACACCTCGAAGTGGAAAACCAAAGAGACGGGGCATGTGTGCGGGCGTATTTCCGTTTGTGCACGGATGTAAAATGATATTCCTGCTGTAAAAAATGCAGCAGGAATTTTTTTGCTTTTTTTCCCGTTGTCTTTTCATTGTGAATCTCCTGATACGATAGAAATATCAAAAAAGAAAGAGGGGATGAACATGAAAGCAGTAATGAAACGGGAAGTAAAAAACTACCTGAAGAATCCGTTATTCTGGGTCGGGATCGTGGTTGTGATTTTCGGTTTGTTTCAGATTCTGTCTCCATATCTGGAAGTGAAATATTTCCGCACGGAGCAGGAAGTGAAATCGGCAAAGCCGGAGAACATTGCGGATGCAGATATCATGAACGGATATGTCAAATCCACGAAGGAAGAGCAGTTGGAACTTGCCAAGAAAAAGATGATCAGTATGGTTGTAAAGGAGAACGGTGAGGAGGAACAAGTAGTTCAGAACACACTGGATCAGATCTGTTCTTCTGGAAAGAGTATCAATGAAATGTCCGATGCCATCGGAGAGATTTACGGGTATCCGGGCGGTTATAGTCTGAGATATTATTACGAGGACTATGAATATCATCAGGGTACCGTAGATGAAATCAACGCTGAATTGAAAGCAAAACTGTCGGAATACAGTTATTCCTGGTACTTCGGAAGAAAATTTGCAGATTTCGGCGGACTGTATCTTACTTTTTTCAGCGCGGTTTTGCTGGCGTTTCTCTTTATCCGGGATACGAGAAGAGACACTTACGAACTGCTGCACACAAAGCCGGTTTCGGCAGGGAGCTATATCTTTGGAAAAGCGGCAGGAGGATTTCTTTCAGTGGGAATTGTCTGGCTGATCCTTGTGATTGTGTTCTTCTTTGTCAGTTTTGCGGCAGGGATCCGCAATGATCTGCCGGTATCGCTGATCGAATTTCTGATTCCGGCGGTCTGCTATATGCTGCCGAATCTTCTGATGATTGCGAGCGTGTATGTGATCATCGCGCTGATTTTTAAAAATCCGCTTCCGGGAGTACCGCTTTTGTTTCTGTATCTGTTTTATTCCAATATGGGAAGTATCGGGCCGGACGGTGAATTTGGATACTACGGAAGGCCTCTTGCCATTCTGGTGCGGTTTCCGGGCGGATTTCTGGACACGGCGCCGCCGCCGATGGCCATGTGGAATCAGATCTTTCTGCTTGTGGCTTCAGCAGCCTTTCTCATTGGGGCGGCGGCCATCTGGAAAAGGAGGAGAGTGTATTGAAAAAGGAATGGAAAATTTGTATTGCACCCTATAAACTGGCGTACTCCATCCTGTTTCTGCTTCTGTTTGCGCTGGTACGGGGCGTCACGCTGACTTCAGAGATCGGTCCTGCGCTGATGCCGGGAGTGGCCGTTCTGGCATCCGTATTCTGCGCGGAGACCAGTGTGATGGACCGAAACGGGCAGCGGTGGGAAATCATCTGTCTGAAACCGAAAAAGAACCGGATCCGCATGATTTACCGGAGATGGATTATTCAGGCAGTGTATTTGTATGTGACCGCTCTTGCAGCATATTTTACTTTTTACTGGCAGAAGCCTTACCGCATGACAGAGCGTACCTTTGCTTCCGAGTACGGCGGTTACGCAGCGGCACTTGCGGGAACTGTTTTATTCTGGAGTCTGATCTCGGTTGTCATTTCCAATCTGGCAAAGAGCCAGTGGGCGGGGATTGGAGTATCGGTTCTTCTATGGATTACGACCAATTCCACAACAGGGGAGAGACTGTTTGGGCGGTACAACCTGTTTGCCTATTCCTTCTGTGATTCCATGGGAGCCAAATGGAACGAATGGGCATATGGCACACTGATTCAAATTCTGTTGCCTATTGTATTTCTGGTATTGATTTCGATTATAGAAAAGAGGGTGTCAAAATGAGTGTAAACATAAAAAACGTGACAGTAACATTTAAAAATCAGGTTCGGGCGGTAGACCATGTCAATCTGGAAATCCCCCACGGTGTCTATGGGCTGCTTGGGGAAAACGGCGCCGGAAAGACGACGCTGATGCGGGTACTGACGACGGTTCTGACTCCGTCCGATGGTGAGGTGTATCTGGACGGAATCTGGTACGGGACTGGAAAGGACGAAGTCATCAGGCAGAAAATCGGGTATCTGCCGCAGGAGCTCAACCTCTATCCGGGGCTTTCCGTGCAGGACTGCCTGGAATATCTGGGAGAACTTTCCGGTATCCCGAAGGAGGAATGTAAAAAGCGTATCCGCTATTATCTGGAAAAGACAGGGCTTACGAATCACCGGAAAAAGAAAATGCGTCAGCTTTCCGGAGGAATGAAGCGAAGAGTCGGACTCATTCAGGCACTTCTGAATGAACCGGAATTTCTGATTGTGGACGAACCGACAACGGGGCTTGATCCGGAAGAGCGGGTGCGTATCCGTAACCTTCTGGTGGATTTTTCGGAGGGGCGGACCGTTTTGTTTTCCACTCATGTGGTGGAGGACATCGCGGCTACGTGCAGCAAGCTTGCGGTGATGCGGAAAGGTTCATTCCTCTATACAGGTACGGTACAGGCGCTCCTTTCCCGGGCAAAAGGAAAGATCTGGACAGCAAATGTAGCAGACGACACAGAAGCAAAAAGACTGGAAAAGCAGTACCGTACGACTTCCAGGCAGTACACGGAAGAAGGAATGACGGTGAAAATTATCAGCGATGTGAAACCGGATATTGACTGTACACAGCCGAAGATCACACTGGAAGATGCATATCTGTATCTGATGATGGAAAAGAAGAAGCAATGATCCGGCTTGTGAAATTGCGGAGAAACAGGTATACTGTAGGTAGAAGGAAGAGGATGACCGGAAGGGGGAAGGCGTATGAAAAGACGAATGAAGCGATTACTGGCACTTGGCATAGGAATCCTGATGATTGGAGTGAGCGCCTGTGGCTCCAGGACACCTGCAGATACCGGCGAAGAGCCAAAGACAGAGCAGACTGATCAGGGATCATCCACAAAGGAACAGGAAGAACCGGACGAGACGGATAACGGGGAAACGGAAGAGCAGGAGAAAGAACCGGAGACGGAAGATCCTGAGAATTCAGAGACGGAAAATAACAAGGTGGATCCGGGACAGCCGGAAAACACAGGAACACAGCCGGCTGATCAGAATACGGAAGTAGATGAGGAAGCATTTGGCGAGATGATCCAGTCCCTTTCCCAGTACGAGGAAGGAACAGCAGGAGCAAGTTTGAAGAGGCTGAAAGCAGCTTTCGGTGTGTTGAATTTCTCAGAGCAGTATGAGAGCAGCCAGAAAGAATCATTTACTCAGAAGCTTCAGGATTATCTGACAGAGAGCGAAGCGATGAGTGCGGAAGATATGAAGCTGAAACTGGAAGGAGTGGATCCGACAGTACAGCAGGTCTTTACAGAGGGAATTGCCTCCATGCAGGGTCAGCTCTCGGATGCGGGAAATCCGAACCGTTATGATACCTATACACAGGAAAAGTATCAGAATGTGGTCAAAGCTATGGAAGAAGTGCTGAATGAAAAATAATAATCGGTGACGAAAAAATCCCGGAGAACGATGTGAAATCACATGTGTCTCCGGGATTTTATTTTTTACTATATATTTTACTCCTGTTATACGGTGTGGAATCCGCGTCCGATAATCTCGCTGGTGTTGGAGATCAGGATAAATGCGCCCGGCTCGGTTTCCTTGATGAAGTTACGGAGCCGCACTGCCTGCGGACGGTTCAATGCTGTCAGAACAATGTATTTCTTCTGTCCGGAGAAGACACCCTGAGCGGAGTAGACAGTAGCCCCCCGGTGCAGATCCCGGATAATGAAGTTACAGATCGGCTCGGGACTGTCGCAGACAACATTGAAACATTTGGAAAGATTGAAACTTTCGATAAAGTTGTCTGTAATGAGTGACCGAAGAACAAGTCCGAGAATCGAAAACAGACCTGTCTCCATACCAAATACAAATACGCCTGCCACAGCGATTGCCACATCGGAGATCATCAGGACACGTCCGATGTCGTAACCGGTATATTTTTTCAGTATCATCGCCACGATGTCGGTTCCGCCGCTGGATGCGCCCATATTAAAGAGAACTGCCGATCCGAAAGCGGGAACAGCGATGGCAAAAATCAGTTCCAGGACAGGCTGGTTGGTAAGTGGTCCGTCCATCGGGTAAACACGCTCCAGGATAGACAGGAGAAAGGAAAGAAGCATGCTGCAGTAAAATGTTTTTGCTCCAAAGCTTTTTCCCATGATCAGGAATCCCAGAACCAGAAGGACAATGTTGCAGACAAAGTTAAAATCACTGCTGCTGATGGTTCCGGTCTTGGCGACAAGGACCGCAAGACCTGTAATACCGCCGAATGCAAAATTATTTGCAAATTTGAAAAAATAAATACCGCATGCCATGATGGCAGTGGCGGCCGTCATGACCACAAAATCCCGGATTTTGGATTTGGGTTTGATTTTGGATGATGGTTTTGGGATAGAATACTTCATATCCACATGATGTTGACCGTTCATTTTTTCTTCCTCGTTTTCTTTCGTTTTATGAAGAATTTATCTCCAAAATTGTAACCCTCCGGAAAGAAAAAGTCAACGATCCTGAAAGGAAAAGTAAAGGAAATAATATGTAAAGCTTTCTGACGGGTATGCCGGATTTTTTTTTGGGAGATACTATGCCTGGAAGGAGGAAAAAAACAATGCATCACTGCAACGCAATTCGAGATATATACGCAAGAGAAATCCTCGATTCCAGGGGAAACCCGACGATTGAGACACAGGTGCTTCTGGCGGACGGCACGATCGGAACGGCAAGTGTCCCGTCGGGAGCTTCCACCGGGAGATATGAGGCGAAAGAACTTCGGGATAAGGAAAAGCAGGACCGCTACTGCGGCCGTGGCGTGGAGAGGGCTGTGAATCATGTCAATGACCGGATCGCAAGAGAAGTCATTGGAGTCAATGCGCTGGAACAGACTGAACTTGACCATCTGCTGATCCGGCTTGACGGAACGGAAGATAAGAGTAATCTTGGTGCCAATGCCATCCTGAGTGTGTCCATGGCAGCAGCGAAAGCGGCGGCGATGAGTCTGAATCTGCCGCTTTACCGCTATCTTGGTGGTGTGCATACCAGACGGATACCGGTGCCGATGATGAATGTTCTGAACGGCGGAAGACACGCGGACAATATCATTGACTTTCAGGAATTTATGATCATGCCGGCAGGGGCCTGCTGCTTCCGGGAAGGACTTCGGATGTGCACAGAAGTCTATCATATGATTAAGGCGCTTCTGAAGGGAAGAGGATATCATACCGGAGTGGGCGATGAAGGAGGCTTTGCCCCGGACCTTCCGGATACCGGGAGTGTCTGTGACATCCTGATGGAGGCCATTGAGACGGCAGGATACCGGGCAGGAAAAGACATTGTACTCTGTCTGGATGCGGCAGCCTCGGAAATTTATGACAGAGATTTCGGGAAATATGTGTTTGTGGGAGAAAGCAAAGGAAAAGAGAAAAAGGTAGTTCGCACCGCGGAAGAACTCATTGACTACTATGCAGAACTAATCGAAAAATATCCGATTGTATCTATTGAGGACGGTCTGGAAGAAGAGGATTTTCCGGGATGGGAACTGATGAATACAAGACTCGGGCTTCAGACACAGCTGGTAGGTGATGACCTCTTCGTGACCAGTACAAAAAGGCTGAAACGAGGGATTGACTGCCGGGCAGCAAATGCGGTTCTGGTAAAGATCAATCAGATCGGTACACTCACAGAAGCCTTTGATACCATCCGGATGGCCCGGGAGCACGGGTATCGATCCATTGTTTCCCATCGCTCCGGTGAGACGGCGGATACAACGATTGCTGACATTGCGGTGGCTTTTGGAACCGGGCAGATCAAGACCGGGGCTCCATGCCGATCAGAACGGGTGGAAAAATACAACCGCCTTTTGAAAATAGAAGAAGAACTTGGAGATACTGCCATCTACAAGAATCCATTTTCCTGATCAGGAAGATCTCGAAAAGAAAATAAGGGGCGGAAAAGAAGCGAAAAACTGCTTGCGCAAACCGGAAGGATATGGTAGTATTATATATGGTTTATGCGCAGGAGGTGTAGAAGTTGGAAATTTTGAAAATCGTGATCACAATTTTATTTGTAATAGACTGTATTGCTCTTTCAGCAGTTGTATTAATGCAGGAAGGAAAATCAGCCGGTCTGGGAACGATTGCCGGTATGGCGGATACCTACTGGGGACAGAACAGAGGACGTTCCATTGAGGGAACTCTCGTGAAAGTCACAAAGATCCTTGCCGCACTGTTTCTTATCCTTGCTGCAGTATTGAATTTAAAAGTATTTGCTTAATGAAAGAAGATGCAGAACACTCTATTTCAAAAAATAGAGTGTTCTTTTTTTTCCATATCAGATAGAATAGAAGGGAGTATGTGAGGTACAGATAATGGAAAGACAATATGAGAAAAGAAAGAAAATGGTATACCAGTTCATCTGTGACGATTTCTATGTCCCGATGAAGATGAAAGAAATGGCCTCCGTCCTTCAGGTGAAAAAGGAAGAGAGGCAGGAGTTAAAAGAAATTCTGGATGCTCTGGAATCCGAAGGAAAGATCCATAAGACCCAGAAAGGAAACTATGTAAAAGGTCAGGGGAACAGGCTGACCGGAATCTATCAGGCCCATGCCAGAGGATTTGGTTTCGTATCCATCGAGGGATCGGATGACGATGTTTTTATCCCGGAAGAGGAATCCGGCGGTGCCCTGCAGGGAGACGAAGTGGAAATCCAGATCACAAGAGGTGCAGGACCAAAGACAGGACAGCGGCAGGAAGGAAAAGTCATCAAGATCCTGAAACGCGGGATGTCCCGGATCGTCGGCTATTATCAGAAAAATAAATCATTCGGATTTGTTCTTCCGGATAATCAGAAGTTTTTACAGGATGTGTTTGTGCCTGAGGAAAAATCAAAAGGAGCGGTGACCGGACACAAGGTCGTTGTAAAGCTCACTTCCTACGGCGGAGACGGGAAAAAGCCGGAAGGTGAAGTCGTGGAGATTCTCGGACATGTCAACGATCCGGGAACCGATGTGCTGAGTATCGCCATGTCCTACGAACTTCCGATTGAATTTCCGGAGAAGGTAATGAACCAGGCGGAGCGTGTGGCAAAGCCTGTCAGCGAAGCAGACCGCTTTGGAAGAAGAGATCTGAGGGATGTCCGGATGGTGACGATCGACGGCGAGGACGCCAAGGATCTGGACGACGCGGTTTCCCTGGAAGTACGGGACGGAAGTTTTTATCTGGGCGTTCACATCGCGGATGTGACCAATTATGTGCAGGAAAACAGTGCCCTGGACCGGGAAGCAAAAAAACGCGGGACAAGCGTTTATCTGGCGGATCGTGTGATTCCAATGCTTCCGCACACCCTTTCCAACGGAATCTGTTCCCTAAACGCGGGAGAGGACCGGCTGGCGCTGAGCTGCCTGATGAAGATTGATGAAAACGGTACGATCGTGGACCATGAGATCTGCGAGAGCGTGATCCGGGTTGACCGCCGTATGACATATACAGCGGTGAAACAGATTCTGGAAGACGAAGATGAAGAACAGTGCCGGAAATATGAGGAATTCATTCCGATGTTTCGGGAGATGGCAAGGCTTTCCTCCATTTTGAGAGAAAAGCGCCACAGACGGGGGGCGGTGGACTTTGATTTCCCGGAAACGAAAGTGATTCTGGATGAGCAGGGACGCCCGGTCGAGTTGAAAGCGTATGAGAGAAATACGGCGACAAAGCTGATCGAAGATTTCATGCTTGCGGCCAACGAGACAGTGGCGGAAGATTTCTTCTGGAGAGAGATTCCGTTTGTCTACCGGATTCATGAAGCGCCGGATGAGGAGAAGATCCGCAAACTTGCGATTTTCCTCCACAATTTCGGCTATACGATGCATATCGGCAATCATGAAGTGCATCCAAAAGAGATCCAGAAGCTCCTTGCCAAAGTAGAAGGGAAGCCGGAGGAGCCGATGATTGCAAGACTGGCACTTCGCTCGATGAAACAGGCAAAATATACGCCGGAAAATGAAGGACATTTTGGACTTGCGGCATCCTGCTATACTCATTTCACTTCCCCGATCCGGCGTTATCCGGACCTTCAGATCCACAGGATCATCAAGGAGACGCTTCGCGGCCGGATGGATGAAGAGCGGATCCGGCATTATCAGTCGATTCTCGAGGAAGTGACAAAGCACGCAAGCGAGACCGAACGCCGGGCAGAAGAGGCTGAGCGGGAAACGGTCAAACTGAAAAAAGTACAGTATATGAAAAATTTCATCGGTGAAGAGTACGAAGGTGTGATCTCCGGTATCACCAAGTGGGGCATGTACGTGGAACTTCCGAATACCATCGAGGGACTGGTCCATGTAGTGAATATGACGGATGATCATTATGAGTATATCGAAGACCGCTACGAGATGCAGGGCATCAACACCGGAAAGACTTACCGGCTTGGACAGAAAGTATGCGTCCGTGTCATGGCGGCAAACGAGCTTCAAAGGACAATCGACTTTGAGCTTGGAAAGGAAGGGGACTAGGAGATGGCAAAGACAGGTGTAAAACTGATCGCCAACAACAAAAAAGCATATCATGATTATTTTATTCTTGAGACTTATGAGGCCGGGATTTCCCTTGCAGGAACCGAGGTGAAATCGATGCGGATGGGAAAGTGCAGTATCAAAGAATCCTTCATCCGCATCGAAAACGGGGAGGTCTTTGTGTACGGAATGCATATCAGCCCGTATGAGAAAGGAAATATTTTCAACAAAGATCCGCTCCGGGTACGCAAACTCCTGCTGCACAGGCAGGAAATCAACAAACTGCTTGGAAAAATGAAAGAAAAAGGAATGACACTTGTGCCTTTGAAAGTGTATTTAAAGGGCAGTCTTGTCAAAGTGGAAATCGGGCTGGCAAAAGGAAAGAAGCTTTATGACAAGCGTGCGGATATTGCCAAAAAAGATCAGGCAAGAGAAGCGCAAAGAGATTTCAAAATTCGCAATTTTGGGTAGATTCAAAGTGAAAAGGAAGGTATAATAGAAATGGTACCAGTAACAAAAAAAGATCTCAGAAATCTTGTTTCCCAGACAACGATTGAGACATATGAAGAGCTTACACCGCAGCTGATCCAGCTGATTGATATGACGAAGAAAAATCCTGATCTGACAGACGCGCAGAAGTCGGACGAGATTTCACTTCATATGCTTGGATATGTGAAATCCTGTACGAATGAAATTATCATCGAGGTACTTGCAGAGATTCTGGGACTGGAAGATGAAGAATAAATAAAATATAAAATGGGGAGGACCGGCGCATGGTATACGAGACAATTCCTGTAACAATCAAGGGCGAGGAAACAAACGCAAGGTTATATACATATTTCTGGAGCAATTCAAAAGAGCTTTATGATGGACGAAAAAGGCCCTGTGTTCTGATCTGTCCGGGAGGCGGCTATGCCATGACATCGGACAGGGAGGCAGAAGGTCTGGCGGTACGGTTCATGGAGATGGGATATCATGCGGCAGTGCTCCGGTATTCAACTGTTCCGGATGATGTATTTCCGGATGCATTCATTCAGGCGGCTGCATGCATGAAGATGCTTAGAGAACGCGCAGAAGAATGGTTCATTGATCCGGACAGGATTCTGATTCAGGGATCCTCGGCAGGAGGACATCTTGCTGCCATGGTTTCCACCTACTGGCACATTCCGGAGCTTGCCAACATTCTCGATACCACATCGGAGATGATCCGTCCGAACGGACAGATTTTGAGCTATCCGGTGATTACAGCCGGCACATTCCGGAACGAAGGCTCCTTTAAGAACCTTCTGGGTGCCCAGGCGGAGGAAAGTCTGGAAGAAGCATGTTCTCTGGAACTGAATGTTTCAGAGTACACACCGAAGACGTTTATCTGGCATACATATGAGGATCAGTCCGTTCCGGTTCAGAATTCCCTCCTCTATGTAAATGCGCTCGTAAAGGCCGGTGTTCCGGCGGAGTTCCATCTCTTCCCGAAAGGAGAGCACGGACTTGGAACAGCGACTGAGTTAAGCCTTTCCAGTGACGGAAGAGGCGTGGAAGCTCAGTGCGGCCAGTGGATGGATCTTGCAAAAGCATGGATCGACCACAACATTTAGAAAAAGAGCTGAAAGAAAGACCGCGGGCGGGCCTTGACAAGGTCAGGCCGCCTGCGTATAATAATAGAACAACTGTCTGCAAAACCAGGGCTTGTACTGGTTTCGACGGGGGTTTTAAAGTTGGAGAAGCCATCCGCGGGACGGGACCGCGCAGTAAACCGTAACTTAAAAATAAACGCAGACAATAATAAATTAGCGTACGCTGCCTAATTTCGGCAGCAGTCGGCTCCGGACTTCCCGCGGTCCGGATTACCGGCTTCGACACTTGCGGGGCACTTCGTCTCCAAAGCTTTGAGGAGATGGAAGATTTTATGAAGCTACCGAAGATTGCAGCCTGTCATTAGGCGGCAGTCCGGGGGAATCTTAAAATAATGACTGTGATGGGAGATGCTCCGATGGAGAGGCTTTCGGACGCGGGTTCGATTCCCGCCAGGTCCATATTCTTAAACCGCGAAAACCCAGTAAAATCAGGGGATTCGCGGTTTTTTTATAATCAAATTCATCTGGAAATTTCACTTACAGTTTGAGAGGAGGTCGAATGCATGGCAATATACAAGAAAATTTTAGGGCTATTCCCCCTGATGATAGTCTTGACAATGATTTGGGGATGTGGGAATCATATGGACAAATCCAGTGAATCTTTTGATATAACAAAATTCCCACGAGATGAGCAGGGCTATCCTAAAAGCGATATTGCAATTATCAATGGAAAAGAATTTTCTTTAAAAGATTTATCGGAATCCTATGTAGAAGACAACCTTGATTGTGTAATTGAACTTCCTGATGTTAAAACAGGGGATCGTATTGAAGTAATTCTTCCTCAATATCTTCCGGTTAATTTATGAATCCTTAGATACAGGAGTAATTCCTTCTGGATTTGTAAGAAAAGCGCCGCAAATACGGCGCTTTTTCCACTCTGTTTTATAAAATACAGGAAGAGATCAGTCTTCCGATTTCTCTTATATCTCCTCCGGCAGAAAACTCAAATGTGACATTACCAAGGCCGCTGAAGCAGAGGGTCAATTCGGAATCCATATCAAAGGTTCCGGCTGTTTCAATGGAAAATGCCTGAACTTTGGAGTACGGAAGGGAAGTAAAATCCTTTTTGGATCCGGTAATGCCCTGTACATTGCAGGCGATCAGTCGTTTGTTTGTGAATACCACATAGTCCCGCAGAGCACTGTAGTACCCGACGATTTCTTCTCCATAAATCAAAAGATCCAGGATTTCTTTCGGAAGATGCTTTTCTTTTGCTTTACTGAGTTTGAATACTTTTTTGTTCTGAAAATCAATCATAGTCTGTCCTCCGTTTTTCTTTTATCATAGCATATGGAAGATGTCTGTTCAATTATGAGCAGAGGTATCTTTCGTATTGACAACATAGTAAAACGATGTAAAAATTTATATATAAATCAAGCAAAAAAGAAGCTGAAAATCTGAAATGAGGTGAGGAACATGCACTTTGAAAGAAAAGAAACCATGTTTACAGGAACAACAAGCAGGGAACCGGAAGCATATGAGAAACTTCATGGGGAAATTGCGCGCCGGGCAGCAGAAGAGGGGATTGTCCTTCTGAAAAATGAGGAGCATCTGCTTCCGCTCAAAAAGGGAAGTAAACTTGCGCTGTTTGGTTCTGGTGCGTCCAAAACAGTCAAAGGAGGCACCGGTTCCGGAGATGTAAACGAGAGAAGAAGTATCAGCATCTATGAAGGTTTGAAAAATGCCGGATTTGAAATTATGACGGAGAAATGGCTCCATGAATATGAAGAAGAATATAAGGGAAAACGGTTGGAATGGAAAGAAGCGATTCTTGAAAAAACAAAAAGCGGAACAGATTTTTTCACCGCATATTCCACTTCTCCATTTCATGTTCCGGCAGGACCGGAAATTTATACTGTCGATGCGGATGCGGCAGTTTTCGTCCTTGCCCGGAATGCAGGGGAAGGGGCGGACAGACGGGCAGAAAAAGGAGATTATTTTCTGAGTGATGAAGAGTATACTCTTCTTTCGGATGTCTGTGACAGGTATGAGAAGGTCATTCTGCTTCTGAATTCCGGAGGAGTTGTGGATTTGTCATTCCTTGAAAAGCTTCCGCAGATTCAGGCAGTACTGGCAGTATCACAGCCGGGCCAGGAGGGCGGCACTGCCGTGGCAGATGTTATCAGCGGGATTATTTCTCCAAGTGGAAAATTGACTGATACATGGGCATTTTCTTATGATGACTATCCGAATGCCGCAACATTTTCGCATAACAACGGAAATGTTGAGGAGGAGAAGTACGAGGAAGGCATCTATGTGGGATACCGTTATTTTGATACCTTCGAGATTCCGGTACGTTACGGATTCGGGTATGGAATGTCTTATGCATCTTTCACCATGAATACTGCCCGCATTAAAACGGCAGAAAACGGAGAGGTAAGAGTTACGGTCAAAGTGAGAAACCACAGCCAGGAGTTTTCCGGAAAAGAAGTGGTTCAGCTTTATGTATCCCTTCCAGTCGGAAAGATTGAAAAAGAGTTCCGTAGATTGTGCGCTTTTGCCAAGACCAGGATACTGGCTCCGGGAGAAGAGGAGACGGTTGAGATGACTTTTGATGCCGGAACGCTAGCCTCCTTTGATGAAGGCCGGGCAGCATGGATTCTGGAATCGGGATGCTACGGAATCTATGTGGGAAATTCCCTTATGGAAAGCACGCTGGAAGGTATCCTTGATGTAAAAGAGGAGAAAGTGTTGGCAGAAACAGAGCATATCTGTCCATTAAGAGAAACTCTGGAGGAGCTGTCTGTTCCGGCTGAAAAAATCCGGAAGCGATATGAAGCGCTGATCAACAATACGGAGAATGTGCCGCACTTTTCCTATGATCTGGCCGGACTTGATACTATCCGGTATTGTTACGATTATAAAGAGCCGGGGGATGAAGCGGCGGAAATCACCAGTGGGCTGTCCGAGGATCAGCTGATCCTGCTTGCTGTGGGAGATCCGGGAAGCGGACAGGGAAGCAATCTTGGCGCAGCCGGGATTTCGGTGCCTGGATCTGCAGGTGAGACCAGCTCCTGTGCGGCCGGACAGGGAGTAAAAGCGATTGTTCTGGCTGACGGACCGGCAGGTCTGCGCCTGAGTCAGAATTATGTGGTGTACGATGGAAAAGTGCAGACGATTCCGTTTGAAGCGGCGATTGAAAGAGGATTTTTTTACGATGGGCCGGAACAGGAAGGAGATATTTATTATCAATATTGTACGGCGTTCCCTGTCGGAACACTTCTGGCTCAGACGTGGAATGAAGAATTGATCCGGGAAGTCGGTAATGCAGTGGGCGAGGAGATGGAGCGGTTTAAAGTGACGCTCTGGCTCGCGCCGGGAATGAATATCCACCGGAATCCTCTGTGTGGACGGAACTTTGAGTATTATTCGGAAGATCCGTTCCTCAGCGGAAAAATTGCCGCAGCCATGACAAAAGGAGTGCAGAAGCACCCTGGATGCGGAACGACTGTGAAGCATTTTGCCTGCAATAATCAGGAGGATAACCGGAGCGGATCCGACAGTATTCTTTCGGAACGAACCCTTCGGGAAATCTATCTGCGCGGCTTTGAAATTGTTATTCGGGAAGCACAGCCGCTTGCAATCATGACAAGCTATAATCTGATCAATGGTATCCATGCGGCAAACAGTTATGATCTCTGTACGAAAGCAGCCCGCTGTGAATATGGATTTCAGGGATTGATCATGACGGACTGGACAACGACGCAGCTGAGTGAAGACTGTACGGCTGCGGGATGCATTAAGGCAGGAAATGATCTGGTAATGCCGGGAGAACCGGAGGATCAGGAAAGTATCCGGCAGGCGTTGCCTGATGGAACGATATCACAGAAGGAACTCCGGGACTGCGTCACAAGGATTGTGCGGACGACATTAAAATAATATAAAATCTGTTGTACTTACAACATATTTTGCTTTCTGACTCCTGTATACTGGCCATGGAACGAAACAGTAAGGAGGACAGAAAATGGAAAAGCAGATGTTTTGTTATCAGTGTGAACAGACGGCAGGGTGCAGCGGATGTACCGGGAAAGCGGGAGTCTGTGGGAAGACAGCAAGGACAGCAGGCCTTCAGGATGAACTGACCGGGGCGCTGATCGGACTTGCAAGGACGTGTGCGTCCGATCCGAAGACAGAAAATACGGACCGGTTGATTCTGGAAGGTCTGTTTGCTACTGTCACAAATGTCAATTTTGATGATGAAGCCATTGAAAGGCTGATTGATAAAGTAAGAGCAGAAAAAGAGCAGATTGCGCCGGGCTGCGCAGTATGCGAAGCAAAGTGCGGGAACACCGATGAATATGATATGAAACGGATCTGGGAAGCGCAGGAGGATATCCGGTCATTGAAATCTCTGATCTTATTTGGAATCCGGGGAATGGCGGCGTATGCTTATCATGCTATGGTACTGGGCTATGTGAATGAGGAAGTCAACACCTTTTTCTACAAGGCATTATCTATACTTGCAGAGGACTGGGGAATGGAAGAACTTCTTCCGGTGGTTATGGAGACCGGAGCAGTGAACCTGAAATGCATGGAACTGCTTGACCGTGCCAACACGGAAACATTTGGAAATCCGGAGCCGTCAGAAGTATCCTGGAAAGTGGAAAAAGGGCCGTTTATCGTTGTAACCGGTCATGATCTCTATGATCTGAAACTTCTTTTGGAACAGACGAAAGATCTGGGAATCCAGGTTTACACCCACGGAGAGATGCTCCCGGCTCATGCATATCCGATGCTTCGGAAATATCCGCATCTGAAAGGAAACTTTGGAACCGCATGGCAGAATCAACAGAAGGAGTTTGCAGACATTCCGGCACCGGTTCTTTATACGACAAACTGTCTGATGCCGGTAAAGGACAGTTATGCGGACCGGGTATTTACAACGGAAGTAGTAGGATATCCGGGCATGGTCCACATTGGTGAGGACAAAGATTTTACCCCGGTGATCCAAAAAGCACTGGAACTTGGTGGATATGAAAAAGATATGGAATTTACAGGAAGCAACGGCGGCAGCACCACAATGACCGGATTCGGCCATCAGGCAGTTCTGGGTGTGGCGGGTCAGATCATCGCAGGTGTGAAAAGCGGAGCGATCCGGCATTTCTTCCTGGTAGGAGGATGCGATGGAGCCCGCCCTGGAAGAAGCTATTATACAGAGTTTGTAAAACAGGCACCAAAGGATACGGTGATTTTGACACTGGCCTGCGGAAAATACCGGTTTAACGATCTGGATCTGGGAACAATCGGAGGAATCCCGCGGATGCTCGACATGGGACAGTGCAATGATGCCTACAGTGCCATCAAGGTTGCACTGGCACTGGCAGATGCATTCGGATGTGGTGTCAATGAACTGCCGCTGTCCATGATTCTGTCCTGGTATGAACAGAAAGCGGTCTGCATTTTGCTGACGCTTCTTCACCTCGGCATCAAAAATATCCGGCTTGGCCCGACACTGCCGGCATTTCTTTCAAAAGGTGTGGCGGAGTATCTGATAAAAGAATATGGAATTGCTCCGGTTACAACGCCGGAAGAGGATTTAAAGACAATCTTAGGATAAGAAGCTAAGAAGAAGGATGTTTCCACAATCAGGAGACATCCTTTTTCTATGCGCAGGAAGAAACCAGAAGTGGTAAGCAGTTTGTCTGCGGTTCAAAAGACGGACTTCAGTATTGGGGCTGTAGTATTTGAGTTTGGAATTCGGCTGAATAAAGAAAAGCCTAAAATTGAGCCGTACAATTTAAACTAAAGTGAGCCCCTTGTCAAGGACATCCGAAAAATTTTTTGTCTGGATTTTATAACAGCTTAAATGCTGATGGTAACTCGTTGGTTTTAATATATTTATAGTACTCGTTTGGAGACATTCCATGGAGGAGTGTCTGGTATCGGTCATTGTTATAATAATCCATCCAGTCATCTATACGAGCCTTCACATCCTCGAATGTTTTCCATGACGGGATATAAGGAGCCAGTTCATCTTTCATATGTCCAAAGAAACTTTCCTGCGGGGCATTATCCCAACAGTTTCCTCTACGTGACATGGATTGACGAAGAGTTCCATCTTTTAATAGATTGCGGAATGCAATACTGGTATAATGGCAGCCTTGATCGGAATGAAGCCAGGCCGTTGCATTTAACAGTTCCGGGTACTCTCTGAGAAGTTGTTTCACAGTATCAAGAACAAAATCCACAGCCAGGGAACTGCTTAACTGATAGGCAAGGATCTGCATGGTAAAAGCATCCTTTATCACAGAGAGATAGCAGAAACCGTCAGCAAACCGAATATAGGTAATATCTGTCAGCAAAACCTTACGGGGACCATGGCTCCGGAATTCCCGGTTGACATGATTCGGAACGACAGCATCCGTCTTCAATGCTTTTGCCATCCGTCTGTAGGGGTTGGCTTTGCGGATTGGACAGAAGAGACCAAATTTTTTCATTAATCGTTTTACTTTTTTATGATTCATTCGGAATCCCATACGGAACAGTCTCATACAAATGCTCCGATAGCCTTTTGCATATCCACGGAACTCATAAGCTGTTTTAATAAGTTCAAAATCTTCGAGATCCCGCTTTTCACGATATCTGCGTGTATCCGAGGCATTCACCCATCGGTAGTATCCCGAACGGGAAACGCCTGCAAGATCGCAGAGTTCTTTCACACTAAGAGAAGACTCTGTCATGGTTTCCTGCTGGATCAGTGCAAAGAGTTCGCCGGTTGGGACGTGTTGTCTTACTTCTGCCGATTGCGGACATGTGAAGTTTTTTTTAAAAACTCAACCTGCTTTTCCAAATGAACAATGCGTTCCTGCAATTCTCGGATACTTGTATCCATCCGCTGTTTAGCCAGATCTTTTTCGGCAAACAAAGCAGTCCTTTCTGAATGAGAAATTCCTCTGGGCTCCTTAAAACCTTCAGGAGAACGGGCTTCTTTCAGAATACGTTTACGAATTCCATCCAGACAGCTTCGTGAGAAAAGCGAAGGATCATATCCAGCAGCACGCATAATTTTCTGAGTGGTCATTTGAGGAAGATCTACTTGGCTGGCGAAAAAAACTTTAAAAGCAACTGTGAAAACAATGCAGTATGAAGAAACATGATGTGTATAAATGTTTCCTTCCAGTATTTCGATTTGTTCCTGCGTAAACACGATTTGTTTTGACATAGATAGTCCACCTTTCTGTAAAAAATATATCACAACAACAGATAAGCTGTATATCAATGTCCACAGTTGGGTTTTCAAAGCTATCAACATAATAACAGCAGTCAAATCTGTGTCCACAATATAGGATTAAATCTCAAAATACGTACAAAAAGGATTTTACCCGTGTCCTCTTTATAGGGCTCATTTTAAACTGAAATACCGGTTAGATATAGAAAAGTGCAAAATGGAACCGTAGTATTTGATCTGAGACTGCGGTTAGATTGATAGATTACTAAAATTAAACCGTAATATTGAGAGCAAAACAACGGTTAAAACTGAGCAAAATAGAATGTGAGCCGTATTATCTGGTTAGAATCCACGGCCTAAAATAACAATTTGCAAATTTGAACCGTATTTTTTGCTGACTTGTACTGGAAAATAGAACGAAACGATTAAGATGTTATCTTTTAGTCAGAATCTATTGACAAATGCCTACCTTGCTATATAATATAGTCAAGAGAAGAACCTTATCATACAAGGTAGACTGGAGGGAAATCATGGGAACAGTGTTAGAAGTGCAGGATATTATCAGAAATTATTCTAAAAAAGGTGATGGAGCCCGTCCGGCAGAGGATGATATCAAGGTCATCCGCGGGATCAGCATGAAAGTCGAGAAAGGAGATTTCCTCGGAATCATGGGAAAATCCGGATGCGGAAAGTCAACGCTGCTCCGGGTGCTCGGACTTCTGGACCGGCCGACGGAAGGAAAGATTTATTTTGAAGATTTTGATACGGAAGAATTGTGGAAAGATGAGCTGGCAGACATCCGCAGAAGGAAGATCGGATTTATCTTCCAGGACTACTACCTGATGGACAGTCTGACGGTGAGGGAAAACATGATTCTGCCGATGATTTTAGACAAGGCGGATTCCGCGGAAATGAAAAAGCGGGCGGAAAAATATGCGGAACAGTTTGAGATTTCGCATCTTCTTGATAAGAAGCCGATGGAGCTTTCCGGCGGAGAGAAGCAAAGAGCAGCGATCTGCCGGGCGCTGATCAATGACCCGGAACTGATTCTGGCGGACGAACCGACGGGAAATCTGGATTCCAAATCTGGAAAAATTGTTCTGGATGCACTCAAAGAGATTAATAGATGGGGAAAGACTATCATCATGGTGACCCATGACCCTCAGATGGCGAGCAATTGTAAGCATGTGATTTTGCTGAAAGATGGCGTGATTTTAAAGACACTGGACCGCAAAGGAGACGATGAAAAAGAGCGGGAACGCTATTATCGGGAGATTCTCGGAGAAATGGAGCAGCTTTAAGTGAAACAACAAGAACAGGCGGTGAGAAATATGGACAAAGCGCAGCTTATGAAAGGGATTCTGGAAGGATGCATTCTGAAGATCATTGATCAGGAAGAGACATACGGATATGAGATCGTAACAAGGCTCCAAGATTATGGATTTTCTGACGCAAAAGAAGGCACGCTTTATCCGCTTTTACTCCGCCTGGAGAAAAAGAAGCTGATTAAGGGAACCTTTAAAGAAAGTCCTCTGGGGCCGAAGCGGAAGTACTACGCACTGACTCAGGAGGGAAAGGACTATGTCGATCAGTTTTATCAGGCATGGCAGGAAGTGAAAGAGTCTGTTGACCGGATCTTCTGACAGGAGGCGAGAAAAATGTTATGGAAAAATGAATTGACAGAAATAAGAAATGAGAATGCAGAGCAGATCAGAGAAATGAGCGAAACAATGTGGGATCAGCTTTCTCCGATGGTAGAATATATTTCCTCTTTTTCGATTCCGATGTTTGAAGAGGAAGTGATCAAAAAAGATCTGATCGGCATGGCAGAGGAGGCAGAGATCGAAGAGATTTCTCTGGAAGAAAAACTGGGGATGCCGCGGAAAGAATTTTGCGACAATCTGGTGAAAGAGGAAATGAGAAACGAAAGAATAGCAGAGAACATCATGGAGTTTGCTGTACATTTTGTCTGGAATCTGACGTTTTTCTGGGCAATAGAGCTTTTTCTGTTTGGAAATCCTGACAAGGTTTATGTGGCAGACGCAGTAGTATCCTTAGTGATGGCGTTTTTAGGCGTATGGAATTTGGGAGGGCGTATGGCATGGAATAAATGGAAAGAGTGGATCAAATGTCTGTTATTCATCGGTTTTATTGTGATGCTTCTGGCTATGAATGTCCGAACAGATCAGGCTATTACAGGAAATGGATTTGTCATAGGCGGCTGCATGATTTTGGCGTCTGTGATGGCGGTTTTGATTAGAAGGAACTACTGGAAAAAGCAGTCACAGAAATATGACTGGAAATAGAAAGCGGGGGAAAGAAGATGTATGTGCTTGAAGTTGAAAATTTAATTCGTAATTATCAGAAGGCTGCAGGGAAAAAGGGAACAGAAGATATAAAAGTTTTAAAAGGACTGAACTTTCAGGTGGAAGAAGGAGATTTCACCGGGATTATGGGAAAATCCGGATGTGGAAAGACGACCCTTCTGAAAGTTCTGGGGATGATTGATAAGCAGACAGATGGAACGGTCCGATTCATGGGACAGGACACAAAAGGACTTTCCGGAGATACGCTGGCGGATATCAGAAGAACGAAACTCGGATTTATCTTTCAGGACTATTACCTGATGGACAGTCTGACAGTTGAGGAAAATATCATGTTGCCGATGATCCTCGGGCAGGAGGATGCGCAGAAAATGATGGATGCGGCAAAGGCATATGCGGAAAAGTTTCAGATCGATCATCTGTTAAACAAGAATCCGTATGAACTCTCCGGTGGAGAAAAACAGAGAGTGGCAATCTGCCGGGCACTGATTAACAATCCGGATCTGATTCTGGCCGATGAGCCGACGGGAAACCTGGACTCCAAGTCCGGCAAAATCGTGATTGAAGCACTTCGAACCATCAATCAGGAAATGAAGAAGACGATTGTCATGGTTACTCACGACCCGCAGATGGCAAGCAACTGCCGGAAGATTATCCTTCTGAAAGACGGAGTGATTCTGGAAACGCTGGAACGGGGAGAAAAGAGTCAGGAAGAATTTTATCAGGAAATCATCGGAAAGATGGAGGAACTGTAAAAAGTAGAGACAGGTCAAAGCGGGGGAAGAAGGGATCATATGAGACTGAAAAAGTTGTGGGAAAATGATCTGATCAAAATCAGACAGGAAAATGTAAACCGGATATCCGTACTGGATGGGAAAATGTGGGATCAGCTTTATCCGATTGTAGAATATCTGGATTCCTCGTTACTTCCGCTCTTTGAAGAGGAAGTGATTAAAAAGGAACTGATCGGAATGGCAGAAGAAGCCCTGATTGAAGGAATCACTCTGGAAGAGAAGCTTGGCATGCCGGGACAGGAGTTTTGTGATCAGATGCTAAGCTCCAGAGAGAAAAGTGACAGGAGAAAAAAAGGAGAATATTTGGTAGAATTTGCAGTTCACTTCGTCTGGTTTCTGACATTTTTCAGTATAGAAACCATCTGGACAAATCAGATTGAACTGGATATGAGTACTGTGATCCTGGCAGTGATAGGTGCGGCCGCTTCTCTTTGGATTCACGATCAGATATTTATTCATCCTATTACAGATTACAGAGGGAAGATCGCATTCCGGTCAAAAAAATCACAGGCGCTGATCATCCTTTTGGTGATTCTGTGTCTGATCTTTGCAGACTGGCTGCTTTGGAGAATGGATATCCGGATTTCCATTCCATGCGGAGGCAGAATCTTCTTTGCAGGAATGCTGGTATTATCCTACCTGATGCTGCTTGTAAGAAAACAGTACTGGAACCGCCGGTCAAAGGAATATGAATGGGCATGATGAAGAAAAGGCAGGAGGCATAAAGACATGTTCTGGAGGAACGATTTGACAACATTAAGAAAAGAAAATACAGGCCGTATCGCGGACATGGGAGAAGAGATGTGGGAACAGCTGTATCCCGCACTACAGTACCTGTCGACCAGGCAACTTTCACTTTTTGATCGGGAACTGATCAAAAGCGAACTGATCGGCATCGCGGAAGAGGCAGAGATCCAGGGGGCCAGGCTGGACCGGAAGATGGGGATGCCTTATCAGGCATTCTGCGATTTTCTGATTGAAAAACGGGGAATCAGGAAAAAAAGTTCCATTGGAGAACAATTACTGGAAACAGGGACTTGCTTTATATGGTGGCTGACGTTCTTTGCAGTAGTCAATCTGATTCAGAATGATAATGCTGTCCGCTCTAATGAGATTCTGGCGGCGCTGGTAGCAGCCATGGCGGTTGTTCTTCTGGGAGACCACATGTTTGAGTACAGAGGAAGACTTTCCGTGGATCAAAAGAAATGGCGGATACAGATTGGAGTGATGGTGGTCTGCTTTTTCGTTCTGGCGGCTGTGACATCCAGGTATCCGATTGCCATCCCTCTGACAGCAGGTAGATGGATTGTGATCGGGATTCTGCTTGTTGCTTCCGTTCTTCTGCTGCTTATCAGAAACTGGTACTGGAACAGCAGGTCAAAGCAATATAACTGGAAATCTGAATAAAGAGTGGAAAAGAACTCTTGCGATGTTGGGGAATGAAATCGCAGGAGTTCTTTGTTACACTTAAATGATTGAATTTGACTGATTGTGAAAGATTTACAAAAAAACAAGTAAAAATATTGTGAAATAAAATGATTGATTATGACTGATAATGGTGCTATGATAAGCATAGAAAGAACGGAGGTAGAAAAGGATGATTTACACAGTAACATTTAATCCGTCACTGGATTATATTGTGACAGTCAATGATTTCCGGCTTGGAGAGACGAACCGGACGGCATCAGAGCAGATGCTCCCGGGAGGCAAAGGAATCAACGTGTCTACGGTACTGGAAAATCTCGGATTTGACAATACAGCTCTTGGATTTGTGGCAGGATTTACCGGAAGAGAGATTGTAAGCAAAGTACGGGAGCTTGGATTTCAAAGTGAATTTATTGAACTTGACGAGGGATGGTCAAGAATCAATATCAAAATGAAGGATTTTGACGGAACCGAGATCAATGGACAGGGACCGGCGATCAGCGGGGCGGCTTTGCAGGCACTTCTGGAAAAGCTGGACGGACTGAAAGAAGGAGACGTCCTGGTGCTGGCAGGAAGCATTCCGGCAAGTATTCCGGAAACGATTTATGCGGAGATTATGAAGCGGCTGGATGGAAAAGGAGTGCTCACAGTGGTGGATGCGACCAATGACCTGCTGATGGAAGTACTTCCGTATCATCCATTTCTGATCAAGCCGAATCAGCATGAGTTGGGAGCGATTTTCGGAGTGGAACTTGATACGCAGGAATCTGTTGTACCGTATGCACGGAAAATGCAGGAACAGGGAGCGTTGAATGTGCTCGTATCCATGGGCGGAAAGGGAGCAGTGCTTCTGGATGCAGACGGAGAGGTGCACATGCTTCCGGCACCGGAAGGAACCCTTGTCAACGCGGTAGGCGCAGGCGACTCCATGGTGGCAGGATTTCTGGCAGGATGGCTGGAAAAGAAAGATTATGAACATGCTTTCCGGATGGGAGTGTCCGCAGGAAGTGCCAGTGCCTTCTCGGAGCGTCTGGCAACAAGAGCAGAGGTGGAAACATTGTATCGATCGATAGAGGATGGGAGGAAATAGAGGATGAGAATCACAGAATTACTGGATAAAAGAAGTATTTCTCTTACTGCCGCGCCGGCTTCCAAAAGCGAAGCACTTGATATGGCGGTGGATCTGATGGCGGCAGGCGGAAAGATCCGGGACAAAGAAGCGTACCGGAAAGAAGTGTATTTAAGAGAAGAAGAAAGTACGACCGGAGTCGGAGGTGGCATCGCGATTCCGCACGGAAAATGTGACGCGGTGGCAAAGCCTGGTCTTGCAGCGATGGTAATCAAAGACGGAGTGGATTTTGATTCTCTGGACGGGGAGCCGGTAAATCTGATTTTCCTGATTGCCGCGCCGAATACAAAGGATAATATTCATTTGGACGTATTGAGCAAACTTTCCATTCTCCTGATGGATGAGCAGTTTTCAGAGAATCTGAAAAAAGCATCCACACCGGAAGAATTTCTTCAGATCATCGATGAGGCGGATGAAGAGAAACCGGATGTCGATGAACAGCTGGCGGCACAGACAGAGTCAAAACCGCAGGAGAAAGCATGCAGGATTCTGGCAGTGACTTCATGTCCGACTGGTATTGCACACACGTATATGGCTGCGGAAGGAATCGAAAAAGCAGCGAAAAAGGCAGGATGCTTTGTAAAGGTAGAGACGAGGGGATCCGGCGGAGCAAAGAACGTACTGACAGAAGAGGAAATCGCAGAGGCAGACTGTATCATCGTTGCAGCAGACGCAGAAGTACCAATGGACCGTTTCCATGGAAAACGTCTGATCGAATGCCCGGTTTCCGATGGAATCGGTAAGGCAGATCAGCTTGTAGAGCGGGCGATGCATGGTGATGTGCCGGTTTATAAAAGCGGAAATCCGAATGCAGGCAAGTCACAGAAATCATCCGGAGGCGGAGCCCACAAGGTATATACACAGCTGATGAACGGAGTTTCCCACATGCTTCCGTTCGTAGTTGGAGGCGGTATCCTCATTGCCCTTGCGTTTTTGATCGATGGTCTCAGCGTCGATATCAATTCCCTTTCCGATGAGATGCGAGCAAACTTCGGTACGATCACGCCGGTAGCAGCGGCATTGAAAGGAATAGGAGATACGGCATTTGGATTCATGCTCCAAGTACTTGCAGGATTCATTGCCATGAGTATCGGAGACCGTCCGGCACTGGCAGTCGGATTTGTAGGCGGAATGCTTGCATCTCAGGGCAAATCCGGATTTCTTGGAGCTCTTCTTGCGGGATTTGTAGCAGGATACCTGATTCTCCTTCTGAGAAAAGTATTTGCGAAACTGCCGCAGTCCATTGAAAAGATTGCGCCGGTGCTTCTGTATCCATTGTTCGGAATTCTGATTATGGGACTTCTGATGAATTATGTGATTGAGCCTCCGGTGGGAGCATTGAATACCGCGCTTAATACAGGACTGACCAATATGAGCGGAAGCAGCAAGATTCTCCTTGGAATTATCGTTGCAGGCATGATGTCTATCGATATGGGAGGCCCGTTCAACAAGGCAGCATATGTATTCGGAACTGCATCCATTGCAGCCGGTAACTATGATATTATGGCAGCCGTTATGATCGGCGGTATGGTACCTCCATGTGCTATCGCTCTGGCGACACTGCTTTTTAAGAAGAAATTTACAAAAGAAGAACGGGAATCCGGTCCGGTAAACTTTATCATGGGACTTGCGTTTATTACAGAAGGAGCGATCCCGTTTGCGGCATCTGATCCGATCCATGTCCTTCCGTCCTGTATCATCGGTGCCGCAGTATCAGGTGCGCTTTCCATGGCATTTGGCTGTACTTTGATGGCTCCGCATGGCGGAATCTTCGTATTCCCGGTTGTGGATCATGCCCTGATGTATCTTGTATCCCTGGTAATCGGTACGATTGTCGGAGCCGTACTCCTTGGAATACTTAAAAAAAGGGTAGAAGAATAAAAAAAATCAAACAGCATTACGCCGCGAGAAGATTATCACATCCGCGGCGTATTTTGATTCGGGTGGGAGATTGACGGGAAAGGAGAATTCTACTATAGTTATATGAGAGAAAAAGGTTTAGTCGGAGGGAAGGTTATGCTGACAGAAAAACGACAAAAAGAGATCTTGAAACTTCTGGGAGAGAAGGGAAGCGTGACCGTTCAGGAACTGACAGAAAAGCTGAATGCGTCCGAGTCCACAATTCGGAGAGACCTGACACTTCTCCATCAGAAAGGAGAGCTGGTCAAGGTGTTTGGAGGAGCTGTCCAGACAGAATCCAGGATCAATATCCGGGAAGAAAAAGTTGCTCTCAGGAAAGAATTGAAAAAAGAGGAAAAAATCCGGATTGCCAGGTATGCGGCATCGCTTGTGGAGCCGGATGATTTTGTCTACCTGGATGCCGGCACGACAACGGAATACATGATTCCGTTTCTGACAGAGAAGTCAGCCGTCTTTGTGACCAATGCGGTTTCCCACGCCCTGCAGCTCACGGAGAATGGGTTCCGGGTGATCCTGATCGGCGGCGAACTCAAAGCGGCGACTGAGGCGATTGTTGGAAACGAAGCCTACGTCAATCTCCAGAAATATAATTTTACAAAAGGTTTTTTCGGAACGAACGGGGTAAACCGGACGTCCGGGTTTACGACGCCGGATATCAATGAGGCGATGATAAAAGGATGTGCGATGAAACATGCCCAAAAGCCGTATGTACTCTGTGACAGCAGCAAATTTCTGGTATCGAGTCCTGTAAGCTTTGGAGAATTCGGGGATGCAATGATTATTACGGACCGATGCCCGGATGAAAGCATGTATTCGGACAGCAATATTATCATAGTAGAATAGGACAGATACACGTTATGATCCCGGAAAAAACAGCAGGAATTCATCCTGCTGTTTTTTTTGTTGACAGAACACTGATCTTTCGATAAGATGGGAAATATTTAGAGGGATGATGAGCCGGAAAGGGGAAATCTGCATTAAGAATTGTTCAGAACTTTTTCAGGAACGGTTAAGATCTGCCGTTGATAATAGAAGTATCAAAGGAAGCAGATATAAAGATACATAACAAAGCAGCCTTTGAAACAGAAAAAGAAAGTGAGGAACAGATTTTATGCAGGAACAGAAAAAAGAAAAAGGAAAAAAAGGATTTGTAAAGAAAGGCCTCATTCTGGCACTGGTTGGAGCAATGGTGTTTGCCATGGCAGCATGTGGAGGAAAAGATGATAAAAAGTCCACAGCAAAAAGCACTGCCGGGAGCAGCTCAAGCTCCGAAAAAAAAGATTCCGATAAGAAAGTCACTGAATCTGAAAAGAAGGACTCCGATAAGAAAGTCACTGAATCTGAAAAGAAGGACTCCGATAAGAAAGTCACTGAATCTGAAAAGAAGGACTCCGATAAAAAAGTCACTGAGTCTGAAAAGAAGGATTCCAAAAAGAAAAGCGGGAAAACTTCAAAGAACAACAAAACAAGAGGAAAAGCATCCGGGAATACGAAATCAGGAAAGACGGGTTCAGGAAAGAGTTCAAAATAATAAGAACAGGAATCAAAACAGGTGATACAGGGTGTGCTTCTTTCGGGAGGCGGACCCTGTTGTTTTGTCAGAGTGAGTGTAAGGTGAGTAAATGGAACGGATTTTAATGATTGAAGATGATGAAGACATCAGGGAAGGAGTGAGGATTCTTCTTGAAGGAGAAGGTTATGAAGTGCTTGAGGCAAAGAATGGGAGGGAAGGTCTGCAGCTGCTGGCAGAGGGGCCTGATCTTGTGATTCTGGACATCATGATGCCCGGGATGTCCGGACTGAAGACATGTGAAGAGATCCGGAGAATTTCGTATGTACCGGTACTGTTTCTGACCGCAAAAGCGCAGGAATCGGACAAACTGATCGGATTCATGGCAGGCGGGGATGATTATCTTCCGAAGCCGTTTTCCTATTCGGAACTTCTTGGAAGAGTCAAGGCTTTGATCCGCAGATGGAAAACATACCGCGGAAAGGAACCGGATCGAAAAAAGGACACGTATCTGGAACAGGCCGGAATCCGTTTGAATGAAATGTTTAATGAAGTTTTTGTCCGGGGTGGAAGTACAGAGCTTTCCGAAATTGAATATCAGATTTTAAAACTGATGATGCAGCATCCGGGGAAGATTTTTTCGGCCCAGAATCTTTATGAAAGTGTCTGGGATGAACCATATTTTTACAATTGCAATGGTACGGTAATGGTGCATATCCGGAAACTACGGGTAAAAATAGAGGAAGATCCGAAAAATCCACAGAGAATTCAGACTGTATGGGGGAAGGGGTACCGATTTGGATAATGGGAAGAAAAAAATACATTCATTATATTTTGAACTGATCCGCCTGCTTCTGGTATCAGCAACAGTTTCTCTTTTGTTTTTTTTCATATTGAACCGGGCGGGGGAAAATCTGCTTACATTTTATTTTTATGAAAGTGATTATATACAGAAAGCAAGTGACCATTCCATCAAAAATCTCCAGGAATATGTTACAGAAAACCATGTTTCCTCCAATGATTCTGAAAAGCTGACGAAATGGGTGAATGAACAGAAAATCGTTGCAATCAGTGTCTATAAGGAGGAACTTCTGACATATGATTCTCTGTATCCGGATGAAGAAGTGGAGAATGCCGCAATAGAAGGCGGGTATTATGAGTGGGAGTCTTACTATACAGTTGAATTTTCGGACGGAACCGCAGATGTATTTCTGTATGGATTCTTTTCCTACCAGTTTTACAGCTATGCGCTGATTGCCGAGATTCTGCTTGCTGTGGCGTTGTTTATTATGACAGCGGTACTGGGGATCCGTAAACCTGTAAAATATATTGGAAAGCTGAAAGAAGAATGTGAGATTCTGGGAAATGGCAATCTGGAATATCAGATTTCGGTAATAGGAAAGGATGAGCTTGCCGATCTTGCGTCCGGAATGGATCACATGCGCAGGGCTTTGAAAGAAAGTATAGAAAAAGAAGAAGAACTGTCCCGGGCAAATCGGAGAATGATTACGGAAATGTCCCACGATCTGAGAACACCGCTCACTTCTTTGCTTCTCTATACAGATATTCTGGCGAAAAAAGAGATCCATGATATGGAGCAGATCCGGGAATACATCCGCAAAATTGACCGGAAAGCCCACCAGATCAAAGTTATGTCGGACCATATTTTTGAGTATGCCCTCGTAACAGAAGATATGGAAGTCAGGACCGGAGAGCAGGAAAGCCTGGACAGCATCTTTTATGATCCGCTCTCTGAGATGGCGGGGTATCTGGAAGAAAAAGGCTACAGAGTCGATGTCGAATGGAAAGACGAGGATGGGAAAATCTGTGTGGATTCGGAATACATCAACCGGATTCTGGATAATCTCGTCTCTAATATTGTAAAATACGCAGATCCGGAAGAACCTGTCCGGATTCGGACAGTCTGCAGGGATTCCTGTCTGGGGATCTGTTTTTCCAACCGGATCTTGCGGGAAACGGACGAAAGAAAAGAGAGTACGAAAATCGGGCTTCACAACATTCGGAAGATGATGAAAAAAATGCGGGGAGTTTCCGAGGTATGTCAGGAAGACGGCATGTTCTTTCTGACGATACTCTTTCCAAGAACAGAAGAATAGAGCAAATCCTGCCGGGAGATATGATGTTTCCACAGGCAGGATTTTTTCGTGTACCCGGGAAAGCTCTGAACAAAAAAAGGAGGAGCCGTCCTGGCGGCTCCTGAAGGAAGAGAGAAAAATCTATCTAAAAAAATCTAAATGTCTAGGCGAAGGACAACAATCACAAAGAATTAGGAACTCTTTCCAACTGTTGTCTTCTTCTTCTCTGAAGATGTTTATAGTATAGCGCACAAATGTGAGTAATTTATGTCTCCGCGATGAAGGATTTATAAAAGAACTTAAGAAAATATAAACATCATCTGAATGATTTGGAAAGCTTGCAGATACAATAAAAGGAAACAGGTTTTCCGGAGGATGAAGAAGTGAGAAAGAAGAGAAGAATAGTCATATATCTGTTTGTTCTGGCGCTTTTGGCAGGTATGTCTGTTATCTGGATTCTGGGCAGAAAAGCAGAGAATCCGGAACAGAATAATACGGAAACAGTATCCGGAAACATGGAGGTGCACTTTCTGGATGCAGGACAGGGGGACAGCATTCTTGTGCGGTCGGAGAATGAAAATTTACTGATTGATGCAGGGACCAATGAGGATGAAGAAATGGTCGTTTCCTATTTAAAAAAACAGGGGGTAGAAAAGCTTGATTATGTCATTGCCACACATCCTCATATTGATCATATCGGCGGGATGGATGCTGTAATTGAAACCTTTCCGGTGGGAACCTGTTTCCTTCCGGAAGAAACGTATGATACAGAAAGCTTTCAAGAAGTTCTTACCGCGCTGGATGAAGCGGACGTAAAGATCAGACATCCTGAGTTTATGGAAAACTATGAAATAGGAAGCGGCAGATTTGTATTTATCACGCCGGATTCTGAAAAACAGTATGAAGATATCAACGATTCATCACTCGGGATTCGTCTGACAAATGGTGTACACAGCTTCCTTTTATGCGGAGACATCAGTCAGAGAATCGAAAAAGAGATCCTGAAATCCGGGATCTCAATCCGCTCGGATGTCATGAAACTGAATCATCATGGAAGCCGGGACGCCAACTCATGGAAGTTTTTAAAAGCGGCATCTCCTTCTTTTGTCGTGATAACCTGCGGCACCAGAAATGAGTTCGGACATCCACATGAGAAAGTCATGAAACGGGTGGAGAAACTGGGGGCAGGTGTTTTCCGGACCGACCTTCAGGGAACCATCGTGTTTGAAAGTGACGGGGAAACTCTGAAATGCAGCACCGGTCCGGAGGAAGGAAGCAGAAAATAAGATTGTACACAAAAAGGACATAATTATCTGTTAAAATACAGAAAATAGATAGATTATCGAGAAGAAGGGATGAATTGTTTATGGAGCATATTAAGATACTGGTGGTGGATGACGAAAGCAGAATGCGCAAGCTTGTCAGAGACTTCCTGGAAAGAGCCGGATTCCAGGTGCTTGAAGCAGGAGACGGGATGGATGCGCTGGATGTTTTTTACGATAATCAGGATATCGGACTTATTATTCTGGATGTGATGATGCCGAAGATGGATGGATGGGAAGTATGCAGGGAGATCCGCAAGGAGTCCAAAGTTCCGATCATCATGCTGACGGCAAGAGGAGAAGAGCGGGATGAGCTGAATGGGTTTGAACTTGGCGTCGATGAGTACATTTCCAAGCCGTTCAGTCCGAAAATCCTTGTGGCCCGTGTCAATGCGCTCTTAAGAAGGACGAGCGGACTTGCCATGGATCAGACGGTTTCTGCAGGAGGTATTGAGATTGACAAGGCAGCCCATATCGTGAAAATTGACGGCAATCCGGTCGATTTAAGTTTCAAGGAGTTTGAGCTTCTTACCTATTTTATGGAAAATCAGGGGATTGCCCTGTCCAGAGAGAAGATTTTGAACAATGTATGGAACTACGATTATTTCGGAGATGCCAGAACGATTGATACTCACGTGAAGAAGCTTCGAAACAAGCTGGGGGACAAAGGCGAGTATATCCGGACCATCTGGGGGATGGGCTACAAATTTGAGGTTGCAAAATCATGAAAAAATTTGGAGCAAAGCTCTCTATCCGAAAAAAGATGATGTTCATTTTTGTCGGACTGATTCTTTTTCTTCTGATTCTTCTTGTGTTTGTAAACGGTACATTTGCAGAATGGTACTATATGGCAAATAAACGGTCGGACTTAGTGAGTATTTATAAGGAAATCAGCAAGGTGCAGGAGAAGGATCTTCTGGGAAACGACTCGGAAGTGCTGAAACTGAACCGTATGACCGAGAGAAATAATGTTTCCGTCCTTTTGATTGACAGTTCCATGAGGGTACAGTATGCGAACGTCTATGATGTGAGCATCCTGATAGATCAGGTTCAGGATTATGTGCTCGGCAACAAGCCGCCGCTGCTTGACAGCGGGGACTACCTGATTACAAGGGCGAGAGATGTGATGAGCGGAGCGGAATACCTGGAAATGTGGGCACAGTTTGATAATTCCAATTATCTGCTGATGCGGTGTTCCCTTGACAGTATCCGCTCTAATGTGTCGATTTCCAACCAGTTTATTTTCTATATCGGTATTCTGATTCTTGCGATTGGAATTATTCTTGTCTGGTTTTTCTCAAGAAGAATTTCGGAGCCGCTTCTGGAACTGGCGGAGCTGTCAAAAAAGATGGCAAAGCTTGATTTTGACGCAAAATATACAAGAGGCGGAGCAGACGAGATCGGAATTCTTGGAGAAAGTTTTAATACGATGTCAGATGAGCTGAAAGACAAGATTTCCGAATTAAAGACAGCCAACTATGAACTGCAAAGAGACATCAAAAAGAAGGAACAGGTAGAGACCATGCGTACAGAGTTTATCGGGAATGTATCGCATGAACTGAAAACACCGATTGCACTGATCCAGGGATATGCGGAAGGTTTGAAAGACGGGATCACGGATGATCCGGAAAGTATGGAGTTTTACTGCGATGTCATTATTGATGAGGCCAACAAGATGAACAGGATGGTGAAAAACCTTCTGACGTTGAACCAGCTGGAACAGGGCAGAGACGATACCCAGTTTGAACGGATCGATATCACAAGCCTGATCCGGGGTGTGGTGCAGAGCCTTGAAATCATGGCAAAGCAGAAAGAAGCGGATATCCGTATGAATACCCAGGAGCCGGTTTTTGTATGGGCAGATGAGTTCAAGGTAGAACAGGTTGTGCGAAACTATGTAAGCAATGCCCTGAACCATGTGGATGAAAACCGGATCGTGGATATCCGGATTGAAGAGCGGGATGGTAAGATACGGATCAGCGTCTTCAATACAGGGGAGCCGATACCGGAGGAGGATATCGAACACATCTGGGAGAAATTTTATAAAGTGGACAAGGCAAGAACCAGAGAATATGGAGGAAATGGAATCGGACTTTCGATTGTCAAGGCCATCATGGAATCCTTCCATCAGAATTACGGGGTAAAAAATTATGAAAACGGAGTACAGTTCTGGTTTGAACTTGACAAAAAGTAAAAATGCGGGCGTGTCCCGCATTTTTACATTTTCTTTTTGAAAGGGGTGTGTTAAACTTAGAAAGATAAGGAGTGGATAACAATGATTGCATTGATTGATTATGACGCAGGAAATATGAGAAGTGTGGAGAAGGCGCTTGATTTTCTTGGAGAGAAGCCGGTTGTCACACGAAAACGGGAGGAGATACTGGGAGCAGACCGGATTATCCTTCCGGGAGTCGGGTCTTTTGGAGACGCGATGCACAATCTGGAAGCATTTGGACTGACAGAGGTGATCAAAGAGGCGGTAGAAAAGAAAATTCCGCTGCTTGGAATCTGCCTTGGCATGCAGGTCCTTTTTGAAAAGAGCGAGGAAAGTCCGGGCGTGAAAGGTCTTGGAATTTTAGAAGGTGAGATTGTCAGGTTCCCGAAGACGGAAGGGCTTAAGATTCCGCATATGGGCTGGAATTCTCTTTCCTGTTCGAAGGACGGCAGGCTGTTTGAGGGACTTGAGGAGAATCCTTATGTATATTTTGTCCACTCATACTATCTGAAAGCGAAAGATCCAAAGATCGTAAAAGCAACTGCCGAATATGGAGTGACGATTCATGCCTCGGTGGAGAAGGGCAGCGTCTTCGGATGCCAGTTCCACCCGGAAAAGAGCGGCGGGACAGGGATTCATATTCTGAAAAATTTCATAGAAAGACAGGGGGAGTAGCAGATGTTTACGAAGAGAATTATTCCATGTCTGGACGTGAACAATGGACGGGTTGTAAAGGGAGTCAACTTTGTAGATTTAAGAGACGCCGGAGATCCGGTGGAAGTCGCAAAGGTTTATGATCAAGAAGGGGCGGACGAACTGGTATTTCTGGATATTACCGCTTCCTCTGACGCAAGAAATACAGTCGTTGACATGGTAGAACAGGTGGCTGAGAATGTCTTTATTCCGTTTACGGTTGGCGGCGGAATCCGTACAGTGGAGGACTTCCGGACGATTTTAAGAGCCGGGGCGGACAAGATTTCCATCAATTCCTCTGCGCTGAATACTCCGGATCTGATCTCGGACGCGGCGTACAAGTTCGGGAGCCAGTGCGTGGTGGTCGCCATCGACGCGAAGAAGCGTGCGGATGGAAGCGGATGGAATGTATACAAAAACGGCGGAAGGATCGACACCGGCCGGGATGCTGTGGAGTGGGCCATGGAGGCCGAGCGGCGCGGCGCAGGGGAAATTCTTCTGACGAGTATGGACGGAGACGGGACGAAGGCAGGATATGACCTGAACGTGACAAGACAGATTGCGGATGCGGTGTCGATTCCGGTGATTGCTTCCGGAGGAGCAGGAGAGCTGTCCCATTTCTATGACGCGTTCAGCGAGGGACATGCGGATGCGGCTCTGGCGGCATCGCTGTTCCATTATAAAGAGCTTACGATCCGGGAAGTCAAGGAGTATCTGAGGGACAAAGGAATCCCGGTCAGACTCTGATGTGAGGAGGCAGCATGGCAGCAATTCAGAATGACTGGCTGGATGCTCTGAAGGAGGAGTTCAGACAGCCTTACTATAAAAAATTATTTCAGACGGTCAACGAGGAGTACCGGACGAGGCAGATTTTCCCGCCGGCGGACGACATTTTCAATGCGTTCCACCTGACGCCGCTTCATGAGGTGAAGGTGGTGATACTGGGACAGGATCCGTATCACGGAGAGGGGCAGGCACACGGGCTCTGCTTTTCCGTAAGGCCGGGAGTGGACATTCCGCCTTCTCTTGTCAATATTTATCAGGAGCTTCACGATGATCTGGGATGCACGATCCCGAATCACGGATGCCTCACCAAATGGGCGAAGCAGGGAGTGCTGCTTTTGAATACGGTACTGACAGTACGGGCGCATCAGGCCAATTCCCACAAGGGAATCGGATGGGAAGAGTTTACGGACGCGGCGATCCGGAAATTAAATGAGCAGGACCGGCCGATCGTCTTTATGCTGTGGGGAAGACCGGCCCAGGCGAAGAAATCCATGCTTCACAATCCTAAGCATCTGATTCTGGAGGCCCCGCATCCGAGTCCGCTTTCCGCATACCGGGGATTTTTCGGAAGCAGGCCGTTCAGTCAGGCCAACCGGTTTCTGGAGGCACAGGGGGTAGAGCCTGTGGACTGGCAGATTGAGCCGATGTAAGAAAAGGGAGTATGATGTATGAGCAGAAAAATTGATTGTATGGAGACAGAGTGCTGTGACTGTATCGAGATCCACGGGGACTGTATCAAGAAGGTCATGGAACGGATGCCTGCGGAAGAGACACTGAATGATCTGGCCGCCCTGTTTAAGGTGTTCGGAGATCCGACGAGAGTGAAGATTCTCTATGTGCTCTTTCAGTCAGAGCTTTGTGTCTGTGATCTGGCGGAGGTACTGCATATGACACAGTCTGCGATTTCGCATCAGCTTCGGATTTTAAAGCAGATGAAACTGGTTAAGAGCAGACGTGAGGGGAAGACGGTGTTTTATTCGCTGGCGGATGATCATATCCAGACAATTATGAATCAGGGAATGGAACACATTCTGGAATAAGAACAGGGAATCATAAAGAAAGATAAGGGTGATAAGGGAAATGAAAAAGCGAATTGGAATGATAATGGCGGCATGCCTGCTTTCATTTACGATGATAGGATGTGCCACACAGATTGATAAAGGGAAATCCCTTCTTGAAGAGGGAAAGTATGAGCAGGCCGCCGAGACTTTTGAAAAAGCTTCAAAGGATTCTGATATGGAAAAGGAAGCATACCGGGGACTTGGCATCAGCTATTATGAACTGGAGCAGTATGATAAGGCGGCGTCCGCTTTTGAATCAGCGCTTGAAAAAGGCGCCGGGGCAACGCCGGAGCTTTACAATCTGCTTGGAATTTCGTATATGCAGACCGGGGAGTATGAAAAAGCGGCAGACTCTTTTGAGACCGGAAGCCGGATGGAAGGCGCCGGGGATGATTTGAAAAAGGAAATGGCCTACAATCAGATCTTCTCTCTGGAAAAGGCAGGAAAGTATACAGAAGCCAGAGCAAAGGCGGATGCATATCTTCAGACCTGGCCGGATGATGAAGATGTGAAAAAAGAGGCAGAGTTTTTAGAAACACAGGCGGGAAATGAATGATTGAGACAGGAAGGAAAAAGGAAAAGGTAATTCTTGTGGCGGCGGCTCTGGATGATCTGGAAAAGGCAGAGCAGTCGCTGGATGAGCTTGGCGAACTGGTAAAGACAGCGGGAGCGGAAGTGGCAGGACAGATGATCCAGCTAAGAGACGCGGTTCACCCGGGGACTTATATCGGAAGCGGGAAGCTCGACGAGTTAAAGTGGCTTGTATGGGAAAAGGAAGCGGACGGCATTGTCTGTGATGATGAGCTCAGCCCGTCTCAGATCAACAATCTGGAGGAAGTGCTGGACTGTAAGATTATGGACCGGACGCTTGTGATTCTCGATATTTTTGCGGCCAGAGCATCGACTAAAGAGGGAAAGATTCAGGTAGAACTGGCCCAGTTAAAATACCGGCAGTCGAGACTGACCGGACTTGGAAAGAGTCTTTCCAGGCTCGGTGGAGGAATCGGGACAAGAGGACCGGGAGAGAAGAAGCTGGAGATGGACCGGAGACTGATCAAAAGCCGGATCGCCCAGCTGAACCGGGAACTTGCGGATGTCCGTAGACACCGGGAGGTGACAAGGGAGCAGCGAAGCAGAAACCATATGCCGGTCTGTGCGCTTGTGGGATATACCAATGCCGGAAAGTCTACGCTGTTAAATACACTGACAGGTGCATCGGTGCTGGAAGAGGACAAGCTGTTTGCAACACTGGATCCGACAACCAGAGTGCTGAATCTTCCGGGAGGCCAGAAGATTCTTCTTACCGATACGGTCGGATTTATCAGCAAGCTTCCTCATAACCTGATCGAGGCATTCCGCAGTACGCTGGAAGAGGCAAAGTATGCGGATGTGATTCTCCATGTGGCGGACATGTCCAATCCACAGATGGATGAGCAGATGTATGTAACCTATGAGACACTGGAAGAACTCGGAGTATTGAACAAGACCGTGATCACGGTGTTTAATAAATGTGACAAAGCAGGAGAAGACCTTTTGATCCGGGATTTCAAGTCGGATGCAAGAGTCGTGGTCTCTGCAAAGACAGGGCAGGGACTGGATACGCTGAAGGAGATTCTGGAAGACTGGATCAGAGAACAGAGAATGGAGATTAAGCGTCTTTATCCGTATGCGGAGGCAGGAAAGATTCAGTTGATCCGTGCCTACGGAGAAGTGACGAAAGAAGAGTATCAGGCGGAGGGGATCTATATTGAAGGATTCGTTCCGAGAGAACTGTACGGAAAAGTGAATTAGGAGAATGTCATGGCATTACAGTTTATTTTTGGGAGTTCCGGTTCAGGGAAGTCCCATTCTCTATATCAGAAGACAGTAGAAGAAGCGGCTGCAAATCCGGAGAAGACTTATATTGTTCTCGTGCCGGAGCAGTTTTCCATGCAGACTCAGAAAGATCTTGTGGAGGCAAGCCCGAATCATGCGATCATGAATATTGATGTGTTAAGTTTTGGAAGGCTTGCTTATCGTGTCATGGAAGAGACCGGGGGAAACGACCGGATTGTTCTGGATGACGAGGGGAAAAATCTGATTCTCCGGAAGATTGCGGGGGATTATGAGGACGATCTGACTGTCCTTCGTGGAAATCTGAAGCGGCAGGGGTATATCAGCGAAGTGAAATCGGTCATTTCCGAGTTTACCCAGTACGATATTGGAGAAGAAGAGCTTGACCGGATGATGGAGCAGGCGGGGGAAGGAACCTCGCTTTATTATAAGCTTTCTGATTTGAAGAAGGTGTACGAAGGCTTCTATGCCTATCTGGAGGAAAAATATATCACAAGAGAGGAGATTCTGGATCTGCTCTGCGAGAGGGTGCCGCAGTCTGCCATTCTGCGGGACAGCATCATTGCGCTGGACGGTTTTACCGGATTTACCCCGGTTCAGAACCGGCTGCTGGAGCAGCTTCTCAAGGTGTGTCAGGATGTCCGGGTGACAGTGACGATTCCGAAGAATGAGAATCCTTATCTTTATCAGGGACCGTACCAGCTGTTTTCTCTCAGTAAAGAGATGACGACAAAGCTCCTTGCCATCTGCCGGGAGAAGAAGATTACGGTGAACGATCCCGTATGGATGGAGGGAGAGATTCCGTACCGGTTCCGCGAAAATACTCCGATGGCCTTTCTGGAACGTCATCTTTTCCGCTACGGCAAGGCCCGTTACGAAGAAGAACAGGACCGGATCCGGATCTGCCATGCGGCAACGCCGGGGCAGGAAGTGGAAGCGGCAGCAAGAAAGATCCGTTCCCTTGTCCGGACAAAGGGATGGAGATACCGGGATTTTGCGGTGATCGTGCCGGATCTGTCCGCTTATTCGGATGATATCCGGACAATTTTTTCCGAATACGGGATTCCGGTATTTGCAGACCAGAAACGAAGTGTGCTGTTAAATCCATTTGTAGAATACGTCCGCAGTGTGACGGCCATGATCCAGAAGGGATTTACCTACGAAAGCGTATTCCGGTTTCTGAGGACGGGCCTTAGCGGATTTACGATGGAGGAAGTTGACACACTGGAAAACTATGTGCTTGCCCTTGGAATCCGGGGATACAAAAAGTGGCAGGGCGCCTGGATCCGGAAAAGCAAAGGGATGAGCGAAGAAGAGCTTGCAAAAGTCAATCATCTTCGTGTCCGGTTTATCGAAAAGGTGGACAGTCTTGTCTTTGTGCTGCGGCAGCAGAAAAAGACGGTAAGGGACATTACGGAAGCGCTTTATGATTTTCTCGTGCAGGAAGGCATGTACGGGAAGGTCCGGGAGCAGGAACAGGTTTTTGAGAAGAGCGGCGAGGCCGCCCTTGCAAAGGAGTATTCCCAGGTGTACCGGATTGTCATCGATCTGTTTGATAAATTTGTAGCGCTTCTCGGGGAGGAGACGGTTTCTCTGGAGGAATACGGGGAGCTTCTGGACGCCGGACTCGAGGAAGCGAAAGTCGGTGTCATTCCGCCGGGAATTGATGAAGTTATGGCCGGAGACATGGAGCGGACGAGGCTTACTGATATCAAAGCCCTGTTTTTCCTTGGCGCAAACGACAGCTTCCTTCCAGGGCAGCTTGGCTCGGGCGGGCTGCTCTCCGAGTATGACCGGGAGAAAATCCGGTCCGGAGGGACGGAACTTTCCGCCGGAGGGAAAGAACAGGCCTATATTCAGAAATTTTATCTGTACACGATGCTGACTAAACCACAGGAACTGCTGTACCTGTCTTATGCTTCGGTGGCGGCGGACGGGACTTCTCTCAGACCGTCTTATCTGATCCGGGATATTCAGAAGCTGTTTCCGCGTCTGACTGTGACGCGGGAGGAGGAACGGACCCTGAAAGAGACGGAACTGACCGGGAAAAACGGTCTGGAACTTCTGATCCGGGGACTTCAGAATGAGGAGACGGAAGATCCGCAGTGGCAGGAGCTTTATGCCTGGTATAAAAAGGATTCGAAACGCAGTCAAAGTCTGGAACAGGTGATGGAGGCACATTTTTACCGGATGCCGGATGACCGTCTCTCAAAGAAGGCGGCAGAGATTCTTTACCGGGAAGGAATCGATAAAGGTGTGACCCGGCTGGAGAAGTATGCATCCTGTGCCTTTGCACATTTTATGGCCTATGGACTGCGGTTAAGTGAGCGGCAGGAGTATGAATTCAAACCTCTGGACTGGGGAAATCTTTTCCACAAGGCAATGGAGCATTTTGCGGGGAAGGCAGAAAGACTGGAGATCCCGGTTACGGATATCACCGACGAGATGCGCCGGGAAATGGTGGACGCCTGCGTGGAGGAAAGTATCATTGATTATGAAAATACCGTGCTTTACAGTACGAAGCGCCGGGAATATCTGATTACGAGAATGAAGAGGCTTGTGGACCGGACGGTATGGGCGCTGCTTCGTCAGCAGAAAATGGGAGATTTCCGGCAGACCGGGACAGAAGTCCGGTTTGCGGGAGGCGTCATCGACCGGGTCGATACGTGTGAAGATGAAAATCAGGTCTATGTCAAGGTGACGGATTATAAGACCGGATCCAAGTCCTTTGACATCACGTCCTTTTATTACGGACTTCAGCTTCAGCTTGCGGTCTACATGAATGCGGCCCTGGAGCTGGAGCGGAAGAAGCATCCGAGCAAGGAAGTGATTCCGGCGGGAATCTTTTATTATCAGATGAAGGATCCGATGGTTCCGAAATCCGACGAAGAGCAGGCCGAGGAGGAGCTGTTAAAAGAGCTCCGTCCCGATGGTCTTGTGAATTCCGATCCGGATGTTCTCGGACATCTGGATCATACGGGGGCGAAAAGTTCTCTTGCGGCGCCGTTTGGAAGGAACAAAGACGGAAGCGTTTCTAAAACCTCCCGGGCCGCGTCAAAGGCGGAATTCGGACTTCTGTCTTCTTATACAAAGAGGAAGACGAAGCAGCTTAAAGAAGAGATCCTGAAAGGGAATGTCAAAAAGGAGCCTTATGAACTGGGGATGAACACCGGGTGCGATTACTGCCCGTACCACAGTATCTGCGGTTTTGACGAAAGAATCGAGGGGTGCGGTTACCGAAGCCTTGTATCGAAAAAACGGGAGGAGATTTTCCGGCTGATTGCGCAGGAACTCTCGGAACAGGAAGGGGAGTGAGAATCATGGGATGGACAAAAGAACAGGAGCAGGTTATAGCGGCCAGAGGATGTAATCTTCTCGTCTCAGCGGCGGCAGGCTCCGGAAAGACGGCCGTCCTTGTGGAGCGGATCATTACCAGACTGACGGAAGGGGAAAATCCTCTCGATGTGGATCAGCTTCTCGTTGTGACCTTTACAGAGGCAGCGGCAGCCGAGATGAAAGAGAGAATCCGCGGTGCCATTGAAAAGAAGATGGAGACAGATCCGGAC
>QWCV01000600.1_pt1 | contig 40290 bp, 37 predicted proteins | sample 1972621 | NCBI WGS metagenome assembly QWCV01 (sample SAMN09866699, study PRJNA288562) | Human gut metagenome isolate pre2_stool, whole genome shotgun sequencing... | isolation source: gut | host: Homo sapiens | place: USA: California | reverse complement strand
TTAATTTTGAGATGCTCAGCGGCTTGATTTTGTATTGCATTTTTTCGCCTCCCTAAAAATCTGAAATTTCTACTTGACTTTTATTAGCAGGTCTTTCACCGCATGGCGCTTTGCGCGCCTGTGTATGAAGAAAGTATACCATATTCCCCATGCGGCCGCAATTTTTATCCCTCGGCACAGCCGGCCGTAAAATTTTTTTTCGGCGCATTTTTGCCGCTCCGGCGGCCCGTTTCAGGGGCAGACAGCAGGTTTGCCGCCCGGGCCGCCGGTTTGCGGGGCAGGCCGGGGTGGCGCGCTTTTTCCGGCGCGAATAGCATGCGGCAGAGGGGCCTGGCCCTTCGCAGATAAGAAAGGAGTTTTGCCATATGAATGAAAAGACCTCATTGCCGCTTGCCATTGCCACCGTGCCCATGCAGCGCTTTGAAAAGCTGTACCCGCTGGAAAAGGCGCTGGCGCACGGCACCCTGTTTCAGGCGCTGGACCTCCCGTTCCGCCCCTGGGAGGGAGGCGAACAGCATGCATGAGAAGGCGCGAACAGATTTGGAAGTGCTGAGCTTTGCCATGGATGAGGTGCGCCTGTTTTTGGACACCCACCCCACAAACACCTGTGCGCTGAAAGCATACCGCCAGCTTCGCACACAGCGCGAGGCAGCCGTGCGCGCCTATGAGGCGGCAGTGGGCCCGGTGGATTTTTACAGCGCAGGCGGAAAAAACGCCTGGAACTGGGTGCAGGGCCCGTGGCCCTGGGAAACGGAGGCATAAGCGATGTGGAGCTATGAAAAACGGCTGCAATTTCCCATTCGAATTCAAACGCCGAACGCAGCCGCGGCAAAGGTAATCATCAGCCAGTACGGCGGGCCGGACGGGGAGCTGGGCGCCTCCATGCGGTATCTTTCCCAGCGCTACACCATGAAAGACCGGCGTGTGGCCGGCCTTTTGACCGACATTGGCACAGAGGAACTGGCCCATCTGGAGATGGTGAGCGCCATGGTGTACCAGCTGACAAAGGGGCTTACGGTGGAAGAAATTAAAAAACAGGGCTTTGACACCTATTTTGTCGACCACACCACCGGTATCTGGCCGCAGGCCGCCAGCGGGGAGCCCTTTACCTCGGTGTGCTTTGCCTCAAAGGGTGACGCCATCACAGACCTGTGTGAAGATATGGCGGCAGAACAGAAAGCGCGCACCACCTACGACAACATCCTGCGCCTGGTGGATGACCCGGACGTGATACGGCCGATCCGCTTTTTGCGCGAGCGCGAAATTGTGCACTTCCAGCGCTTTGGCGAGGCGCTGGAGCGCATTAAACAGACGCTGGACGCCCGCAACTTCTATGCCTTTAACCCGGAATTCGACTGACGGGCGGCGCATGGCCTGGTGTGGCGCGCCCCGGCCCCGGCCTTGCCGGGGCCGGGGCGTTCTGTTGAAAAGCCGGGCCCAATTTGATATCATATCTGTATGCATGGCGGGGCGGCTGATGCCGCGCCGCTGCGCCCAAACAGGCTTTGGAAAACACCAGAGAGGGGAATCCCCATGAAATTGATGTTTGCAAGTGATATTCACGGCTCGGCGCTGTATGCAAAGCAGCTGCTGGCCCGCATGGAAGAAGAGGCGCCGCAGCGCCTTGTTCTGCTGGGCGACCTTTTATACCACGGCCCGCGCAACGGCCTGCCGGACGGCTATGCCCCGAAGGAGGTGGCCGCGCTGCTGAACGCGGTGCGCCCGCGGCCTGTTTGCGTGCGCGGCAACTGCGAGGCCGAGGTGGACCAGATGATGCTGGAATTCCCGGTGATGGCGGAATATTTCCCGCTGATGCTGGACGGGCACATGGCCTTTGTCACCCACGGCCATATCTGGAACGAAGCGCACCTGCCGCCGCTGGAGGCCGGTGACGTGCTTATCCACGGGCACACCCATGTGCGCGCGGCGCAGAAGAAAGAAACCTACTATTTTCTGAACCCGGGCAGCGTGTCCATTCCAAAAGGGGACGGCGTGCGCGGCTATATGGTGTATGAGGACGGCGTGTTCACCCTGAAAAACCTGGACGGCGGCGTGCTGGCCACGCTGGCGCTGCATGGCTGAGGCGGGCGGCGGGGCCTGCGCGCAAAGTGTGGCTGTGACGCGCAGCATCATCAAAAAATATAAAAAGCCTATCTGGCACCGCTTTATTGGCGCATGTAAAGACTATGCCCTGGTGAACGCGGGCGACCGCGTGGCCGTTTGCATCTCTGGCGGGAAGGACAGCTTTCTGCTTGCCAAATGCATGCAGCACCTGCAGCGCGTGAGCGATGTGCCCTTTGAGGTGGAATACCTGTGTATGGACCCCGGCTATCTGCCGGAAAACCGGGCCCTGATCGAGCGCAACGCCGCGGCGCTGGGCCTGCCGCTGCATATCTTTTGCACGGATATTTTCGACAGTGTGGCAAACGTAAGCAAAAACCCGTGCTATTTGTGCGCGCGCATGCGCCGCGGGCATCTTTATAAAAATGCACAGGCCCTGGGCTGCAACAAAATTGCGCTGGGGCACCATTTTGACGACGTGATAGAAACCACGCTGATGAGTATGGTGTGGGGCGCAGAGCTTCGCACTATGATGCCGAAGCTGCACAGCACCCATTACCCCGGCATGGAGCTCATCCGCCCGCTGTACCTTGTGCGCGAGGCGGATATCATTGCCTGGCAGCGCTACAACGGCCTTTCGTTTCTGCGCTGTGCGTGCCGCTTTACAGAAGAGGCGGAAAAGCGCGGGGAGGACAACCCGCACGGCGCGCGCGCGAAAACCAAGGCGCTGGTGGCGGCCATCCGCGCTATGAACCCGCAGGGCGATATAAACGTGTTTCACAGCCTGCACAACGTAAATTTGAACGTGCTGCCGGGCTGGACGCGCGGGGGCTGTGCGCACAGCTTCTTGGACGATTACGCCAGCGCACCGCCCTGGGAGGAGGATGAGGTGTGATACAAAAGCACAAATGGCCTGTGCTGGAATATGACGATTCCCGCGAGGTGATGGTGAAGCCAAACCGAAACGAGGGCTACCGCTTTCCGCCGCGTGCGGTGTTGTTTTTTCACCGGCAGGGCGTGGAAGAATTTGTGAACGGGTGCCGGGCAGACGCCCTGTATGCGGCAAACCACATTGGCCACCCCTGTGAGGAACTGGGCCAGTTTGAAACCATTACAAGGCCGTTCACCGTCTACCGTGTGCCGGTGAACGGCGTGGATATCTGCCTTGCGGCGGCGCCGTTGGGCGCTGGTGCCGCGGCGCAGTTTATGGATTTTCTCATTGCCTGCGGGTGCACACGCATTCTGGCGGGCGGAAGCTGCGGCGTGCTGGAAGACCTGCCGGAAAACGCGTTCCTTCTGCCCACGCATGCCCTGCGCGGTGAAGGTGCCAGCTATTGCTATCTTCCGCCCGCGCGCTGGGTGCAGACAGACCAGGCAGCCCTGCGCGCGCTGGAACAGGCGGCCGCGCACTTTGGCGTGCCTGCGCGCCGCTGCCGCACCTGGACGACAGACGGCTTTTTCCGCGAGACGCCCGGCCTTGTGGCTTACCGGCGGCAGGAGGGATGCGCCGTGGTAGAGATGGAATGTGCCGCCCTGGCCGCCTGTGCCGGGTTTCACGGCGTGCAGTTTGCTCAGCTTTTGTACACGGCCGACAGCCTGGCCGCTGCCAGCCATTCCGACCGTGGCTGGGGCGAGGCCAGCGTGCACAGCGCGCTGGCGCTTGTGCTGCACGCTGCCAGCCTTTTGTAAGGGCCTCGCCTGTGAATGGGAAAGGCGAAAAGTGTGAAGAACCTCTTTTTTCTCTGCAGCAGGCCTTTGCATGATGATATCGGGGCAGATAAAATAGAAACAGAGGCCTTTTTTGAAAAAAGCGCCGCTTCCACTGGAAGCGGCGCTTTTGCTTGCTGTTATTTTGCCTCTTTGGCAAAGTTGTCGAAATAGCCCTGAATGAAAATGATGGGGGTGCCCTTGTCGCCAGAGCCGGAGGTAAGGTCGCACAGGCTGCCAATCAGGTCCGTCAGGCGGCGGGGCGTGGTGCCCTGGCTGGCCATTTGGCCCTTCAGGTCTGCGTCTTTGTGCGAAATGCTGTCTTTGATGGCGGCCGTCAGCTCGTCGCCAGAGAGCGTGGCAAAGTCGTTATCTGCCAGATATTTCAGCTTCAGCTCGTTGGGCTGGCCCTCCAGCCCGGCCGTGTAAGCGGGGCTTACCACGGGGTCTGCAAGCTCCCAAATTTTGCCCACAGGGTCTTTGAAGGCGCCGTCGCCATAAATCATGGCTTCAATCTGCTTGCCGGTGGCCTTGCGCAGGGCCCCGGCCAGCGTGTCGACAAAGTGCTGGCAATCCCGCGGGAACAGTTTGACGCTGTCCTCTGTGGCCTTGTTCGAGCCAAGCAGGCCAAACTGTTCGTTGTAGCCGCTGCCGTCTACAGGGGCCGTCATAATATCGCTGAGCAGCAGCACCTTCTCGGCGCCTGCGGCCAGAAGCCGCCGCTTGGAGCGCTGGCGGCTGTGGATGTCACAGCACAGCACGTTTTTGGTATAGGGCAGAATGGCGCGCACATCGTTGGCGAAAATAAACTCTACCTCACAGCCCTGGCTGCGGAACAGCTCGCCGTAATATTCCACATAGTCCACGCCCGTGAACGGGTGTTTGACATGGCCGAACAGAGAACGGTACTGTTCTTCGGTCAGCACGTCGCGCCACGGGTCCACGCCCTTTTCGTCCAGAAGGTCCTCGTCAAACAGATGGTTGCCCACCTCGTCCGAGGGGTAGCTCATGAGGATGTAGGCCTTTCGGAAAGCCTTGGCAATGCCCTTCAGGCAGATGGCGATGCGGTTGCGGCTGAGAATGGGGAAGGTGAGGCCCACGGTGTCGGTGCCAAATTTGGCAGCACAGTCTTTTGCAATGGCCTCGGTGGTGGCATAGTTGCCCTGGCTGCGGGCCACAACGGCCTCTGTGACAGCCACAATGTCTCTGTCCTGAAACGTGATGCCCTGCTCTTCGCCGCAGGCCAGGATGGCGTCGGTGACGATTTTGACAAGGTCGTCGCCCTCGCGGATGACCGGGCAGCGCACGCCGCGGGAAGTGGTGCCGACAGTTCTCATAGGTGTTTGCTCCTTCTGTTTTAAATGAAGTGTGAAAAAACGGAAAAAAGCGGCCCTTGCACACCGGGCCGGTTTTCATTATAATGCAAGTGTAGATATAAGTAAATAGAAAATATATTATAGTAGAGATAATAAACTATTATATCTGGCGCGCATTGCCCTGCGTGCCGGAAATAGGGGGAAGAAAGATGCGGGCGGACCTTTCGCTGTACCGTGTGTTCGTGGCCGTGGCGGACGAGGGCAGCTTTGTGCGCGCGGCGGCAAAATTGTATCTGACCCAGCCGGCCGTCTCGCAGGCTGTGCGGCGCATGGAGGCCCAGACAGGGGCAAAGCTGTTTTTGCGCGGGCGGCGCGGCGTGCGCCTGACGCGCGAGGGCGAGCTGTTGTACCGCCACGCCTCGGCGGCGCTTGCCATGCTGGAGGCGGGCGAACAGCAGCTTGCCCGCGTGCAGAACCTGGAAGCCGGCACCCTGCGTCTGGGCGCGGCAGACACCATCACCAAGGAATTTCTGCTTCCGTTTCTCAGCGCGTTCCGCACGCTGCACCCGGGCGTGCAGCTGCAGGTGACAAACCGCACCTCGGTGCAGCTGGTGCAGAAAGTGCTGGACGGCAAGCTGGACATGGCGGTGGTGAACCTGCCAATAGAAGATGAGCGGCTGTGCGTGCGGCCCATTTTGCAGGTGCACGATATTTTTGTGGCCGGGCACGCCTTTGCCCATTTGCAGGGCAAAACGCTTACCCCGGCCGAACTGGCCGCCCAGCCGCTTGCCATGCTGGAGCAGGCGGCGAACAGCCGCCGCTATGTGGATGCCTTTTTTGCGCGCTGCGGCGTGCAGCTTTCGCCGCAGATTGAACTGGGCGCCCACGGCCTTCTGCCCGATTTTGCCGCCATTGGCTTTGGGCTGGCATGCGTAGTGCAGGAGTTCTGCCGCAAAGAACTGGCGGACGGCACGGTGTTTCCCGTGCGGCTGCGCCCGGCCATTCCGCCGCGCGCGGTGGGGGCCTGCTGGCTTTGTGCGATGGAGCTTTCCGGCGCGGCAAAAGAGTTTTTGCACCTGCTGGAGGGCGGCGCGCCCTCTGTGCCTCAGGCCCAAAAGGGGTAAACCCGCAGCGCTGCGGCACACGCGCAAACAAACAAGAAAAATGGCTGTCGCAAACGCCCCGAAACCGGGAAATTTGCGACAGCCATTTTCATTGGCTGCGGCATGGGGAAGTTCAGTCGTCGATCTCCACCATGACCTTTTTGTTCTCGCGCACGGCTGCGGCGCGCATCACAACGCGAATGGCCTTTGCAATGCGGCCCTGCTTGCCGATCACACGGCCCATGTCGTCTTCCGCTACGGTGAGGTGGTAGACGATGACGCCTTCCTCATTGGGCTCGTCCTCCGTCACGCGGACGGCGGCCTTGTCTTCCACAAGGCCCTGGGCAAGCGCCAACAAAAGCTCCTGCATCATAAACCCTCCCTCAAAACCTTACAGAATGTTGTTCTTTTTCAGAAGAACGCGCACGGTATCCGTGGGCTGGGCGCCGTTTGCGATCCAGGCTTTCGCCTTGTCGCCGTCGATCTTCACAACAGCCGGGTCCTTCGTGGGGTCGTAGTAACCGATCTCCTCGATGAAACGGCCGTCGCGGGGGAAACGGGAATCCGCCACCACCACGCGGTAGAACGGGGCCTTCTTCGCGCCCATGCGGCGCAGTCTGATTTTAACAGCCATGCTGTCACCTCCTACACACAAAACATCATTTATTATAGCAGCGGCGGGCACGCCCGCCGGAACTACCGGTTGGGAAAAGGGGCCTTACATCAATTTTCCAAGCCCGCCAAAACCGCCAAAGCGGCGGCCAAAGCCCTTGGGGTTGCGCTTCACCTGCTTCATCAGCTTTTGCATCTGCTCGAACTGGCGCAGCAGCCTGTTCACATCCTCCACCCGCGTGCCGGAACCGGCCGCGATGCGGCGCTTGCGCTTGGGGTTGATGATAGAGGGCTTTTCGCGCTCGGCCGGGGTCATGCTTTGGATAATGGCCTCAATGTGCGCCATTTCTTTCGAGTTTTCCAGCGCGTCCACATCCACCTTGCCGGAAATGCCCGGCATCATGGAGAGCATGGCCCCCACGCCGCCCATTTTTTTCAACTGCTGGAACTGGGCCAGCATGTCGTTCATGTCAAATTTGTTTTCCAGCATGCGCTTGGCCGTTTTTTCCGCCTCTTTGGCGTCGGCCGTGCTTTGCGCTTTTTCAATCAGCGTCAGCACGTCGCCCATGCCAAGAATGCGGCTGGCCATGCGCTCGGGGTAAAAGGGCTCCAAATCGTCCAGCTTTTCCCCCACGCCTGCAAACTTGATGGGCTTGCCGGTGACGGCGCGCACGGAAAGCGCGCTGCCGCCTCGGGTGTCGCCGTCCAGCTTGGTGAGGATGACGCCGTCCAGGCCGGTGCTTTCGCCAAACGCCTTGGCCACGTTTACGGCGTCCTGGCCGGCCATGGCGTCGATGACAAGCAGCGTCTCATCCACCGTGACGGCCTGCTTGATGCGCTGCAGCTCTTCCATCAGCGCTTCATCCACATGCAGGCGGCCAGCGGTGTCCAGAATGACAATGTCATTGCCGTAGTCTTTCGCATGGGCCACGGCCTTTGCGGCAATGGCCTCGGGCTTTTCCCCCTCCAGCTTGAACACCGGCGCGCCCGCCTGGGCGCCCACGATGCAAAGCTGGTCGATTGCGGCGGGGCGGTAGATGTCGCAGGCCACCAGCAGGGGGCGGTGCCCCTCTTTCAAAAAGCGCTTGGCCAGCTTGGCGCAGTGTGTGGTTTTGCCCGCGCCCTGCAGGCCGCACATCATAATGACGGTGGGCGGCTTCGATTTGATGTGGATGCGTGCCGGGCCCTCGCCGCCGCCCATCAGGGCAACCAGCTCTTCATTTACAATTTTTATCACCTGCTGGGCGGGGGTAAGGCTCTCCATCACCTCATGGCCCAGGCAGCGCTCTGTTACCGTTTTGATGAACCCTTTGGCGACGGTGTAGTTCACATCCGCCTCCAAAAGGGCCACGCGCACCTCACGCATGGCGTCTTTTACATCCTGTTCGGAAAGCTTGCCCTTGCCGCGCAGCTTTTTGAACACGCCGCCCAGCTTGGAAGCCAGCGATTCAAACGCCATACCATGCGCCCCCTTCCGCAGGGCCCGAAAGCCCGTTTTTCATTCTGCCGTACGTTGCTCAAACATCCCCCAGGGAATCGATGACCCGCAGCATTTCGTCTGCGGCGCGCGCCACCGTGCTGTTCGGGGCATAGCTGCTTGCGTTGGAAAAACGAACCTCTCTGGCCAGGGCCTCCAGCTGGCTGATGCCCTCGCGCAGCGCGCGGGACCGGGCCGCAAAGCCGATTTTTTCCTCCAGCTCCAGCAGGGTGGCCTCGCCGCGCTTGATGGCGTCCCGCACACCCTGCCGCGTAATGCCGAAGTTTTCGGCAATTTCGGCCAGGGAGTAATCGTCGTTATAATACTGCACCATCACATCGCGCTGTTTTTCCGTCAGCACATCGCCGTAAAAATCAAGCAGATACGAGACCTCCCATTTTTTTGCCATGTGCCGTGCGCCCCCTTTTTGTGGGATGCGTGTAAAGCGTTTTGCTTTACACAAGCGCTATCATAGCATAACCCCTGCGGAAAGTCAAGTGAAAAAAGCGGCTTTGCAAAGCTTTGCGGATACGGTATAATAAATGCAAAGGCGCATGCGCCTTTTTTCGGTGTGCACAAAACAAAGGGCAGGTGGCAGGTGCATGGGCATGCATGAAAGTTATTATGAAGTGCTGTATGCGCGCGAAGTGGTGCGCCTTTCCGGCTATGCGGCAAGGCACCGGCTGCCCGGCACGTTTTACGCATACCTTGCCTACGGCGGGGCCACGCTTTCCGCAAAGGACGCTCTGGCGCAGGGCATGCTGGCCATCGCGCAGGAGAAGGGCTTTTTAAAACCGGGCCAGACGGTGGTGGAATGTTCTGCCGGCACGTTTGCAGTGGCGCTTGCCATTGCCTGCGGCCATTCGGGGCACCCGCTTGTGCTGTGCGTGCCGGGCAGCATTGGCCCTGCGCGCCAAAAGCTGCTTACAGAGCTGGGCGCAAAACTTTCCTTTACCACCGGCGGGCGCACAGGCGCCGCTGCCCGTGCGCAGGCGGTTGCCATGCGCACCGGCGGATATTTTTTGAACTATTTCGACAATGATATCAATGCAGAATTCCACCGCCGTGTGACGGGCCCGGCCATTGTAAAGGCCACCGGCGGCGAGCTGGACGCCATTGTGGTAGGCGTGGGCTCCGGCGGCACCATTACAGGCGTGGGCGAGTATGTAAAGGCGTGGTACCCGGACGTGCGCATCATTGCGGTAGAGCCGGCGGAAAGCCAGGCCCTCACGGGCGGGGTAGTGGGCCGGCACAGCATCCCGGGCATTGGCGCGGGCTTTGTGCCGGAAAACTACAACCCCTATATTGTGGATGGCGTGGTGGCCGTGCCGTCGGCGCGCGCCGGTGTTCTGGCGCAGGAGGTGCTGCGCACAGACGCCGTGCCGGCGGCTCCCTCGGCCGGCGCCGTGCTGTGCGCCATGCACAGCCTTGTGCAGAAAGAGCCGTCCATCCGCCGGGTGCTGGGTGTGTTTTCCGGGGCACAGGCGGTGGAATAGCAAAAAAGTCCCGGCCGGGCCAGGGCCCGCACCGGGACAAAATCGGGACAAAATAATGACCGCTCAGGCGGTGATAAGCTTTATGATGGCATTTTCGCCCTGCGCCGTGATGGAAAATTTATTATCGGAAGAAACCAGATAGCCGCTGCGGCTGCGCATGCTCTTGAGCATATAGTAAACGTGGTTTCGATCGTAATTTTCCCCCAGAAAGCTCATGGCGCTTGTAAGAAAATTGCAGCTTACCGCGGGCTTTCCGTTCTGCCCCGCCCAGTAGATGATAAGCAAAAGCAATTGTGTTTTTGTGAGCTGGCCGTGCTGGGTGCAGAAATTGTACAGGCTTCGCTGCTGATCGCTTGTCAGGCCAATCGAATCGGACACCTGCGCCTTTGCCGTGTTGGGCCGGCGCTTCTGTGCGGGCTTGTCCGGTGCGGCACCGCATATGCTGGGAGCAGTGTGCCCGGCCTGTGCGCCGGGCAAAGGCTTTTCCGGTGTTTCTGCAAGGGTGCTTTGCGCGTCTGTGCAGGCGCTGTCCAGCTCGCTTAAATGGCTGCGAATCAGGCCCCAAAAGGCATCCACATCCGCCTCACTGCCGCTTAGGGTAACTTTTTTGCCTTTTCGCTCTATTGTCATTTTGAAAATATCAGGGTTCCCGCCCAAAGCCAATTCCTCCCATAGCACAACTGTATCTGTTTCCCGTTATAAAATGGGAATGTCCCGATGTCAAGATGGGAGAGCTGTATTTTGGACGGGCCTTTTGGGGGAGAATTCAAATCAGGAAGGAACACGCTGAATGGGAGACGCAAAGCAGCTTCGCAGAAATTTTTTGTGGAACACCTTTGGGCAAATCATTTATATGGTATGCCATTTTTTGTTCGGCATTCTGATTCTCAGCCTGGCGGGGGCAGAGCAATCTGGCATTTTTACCACGGCCATCAGCGCAACGGGCATTTTCCTTTCCATTGCCTCTTATGGCATGTACAATTTCCAGGTGTCGGACGCGCACGAAAAATACACGCAAAGCTGTTATATCCGCAGCCGCGCCTACACAGTGGCGCTGGCCAGCGCCGTGTGCATGGTGTTCACACTGGCGGGCGCCCTTCGGGCAGAAAACGCCTACAGTGCGCTGCAGTGCGCCTGCATTCTGCTTTACCATGCATACCGCATGGTGGAATCTGTTACAGATGTATACAACGCCATCAGCCAGAAGGCCGGCCGGCTGGACCTGGTGGGAAAAACCTATGCGCTGCGCGGCCTGGTGACGCTGGCGGTGTTTGTAGGCGTGCTGGCGGCCACGCACCAGCTGCTTTTGACACTGGTGCTGATGCTGGGCGTCAATATCGCAATGTTTTGTACCTATACCCTGCGTGTGTCGCGCGGGCTTTACCACCCGCAGCCGGTGGAAAAAAGCGCGGTGCGCGCTTTGCTGTTCGAGTGTGCGCCGCTGGCTGTCTATACGGCGCTTTCCACCACGGCGGCCAGCCTGCCCAAAATTGTGCTGCAGCAGCAGTGGGGCAACAGCGCCATTGGCATTTACGGGCCTGTGACGCAGCCTGTGCTGCTTTTGCAGACGGGCGCCACTTACCTGTTTATTCCGTTCATCAATGTATTTACAGACAGTTATGCCGCAAAGGATAAAAAGGGCTTTTGGAAGGCCGTTTTGGGTGTGCAGGCCGTGGTGCTGGCGCTGCTGCCCGCCGGGCTTTTGGTGGCGCATTTTCTGGGCGAATGGGGCCTGGAAACCTTTGTGGGCAGCGGCATGGGGGCCTATCAGTATCTGCTGGCGCCCATGGTGGTAAGCGCAGTGCTCACGGCGCTGGTGCTGTTTTACAGCATGGTGCTGACGGTGATGCGCTGCATGAAAGCATTGATTGCGGCGAATGTATGCGGCATCGTGGCGGCCTATGCCGTCTCGGAACCGTTCATTCAGCGCTGGGAGCTTCAGGGCACCACCTATGCGGCCATCGCCGCGCTGGCGGTGCAGCTTGTGTTTCTGGCGGTGTCGGCACTGGTGCTGGCCCGCAGGTATTTCAGCACACAGGGCCTGCCGAAGCCGGAAGACCCGTTTGACGGCCTGCCCAGCTAGTGGCGGCCGGGCCAGAAAAGGAGAATTTCACACATGGGTTTTGCAAAAGGAAAAAGAGATTGGCGGCGCACGGCGCTGGCCATGGCGTTGGCGCTGGCCTGCTTTTTTGCCACATGGGCGGTGTTCGGCCTGCGGTACGAGCTGAATGACGACGCCCAGCTGGCCAACATCGCCATGGGGGCCTATGGCGAGGACACGCACCATCTGGTGTATGTAAATGTGATGCTGGGCTGGTTTTTGAAGCCGTTTTATGCGCTGGCCGCAAATGTGAACTGGTACTATTTTCTGCAGGTGGCGGCCAATGTGGCGGCCTTCGGCATGCTGGGCACACTGTGTATGGAGCGCCTTGGCACCAGGCGCGGCCTGCTTTTGTACGGCGGGGTGCTGCTGGCCTTTGGGGTGGATATGTTCAACAGCTTCCAGTATACCAAAAACAGCGCCCTGTACCTGACGGTGGGGCTTGCGCTGCTGGCGTCCGAGCTTGGCGTATGGAGCCTTCGCACGGGGGCTGGCCTGTTCTGGGCCGTGTTGGGCAGCATGGTGCGTTTTCAGAACTTCTTTGCGGTGGGCGGCCTTGCCGCGGCACTTTTGCTGTGGCGCTTTCTCTGCCTGGAAAAAAGGGCCCGCCTGCGCGCTTTGGCCGCGGCGGTGGCCCTGTTTGCGCTGGTGGGGGCGGCCAAAGCCGTGGACCTGGCGGCCTATTCCACCGGCGGCTGGCGCAGTTTTACCGAATACAATGCTGCGCGCACAGAGTTTTCCGATTTTAAAATCTATTCCTACACCGATAAAACACAAATTGAGGCGCTGGGGTACACGGCCAATGATTTTGATATGCTGAAGAGCTGGAGCTTTTACGCGCCGGAGGTGTTCACGCCGCAGGCGCTGGACGCGCTGAGCGAGAATGCGCCGCAGGCCGGCTTTGTGCAAACGGCCAAAAGCACGGTGTATACGCTGGCCGGCCTGCTGGCCGGCCGGCCGTACCGGCTGGCGTTTGGCGGCGTGCTGCTGGCGTGGCTGTTTTTTGCCGGCAAAAAGGGCAGGCTGGCCTTTCTGGGCACCATGGCCGTGTTTGGCGCCGAGGTGTTCTACCTGCTGTATCAGGGACGGTTTGTGCGGCATGTGGAATTTTCCATGATACTGGCGGCGGTGGTGTTTGGCGTAATGTGCATATCGCCGCGCGCCGGGGCTGTGCCGGGCCGCCGGGCGCTGGGGTTTGCCGCGGCGGCCGTGTGTGTGGTTTGCCTGCCGTATTTTATGCAGCTGCGCACAGACATGCAGCAGTACCGCATAGACCGGGTGGACCGTCCGGAATATTATGAAATGAGCGCGGACAAGGAGCACTTGTACCTGATGGACGTGGAGACACTGGATTCCCTGGCCGGGAACAATGTGTTCCACCCGCGCCCGGCCGGCTTTTTCTCGAACATAGTAGAATTGGGGGGCTGGCTTTCTGGCGCGCCGCACCGCGTAGAGGCCCTGGCAGCCTATGGGGTGGAAGATCCATACCGCGGCATCACGGGCGACAATGTCTACCTGGTAGATTCCGTGTACGTCAGCACCAAGCAGGCCTTCCTGCGCGAGCACTACGGCATGGAAGTGGAAATGGAAAAACTGAAAAACTACACCGCGTGCAGCCTGTATAAGGTGCACGAAGTACAGCAGTGAGAAAAAGAAAAAGCGGCTCCCCGTGGTTTGGCACAAACCACGGGGAGCCGCTTGCGTTTACAGGGGCGAAAGGCCGCCGCCCTCACAAAAACAATTCATTCGGCTTGCGGGCCTCGCAGGCCTTTTGCAGCCTTTGCTGTGCCCCGGCCAGGGCCGCTGCATCCACGTGGCGTGCATGGGCCGGGCAGACGGCGGCACAGCGCATGCAGCCAATGCAAAGGGATGCATCGGTTTGCGCGGGCGCCTGCAGGGGAATGGCCCCCACGGGGCAACGGCTGGCACACAGGCCGCAGGCGGTGCAGCCCGCGCCTGCGCGGGGCTTCAGGTCCATGACGCCCAGCGGGCGGTAGGGCCGGTTGCCCGGCAAAACGGGCTGGGGCACTGCGCCGCCGTCCAGTGCCGCGCGCACCTGCCGGGCAAAGGCGGCAAGCTGGGCGGCGTCCGCCGCATCGGGCCGCTTTGCGGCGAACTGGGGGAAAATCGAGTGCTGCGCCACGGCGGCCACACCGGCTGTGCAGCGAAAGCCCGCGGCACAAAGAAGGCCGGCCAGCTCGGCCAGGGTGTCCTCAAAGGCGCGGTTGCCGTACACGGCCATCAGGATGGCGCGCGCCCCGCCGCCGTGCATCTGCCCAAGGCGTTCGGCGGCCGGGCGCGGCACGCGGCCGCCGTAGGCAGGCACCGCCACCAGGCAAATGTCCCGGGCGGTGAAAGCTATGTCGGAAAAGGCAAGCGCCCTGTCTGTCAAATCAATGGGGATATCATCTGAACAAAACCCTTTTAAAAAGAACCCGGCCGCTTTCCGCGTGCCGCCCACGGGGCTGAATGTGATAGCGTAAACAGCCATGCGCCGCGCGCCTCCCTTTTTAAAACTCAGTTAGGTGCTGCCCAAAAACGGGCGAAAAACTCAAAGGTCGTACAAAAGAGCGCTGTAATCCGGCACGGGCCAGAAATTCTGCGGAAGCTGCATTTCCAGCGCGTCCACAGCGCGGCGCAGGGCGGCCATTTCGCGGTGCGCCATCTCGCGGCAGCGGCCCGCGCGCTCGCCCTCGTTCAGCTCGGCGCAGTCGATGGCATCCAGCGTGCGGCGCAGCGCCTCGGCCGCGCCGGCGGCCACGTCAATGGAGACACACAGCTTTTCCACTGCGGCCTTGGCGCTTGCGCAGGCACAGCTGCACTGCTCGGTAAGGCGCTCGGCCTTTGCCACCTCTGCCAAATACCGGTAACTGGCGGGCAGAATGCTGCGGCTTACCATCTCCAGCATGGTGGCCGCGTCAATGTGCATATGCTTGGCATAGCCTTCCAGGGTGATTTCATAGCGCGAATGGCACTCTGCCTGCGTCAGCACGCCGGTGCGCTCGAACATGGCCACGTTTTTCTCGGTGATATAGCTTGCCGCGGCGCGCACCATATCCGGGATGTCCGGCAGGCCCCGGCGCGCGGCCTCGGCGCGCCACTCGGCGCTGTAGTTGTTGCCGTTGAAGACAATGCGGCCGTGGTCGCGCCAGGTGTCTGCCACAATGGCGCGCACTTCGGCGGCTTTGTCGGCGGCCTGCTCCAGCCGCGCGGCAAAGGTGGCCAGCGCGTCTGCAACAATGGCGTTCGTTACGGTGTTGGCAAGCCCAATGGACTGGCTTGCGCCCACCATGCGGAATTCAAACTTGTTGCCGGTGAAGGCGAAGGGGGAGGTGCGGTTGCGGTCTGAATCGTCGCGCTTTACCTGCGGCAGGCTGCGCACATCTGCCAGCACCTCGCCGTATTCCGCATGCTTCAGGCGGTGCCCCTCGGCAATTTCGCGCAGCACATCTGTCAGCGCATCGCCCAAAAACACGCTTACAATGGCGGGCGGGGCCTCGTGGCCGCCCAGGCGCTCTTCGTTGCCCGGGCAGGCGGCGGCCAGGCGCAGCAGGTCTGCATACTGGTCCACCGCGGCCAGCACGGCGCACAGCACCACAAGGAACACAGGGTTCTCTTCCGGCGTGCGGCCGGGCTTCAGCAGGTTTTTGCCGGTGTTTGTTACAAGGCTCCAGTTATTGTGCTTGCCCGAGCCGTTCACGCCTGCAAACGGCTTTTCGTGCAAAAGGCAGGCAAAGCCGTGGCGCAGCGCCACTTTGCGCATCAGCTCCATCATCACCTGGTTGTGGTCGCAGGCGATGTTGGCCGTGCTGAACACGCTGGCCAATTCGTACTGGCCGGGGGCCACCTCGTTGTGCTCGGTTTTGGCGGGCACGCCAATGCGCCACAGTTCGTCGTCCAGCTCGCGCATGAAGGCGCGCACACGCTCGGAAATGCTGCCGTAATAGTGGTCGCCCAGCTCCTGCCCTTTGGGCGGTTTTGCACCAAGCAGGGTGCGGCCGCATACCTTTAAATCAAGGCGCTTGTCGAACAGTTCTTTGTCCACCAGGAAATATTCCTGCTCGGCGCCTACCGTGGGCAGCACCGAGACGGTTTCGCTGTCGCCCAGCGCGCGCAGCACGCGCAGCGCCTGCCGGTTCAGCGCCTGAATGCTGCGCAGCAAAGGCGTTTTCTGGTCCAGCGCCTCGCCCGTGTAAGCGCAGAAGGCGGTGGGAATATACAGCGTGGTGCCCAGCACAAAGGCGGGGCTGGTTGGGTCCCACGCGGTGTAGCCGCGCGCCTCAAAGGTGGCGCGCAGCCCGCCCGAAGGGAAGGACGAGGCGTCGCTTTCCCCCTTTACCAGCATTTTGCCGGAAAAGCGGGTGATGGGTTCGCCCTCGCGCACGCCGTCTATGAAGGAATCGTGCTTGCCTGCGCCCGCGCCGGTCAGCGGGATGAACCAGTGGATGTAGTGTGTGGCGCCAAGCTGCATGGCCCAGTTTTTCATGGCATCCGCCACTACGTCGGCCACACGCGGGTCCCACTGCTCGCCCTCGTCGCGGATGCGCCGCAGCGATTGATATACTTCCTGCGGCAGCCGCGCGCGCATGGCGCGGTCGTCGAACACATGGCTGCCAAACTGCGAAAATGCACTGTTTTCCAAACCGGTTCCTCCCTGAAAAGCACTGGTGAACTGAACAAATTTCCACAACAGGGATATTTTATCACGCGCGCACGCAAGGCACAAGGGCAAACCGATTTTTCTTGTTTCCTTGCGAAATTTGGTGAAGTTCGGTATGATAGGGGAGTATATTCCACAGGCCGGATGAGTGGAATACTGCCGCCTGCGGCGTGCATATCGTAACAGGAAGGGGGGCTGTGCCCATGAAGCTGCGCCAAAGCATGCGCGACACGCTGCACTTTTTTGCCTGCGCGGCCGAGCGGTGGCTGGCCGTGTTCTTCCTTCTTTACCCGCTGTATGCCGAGCAGGTGGCCTGCGCCGGGCTGTCGCTTCCCCTCACGGCAGAAAAAGCTTTGCTGGCGCTGGCCCTGGGCGCGGGCATCGCCCTGTGCGCCAACCTGCCGCGCCGCCCGGCCTTTGGCTTTGCCCTGGCGGCCGTGCTGTGTTGCGCGGTAAGCGTCATGCACATTTCCCAGTTCATCTACTGGAATATTTTTCAAACGCCCTACTTTTTGCGCTCGGCCCAGGGGCTGGGCGCGGCGCTGGAATTCTGGCGGGTGGCCGTTTCCGAGGCAGTGCAGAACGCAGGGTATCTGATTCTTTATGCGGCACAGCTGGTGGTTTTGTTCACCTGGGTGCGCCGCACCATGCTGCGGCGCCGCCACCGCGGGCCGCGCCGCGCGCCTGCGGCGGCCTTTCTGGCGCTGGCCCTGTGCGCAGGCGCCGTGCTGGCGCAGAATGCGGAAAACATCAGCCTGCTTACCACGGGCTATGTGCCAGTCTCCAGCGCGCGGCGCTTTGGCATTGTGCCCGCCATGGCGCTGAACGCCAAATATGACCTGTTCGGTGCGGGCGCCCAGGCCGCGGGGGCAGACCTGTCGCAGCTGGAGGTGCAGCAGGCGCAGGGGCAAGGGCAGCCCGCCCAAACAGATGCGGCGCGCCTGCCTGGCAAGGAGTACGGCGAAAATGTGATGGATATCCATTTCGACCTGGAAGAGGAAGACGCCGTGCTGCAGGACATGAACCGGTATTTCAGTGAAAAGCAGCCCACTGGGAAAAATGAATATACGGGCCTGTTCGAGGGCAAAAACCTCATTTATATCACGGCCGAGGGCTTTTCCAAATTTCTGATTGATGAACAGCGCACGCCTGTTTTATACCGGCTGGCCACAGAGGGCTTTCACTTCAACCAGTTTTATACGCCTCTGTGGGGCGTAAGCACATCGGACGGTGAATTTGCCGCCACCACCAGCCTTGTGCCCAAAAGCGGCACGTGGAGCTATACCGACATCATCGGCCATGAAATGCCCTTTGCCCTGGGCAACCTGTTCCGGCAGCGCGGGGCGCAGACGCTGGGGTTCCACAACCATTCCTATACCTATTACAACCGGGACAAGTCTATGCCCACCATGGGGTACACCTATTACGGGCAGGGCCACGGGCTGGAACTGACCGAACAGTGGCCGGAATCTGACGTGGAGATGATGGAGCAAAGCGTGCCCATGTATGCCGGCGAGCCGTCGTTCCATGTGTACTACATGACGGTGAGCGGCCATTTGGGCTACACCTTTGACGGCAATATGATGGCCACAAAGCATAAGGATGAGGTGGCAGGCCTTCCCTATTCCGATGAGGTGAAAGCCTATATCGCCTGCAACCTGGAACTGGAAGATGCCCTGGAAAGCCTGCTGGAACAGCTGGAAGAGGCGGGTGCGCTGGAAAACACCGTCATTGCCCTCACGCCAGACCATTACCCCTATGGCCTTACGAATGAACAGTATGCCGAGCTGCGCGGGCAGGAAAGCCTGGAAGAGACTTTTGAATTGTACGAAAGCGCTTTTCTTCTGTGGACGCCCACCATGGAACAGCCCGTAGAGGTGGACACTGCCTGTTCTTCGCTGGATATTCTGCCCACACTGTTGAACCTGTTCGGCTTTGAGTACGACTCCCGCCTGCTGATGGGCACGGATGTGTTCAGCGGCACGGCGCCCACTGTGGTGTTTGCCGACAAAAGCTTTATTACGGATGAGATTTTTTACGATGCCACGAACGGCCGTGTCATCCAGCGCACCGCCACAGCTCCCACGCAGGAGTATCTGGATGCATGTGTGCAGAAGGTGAACGATATGTTCGCTTATTCTGCCCGCATCATTGAGACGGATTATTACCGCTACCTGTTCGGCGGCCAGTGAAAGCGCTGCCGCAGCAAAAAACTCCCCCGCGGGCCCGCGGGGGAGTTTTGTTTTGTCCCAAAGGGAAAAGCGGAAGGGCTCAATTCCCCAAAAAAGGCATGCGCTTTCACACACGGGCAATGTGGGAGCACGGCCTTCCAAAAGCAAAGGGGAGCCTGTCCGCAAAAAAGCCCCCTGCCCGGCCCTGGGCCGTTTGCAATGGCCCGCCGCCCTGCTGCATCTGGCAAAATGCAGCAGGGCGGGCGGCCATTCAGAAGGGGGTGAAAAAAGAAGATGGCATGTTACAATGGGAGTGCGCTGCGCAGGCACAAAATGGGAAAAGCGCGCATATCTCCCTTCTTTTTCATCATACATGAAATAGATGGAAGAAGAAACAGGCGGAACTTACAAATTTTGAGTTTATTTTTTGTGCGAGAAGGAAAAATTCTGGAAAACAAAGGGAGAAAGCAGCAGTTCTTGTATGCTTTTGCCGAAAACAGCACACTTTGCACCCGGGCTGCGGTGTGATACAATAACGAAAAACGTGTATCTGGGGGCGGCGGCAATGGAATATATCATGCAGAGAAAACAGGACGGCAACACCTGCGGTGCCTTTGTGCTGGCGTATTATCAGTGGGAGAAAGCAGGATGTGAAACGGTGCAAGAGGAGGCTGGCAGGGCCTATGTGGAACAGCTGTACCGGGAAATTGTGTTCGGCAGCACAATGCCCGGCTTTGAGACATATTCCAACCCGGTGCTTATGATGCGCTGGCTGGCGCAGCAGGGCGCAAGGCCTGTGTTCTATTTGGGAGAAAACCCTTTGGTGCAAAAGATGTTTGCCGTGCTGCAGGCCTCGGCAGGGGCAGAAATTGCCGCGCTGCAGGAGGCGGGGATGCTTTGCCGCGAAGCGCTGGACGTTTGCCGTGCAGGGGAATATTCGGTGCTGGTGTGCCAGATGGAAGAGGACGGTGCGCCTGCGGCCAAGCTTCACTATGTGCTGATGAAAAAGGCAGGCGGGGGCATGCCGCTTATTGTAAACCCGTGGCACGGGCAGGCGCGGTCGACCGCCCGGTGGCCGCAGCCCGGCGCCCTTCTTGAGCCGGGCCTGCTGTGGACGGGCGCGGCCATCGGCATTCTGGACGCCTGAAGGGCGCGGGCGGCTGCACCCATGCCGGGCAGCGGGCAGGGGCCGTTTTTCATGTATCTTTAATCCGGGCCTGTTAAAATGGGCGCAAAGGGCACTGGGCCGGTGCCCGAAAGAACCAAAAACCGAGGTGGCGGAAATGAGGATTCTGGTGGTGGAAGACGAGCAGGCGCTGAACGAGCTGCTGGTAAAGCAGCTGCAGGCGGCGCATTACAGCGTGGACGGGTGCCTTACTGGCAGCGACGCGCTGGATTACCTGCTGGGGGCGGAATATGACGCCGTGGTGCTGGACATCATGCTGCCGGGCGTCAGCGGCCTGGAGGTGCTGCGGCGCATGCGCGCCAAGGGCGACCGCACGCCGGTGATTTTGCTTACCGCGAAGGACGGCATTGAAGACCGGGTGACCGGCCTGGATGCCGGTGCGGACGATTATTTGGTAAAGCCCTTTGCCTTTGACGAGCTGCTGGCGCGGCTTCGTGTGATGACGCGCCGGGCCAGCGCCAGCGTCAGCGATGTGTTCACTGTGGCAGACCTCACGGTGGACTGCGCGGCCCGCACCGTAAGCCGCGGCGGCGTGCCGGTGGCGCTTTCGTCCAAGGAATTTGCCATTTTGGAATACCTGGTGCGCAACCGAGGCATTGTGCTTTCGCGCGAGAAAATCAGCCACCATGTGTGGAACTATGATTATGAGGGCGGGTCGAACGTGGTGGATGTCTATATCCGCTATCTGCGCAAAAAGCTGGACGACGGCTTTTCGAAAAAGCTGCTGCACACGGTGCGCGGGGCGGGCTATGTGCTGAGGGAAGAGCCATGAAGCACCGTTTTACCATTCAAATGAAAGTTACGCTGTGGTTCACCTTGCTGATGGTGCTGCTTGCCGCGGTGTCGCTGGCATTTCTGTTTTATGTGGGTGACCAGACCGCGCAGGAGGACACCAGGCGGCAGATGACCGCCATGGTAGAGGCAGCCTGGCCGGAGATTGATTTCGATGACGGCAGGCTGGACATTGACGATGACCTGGAATATTTCCGAAACGGCGTGTACCTTTCCATCTATGATTCCGGCGGCATCCCGCTGTATGGCGCGGTGCCAAGGGAGTTCGACAATTCGGTGGCCTTTGCCGACGGCCAGCTGCGCACTTTGCCGGACACGCAGGGGCAGTGGTATGTATACGACGCACAGCGCACGGTTGCGGGCTATGGCACTGTGTGGGTGCGCAGTGTAGCGGCCGCAAACCAGGTGGATTCCACCATTCTCACCCTGCTGCGCCTGGCGCTGGTGGTGCTTCCGTTTTTTGTGCTGCTGGCCGCTGTGGGCGGGTATGTGCTGGCGCGGCGCGCTTTCCGCCCGGTGCGGCGCATTACGCAGACGGCGCGTGAGATCAGCGAAGGAAACGATTTGTCGCGCCGCATTGCGCTGGGGGAAGGGCGCGACGAGGTGTATACCCTGGCCGCAGAATTTGACCGGATGTTTGCCCGTCTGGAAGAGGCCTTTGAAACGGAAAAACAGTTTACCTCCGACGCCTCGCACGAGCTGCGCACCCCCACGGCCGTCATTATCTCTCAGTGTGAATATGCCCTGGCCCACGCCGAAACGCTGGACGAGGCAAAGGCCGCGCTGGCCAGTGTGCTGGGCGAGACGGAAAAAATGGCGGGGCTGCTGTCTCAGCTGCTGATGCTGGCGCGGGCCGACAAAAGCCATAAAAAGCTGAACCTTGAAACGGTAGACCTGAGCGGGCTGGCGGCCGCGGTGGCGGAACAGCAGCAGGAAAACGCCGGGGCGCGCGGCATTGCCATTCAAACGGAGATAGAGCCGGGGCTGGTGCTGCAGGGGGACGAGACCATGCTGATGCGCATGCTGATAAACCTGATTGAAAACGGCATCAAATACGGCCGCGAGAACGGCTGGCTGAAGGTGGCGCTGAAACGGCAGGGCACATGCATCTGCGGCAGCGTGCAGGACAATGGCCCGGGCATTGCGCCAGAGCACCTGGGCCAGGTGTGGAAGCGCTTTTGGCAGGCCGACCCCGCCCGCGGCGGCAGCGGCGCAGGGATTGGCCTCTCTATGGTGAAGTGGATTGCCGAGGCGCACGGCGGCACGGTGGATGTGCACAGCGAATTGGGCAAAGGAACAGAGTTTACCTTTTCGCTGCCCTGCCAGGCGGCGCCGGAAGAAAAGCGGTAAGGCTGGGCGGCGCGCCGGGCCGGGCAGCGTGCGCCGGCTGCGGGCAGGCCCGCCGAAGGTTTGCACAACAGCCGGCACAGTGTGCCGCCCGGCCCTTTTTCTGCGGGCCGTGCCGGCCGGGATGCACTGTGCCGGTGCGGCCGATATTCAAATATATTATTTTTTGATAATTCTTCTTGTTTAATGCGCCTTTAATTTTTGCGGGTTACAATAAGGCCAGCAAAACAAACACGGGCGCAGCGCAAAGCGCCGCCTGGAACATTTCTGTAGGAAGAAAGGATGCGGATGAAAATGAATAAAAAAAAGATGCTGACGGCCGCGGCTGCGGCCCTTTGCCTGGCGGTGATGGCCGGCTGCGGCGGCGCACCGGTGGCGGGCAGCACATCGGGCAGTGCTTCTACGGCCGGCTCGGCGGTGGCGCCTGTTGCCTCGCCCTCCGGCACGGTTTCGGCCGGCATCGCCGGGGATTCCGGCAATTATATCACCGAAGAACAGGCCAGGGCGGCCGCGCTGGAACATGCGGGCGTGGCAGAGGCGGATGCACAGTTTTTGAGCGTGCGGCTGGATTATGACGACGGCCGTGCGGAATATGATGTGGAATTTTTGCATGGCACGGAAGAGTACGATTATACCATTGACGCACTGACGGGCGAGGTGCTTTCGATGGACCGCGACGCCGAGTATTCCGGCGGCGCCGCACAGGCAGCCTCTGGCGATTATATTGGCGAAGAGGCGGCACAGCAGGCCGCCCTGGCCCATGCGGGGCTGGACGCGGCCAGCGTCAATTTTGTGCGCACGCACCTCGATTGGGATGACGGGCGCTGGAAGTATGAAGTGGAATTTTATAAAGACAACACGGAATACGACTATGACATTGATGCGCTGACAGGCAGCATCCTCTCGTATGACTATGATGCGGAGTACTATACGGCCCCCGCAACGGGGACGGCCAGCGGTGCCAGCCTGACGGCAGAGCAGGCCAAACAGATAGCCCTGCAGCACGCGGGCGTGGCCGAGGCAGACACCAGCCGCATGGAGATAGGCTTTGACTATGAAAACGGCCGCGCCGTATATGAGCTGGAATGGCGCGTGGGCTGGACGGAATACAGCTATGAAGTGGACGCCAACACGGGGGACGTGCTGAGCTATGAGTGCGATGTGGATTGACAGATGAGAGGCAAAAGGCGCGGGCTTGCCCGCGCCTTTTGCGCCATGGCAGGCGCGAAGAAAGCCTTTTTGCAAGGCGTGCGGCGGCTGCCGGGCCCGGCTGGCGCTTGCGGCCCGGGCGGGGCGTGCAAACCGGATGCTGCACGGAAAAAGATAAGCCGGAAGGCCGTGCATGAACGCAGAAATTGTGGTATAATGGGTTTACCCGGCCAGCCCCGCCTACCCGGTGGAGGCCCATGCCGGAAAACAGCCGTTAAAACCGGCACAGGGCAGCGGCGGAAAGCGCGCCGGAAATGGCGCCAGGCCGGGCCCGAACAAGGAAGGAGCGCTTGTTATGACATTTTACCGTTGTGCCCACTGCGGCAACATCATTACAAAATTGACCGATGCAAAAGTGCCCGTGGTGTGCTGCGGCGAGCCCATGCAGGCCCTGAAGGCGGGCAGTGTGGACGCCGCCGTGGAAAAGCATGTGCCCGCCGTGCAGGTGCAGGCGAGCACGGTGAACGTGACCGTAGGGGAAGTGGAGCACCCCATGCTGGCTGAACACTGGATTGAATGGGTTGTGCTGGAGACAGACCATGGCTTCCACGCCGCGGCGCTGGCGCCGGGGCAGGCGCCGAAGGCCACCTTTGTGCTGGCCCCCGGCGAGACGGGCAAAACCGTGTATGCCTATTGCAACCTTCACGGCCTGTGGGAGGCAAAACTGTAACCTGTATGCAGCAAAAGCGGCGGGCGCAGCCAGTGGGCTGCGCCCGCTTTTTGCGCGCCTTGCCGCCGGAAGAAAAAGGCGGCCCGCCATTTTCACGCGGCAAAAGGGCGGCGCAAAGCAGGCCGCCCGCACTGGGGCGTATGTGCCGCCTGCCTTCTGCACGCCGGAAAGCTGCCGCCCCTGCCGGCAGCCGCGCCCCCCTTGGCCCGAAGGGCCTGCCCGGCCCCGGTGCGCTGGGCAGGCCTCTGGCGCGCTGGTGGCAGATGTGGTATGATAAAGGGCAAAAGGGCGCGGCGCAATGCCTGTGCCGCAGCAAGAAAGGCGGCGCACGGCGCAACGCCGCGCCGGCAGAAAACAGGGGGCTATTGTATGGCACAATATAAACTGGCGTTCCTCGGCACGGGGAACATGGGCGGCGCGCTGGTGGCGGCCGCGGCAAACGGCGGCCATGGGGCTGCGTGCATCCTTTCCAACCGCACGCCGCAGAAGGCGCTGGCGCTGGCACAGCAGTATGGCTGCGCGGCGGCGGCGTCAAACGGCGAGGCCGCCGCACAGGCACAGTATATTTTGCTGGGGGTGAAGCCGCAGGTGATGGCGGGCCTTTTGGCCGAAATTGCCCCGGTGCTGCGCCAGCGCCAGCAAAAGGGCGAGACGTTCTGCCTGGTTAGCATGGCGGCGGGGCTTTCGCTGGCGCGCCTTGCCGAAATGGCCGGCCTTGCATGCCCCATTGTGCGCATTATGCCCAACACGCCCTGCGCCATTGGCAAGGGCATGACGCTGGTGGTAAAAAACGAACAGGCAAGCGGCGCCCAGGCGGCCGAGCTGTGCACCCTGCTTGCGGCGGCGGGCGAGTTTGATGTGATAGATGAGGGCCTGATGGACGCGGGCAGCGTAATTTCCGGCTGTGTGGGCGCCTGGGCGCAGATGTTTATAGAGGCGCTGGCAGACGGCGCGGTGGAGGCGGGCGTGCCCCGCGCCAAGGCGCAGAAGTATGCGGCGGGCGCCGTGCTGGGCGCGGCGGCGCTGGCGCTGGAAAGCGGGCGGCACCCCGGCCAGCTGAAAGACGAGGTGTGCAGCCCCGCGGGCAGCACCATTGCGGGCGTGCACGCGCTGGAGCGCGCGGGCCTGCGCGCCGCGGCTATGGACGCCGTGGCCGCGGCGTTTGCCCGCACAAAAGAAATGGGAAAACAGTAACAGAAAAGGCGCCCTTCGGGGCACCCTCCGTAAGGAAGGTGCCCCGAGCGGCTTTTGTATCTCAATGAAATATTATTGTGTGAAATGCGGTGTAGTCTTATGGCTATGCCGTTTTTGCCTTTAAGAAAGGCTTTTTGCTGATGTGTTCTTGGAAGTATTCTTCCATTTCTTCTGCTGTCGGCTCTCTGACGATACCAACGCCGTTGTAGTAGATTTCAACTTTCTGACAGCGCTTGCCGTCCTTGTATTCGGGTGCGGATACCACGATTTTCTCAATAAATTCGTGTACCAGTTCGGGCGTGAGGGATTCCAGACGGGTAACCTGTTTTGCTTTGTCAATGAACCGCTGTAAGCCTTCGGTTTTAATTTTGGCATTTTCCAGCTCATTTTCCAAAGCTGGGATACGGTCTTTTAACTCGCTCTGCTCATTTTCAAGGGACACCGACATCGTGGCAAAACGCTCGTCGCTGATTTTGCCGGTTGCGTTGTCCTCGTAGAGCTTTTGAATAATTCCGTCAATCTCCCGCACACGCAGCTTTGCCTTATCAAGCTCCCTGCGCTTTTCAGCAAGCTCTTTCTTTTGCTTCTCGCCGAATTCCTCCAACTGTCTTTGTGCAAATAGCTTTTCATAACTCTGCACATACCACAGTACCCTCTGCATACTCTCAAGCACAAGCTGCTCCACGACTTTTTCACGGATATAGTGAGCCGAGCAGATATCGGAGTTCTTACGGTACGCAGAACAGAAGAAGTAGGCTTGCTCCCGCTTGTAATTGTTGGTTACGCTGTAATACAGCTTTTCTCCGCAGTCGGCGCAATAGAGCAGTCCCGAAAACATACTGACAATCCCGCTTTTGGTAGGTCTGCGACGGTGCTGGCGTAGTTCCTGCACCAGTGCAAAGGTTTCCCGGTCAATGATGGCAGGATGGGTATTCGGAAATATCTGCCAATCCTCCTGCGGCCTGTCCAAACGCTTTTTCAGCTTGAAGGACTTGCTTGTGGTACGGAAGTTGACCGTATCTCCACAGTATTCCTGCTTAGCAAGAATATCTGAAACGGTTGCCGAACACCAGTTAAACGATCTTTCGGGTGGTTTACCGCATTTTCTTCCGATACTGTTCCAATACTCCGTGGGAGTTAAGACCTTTTCTGCTTTCAGGCGTTTGGCGATCTGCGTCGGCCCGAGCCCTGAAACACACAAGTCAAAGATTTTCCTGACAATCTTTGCGGCAGGCTCGTCCACAATCCATTCGTCTTTGTTATCGGGATTTTTCATATACCCGAAAGGCGGATTGGTCGTAAGCGGCTTGCCTGACATACCCTTGCTCTGCATGACCTTGCGCACCTTATCGCTGGTGTTCTTTGCGTGCCATTCGTTAAATAAATCCTGCATAGGGACAAGATCGCTGATCCCCTTGGCGGTGTCGATGTTATCCATAATGGCGATATACCGAATATCCAAACGGACAAAATCTTCTTCTAAAAGCTGACCGACAACAAGACGGTTTCTGCCAAGCCGGGAATGGTCTTTGACCACGATCGTTCCTATCAAGCCCTGTTCGGCAAGCTCCATAATCTCCATAAACGCCGGTCTTGTAAAGGTTACGCCTGAGAATCCATCGTCATAGAAGAAACGGGGATTCGGCAGCTTATTGTCCTTTGCGAACTTTTCAAGAATGACTTTTTGATTTTGTATACTGCCCGATACTCCTTCTTTCTCATCGTCACGGGAAAGCCTTGCATACAGGGCAGTAATTCGTTTATCTGACTGTTTTGCGTTCATAATTCTCCTTTCCGCAGCCAGATATGATAGGATTTGCAGGTGCATTTAGCATACCATATCCGCTGCTGAACTTCAACGCTTTAAAGCAATGATTTTGTTATGACTTGCTTAAAATAATCCGCTGTGCTTTTTCCTGCAAGCTCTCGTTTGCGGTTTTATTGAAATGGCTGGATACGGAGTACACCGTATTGCCGATTTCCATATCAAAGTTGATGGGATACGGATACCTGCTTTCACGAAACCACTCGATACGCTCCTCCTTTGTCATGGAGAGAAGCATTCTCGTTGTTTTGTCAATCGCTTCGTGAATATCTCTGTAATCGTCACAGGGGTAGCCCTGCTCATCAAAATAGAGGATATTATCCGTCATCGTGCGTCACGCTCCTTTCTCTGTGATTTTCTGTTCTGTTCGGCTTCTTTGGCTCTGTATTCATTGGCATAGAGCAGGTCGGTTTTCTCCTGTATTTTAATTGACCGTTCCTCAATGCCCTTGTTTAATTTCAACTGTTTTCGCAAAGTGGTAATCTGCTCCGTAACCTTAGATTTTTCTTCTCTAAGCATTTCTTTTTCGGCTGGTGAGGCTCTGCGGATTTTGTTTTGCAGCTTGGTGCGGTAGGCAATCAGCTTATCCATTTCACCCTGTAATCTCTCCCTGTCCGCATACAGGTCGTCAAAAGTCTCTATGCTGTATTTGCTCATATACCGCACCTGTTCGGACAGCTCCTCCAGCCTTTTCAAATCTTCCTTGAGATAGGGGCTTGTGGGGCGGTAGGTGGTTTTCTTCGGCAGGACGCCTAACAGATAGCAGTAGTGCAGATACAGCCGGTAGATATGACTGGTCTTTTGAAAAGGCTTGAACCAGTCCCGCAGGCTCTGCGGCATTTGGGGCGGATAGGTGATGGACGCCCTGCGGTTTCCGAAGGAAGCGTAAGCGCCCATTGTCCGTTCAATATGTTCGGGCGTCCATCTTTCATCCAGTGTGTCCAGCCTTGTAAAATGCGCATACTGCGGCAACCGTATCTTCCAATGCTTGCCGGTGAAGTCGGTGATATATCCCTTTCGCCGCAGGTATTCCTCCATATAGTAGGGGCGGCGGCTGAAATTGATGGCTTCTTTTACATCTTCCCGGTAGACATTGTATCTTGTCGGCTTGCCGCTTTTCTCGTCCAGCCACACCTGTCTTGACGGCGCTTTATGCGGATTTTCGATGACCGATAATCCGTGTTCCCGACAGATCCGGTCGGATACCTCACGGAGTTTTCTCTGCTCTGATTTGGAATAGTTGTATTTCCTTCCGTCTAAAAAGGAAACCGAATTGAAGCAAAAATGATTGTGCAGATGGTCTTTATCAAGGTGGGTAGTGACGATGATTTGATACTTATCTCCCCACATTTCCTTTGCCAACTGCAAGCCGATTTGGTGCGCCTGTTCGGGTGTGACTTCGCCGGGCTTGAAGCTTTGATAACCGTGCCATGCGATATATCCGTTTTCCTTGCCGTACTGCTTTTTCGTTAAAATCATCTGCTGCAAGGCAATCTCTTTGAGGCAGTTGACAGCCGAAACATATTCGCCCTGTTCGGTCGCTTCGGGGCGGCTGACATAGGAAAATATATCCCACAACGGCTGTAAGTTAGGATTATCCGTCCTTGTTTTTTCAGGATTTTCTACATAGGCAATCAGGTCTTTCAGTCTGCCCTCGATATGCCATAAACTTGTCGTTGCCATTATCCCACCTTCTGTAAATCGAGTATTAAGCACTCGATTTCTTTACATATTTCAAGGGCAGAAGGCTCAAATTTTGCACAGCTTTTGAAACTGTTATGGACTGCGTAGAGTGCTTCAAGTACTTCCCAAAATTCCTTTTGGGGTTGTGGCTTGGGCGCTTTGCCTTTGCAAAGTTGGCGGATCAATGCCGATTGAGACAGCCCGCACGCTGCTGCACAGCGCTTCAGTTTTTCATTTTCTTCTTCGGATAAGCGTACCTTGATACGCACTTTTTTATCGTTTCCCTTATTCAAAAATATCATCTCCATTCTTGTGTTTTGTCTTTTTGCAGGGGTATTCAGGGGGTGTCCCCCTGAGTTAGTCCACACGCTTTCAGGCTGTGGATTGGGATTGTGGGGGCCACAATCCGATGCTCGTTATCCCTGTGGACGTCGTCGCAAGCTGCATATCCTTTTTCGCCGGTCTGCCTGAATGTCGTTTTTCTGTCCCTGCCCCGGAGTCTCACCGCAGCGTCGTTTCGCTCTCTCTGTTCACACAAGAGGTCTTGGCAAAATCATATCCCATCCAGTCGGTCATTCTGTTGTAACCGGCTTTCGGACAACAAAAAAAGCCGGCACACAAATGCGTACCGACTTCCCGCAAAAGGATAGACTTATCCCCTGCGGTGGTGGCTTCACATTCATGTAACCGGCTTTGAAATTCAAAGTCGAAACTGTCCTTTACGCTTTCTCGACTGCCGACAGTTCAAGGCAGTTCAGAAGCGGCGGTACTTTCTCTTAGCGTACCGCTGGCGTTGTCCGGCTGAAAGCCGTCTCTCTCACTCTAATGTGAAGAATGCTATTCAGTTGTCGCTCTCTTTTGAAATTATTTTATTATACATCACAGAACGAGTGTTTGTCAAGTTTTTCCCATAAATCTATGAATAACTTAGCGAGCGAGGGGAACAATAATTATTTTGCGCCTGAGTAGGCAAAAGCACCGTTCTGTTTCGGTGCTTTTGCTGTACTTGAACACTCGTGGATCATCCAATCCCGAAAAATCGCTCAAAAAATGTTTTTAGTTTGTCAATGACGCCCTGCTTCTTTTCCGCACGATTTCCGCCGCCAAAACGGGACATTGGGGGAAGAAGCTTGTCAATGGCCGTGCCGCTCGTTTTAATAGAGCCGTCACGGAAAGATGCTTCGATAAACTTTCTTGTTTCCGCATCTTTCAGGTTTTCCTCTCGGATGATAGCGGAGAGCTGCCGCTCCTTTTCTTCTGCGACAAAGGCCCGCCATTCCAGCATCACATCGTCTACATCGTTGATACCGGCGATAAAGGTTTCGATAAGTGCCTTTTTGCTGCGCAGCTCCGGGCTGGCGTCCACAGCCTTACGGATGGTAATTAAGACTTCCTTGTCGTCGCAGTGGGAGTCGTGATACTTCTTGACCAGCATCAGGATATAATCAATGTTGATTTCGATCTGTTTAATCAGCTCAATTTCAAAGACAATATCGTCGGTAATATCCTCTTTTTCCCCTGCGGGCCTGCGGTTTTTCCATTCATCCCGAAGGTCTTGATACCTGCCGAGATAATCCTGCAAATCCCGTTCGGAAAGAATTTCATTTCCTGCAAAATCATCAAAGGAGGTCAGCAGGTTGCGCATACGGAGGATAGCGCCGAACAAAACAATAAATTCCCGCTGCTTTTGTTCCCCGATAATGCGTTCCTCCGTAAGCGGGAACTTCTCGGTCAGCTCCTTGATCATATCGGCATAACCGGGATGGTATTTTCCATCGTCATCCTCATAGCCAAAATAGTAATCCTTATAACCGCGCATCAGCACAATGCCCCCGGCGTTTTTATCGCCAAAGAGCGAAATCGCGTCGTCGGTGCGCTTTTGCAGGTTGCGGAAACAGACGATATTGCCGAAGGTCTTGATGGAGTTCAGAATGCGGTTGGTGCGGGAATATGCTTGAATCAATCCGTGCATCTTCAGATTTTTATCTACCCACAGCGTGTTAAGCGTGGTGGCGTCAAAGCCGGTCAGGAACATATTGACGACAATGAGAAGATCCAACTCTTTATTCTTCATCCGCAGGGACACATCTTTGTAGTAGTTTTGAAACTTGTCCCCGTCGGTGGAATAATTGGTATGGAACATTTCGTTGTAATCCCGGATAGCTTTTTCCAGAAAATCACGAGAGTTCGCATCAAGGGCAGAAGTATCCTCCGAATTCTCCTCGTCCAGAATGCCATCGGTTTCCGCCTCGTTTGCGCCGTAGCTGTAGATCAGCGCAACCTTGAGCCGTCGCTGGGGTGCTTCCGCCATCTGGCGCTGAAATTCTGCATAATACAGCTTTGCCGCCTCTACAGAGGAAACCGCAAAAATGGAGTTGAAGCCGCTGACCCACTGCTTCTGCTTGATTTCCTCAATAGCGGCCCTGCCGCTGGCAGATGCCACATCGGCGATATTCTGCAATATGCTGAAGGTATAGGTCTTGCTGCCACGATAGGTTTTCTGGTCAAAGTGGGTCAGGATATAGTCGGTCACCAGACGGATGCGCTCCGGCGCTGAAAATGCCCGTTCCCGGTCGATGTCCCAAACCTCTTTGTCGTCAATATCCGGCTCCATATCCATGGTTTTGATGTAGTCCACTCGGAATGGAAGCACGTTTCGGTCATTGATGGCGTCTACAATGGTGTAGGTATGTAGCTGGTCGCCAAACGCCTGCTCCGTTGTTCGTAATGTTGGCTTTTTACCGACTCCGGCATTGACGGCAAAGATCGGCGTGCCGGTAAAACCGAACAGGTGATACTTGCGAAAATACTTGGTAATGGCAAGGTGCATATCGCCGAACTGGCTGCGGTGGCATTCGTCAAAGATAATGACCACGTGCTTGTCAAAAACAGCGTGTCCGGCGTTCTTTTTGATGAAGGTGGCCAGCTTCTGAATAGTGGTAATGATGATTTTTGCGTTATCATCCTCCAACTGGCGTTTGAGGATGGCAGTAGAGGTGTTGCTGTTGGCCGCGCCTTTCTCGAAGCGGTCGTACTCCTTCATGGTCTGGTAATCCAGATCCTTGCGGTCTACCACAAACAGCACCTTGTCGATATAGTCCAGTTTGGAGGCAAGCTGCGCCGTCTTAAAGGAAGTCAGCGTTTTGCCGCTGCCCGTGGTGTGCCAGATATAGCCGCCGCCTGCAACCGTGCCGAACTTTTTATAGTTGTTGGCGATCTCAATGCGGTTTAAGATACGCTCGGTGGCAACGATTTGATAGGGACGCATCACCAGCAGCATATTTTCCGAGGTAAACACGCAGTAGCGGGCTAAGATATTCAGAATGGTGTGCTTACAGAAAAAGGTCTTGGTGAAGTCCACAAGGTCGGGGATGATCCGGTTGCCGGCATCCGCCCAAAAGGAAGTAAACTCAAAGCTGTTGCTGGTTTTCTCCTTTTTCATCTTGTGGGAATTGGTGTCCTTGATATGATTAAACCGGGTAGTGTTGGAGTAATACTTGGTATTTGTACCATTGGACACCACAAAAATCTGCACATACTCAAACAGGCCCGAAGCCGCCCAGAAGCTGTCCCGCTGGTAGCGGTCGATCTGGTTGAACGCCTCCCGGATGGGCACGCCCCGCCGCTTCAGTTCAATATGTACCATGGGCAGGCCGTTGACCAAAACCGTCACATCATAGCGGTTGTCGTGGGCCGCGCCCTTCTCTTTGGAAACAGTATACTGGTTGATGACCTGCAAGCGGTTGTTGTGAATGTTCTTTTTATCAAACAGCGTGATGTTTTTGCTGCTGCCGTCGTCCCGGCGGAGCACCTGCACAAAGTCCTCCTGAATGAGCCGGGTCTTTTCCACGATGCCGCTTTTGGGGTTTGCCAGCACCTCGCCAAAAAAGCGGCCCCATTCCTCATCGGAAAAACGGCAGCCGTTCACCGCTTCCAACTGAAGGCGCAGATTGTCCACCAAATCTTTTTCCTTGTGAATGGACAGGTATTCATAGCCCAGCTCTTGCAGCAGGCGGATAAACTCCCGCTCCAGTTCCGTCTCGCTCTGGTACGCCTCCGAGCGTTTGGTCTGGGGCTTGTATTCCGTTACAACGGTGCTTTCGCTGCTCTGAGCGACGATGTTAAAATAGGCCATTCTATCACCACCAATCTGTATATTGACTCAATCGCAAGAAAGTCGAAACTTTCTTTGTTCCTACCGTATCGATCAGTTTTAAAACCTGATTTTTGACCGAAAAAATCAAAAAGGAATCCTCATAAATACAAGTCATGAATGTATCATACCGGCTCTGTATCTGTCTGTCACGATATTCAAAAGCAACATGGAAGTCTTCTGTCAGTGCTTCGCTAATACTATTTATTGCCTCCTCATGGTTATGATATTGATCGAAAGTAAACTCATAAGGGAAAAACAGCAATAGATTTTTCTTTGTTTCCAACATCTTTAATGTTGTAAGAATGTCGTTTTCAACACCATAAACCTTAGTTTGATTTTCCCGAATACGATATAAATCAGTCAGAGATTTTCCTCGAAAAGCAGCAAACAGTCTTGTAGCTTGTATTTTCCCCTCTGGAAGTTTACTGATGCCAAAGCCTATCACCCCTTGCCCCATTTTATGAACTTGATCTGAAAGAACACTGCGTGCTTGTAAAGCAGTTTTGCTTGCTAACAATTTAAAGTCAATCTGATAAATTTGATTGATTGCATCACATTCACCATGGGATTCCGAATTTGGCTTAGTAAATCCGCCTAGATAGTGAGCAGAAAACCATGCTGAACTGTTTAAAAGTTCAAGAAGATAAATCTCATAGTTGCAGTTATCCTCTCCGCCAACAAAGTTTTTGATTATGTATGGAGCCGGAAGTAATTTCGCACGCATTGTTAGATCCATCATATTTTCGCCTCTTGGAATGTCAATAGCTTGTCCCTATAATATTCGTATTGTTTTTTGCGGGCTTCAATTTCAGCGGGCAGACCACTGGTAAGGTCGTTGCAAAGGGCACTAAATTTTTCTAAAATCGCAACAATTATTTTTACTTTATTGAACGGTGGAACAGGAATTGGTATTTTATTAAGATTATCTTGATTCAACTTTGGTTGTGCTCCACCGGAAATATATTTGCTCAGATCAATAGAGTTCAAGTAAATTTCGACGTATTTTTGCATTATCGCTGTATCAAACTTCAAAACATGGGCATGATTATTTACCCAATTTTTCCCTGATATTGAAAATGCAATCGGTGTACTTCTGGCCAAGAGATTTGCTCCATCTTCTGATACAAGTAAGTAATCGCCATCAAAAATATAATCTGAAACATAATCGACAATACCTGATGCTCCATAATAGGGATACTCGCCAGCTTCACGATTGCCTTTTGTAACAGGTTTTCTTTGGCAATCTAAATTTTCTGATATTTCCGGCAGAGTCTGATATTCTATATTATCAGACGCAGTTAATAACGCATCCCGATAATACTCATACTGCTTCCGCCTTGCGGTAAGCTCTGCGGTAAGCTCTGCGGTAAGCTCTGCGGTAAGCTCTGTGAAATTGTCCAGAATCCGGACAATTTCACGCTGCACCGGCAGCGGGGGGAGGGGGATTGTAAATTCTTCTGTTACGGATAAAGAAATCTGTGGCATAGATCCCATGCCTGACGCGGCCGTGCGAAAATACTCCATATTATTTTTTAATACATAATAGAGGAACTTAACGGAGAGTTTTTCATCGGCTGTATAAGCCCACATTTCATTTTTGAAAGTAAAGGGCTTATCGTAGTATATTGCATCAATAACTCCACGCGATTGGACTAAAACAGCAGGTACTCTTGTAATGTTCGCATTTGGTATATCGTCTTCGGCCGCATCAATAACTGTCTTTCCTCCAGCAAAAATCTTTATTTCGCCATCAGGATTTTCTATCTCTTTCATTTTGGCAGCAGTAATAGGCGTACCTTTGAGACGCTTGTAAACATCTTTTATTTTCTTGTATTCCACACCATTTGGGCAAAGTTGAGCTATCAGTTTTTCTAATTTATTCACTCTTTTCACCTCCTGTGGCATATGTTTGACATAGCACGGCCAAAGTATAGTAATACATATCTTCTTGTGTCTGGATTAGAGCCTCATCGAATATATCTTCACTCTGTGGATTTTTGATAGCATGACAAGCATCAATAATAATTCGCATGGTCCAGAACGTCATAATACTTTCATCACAGCTACCTAAATCGCATTGCTGAAATACCATGTCAATAGGAGGAGCGATCTTATCCTTATCAATCCCTAATTCTTCGGCGTGCAGATAATCCCACATATAAGAAGAAAGTGCAGTGTTACAGTTTGAGAACCTCCAAACAATCTCCGATTGCGCACCGTGCCATTCACTTTCTTTTAAATTCTCAAATATATAAGGATTAACATCATCGACTGGTATATCTGCCCATCTCTCAAATGCACGGTGGAGATATTTTGCTCCATCATAAAGAATATTTCTTCCGAAATGATAGTTGTCTAAATCGATTTGCAAGGCTTCCAATGCGTGTTGTGCTTCCATCATTGAAACTTGAATATTTGGTATATTAGCTTGACGAAGAATTTCTTGTTGCTGCTGTTCGTTACAACGCAAATACCGTGTTATTAGATTTCGGCAATGTTTTCTTTTTAATTTCAGTTTGCTGGCAATTTCGGCCAATGGGAGATATTCAAGCTCCTCATCGTTGTCAATCAAAAAAATTTTTGCGGACTCAATTATAGCCGATTCCTGTGCCTTTTTCTCAGCTTTTTCTCGTTCTTTTTCATGCCGTCTTTCAAGTTTATAAATTCCAACGGTAAGAAAAATAGTCACCATAAGAGCGATAAAATCAATAGACAGTCCTAAAATATCGGCATGGTCAATTAACCATCTATATATTTCCATTACGTTATCCCTCAATCTCCCTGATAATCTTATCAATTTCCTCCCGCAGCACCTGCTCCCGTGCTACGATTTCGGCAATCTCCGCATTCAGCTTCACAATGTCGATCTTCTCCCGGGTGTCCTCCTGCTCCACATAGGTGGAGACCGACAGGTTATAGTTGTTCTGCTTGCTGCCCACCTCTTTACCTGGCACCAGGCGGGAAAAATACTGCTCGTCTTTCCGCTGGGCCACCGCCGAAACAATGCGCCGGATGTTTTCTTCCGACAGGCGGTTGTTCTTCGTCACCTTCACAAATTCCTTGGAGGCGTCCACAAACAGGATGGCGTTGTCCGTCTTGCTCTTTTTCAGTAGCATAATATCCACCGAAATGGTAACGTTGAGGAACAGGTTGGACGGCAGCTGGATAATGGCGTCAATGTAGTTGTTGTCCACCAGATATTTGCGGATTTTCTGCTCTGCGCCGCCCCGGTACATAATGCCGGGGAAGCAGACAATCGCCGCCGCCCCGTTATTCGCAAGCCACGCAAGGCTGTGCAGAATAAACGCCATATCGCCTTTGGACGCGGGGGCCAGCACCCCGGCAGGGGAGAAACGGGGGTCGTTAATGAGCAGCGGGTTTTTATCCCCCTCCCACGGAACGGAAAAGGGCGGATTGGATACGATCAGCTCAAAGGGCTGGTCGTCCCAGTGCTGTGGGGAGATCAGCGTATCCTCCCGCACGATGTTAAATTTGTCAAACTCGATGTTGTGCAGGAACATGTTGATGCGGCAGAGGTTGTAGGTGGTCAGGTCGATCTCCTGCCCGAAAAAGCCCCGCTCGATGTTGTCCTTGCCCAGCACCTTTTCCACCTTCAGCAGCAGCGAGCCGGAGCCGCAGGCAGGGTCATAGACCTTGTTAATCCTTGTTTTCCCGATGGTGCCCAGCCGAGCCAGCAATTCGGAAACATCCGCCGGAGTAAAATACTGGCCGCCTTTCTTGCCTGCGTTGGCGGCGTACATACTCATCAGGTATTCGTAAGCGTCACCGAACAGGTCGGGATTGATGCCGCCGGTATCATACAGCGGCATCTGCGCTACGCCGTCCAGCAGCTCGGCCAGCACCTTGTTCCGCTTGGCCACCGTTTCCCCAATGGATTTGCTGTTCACGTCAAAGTCGTCGAACAGCCCGGCAAAGTCGTTTTCCGCATCGCCGCTGGCGGCGCTGCTCTCAATATGGGCAAAGACGCGCTCCAACGTTTCGTTCAAGTTTTCGTCCTGATCCGCACGGGTGCGGACATTGCAGAACAGTTCGCTGGGCAGGATGAAAAAGCCTTTTTCCTGCACCAACCCCTCACGGGCGGGCTCGGCGTCTTCATCCGACATCCTAGCATAATCAAAGTCTATATTCCCGGCGGCGTGTTCTCCCTCGTTGACATAGGCGGCGAAGTTCTCCGAAATATAGCGGTAGAACATCGTCCCCAGCACATAGGATTTAAAATCCCATTCCGACACATGGCCCGCATGAACCAGATCAGTTGCAATTTTATAGATACGGCGGAACAGCTCGTCCCGCTCCTGGTTTGTCTTAATATCCGCCATTATGGTTACTCCTTCTCTCTCAGCCATTCTGATTCGATTTCTTCAAAAGGGATTGCCTTTCCCTCGCAAAATGCTTTGATTTTCTTCATTGCTGTAATATTGGGCTTGGTTTTTCCGTTTTCCCACCGGTTAATGGTACCCACCGACACACGGAGTTCTTTTGCAAAATCCTCTTGGGATAAAAGCGCTTTTTTGCGCATGGTTCGCAGCAATTCATGTAGTGCCATTGCTCTATCGTTCTCCTTTCAGAAGACTACCGCTATTATAACATAAACCTATCATTTTTCGCAATATCTGCTTAATCCCGTCTGCTTTTATCTGTTGGAGAGATCCATTTTAAACTACCCAAAAAGAAAAGCTGCCGTCGCCTGACAGCAGCTTTTCCAAAAATATAAATGTTATCTGTAGATTAATTCCGCATAGACAATCTCCTGTGCGGAATTTCGGATGTTATTCATCTTTTGCACCCATGCCATTTGATCGCTTGCCTTGAGAGATTCTGTAACACCGTTGAGCTGGGCCATTTGCTCTACCAGCCGAAAAAACATAGTTTCAGCCTGTTCATCAATGTTCGCAAGATAGCTTCTCAGTTTACCGCTTGTGAGCAGATTGGTGTAAAGCACTTTACAGTGTTGCTTGAGATAGCGCAAATGCCGCTGTCCCCATACGCCGACAGACCTATTTTCTTCGGCGGGTAGTACAAAGTCAGGCAAATAGTAGTCGCCTTGCAAAGTATAGCTGATGCCTGTTTTTTCATCAATGTAATGCTGTTTCATTTTGTAATCCTCCAATATGATTGATTTCACCTACAAATCCAATCATTCCGGCTGACTACAAAAGCCGAAGGGAGAGAACTTCCTTACGAAGCCTCTCCCTCGGGGCGCCTTTTTGTGCCGCCCGGCGTTGAAACCATGGGCGGTTTTTTCTTTAAACGTCTTTGCCTGCGCATGCCGTGGGCAAGGCGCTGTGCAGCGCGCGGGGCATTTTGGGGCGGCAAAACACGCGGCGGCCATGCCCGCCGCCAAGGCCGCCCTGGGTTTTCCGCAAAGGCACAACGGGTCAAGCGGCCCTGCCGGGTTGCCCGGTGCGGGTTTTATCTTTGCTGGCCAGGTGCCACAGGGCGCTTGCCGCCCCCAGCAAAAGCGCGGGCAGCACCATCAGCGCGCGGCGCGCGGCCGCCTCCATCAAAAAGAAGTACAAAAACAGGCCGAACACGGAAAGACGCAGAAAAAAGCGGATGTCCCACTCCTTTTGGCGGAACGAGGCCAGCACGCCGGCAAGGTTCAGCCCATACAGCATCACAAGGTAGGCGTTGCACCACACCCAAAACCCGCGGCACGAGCCGGTGAACAGCGCATTGAAGGCATTGGCCTGCTGCGGCCATTTCAAATACAGCAGCGCCTCATAGCTGCCGTCACACCACACGGTGGCCGTTTTCCGGGCAGAAAAGCGCAGGTATTCCGGCAGGGAATAACTTTGGTAAAACCCGGCAAGGCGCGCCTGCATGGCCTGGGTGCGCGCGGCCATGGTGGGAAAACTGCGGGCATAATCTACACAGTCCTGGCAGTAGGCGCCGCCGCCGTGCACCGACATGCACATCCATGTCTGCACCGGCAGGCCCAGCGCATCATAGCGCGAAAAATCGGCAAGGCCGCTGTGCAGCACCAGCCAGGCAGGCACGGCCACGGCAAGCGCAAACGCACCCGCAAGGGCGGCCAGCCCCGCCAGGCGCTTTTTCACGGCCAGGCTGCCCATAAAGCAAATGGAGATGGCCAGCGCCACCACGGGCACGGCCAGCGTGCCCTTCATCAGCACGCCCAGCCCGGCCACGGCCCCGCAGGCGGCGGCAGCGGCCAGCCGCCCGCTGCGCGAAAAGCGAAAAAGCAGCCAGGCCTCGGCCACCAGAAAAAACATGGCGAACGCGTCTGTGTAAAACACCGGGGTGTAAAAGTAAAACGGCAGGCACAGCGCGCACAGCAAAAGCGCAAGCGCCTCCAGCGGCCGGCCGCCGCGCCCGGCCGCCTGTGCTACCAGCTTGCACAGCAGCACCACCGTGCAGGCCAGCACAGCGGCCGAAAACACCACGGCAAGCCCCATAGAGGCATTGCCCGCAAATTCAAAGCCAAACACCCCTGCAAGCGCATACAGCCCGCTGAATAACAGCAGCAGGGCAATGTTGTTGTAATAGTAAACGAAATAGTCGGCGTATGCGCCGTCCAGCGTGAAGTTGTCCAGCACATCGGGAATGGCGCCGTAAACGGCGGCAAGGTCTGAATGGGGGCTGGGCAAAGCCAGCAGCCCAAACACGCACAACGCAACAAAAAACAGCGCATAGCCCGCGCGCAAGGGCCATTTCAGCGCCTGCGGGCGCGAACAGGCCGCAAGGCGCCGGGCCGCCAAGAAAAACGCGGCGGCCAGCACGGCGGCCAGGGCCAGCACCAACAGAAAATCCTGCATGGCAAACGCCGAAAAGGCCAGAAACCCGGCCATCAGGCAGGCAAAGCACACCCAAAGCGTTTTTTTCAGATACAGCAGCACGCGCCCTGCCCCTTTCTTTGTTTCTGCATCACCGCATGCGGCGCGTTACCACGCGCCGCCGCCCCCGCCGCCAAAGCCGCCGGAGGAAACCCCGCCGCCCGAAAAGCCGCTGCTGCCGCCGCCTGAAGTTTGGGCCTGCGCGGCATATGCCTCGCGGATGGCGGCGTTGAAGTTTTCGTGCATGGCGTGGCCCATATAGGCCGGGCCATGCAGGCCCCAGCCCCAGGCGCACAGGTACCACACGGGGGCTGTGTCCGCCTCAAAGCGGGCGCAGAATTCTTCCGTCATGCCGAACACATAGGCGTAGGGCAGCAGCGCCCAGCCCTGTTCCGGCGTCAGCTTGCCGCCCGCTGCGGCGTCCTGTTCAATATATTCACGCAGGCCCAGCAGCTGCGCGCTGATCTCGTTGTTATAGGCCGTGGGCTTCACAATGCGCGGCGCCAGCACGGCTGCGGCAAAAACCAGCGCGGCCGCCCCCAGCACGGCCCACATGGGCAGCAGGGCCGTCAGCGAGGCAAAAAATGCGCACGCCGCGGCGCACAGCAGCAAAAGGCCGGCCCCAATGGAAAAGGCAAGGCGCGTGCCGCGGGCAGCAAACCGCCAGCGGTATACGCCAAAATGCGCCACCAGCACGGCGCCCAGCGCA